>LWDU01032594.1_pt3 | contig 46073 bp, 48 predicted proteins | sample 727161 | NCBI WGS metagenome assembly LWDU01 (sample SAMN04566230, study PRJNA314399) | hydrothermal vent metagenome | isolation source: deep sea hydrothermal plume seawater | place: Mexico: Gulf of California, Guaymas Basin | collected 2004-07-11
GCATAACTGTTGATGTAGATCATCACTGGAACGCCAGGATATTTTTCCTTAAGAATTCTCACGTCTTCTGCACCAAAATCATCTGCAAGTGAACAACCTGCCGTTTTATCTGCTATCAAAACTTTTTTGCTAGGATTAAGAATTTTAGCAGTTTCTGCCATAAATCTTACGCCATTAAATATGATAAAATCTGAATCTGTCTGAACTGCGCTCATACTCAAAGCAAGTGAATCTCCTTGTTCACCTTGCTCGGAAAGACCAAAAACCAATGGTTCCATGTAATTATGACCTAGAATTACGGCATTATGTTTCTTTTTTAATTCTAAAATTCTGTAAACTACCTCTGCATGAAGCTCGATATCTACCGGAGTCAATGTAGGATTATTACGCGAATATATCTCTGCCTTTACTGACTCTAAAGTAAGTTCTTTCATTCCTATAGAACTAGATTCCATGGCTGCCCAAATATGCCTTAATATGCAGGAATATAAGCGTAATGCTAAGACTTAATTCAAGGCGAATTTTAAATAGGACTAATTTAGTCCAATTACTCTGAGGCACATACACATGATGAGAATCAACAAACTTACAGACTACAGTATCATAATTATGACTGATATTGCAGCAATGGACTCAACAAAAGTTCATACGGCAAAGAAGATATCGAAACGAACGAATATCCCCTTACCAACTGTAACCAACCTTCTAAAAAAATTATCAAGTGAAGGGTTGTTAACCTCTCAAAGAGGAAACCAAGGAGGATATGCATTAGCTGAATCTTCATCAACTATTTCTATTGCCTCAATAATTGAATCTATAGAAGGCCCAATTGCCTTAACTGAATGTTCAACAAATGAATGTGCTTGTTCTTATGAATCAAAATGTAGTGTTGAAGTACCATGGCAAAAAATTAATAAAACTGTTAAATCAGCTCTTGAAGAAATAAAATTAAATGAAATGATTCAGCCAAATCATGAAAATGAATTATTGACCTTATCAATGAATGATGGTGGTAATCTTTGAATCAAGAATCTGAAACTGAAATGTTGAAGGAATATGCTGAACAGGAATACAAGTATGGATTCGTAACGGATATTGAATCTGAAACGTTACCTCCTGGCCTGAATACAAAAGTAATTGAATTTATTTCTAAGAAGAAAGGTGAACCTAAATGGTTAACTGAATGGAGGCTCAAAGCATACAAAATATGGCTAAAAATGGACGAGCCGCATTGGGCAAATGTTGACTATCCTCCTATTGATTATCAAGGAATTAGCTATTATTCAGCTCCTAAAAATGCATCTGAAGGCCCGCAAAGTTTAGATGAAGTTGATCCTGAATTGATAAAAACTTATAATAAATTAGGAATACCTCTTGAAGAACAAGAAATACTAGCTGGTGTTGCTGTAGATGCTGTATTCGATTCAATGTCTGTAGCTACAACTTTCAAAAAAAGGTTAGCTGAGAAAGGAGTCATCTTTTGTTCGATTTCAGAGGCTGTAAAAGAACACCCTGAATTAATTAAGAAATATATGGGGTCAGTTGTACCTCAATCAGATAACTTTTTTGCTGCTTTAAATTCTGCTGTTTTTACCGATGGATCCTTCTGTTATATTCCACCCGGAACAAAATGTCCTATGGAATTATCAACATATTTTAGAATTAATGAGCCAAATACAGGGCAATTTGAAAGAACGTTGATTGTTGCAGAGAAGGGAGCTTATGTTTCATATCTTGAAGGTTGTACTGCACCAAAACGAGATGAAAATCAACTACATGCCGCAGTTGTAGAATTAGTAGCATTGGATGATGCTGAAATAAAATATTCAACTGTTCAAAATTGGTATCCAGGGGATAAAGAAGGTAAAGGTGGAATCTATAATTTTGTTACCAAAAGAGGTGCATGTAGAGGAAAATCATCTAAAATAACATGGACACAAGTTGAAACTGGTTCAGCTATAACTTGGAAATATCCATCTTGTATATTGCAAGGAGATAATTCCAAAGGTGAATTTTACTCAGTAGCCCTTTCGGCACTCAAACAACAAGCCGATACTGGAACAAAAATGATTCATATTGGAAAGAATACGAAAAGTACTATAATTTCAAAAGGTATTTCAGCAGATAAAGGGCAAAATACATATCGTGGACAAGTTATGATAAAAAAATCAGCTACTGGTGCACGGAATTATTCACAATGTGATTCGCTGCTAATAGGTGATAAGTGTGGAGCACATACATTCCCCTATCTGGACGTGAAAAACACTAAGTCACATGTTGAACACGAAGCATCAACATCTAAAATTGGCGAAGACCAAATATATTATTGTAAACAACGAGGAATCTCTGAAGAAGATGCAATCAATTTGATTGTAAATGGATTTTGTAAAGAAGTGTTTCGCGAACTGCCTATGGAATTTGCAGTTGAAGCTCAAAGATTACTTGAAGTTTCATTAGAAGGGAGTGTAGGTTAAATGATAAAAATAAAAAATTTGCATGTAGAAGTAGATGGGAACCAAATCCTAAAAGGAATCAATCTCGAAGTAAAAGCAGGGGAAACTCATGCTATTATGGGTCCAAATGGATCGGGGAAATCAACGCTAGCACAAGTAATAGCCGGACATGAGGATTATGAAGTCACTCAAGGAAAAGTTGAATATCTGAACAAGGATCTTCTTGAAATGGATGTTGATGAACGTGCTTGTGAAGGTGTCTTTCTAGCATTTCAATATCCGGTTGAATTGCCCGGTGTTAACAACACATATTTCCTAAAATCTGCCCTAAATGCACAACGGAAATATCGTGGAGAAAAAGAAATAGATGCAATGGAATTTATGGATTTAATTAGCGATAAAATAAAGCTTCTAAATCTAAAAGATTCTTTGTTGAAGAGGCCTGTGAATGAAGGGTTTTCTGGTGGTGAAAAGAAAAGAAATGAAATATTCCAGATGGCCATTCTTGAACCTAAATTAGCTTTATTAGATGAAACTGATTCAGGTTTGGACATTGATGCTCTAAGAATTGTAGCTAGAGGTGTAAACACCATGCGAAAAAAGGAAAATGCAATTATTATTGTGACTCATTATCAACGATTGCTGAATTATATTGTTCCTGACTTTGTACATGTTTTAGTTGATGGGAAAATTATTAGTTCAGGGGACAAAAATCTTGCTCTTGAATTAGAAGAGAAGGGATATGACCGAATTATTAAGGAAGCAAAAGCATAATGAAAGCAAAACATGCATTTGCAGACGATTTTGAAAGTACTTTAACTCTATCGAATGGCAAGATTAAAGATTTAAGAATTAAGGCATTTGAAGAATTCAGCAAAGTAGGAATTCCCACAAATAAAGATGAATTCTGGAAGTATTCCGATCCCTCTGTAATTCTAAACTTAGACTTCGAATTTAATGACACGGGCAGTACTGATGAAGATGATTATGATGTAGTTTTAGTAAATGGTAAAATTGTGAAATCTGTAAATAATTGTAAAACAGGTACAATTGCTGATGGATTACTTGAAGGATATCTAGATGAAAATATTCTTGGGTATAAAGAGAATCCATTTATGAATTTGAATAATGCATTTGCAATAAATGGTTGTTATATCATTTTAGAACCAAATACAGAAAATGAGATAAGAATCTTAAATCTTATAACTAATGAAGGAAGGCAACAAGCCGTTTATCCTAAATTTGCAATTGTAGCTGGGAAAAATAGTAATTCTAGCATCTTCGAAGAAATTAGAATAATCGGAAAAGGGTGCAATTTTGTGAATTCTGTTATGGATTTTATAATTGAAGATGGAGCTATTTTAGAACATACAATTTTAGATGACTTTGCTGAAGATACGTATCATATCGCAAATATTTGGGTAAAGCAAGGAAAAGATAGCAATTTCATTTCACATAACTTTTCAGCTGGAAAACGATTAGCAAGAAGAGACTTTAATGTAGAATTGTTAGAAACTGGAGCAAATTGTGAGCTGAATGGAGTATATCTTGTTGATGGGGACAACCATATAGATCACCATACTACAATTGAACACAAAAAAAGTAATTGTACCAGCAATGAACACTACAAAGGCATACTTGATGGAAATTCAAGAGGAATATTCAATGGAAGAATACATGTCCATCCAGATGCACAGAAAACCGATGCAATACAAAATAATCAAAACCTATTATTGAGCGATAATGCTATAATTCATACAAAACCAGAACTAGAGATATATGCTGATGATGTAAAATGCACTCATGGGGCTACTGTCGGACAATTGGACGATAAAGCCATGTTTTATCTTAGAACAAGAGGCATAAACAAAAAAGATGCAAGACAATTGCTTATGAGAGCGTATGTTGGTGAAATAATTGGAAAGATAAATAATGAAAAAATTAGAACCGAAATGATGGAAACTGTTCTAGAAAGGTTACCAAAAGGTGGGGAATGATAAAAAAAGGAATTAAAGCTGATTTTCCTATATTAAATCAAAAAATAAATGGCCATGATTTAGTTTACTTAGATAATGCTGCAACAACGCAGAAACCAAGAACTGTAATTGGTTCTTTAGAAAATTATTACAACCATATTAATTCAAATATTCATAGAGGAGTTCACACTCTAAGTCAAAAAGCAACGGAAAGTTACGAAGATTCTAGAAGAAAAATAGCAGAGTTCATAAACGCCGAAAATCAAAATGAGATTATCTTTGTTAGAGGTGCTACTGAAGGGATAAATTTAGTTGCAAATAGTTATGTTAAACCTTTATTGAATGAAAACGACCAGATAATTATTTCACAAATGGAGCATCACGCAAACATTGTACCTTGGCAAATGATATGTGAAGAAAAAGGAGCCAAATTGAAAATATTACCAATGAATATTGATGGTGAATTATTAGTTAATGAACTAGAGAATATGATAAACAGAAAAACCAAATTTATATCCATAATTCATGTTTCAAATTCTTTAGGTACTATAAATCCTATTAACAAAATTATAGAAATTGGACATAGAAACAATATTAAAATTCTAGTAGACGGAGCACAGGCAATTCAACACATTCCTATAGATATGAAGAAAATGGATGCTGATTTTTATTGTTTTTCAGGTCATAAAATGTATGCACCTACAGGGATAGGTGTTTTGTATGGAAAGAAAAATTTACTGGATGAAATGCCTCCATACCAGGGTGGTGGTGATATGATTAAATCTGTAACTTTTGAAAAAACAATCTATAATGATGTGCCTAACAAATTTGAGGCAGGAACTCCTAATATTTCTGGAGCTATTGGATTAGGAATTGCAATTGATTACATTAACGATATCGGAATAGAAAATATTGCTGAACATGAATCGAATCTATTGGAATATGCAACCGAAAAAATAAATGAAATTGATGGTGTGAGAATAATAGGAAATGCAAGAAATAAAGCGAGTGTACTCTCATTCGTAATTAATAAAATACATCCTCACGACATCGGAACTATTATGGATTCCCATGGTATAGCAATAAGAGCTGGTAATCACTGTACTCAACCTATTATGGATTTTTACTCTATTCCAGCAACTGCAAGAGCCTCATTTGCAATTTACAATACCAAAGAAGATGTTGATAAATTAATGATTTCCATCAAGAAGACAATAGAGGTTTTCAAATGAGTGACTGGAATGAGTTATATCTAGAAGTTATCCTAGATCATAATAAGAACCCTAGAAACAATGAAGAATTAGAACTATATACTCATGAAGCAAAAGGTCACAATCCATTATGCGGTGACAGGATTTCTATTCAAATTGTGTTAGAGAATGAAAAAGTTAAAGAAGCTAAATTTACAGGTTCGGGATGTGCCATATCTACAGCCTCGGCCAGCATCCTAACTGAAACAATTAAAGGAAAAAACAGAAGTGAAGTTGAAAGCTTGTTTGAAAATTTTCATGGTTTGGTTACAGGTAAAGAAACTGAAAAAGAATTAGGGAAATTAGCTATATTTGAAGGTGTAAAAAAATATCCGGCAAGAGTCAAATGCGCAACCCTTTCATGGCACGCCTTAATGGCTGCATTAGAAGGAAAAGAGGAGACTACAACTGAATGAGTAAAAAATTGGAGAATGAAATCATTGAAGCTATAAAGAAAGTTTTTGATCCTGAAATTCCAGTCAATATTTATGAATTAGGATTAATATACAATATAAATATTGAAAAAGACGGTTCTGTAGAGATTAAAATGACTCTAACTTCTCCATTTTGTCCCGTCGCCGGCTCACTTCCAAAAGAAGTTGCAGCAAGAGCTTCTGAAGTCGAAGGTGTATCAAAAGCAAATGTTGAACTTGTGTTTGAGCCTGCATGGAGCATGGATTTGATGTCTGAAGAAGCTAAATTTAAGCTAAATTTAACCGGGAATTTCTCGGCATAAATAATGAAAGAAATTGATGTAACTGGTTTACAATGCACTCAAGCTGTGATGGCAGTATTGAGAGAAATTGTATCTATGCAAGAAAGCGAGGAAATGCAAATTACTTATGAAGAGCCAAACGCTAGAAGAGATGTTTTAGCAATGGTTAAAAGAAGAAAATATAATCTTATCAAGGATGAAGAAAAACTATTGATTATATCAAAATAATTATGGAAAAAGACAATGATTCATTAGTAGAAGCCAGGCTGCCTACTAAATTCGGTGATTTTAGATTAATCGCATTTCCTGGAGATAGTGAAGATAAAGAAAATCTTGCATTGATAATGGGAAATACGGATGGTAATGTCCTAGTTAGAATACATTCTGAGTGTTTTACGGGAGATGTTCTGCATTCTATGAGATGTGATTGTGGTGAACAATTAGATTTGGCAATGAAGAGAATAGCTGATGAGGGCAGTGGAATAATTGTTTATTTAAGGCAAGAAGGAAGAGGAATTGGATTGGTAAACAAGCTAAAAGCATACAATTTACAAGATGAAGGAATGGATACAGTAGAGGCAAACATTGCACTTGGGTTTAGAGCCGAACTAAGAGACTATGGGGGGGCTACTGCCATATTGAGAAGTCTAGGTGTTAAAACAATTAAATTGATGACTAATAATCCTGCTAAAGTGGACGAATTGAAAAATGATGGATTTATTGTTGAGCAAATTACGCACCGTACTGAAGCTAATGATGAAAACCGTGATTATCTCAGAACAAAAGCATCCAAAATGAATCACAAACTATAGTATTAACGTACGAAGCTTTTCTTGGGACTTTTATTTGATGGTTTCCCAGCTACAATCATAATCCAAAGAACAAATATAGACATTATGAGTGCATATTGGCCAGTATGCCACCAAAAATAATGATACTTCTCCCAAGTACTTACCTCCCATGTATGAACTATAGGATAAGAAGAAATGATTCTTATCAAATTTTCAATGAAGATAAAAATGACAGCATAAGCAGCCCATTTGAGACGAACCAAAGGTTTTACTCCTCGGAAACAAAGAATTAGCATGCTCAAGAAAACTGTTTCATGGAGACCAGTACATTCTGAAACTATCTCCAAATCTATCATATCCGCATAAACTAATTTTGTAGAATAGTCTCCTTGGATAAAAACTTCAATTCCAAATACACTTTCTATTACATAAATAATCCAAGTTATAAATTGCTGGTAAAGGAGAAGAGAATTTTCTCCTTTTGTCAATTCTTGAAAAATAAGATCTATAGGAACTACAAAAAACATTACTAAAGAAAAGTTATATGCAACACCAACTAAAACTTTTTCAGATTTCTTTTTGGCATTGAAAGACTTACAAAGATAATTTTCACCTTTATCTAAGTAAAATGCAAAATTATCGGAATACCTACCTAAAATATAAGTGAAATCTGTAGCCATTGGGCCTTTCCAAAATAAGATAGAAAGAAAGAAAACAGCTACAAATAAGCTAGATAAACCAAAAACCAAATTAGAAGAACCAAAAGATACAAAAACCAGAAAAAATGAGCCTACCAATATGATTCCACGAAGAATTTCATCTCTCGATAAAGTGGCGAGTTTTACGGTGTCCACTGTGTCACTCACGATATTGCAAGATATCTATGTAGATAAAAGTTTTATATCTAACTATTTTTATAAAAATCAAATGCTTTTTTCAATGTTTTTTTAGCATTCTCATAAGTTAAGCGTTCATAAGCCGACTCATATTGCAACCAAACAAAACTTTGGTGTTCAGAACTAATACTTACTTTTTCTTGATTGGTAATTCCAAGAAAGAACACAACCTCTTTCAAAATAGTCTCTTCACCTCTCAAAAGATTATATGAAATAAGATGATGAAAATCATCTATTATTTTGACCTTATCTATACCCGTTTCCTCTTTGAGTTCTCTTAACGCTGTTTGTATTTCATCTTCCCCTTTCTCAACATGGCCCTTAGGAAAATCCCAATGACCGCTTATGGTTGTATCTGGGTGTTGTAAAAGTAAAACTTGGTTAGAATTCAGTAAAACAACGCCACACGATTTCTCCATATTTACAGAGTGCACACTGTACTATAATCTATTGCTCCTAAAACTAGGCTAAATCTAATCTCGACGTGAACGAGATAAAGCCGATGCGACAAGAGCCAAAGCAAATATCGTAAACATTGGGTCAAAACCAGGTAAGAATACACCACGAACCCAAAGTGTAGCTGTAACTGACCTTGCCTCAGATTCACCTTGTAATGTAGTTGAAACCTGCATTATTATTGTGTGATACTCATTACTCCAACCAATGACTGTTCCTCTTGGAGTAGCTACAGTTAGCTGCACAGGTTGTTCGCCTGCTGCATCAACAGAATATTGCACCGCAGCCAAAGCTACCGTAAAACCAGCATCCTCTAAATCTTTTTGATTAAGAACCTCAACCGCAACTGTATCCACATAATTACCATTATTCACAGCTATAAATGTCAAAACAAATTCTTTACCAGGTCCAATTTTCTGGAATGGCTGTGTTGCTTGAACTGACAATCGCGCATATTGCTGAACAATTACTGCAAATCCAGCATTCTTATTGACTTGCTGCAATTGTGTATTGGTTTCTCTTCCTGAAGCCAAAGCCGTAACTTGAACCGTCTTGTAAGATGATCTTGTCAGTGCTAATGCACAAATCGGAATTGTTATACTTCCTCCAGGACCTAAAGTAACTGAAACCGCACCAGGTGAAATAGTAACACCACCACCTGAGAGTGCGATATCTACATCAATTGTAGCCTGTCCCTCATTACTTATGACCATTTCTGTACATCCTACTCCACTAGCCCCAGGTCTAACATCAAGTGTAACTTGACCATTAGTGAAAGCGACAGAATAAGCAACTGCAGCTTGAGCTTCAGCTGGAGGGCTGAACATTACCAATGCAGTTCCCAGCATTAGGGTAGCAAGTAATATTGCTTTCGAGATTTTAGTCGACATATTTTTCTCCAAGGGGTGTCCTGACTGTCAAACACCTGATTTCACACTTTAGCTCACCCATAAAAAGGCTTACCTTAAGAAAATATTATAAAAGGTTGTCGAAAAAGTGCCGATTATGAAAGCATTTTAGACTTTAATTCTTCACCTGTAGGCTCAACAAGAATCGAATTATCTGCGAATAAAATTACAGGTATTTTTCGAACTCCATTATTCAATTCAATTGCTTTTTCTGTTGCTTCTTGACTATCTTCTATATTGATGAATTCATAATCAGTTCCTAATTCCTGAAATACTTGCTTGGCTATCACACAATCTCTACAAGTTGGCGTTCCATACATTTTTATGTTTGACATTAATTATCCTCCATATATGTTTCCACATCAGGACAGGAACATATTAGGTTTCTGTCACCCCATGTATTGTCAATTCGGCCTACTGATGGCCAAAATTTATGTTCTTCAGTGAAACTTGAAGGATATGCAGCTTGCTTGCGTGAATAATTATGATGCCAATTATCAGTAGCTATCTCAATTGCCGTATGTGGAGCTCCTCTCAATGGATTATCCTCTGAATTTGTCACATTATCAATCTCTGATTTTATAGATATCATGGCATCGCAAAAACGATCAAGTTCCATTTTTGATTCAGATTCTGTAGGTTCTATCATCAAAGTATTGGGAACTGGCCAAGACATAGTCGGGGCATGATATCCATAATCAATCAATCTCTTAGCAATATCATCCACTATTAATCCTGCATCGGATAATAATTCTCGAGTGTCTAATATACACTCATGTGCAACATATCCTGATTTACCTGTATAAAGTATTTTGTAGTGTTTAGAAAGTCTATAGGCAATATAATTTGCATTCAGAATTGCAACTTGTGTTGCCTCTTTGAGGCCATCTGGCCCCATCATAGCAATATATGCCCAAGAAATCGGAAGAATACTAGCACTTCCCCAATTCGTTGCTGAAACTGGACCTACAATACCTTCAGGACAAACGGGATTTGACGGGAGAAAATCCACTAAATGGGAAGCAACGCCGATTGGTCCCATTCCCGGGCCACCTCCACCATGTGGAATACAAAATGTCTTGTGTAAATTAAGATGACAAACGTCTGCACCTATTTCTCTAGGTTTACATAACCCTACCATTGCATTCATGTTTGCCCCGTCCATATAGACTTGGCCGCCATGAGAATGTACAATATTGCAAACTTCTTTTATTGTTTCCTCAAAAACTCCATGCGTTGATGGATATGTGATCATTATTGCAGCTAGTTTAGATGAATACTCTTTTGCCTTTGATCTCAAATCATCTATATCTATATTTCCAAATTCATCGCAACCAATACCTACCACTTTCATACCCACCATAACTGCAGATGCTGGATTTGTACCATGTGCCGAAGTTGGAATTAAACACACATTTCTATTATTTTCATTTTGAGAATAGTGATATCCACGTATCGCAAGCATTCCTGCATACTCTCCTTGACTGCCTGCATTAGGCTGCAATGAAATACCTTCAAAGCCTGTAATTTCAGACAGCCAAAATTCTAAATCACCGAATAATTCCATATAACCTGAAACTTGATCAATTGGAGTATATGGGTGTAAATTAGAGAATTCGGGCCAAGTAACGGACTCCATTTCTGCAACTGCGTTGAGTTTCATTGTACATGAACCTAATGGAATCATGCTCATATTCAAAGAAAGGTCTTTGGATTCTAATTTGTGAATATAGCGTAACATCTCTGTTTCGGAATGATATGTGTTGAAAACGGAATGATTAAGATATTCGGATTTTCTATGTAAGGATAAGGGAATGCTACTATTTGTTGAATCAATCCAACTCACATCAAAGAAATCGAGGATTGCTTGTACGTCTGAAACCGTTACAGTTTCATCCAAAGATATTCCTATAAAATCTCCATAATCCCAGAAATTTAAGTTTTTGTTTAACGCCTTATCAATAATCTTTTTATCTTTTTTCCGAACGCAAATTGTATCAAAAAATGATTCTGAACTGACAGTATAGCCTCCTGATACAAGACTATCATGGAGTACACATGTCAATTGATTTACCCTCTCTGCAATCTTTCTAATTCTATTTGGGCCATGATATACTGCGTACATCGAAGACATTATGGCTAAAAGTACTTGAGCAGTACAGATATTGCTGGTTGCTCTGTCTCTACGAATATGCTGTTCTCTTGTTTGTAAAGCCAAGCGCAAAGCTGAATTGCCATGAACATCCTTTGAAACACCAACAAGGCGGCCTGGTAAATTACGCTTATATTTTTCTCTTGTAGCTATAAAAGCGGCATGTGGCCCCCCGAAACCCATAGGAACACCAAACCTTTGTGAATTACCCACCACTATATCGGCACCCCATTCTCCAGGAGGTTTTATCAGACATAATGACAATAAATCTGTAGCCACGACAACCAAAGAACCATTGGCATGTGCTTCTTGAGCTAATTTTGTATAATCTTCAATCGAACCTGAACTTGTAGGATATTGTAATAGAATACCAAACGTGTCATCATCAAACGAATCCTGCACTTTTCCAATTTTGATTCCTAAAGGCTCAGCTCTTGTTTTTACTACATTAACTGTTTGAGGATTGATATCGTCTGCCAACCGAAATGTAGATCTCTGACCTCCCAAAGCATTGCAAGACATACTCATAGCCTCAGCCACAGCTGTGGCTTCATCTAGAAGAGATGCATTTGCAATCTCCATTGCTGTTAAATCACAAACCATTGTCTGGAAATTGAGAAGAGCTTCAAGTCGACCTTGTGCAATCTCTGCTTGATATGGTGTATATTGAGTGTACCAACCTGGATTTTCCAAAATATTTCGTTTGATAACGCCAGGTGTAATAGTGCCATAATACCCATGACCTAAATAATTCTTGAATAATTTGTTCTTTTCAGCTGTCTTTTTAAGTTTTGCAAGGGCCTCAGATTCAGACAACGCTTTGGGAATATCTAGTATGTCTTTATTGAGAATTGATTGCGGTATTATTGCGTTCGAAAAGTCCGATAAATTACTATGACCTAACTCTTTCAACATCGATGAAATATCGGTTGGCGCCGGTCCAATATGTCGCCGGACAAAATTATCTGGATGAGAATAGGGGTCACTCATAAACAAAGGTTAAACATCATTACAAAAGGTGATTATGAATCTTTCGTGTACTAAATGGGTACCGTTCTATTTATTTGCCCTTTTCTAATTAGACAAATCCATGGTAAGAAATGCCACGCGGCTTTTCACTGTGGAAGAAGCTGACAGCCTATTGGGTATGATTAATCCTCTACTCATGGATCTCTGTGAATTTTCCGTACGTCAAGAGATGTTAGAAGAACAACTCGAAGAAATTATGGAAGAAGTAAGAGATGACTATAGAGCTGCGTTAAAGCCGGGCTGGGAAGAATTACAAATAGAACTTGAAAACAACATAAACCGTGTTGGTAATTTAACTATTGAACTTGGCACCTTAGGTATTGAAGTAGATGATCCAGCTCTAGGAATTGTTAATTTCAATTCCTTAAGAGGCATCGAAACTGTTTTCCTTTCCTATAGATTAGGAGAACTTAACGTAGCCCACTGGCACCATTTGGATGAAAATTATGAATCTCGCCGAACTATGGAAAGAGAACTGGATATTATTTCTCAATAAACTTTTTTGAATAGGGGGGTATAGGGAATCATGTTTAGAGCAAAGAAAATAACGATTTTTATGCCTGTAGAGGGGGAAACTCAGGTTTTTAAAAATGTTGAATTTCAGTCAAATCCAGAAGTAAATGTTATTGCCATTTTCCCTAATAGTGGGAAAGAATCCCTTATGTTTTCAGGACTAAGCTTCCATGTTGAAATGGAAGAAAAAGATGCTAAAGAATCATATGAAATGGCTCAAAAAGCGCACTCGATGTCTAAAGAACAAATGAAAATGATGTTAGAGAGAGAAACTGGACCTAGTGACAGATTTAGTTCATCATTTGGATAATGTCAAAAATAAGACTAGTCGTTTTTGACATGGATGGAACTTTGCTTCAACCACGATCCTGCTGGGCTCAAATACATGAGCATTTTGGCACAGATAATAGAGATATGCTAAAATTGTATGTAGAACATAAAATAAGCGATCAGGAATTTGTGAGGGCAGATATCAATACGTGGGAAGAAAGCTCAGATGTAAAGGTTGACGAAAAATATGTGAATTCGATATTAGACAAAATAGCACCTATAGATGGTGCCGAAGAATTAGTTGCAGGATTACATAAGAATGGAATTGAAACCATTTTTCTGACAGGAGGCATACAATTCCTTGCGGACAAATGGGCAAAACAATGGAATATGAAAAAGCCATTAGCAAATGATCTTATTGATGGAGAGGATGGCCATTTGATGGTTAATGTTCGTGCTAGCGGGCATGCCAAAGGCCCTGTAATGGACAAATTATTAGAAAAAATGGGATTGACCAAAGAAAATGTTGCTGCAGTAGGAGATACTGTAGTTGATTTACCTATGTTTAAAAGGGCCGGATTATCAATCGCTGTGAATACAAATCAAAGTAATGTTTTTGAGAATACGAATTATCACCATAATGGAGATTTAAGAGAACTTATCAATATTATATCTGAATGGTAGGAAGTAATTAATACAGAGTATACTTATTCCTAAGTGTGTACCTCCAAAAGAATATCTTATTTTTAGCAGTCATAATGCTTACTCTGGCGCTTGTAGAGACTGCAAATGGCGACGATGCAGACATAGATATTACTACTATAAAATACACAAACGATTTTGAAAATGGTGACCCTATTACTATTGTTTCCAGCGGGAAGGATGATGCTACGGCATACAATTACAATTTTTACGATGATGATGATGATGATTGTGACCAGCAATCATGTATTCCTGAGAATTGGTATGCAGTAGACTTTGACGACTCCAATTGGAGTTTGGGAGCTGCACCATTCGGTAACGATGAACTTGATGGAATCAGCCCAGGGACAATCTGGCAAACCGAAGAAGGAGGACTGAATGATTATCTAATTATCCGCCATCACTTTACTTACAGCGGTGAGTATGAAGCTCTCAGCGCCACCCTGAACCTAGCTTACAACAACTATTATACTGCCTACCTGAACGGAAACCTCATTCGAAGTTGTGGCTGGGGATGCGGAGAATCAGACGCCGAATACTGGAACAACGAACTAACCTATGACGGAAGCTCCGAATCAGGGCCCAACCCAGACTGGTTGGTCGAGGGGGAAAATGTACTTGCCATACTGGGGATAGATAGTACCTGGGGTGGTGGTGATGGCGAACAGTGGCTTGATGTCGAGCTTGTGGTGAATGTTCAGGCATGGAAAGAGAATCCCATTGTTCTTGGCGATAATCTAGTATTTGGAATTGATTTCTTCAACAATGAAGAAACCAATGTGACCGATCTGAACGTGACTCTGGAAATAGAAGGGGTGCAATTTGCGAATCAAACCATTGAAATAGAAAACAATAAAACTTTTGAGTGGCGAGTAGAATGGACACCTGATAGACTAGGTGAATTCAACGTAACAGCAAAAATTCTAAATGAAAGCCTAACAAGATTCATACATGTAGGATATTACGCCTACAATTTTTCAGTGGCTGACGATTACCTTGTAGGTAACACCAGCGAACTCTTAACTTACAATATAACCATATCTAACGAAGGTGACGTGGACGATAATTACACTTTTCAATTATTTGGGGCGTTCAATGACTGGGATGTAGAATTCGTCCCGAACGTCATTAATCTCGCTCCAGGTGAAACGGGTACAGTTAAGCTTGAAATAATACCTGATAACGGAACCTATTCGGGAGTTTATGAATTAACACTAACCGCTCTGTCACAATATCATGGCGAAATAGCAGATATGATCGTTCAAAGTGGACGTGACAATGAAACAGAATGGAAATGGGTGAATTCAACAGGAAGCAGACTCTACGAGGCCGATAACACGACTTGGACCGAAAATGATTTTGAACCTGATTCAAATTGGACGTTGGCCCCTGCTCCATTTGGAGACAGTGATCTAGGTAGTATTGATTACAATACCGAATGGACAGGAAACAATTATGCTTATTTTAGACACGTTTTTTACATTGATGATCTTAGTGATTACGAAAATGACACCCTCAGCCTGAATATGGCTGCGAATAACTATGGGACATACTACCTGAATGGACATGAAATATTTAATGACATGGGATGGGGGCAAGGGCACAACGCTAGATATTGGAACGAGGAAATCAAATTCAATACAAGCTTATTGAAAGAGGGGAAGAACGTTTTGGCATCCGTGGTCAGAGAAACTGGCAATACACAGTGGTTTGATGAAGAACTGGTAAGTGTAACTCCTAAATCCTCTGCCTGGGGATTCCAACCTGAGTATGTCTCCCTCAAACTTGAGGTACTGCCCGTATATGCTTTCGAATTGGTAGCGCCAATAGTAGATAAATCCATATCTGAAGATGAAGCCTGTTGTGACCAAGAATGGACATACAAATTCGAAATATGGCTCTACAACAGAGGTAACATAGAAGATTCGTATGAAATTAATGTAACACTAAATGATACAGTAAACTTCTCAATAGTAGATTATGACTCATTTATACACGCTGAATTTGATGAAGAAGTGACTATCGAGCTAATTATTGCTCTCAACCCATCTGTGACCGAATTTTCAGTTGGTGAATTAAATATTTCTGTGACATCAATGAACTCAACTGAGGAAATGAGTTTGTGGACGATGGTTAAAGCTAGAATGTACATCATTCAAGATACATTACCTCCGGGAACCTACGCTGAATCAGATCCACTCATAAATAATTCATCTTTTGAAATTCGATGGTTTATAGAAGCCTGGTACAAAAGCGATGAAGTAATGGGTAATGATACCAAATATTTCATTATAGAATATAAAGATGATAATGGAACAAATGGTGAAACTTGGGGAGAATGGAATGTGTGGCAAAACTTTTCTTCTGAACAAAGTTCCGCTATTTTTACAGATGGTTTAGACGGATATCGATATCGCTTTAGATCTGTCGGGGGAGACAATGAAGGACTTGTAGAAAATAAAGAAGATAAATATGATACACAAACAATTGTTGATCTTTCAGCACCATATGCAAACATTGAACTTCGAGTTACTGGCAATGTTACAAATTTAGACTACATAGAATTTGAATGGACTGCAAACCATCCAAACATAACAGGATACGAGGTTCAATATCGGCTAAATAATCAAAATTGGACTACTATTGAAGAAAATACATTAGCTAAATGGATTGGTTTCAATGTTCCAATTGATGGTGAATATAATTTTAGAGTAATTACCTCAGATGAGGCTGGTAACAAAGGCATTTCAGAAATAAGTAGAAAAATACTTGTTGATACTATTGCTCCAAAGACTAATATTCAAGAAATACAAAAATTGACGGATGCTGAAGAAATTGAAATTAACCTTGATGTATTAGAGGACACTGTGAACTTAACTTTGTATTATTCAGTAGTAAGAGAAAATCAGGAAGTAACTCCTATTGCATGGGATAAATATGGTGAATATGTAGTATCTGACTTGCCTATATCGGTTTCTTTAAACAATCAATTCCACTATTATTTCAAAATTGTAGCCTATGATTTAGCTGGAAACCATCTAATTAACGAAAGTTACCAAGATATTATTGTCGATAGAGATGCACCTCAAAAAATTAGAAATTTAGAAATTAAAGATACTAAAGATGGAGAAAATGGAACTACTGATATTGTTGTTTCTTTTATGTCTTCACAATCACAAGATTTATCAGGATATAGAATATATCGTTCAACCGATGAGAATGAAACTGGAACAGTTATTGGCAGTCTAGATGCGGGAGATCTATATCTTTCACATCGAGATTCAAGAGTTGAGATGGGTTACAAATATTATTATTCTGTAGTGGCCGTAGATAGAATAAATTTTGAATCAGAACCTGAAACCAGATTTATTGTCCTTGAAGCTGAAGAACCTGCAACAGTAATAAAAGAAGATTCAGAAAGTTCGAACAATCCGTTATTTATTGGAATGGGAGTTATAGGAGTAATAGCATTGGGTGGTGCTGGATTTTATTTCTTAAAGAATAAAGCAGGAGATGAAATAATAACTGGTGGCGAAGCCAATCCCTCAAATTTTACCGAGATGGATGGTGAATTCTTATGTGGTGCATGTGGTTCTATGTTTGAAATAACTGATGACAAAACTTGCCCATCATGTGGAACTGTTGATGAATAAACAAAACTTCAATAAAAGACACCAGATGAATTGAATATGGCAAACTTACTCATAGAAAAGACCGGAAAGATTGCAGTTGTTACTGTAAATCGCCCTGAACAAATGAATAGTATTAATTCCAAAACAAGATTAGAGTTAGCTAATGCATTTACGGATTTAGGAAAAGACTCAGGTATTTCTGTCATTATACTTACTGGTGCTCCTGGAAAGGCATTCATTGCTGGTGCCGATATCAAAGAATTTTTGAAAAGAGACATGAGTAATCAAGAAGTTTTAGAAAAAGATTGGATAGTAACGAAAATAATTTCAAATTTATCAAAGCCAGTAATTGCAATGATTGATGGATTTTGCCTTGGTGGAGGTTTAGAGATTGCAATGGCTTGTGATTTGAGAATTGCAAGTGATAGATCAAAATTAGGACAACCAGAGATAAATCTGGGAATAATACCTGGTGCTGGAGGAACTCAAAGACTTACACGATTAATAGGAGAAGGTAGAGCAATGGAAATGATTCTAACAGGAAGGATGATAACTGCAGAAGAAGCCTGTAACTACGGAATCATAAATTTCATTTATTCGGCTGAGGAATTAGAAACAAAAACAATGGAAATTGCGAATACCATTGCTGACAAATCACCATATGCTATTGAACGTGCAAAAAAGAGCATAAAAGCAGTATCTCATATGAATCTAGAAGAAGGATTGAAACTTGAACGTGAAATGTTCATAGAATGCGCCAATTCTGAAGACGGAAAAGAAGGGATTACGGCCTTTATAGAAAAGAGAAAACCCGAGTTTAAAGGTCGCTAGGAGAGTAAATTGAAACTTGCTGACAAAGTTAAATTTATAACTTCAACTTTGGAAGATTTATATCCTGAAACTGATATTCCTCTAAATCACAAAAATAATTTTACTTTTCTAGTAGCAGTGATGCTAAGCGCACAAAGCACAGATAAAAAAGTAAATGAAATAACACCTAAATTATTTCAAATAGCGAATACCGCTAAAGAAATGAATAAATTAGAGTTAGATGAAATTAAAGAAATTATTAGAGAAATTGGACTTGCACCAACAAAGGCTAAGAACATAAAAAAAATGTCGAAGCAATTATTAGAAAACCATAATGGAGAAGTCCCCAATACTTTTGAAGAATTAGAAAAGTTAGCTGGAGTTGGTCACAAAACTGCTTCAGTAATAATGTCTCAAGCTTTCAATAAACTTGCTTTTCCAGTTGACACACATATTCACAGACTTGCCTTTAGATGGGGATTATCTAGTGGAAAAAATGTGGTAACAACTGAAAAAGACCTCAAACGAATCTTTGAGGAGAAATTATGGAATAAACTACATTTGCAAATAATTTTCTATGGAAGACAATGGTGCCAAGCTAGAAAAAATAAATGTGGATGCATAATTTGTACAGAAATACAAAAAACGTAGATACCTATATGGGACCCTTATAGAATATAGATTAATGACTAAATGGGATGCTCGATTCCTAAAACTAGCAACACATATCTCGGAATGGAGTAAAGATCCATCAACACAAGTTGGGTGTGTAGTTGTAGGTCCTGACCGTGAAATAAGAAGTACCGGGTTTAATGGATTACCAAGAGGAATTGAAGACAATAATGAAAGATTAAATAATCGTGAAATTAAGTATCCATTAATTTGTCATGCTGAAGAAAACGCAATAATGCACGCTGCAAGAATTGGAATGTCTCTAAAAGGATGTACTGCATATGTGACATGGCCGCCTTGTACTAGATGTGCTAGATCACTTATTCAAGCAGGAATTTTATCTGTTGTTTATCCGGAAAATACAGATATACCTGAAAGATGGATGGATGATTTTAACCTATCATTAAGCATGCTTAAAGAAGCCGGAATAAGAGTAGAAACGGCGTAATTACTCTTCGTCTTCTTCTTTTTGACTCAAAAGTTCTTTAATATTCTTTAAATGTTCGACACCAGTATCTGCCTGAATATTCTCAGTTATCAAATCCCTAACTTTATCAGGCGATGGAACGCCAAACAGACAGTCATGTGGATTATGGCGAGTTCTCTTAGAAGAACTACGAGAACCTGCAGCTATACCTAGACTTCCTAATCCTTTAAGTTCAGCTCCCGAACCTGCAACTACCATTGATTCATCCGTTCCTGTCCCCAAACCAGATCCAGTCAAAGGTAAAACTGTTCCATAACCAAGTATACTTCCAATAACTCCCTGCTCCAATTTTATATCCTCAATATGATTATAGCGGACTTGGCGCTCGCTACGATTCATCAAGAAATTGCTCTTTAGGACAATACGATTATCCGTGAGAAAATATGTAAATGAACGACGATAAAACTCGACTGAGAATAAACCTAGGAGTGCAACACCTGCAGTCAATGATGGGATAAACCAAGTACCAAAATCCTTTGTATCTCCTAGGTTCTTCCATTGATGATAAGATAATACTCCAATGCCGATTATAGCTACACCTGAATATAAACGAAAGATGCCCTGCCCTCCTGAATCCAAAAAGAAATAACGCGCTGCAAACCCAACTATGAACAAAACCAGAGACCAAATTATGGCTCCAGCTAAAACTTCATTGGCAAAAGGAATCTTAATTATGTAATCATAAAGAGGAAAATCTGTAAATTTATCCCGTGCAAAAAAGTCATGTATGATATATGACCAAACAAGTAGCAAAAAGAAAATAATGTAAAGACTAAAGAAAGAAAACATATGGGGCCTTAAAGACATGATTTGACAACGGATGGGTGTTTTAAACGTTTAACACGACTCCAATACTTATTTATCTGTTTGTATCTGAAGAAAATAAGAATGACCGTTAAGAGACGTATCGTTCGCAAAAAGAAAAAAAATGAAGCCTATGAAGCTCTGGCTAAAGTTTCAGGCGTAGAAGAACTTGAAAGAGCTACTATAATTCTGAAAGAACTAGCACAAAGAAATCAAAGGAAAGAAGATATTAAGAATAAAAAACAAACCTTAAAAAAAATTAAAAAAGAAAAAACAAAGCCCCAAAAAGTTCAACATAATATAAAAGATGAAAAAATTAATCGATTGAAAGAATTGGATAATCTAAGAAAAAGTGGAATCCTTACCAATCAAGAGTTTGAAAGATTAAAAAGTGACCTTATAAATTAGATTCTTTTTCCGATAAAGCCACCATACAAACTCCAAAAAGAACAATTAATCCTCCAATGAAAACTCCTATACTAGGAACCTCCTCAAAAAAATGCCAAGCAAGAATCCCAGAACCAACTGGTTCCGTGAGTAAAGTTATTGAAACAACATACGCAGGTAAAAATGCAAGCGCCCAATTTTGCATTGTATGACCTAATAAAGTTGGTACTAAGGCCATTAAAAAGAAAAGCTGAAAATCAGAATTAGGAATATTTAAATATTCTAAATCTTGAACTATAACTACAATCCACATAGTTATAGCACTAGACAAGTAAACAACTAGTGCATACGTTGGCAAGCTGATTTCTTTACGAAGCTTACGCCCGCCTAGATAATAAAACCCAGCTAGAATCCCGGAAATAAATGCTAAAACATTACCATCAAAATTACCTGGATCTTGAACTAAATCTCCCCAAAAAAGAATTAGTATTCCTGATAAAGCTAAACATGTTCCAATTATCCCCTTACGTGTGAGGCCTTCACCAAATAATATCCAACCTATAATTGCAACATAAACTATGTGACATGTACCAAGTAATACTGATGCTGCAACTGACGTAGCCTTAACAGAAGATATAAAGAAACCAAAATGGGCCCCTAATAGAATCCCTATTACTACCATCTCAGTTATACGGGCCCGAGGAAGAGAAGATAGCTCTTGTGCCTTATCTTTAATTAAAAAAGGTACAAAAAGAAGAGTAGCAAAAGTTTGACGATATGAACCGATAACTAATGGCTCAGTCTCATCTGATGTCCAACGTATTAAAATCGCAGAAGTAGAAATAGCAAACATACCAACTATTAAGGCCAAATATGGCAATCGAGAATCGTTAGTATTAATCATCTATTAAGTTTTGATAATAGGGCCCCTTAATTTGTTAACCCATTAAAGAAATAGGTGTTGAAAGATGCCTTCGAGCTGAAGCTGGAGGCTCATACCATTTTAACTCTAAACCCGATTTAATTTCGATTGGAGGAGGTCTATCATATTTTTCGCCACAATCATTACAACGATAATAAGAATCCTTACCGGAAGAATGTGTTCTTTTACCACATTTACAAACTGGATTACTAGGCTTTGAAAAACGAGGAACTAATTCAACAATTTTTATTTTTTCCAAATTGACTGTCTTGTTTTTGACACTCCCACAAATAATTAGAGAATCTCCAACATCCAATTCATCAATGGTATGTCTGAAATTCTTAGTCGGTTCAAATGCCGCACACTTTATGGTTTGATTATTTTGGTCATCTACCATAAAAAAACGGTGGCCACCTTTAATCGTAGTTGATTTTGAAGAAACGGAAACCTCTAACAATACACAATCACCATCTTTGATATCTGAAGTTTCTTTAAAACAAAGATGATCGTCTGTTGCTTGATTTGTTTTGTATAAAAGCCAACGATCTGGTTTTTCAGGTCCTAAATTCTGGAAATTGTCAATCAAAGTTTCTGCTTTAATTCCCCTAAACCCCCATAAAACTGGACAAGGCGAATTCGGAACCATAGCAACTTTTCCATCTAAATCATTACAAGAAAATACACCCTCTAAATTTGATATATTCTGAACTGTATTGGATGAGATGTCTCTATTTGTACCCCATTTATCTTCGGCCCTATATCCAATAAGTTCCCAGGTATGGGGTATTTTATTCATGTTATTTGAGTTGCCAGACCAAGCTAAAGAGCACGCGGCCCCGCAAATACCTCTAGAGCCCCTTAGACCAAAAGTGGAAGTGCCCACAATAGCATCTGAAAGCATTTCTTTGGATACTATACTAGTCACGCCTTGCCAATACAAACCTTCAGGAAGAAATGAATCTGAAATAACCACGCCAGGCTGAGAATCAGGATGAGAATGTTTTGAAACTAATTTTGATATTCGTTCAATAACTTCGTTTTTATCGTATTTAATATCTCTCCCTTTTTCAAAAGCAAATATTTCTAAATTTTGAAACACACCAATTTTTTGTTTGGGGCCAACTCCTTTACCAAAAGTAAAAGCTACAGCTCCATTGCCTCTAGTCTTCCAAGGAACATTTGGATTTAGCCTAACCAATCTAGGGTGACAAATAAGATCAAATTCAGATAGTTCGGCAATTATTTCTGTTCCTAACCACGTGGTACAACCACCTTTCACAGAATCTGTATCATCAATCCCGATATGTAACATAGAAACTATTCGAAAACGAAAACTCCTTTGGCCCATTGTGGAGGTGGCTTAGATTCAGATAAATAGGCTAATTTAATATTTAGATTAATTGCAGTCCCTGCTGGAATATAGGGGTATTCTCCTAATAAACTATAAATCAAAATATCAGTTTGACCTCTTTGGTGAAGTTGCTGCAAAAGCTTAACAATATCTATTGTGAAATCATGGCTTTTTGACTCTACGGTGTTAGACCAATCAATACCAATAATTACATCTTCTGTATAAGCTAGGGCTGCATCTAATTCATCAAATCCTTGCAAATTTCTTAAAGGAAGAATAACTTTACCTCTATCAGCCATGATTAAATCAATAATATCTTCACCCCAAATCAATCCAAAATCAACATATGTCTCTGTTTCTGGACTAGAAGATAAAGGAAAGGGATCAGGTCTATTGCGAATTATTCCACCCATATCCCATATTAATTGCGGACCAGATGTTTCAGGAATCGCTAAATTGGTATCTGATGTTAGAAAACTAAGGCCTTTGGAATCCCAAATTGGCTTTACTCTTTTACCGTGATTATATGCAATAGCATTCCAAACCATAACCTGTGAGGAACATGTATAGATTTAGACCTTTCTAAAGGTCTAAAATAACTACAATTCGTGATGGAGGGCCAACAACAACTTCTAACATGTGATAAGAAACTGCTTTGACTTCAACACCATAACCATGCTTAGTTTCATCATATAAATCTCCATATAATTTCCCATGAAGTATATTACAATCACCCATTTTTATATCAATTTCAGCCGATGAGACTATAAAATTCTCTGTGTCAAAAAGAAATATCAAATGTGACAGGTAATTTACAAGTAATGAATCTAAATCTGTAGATTCTAAATGAAACTCGAATGAATCTTTATTACTCGGTAATTTCCCCCCTGTAATAATTTCTGTAAAAGCTAAACTAATTTCATGAAATGCTTCAGACAAGGTTTCAGCCCCGGCCTCAATTCCTGCATCAGCTGTATGTTCAAAGATTCTACGCAACTTAGTGCCAGAAAGCATTGTTAATAAAAATGGTAGCGGGGGATGGATTTGAACCATCGATCTCCGGGTTATGAGCCCGACGGGATTTCCTAGCTACCCCACCCCGCTACGTTAAAACTAGGGTTAATCAGACTCCAGAGTATTTCCACTCTAAAATAAGCCTGATATAAAATCTTGTCAGTGCCAAGTCATAAATATATTGCTATCCTAAATTCAATGTGACTGATATCGGTGGGATACTCGAATATATTAAAAATCAAATAGAAAATTTGACGATTAACTATGTTATTTTGATATTAGTAGCATCCCTAATATTGTTGTATTTTCTTCTAACAAAGACACAGAGAGGTAGAGAAGTAAGAAAGAGATTTAGAATACTACCTAGGTTAATACCTTTAGATGATGATTATGAAACCGATGTTAAAGAACCTGAAAATTTAGATGGGAGTAATAGACAATTAAAAGGCGAAATTATTGATAATGAACATGAAATTCTAAACCAATTATTGGGGCAAGAGGGAACTGAAGAATTGAGTGGATTTGAAGATGTGGATGCTGTGCCTGCCGAAGAACAGGACCTAAATGTACCATTGGCAAATCAGATTTTTAAGAGTATGAGTGGACAAACAAAGTCTGTTTCTGATGAGCAAGAATTTTGTGCTGAATGTAAAAAACCCGTAAAAGCTGAGTGGAAAGCATGCCCTTTTTGTGGTGAATTTCTTGAGATATACGGAAATTAAATTAATTCCTCTTACGATTTATTATAGTAAATATTACCAGCACAAGAGCTGTTAGTAAGTGGCTAGGGCCATAAAGAAGAGGATCATCTTCGTTGCTACTACCACCACTACTCGATGATTTTTCACCAACCACCAAGGGTAGAGTTAGTGAATTGTCAAACCTATTACTATTAGATTCGGCAACTTGTTGTTCAAAATCTACATATATTTTCAATGTCTTAGATCCTGCAGATGGATTATTCCAAGTTAGAATTACAGGCTCATTACCAAAACCTCTAATTCCTTGAATTACTGTATATTCATCAATCACTCTAGAACCTTCATATAATTTTACACCGAATGAACCTGTGCTTTTTCCTCCATTATTGTAAACTGTTAGTTGAATTTGTATGGGGTTTGCTGAAGTTAAATCTGACTCAGTCAATAAAGAAATTGGCTTCCCATTAACTAATACATCATCTAGGTTAACTGAAAGGTCTGATATTTTATCGACTGGAATAGCCATAATTATTGAAGATGACACAGTTGCTGAACCATCGCCTGGCGAAATTGAATCGGCTGTCAAAACAAAACTAACTGATTCGCCTAATGTATCATCATAATTTACTGGTCTCAAAACAATATCAATTTTCACAGATACGGACTTCTCTACAGTAATTGCAGATATCTCATTGCCTTCCATTTCAACACGAATTGTCCAGTCACCTCTTGCTGTCGTAGCATCTACTCTGTACGTATCTCTATCACTGCCTGTATTTCTAATATTAATACTAAAAGTATAGTATCCATCAATATCTAATTCATCAGGATCGATTATTACTTCATCTGGTGGAGAAAGAAAAGTGACTCCGTAGGTTCGAACTGTAGTTTCTAAACGAATTTCTTGATTAATATTCGTATTTCCTGAAGATGTGACAATAACTGTGACTTTCTCTTTACTGCCACCAGGTGCAGAGACTGGTGCTTCAACTCTAACTTGAACATAGCTATACAGGCCAGCGGGAATGTCAAGCTCTGACTGAGAAGTAAGTGATGCTTCCCAACTAGATGGTAAATCAGAATCATCAATCTCAATTGTGAAAATATCTCTAGTATTTCCCTGATTTAGAATTAAAAATTCATAATCAACTTTCCCTCCTTTCGGAAGCTGTCCATCTTTACTATAGCCCTCTTCAAATTCTATATCTAAACCATATTCATCAACGATAAGATCGTAATTTAAGCTAGAGGTCCATGTATTACCATAAACATCACTAATGGAAAATTCAATAGTATAACTGTCTGTGACTACATTTTGGTCTTCTTGATACCACCAAGTTCCCTGAATGTACATGGCATACGTATGTTTTTCTTTAGCTATGACTGAATTCTTGAATGTTCCACCACCAGATACGCCTGCAATTTCAATAGATGCACTATTTGTGTCTAAATTATCTGCACCAAGGGCATTAGTTACGTTTACTTTTATGAGTAAAGAGTCTTCATTCATTTCATCTACGCGGTTATTATCAAAATAGCCCAGATAATCATCTGTAATATCTACATGCCTAAAATTTATTGTCAAAGAGGAGTCAAAATCGGGAGTATCAGACTTAATCCAAGCTGTATTATTATCTGTGTCTGGGGCCCAGCGTATACTAGTTTCCAACTTAATTCCAAAAGTAGTGTAAGCTGGAACGCCATTTGGAAAATCACTCTTATCAAGTGTAGAACCTTCCAATTCAACCGTATAATTTTCACTTAGAATTGTGCCAAATGGTGCGGTTTTTCCAACTTCGTCTACCGATATATTTGTCATTCGTGACTCGACACCATCAATCCATATTATGAACAAGGTTGTTCTGAAATTTATCTCCTGAACGTTTGTTGATTCAACCCAAATTGCGTAACTGTAAGAGTCTCCTAATTCAAGAGGGCCTCCCATGTTCATTTCCCAACTTGCCAAAGGGTAATATTCATTTTGGACTGGAGGGTCATTTTGTGCTACCCAGTATTTTGGTCTACTGCTCGTTGGTTCCTCTATAGCAAGATTACAATTTTCGCCTATACAATCTCTTGAAAGATAAAAATCTACATCTGCAAACTCATTACTTCCTGCCTCCGAAGGAATCGAAATAATCAGAAAACCAAGGGCGATAAGAACAAAGAACTGCCAAATGTATCTCATTGTTATGTACTGGATTCGTTACAGTATTAAAGTTTCGTTGCATGAATATGCATAACTAAAATAAATTCTGTCCCCCTCCTTCATGCTTAATTTCACCATTTTCGGCAATTAATTCTCCTCTTCTATAAACTTGAGATGGGAAAATTGCAGCCCAATCTTGGAAAGGAGTCCAATTAGATTTAGAATGCAATCTATCCAAATCAATAAGCTTTGAATTCTTCATATTAACTACAATTAAATCTGCAGGCAATCCTTCTGATATTTTTCCTCGGTTCAAGCCAAGCCTTGTAGCTGGTGCTTCCGACATTGCATTTACTAAACGTCCTAATTCAAGACGCCCTTCTGAAACTTCATTTAACATAAGTGGAATCATTGTTTCAACACCTGGAAGACCTGAAGGTGGATTGTCCGATTTTTTCTCTGCTATTGTGTGTGGTGCATGATCACTTGAAAGAATTGGTATTTTTCCTTTCCGAAAGGCATCATATAATCCGGAATTGTCTGCTGTAGTTCTTAATGGTGGATCAACTTTACAATCAAGAGAGTGGCAATTATCTAGATTCAAAAGTAAATGATGTGGACAAACCTCTGAGGTTGCTAATTCAGGCATCTGATTTAATCCTTCAAGAGTTGATAAATGAGCAACATGCAAATGTGGTGAAGAAGGCATAGAAGCTAAACACTCAGGCTCAGCTACAAGCCTATTTTGCGTATGATCGGACAGTTTAGACAGTGGTTCATTATGCATATGATCAGGGTGTTCACCGTGAATGACTAATGGTTTCTTAGTTTTTCCCAAAACCTCTTTGGCATATGAAAAATACTGTTCAGAGCTTATTCCATAAGGATAAAGTTTCCAGAAAGCGGAAGGAATTGTATCAAACCAGGATTTATTGATTAAATCTTCTTCTACGTTTACGCCAATACCAAAATCCACAACTGATTTAGAAGAGGCTAGCGAAACCTTTTCGTTGAAAGTCTCTACATCTGATGTAAAAGGATTCGTATTAGGCATATCAACGACGGCTGTAACGCCTCCGCATGCTGCAGATTCGGAACCACTTTTCCAATCTTCTTTGTTAGGATACCCTGGATCTCTGAAATGAACGTGCATATCCAATGCACTTGGTAAAATAATACCATCAACTACTGTTTGTTTGTCTCCCTTTAGAATTTTTTTAACAGCTGTAATCTTGCCTTCTTCAACACCTATACAAGTATCAATCAGACCTTGTCTCGAAATCCATGCTTTACCCTCAAAGACTTCCATTAACTTTATGCCTCTGTTACTAAAACAAAGGTTCTTGTATAAACACGTTCGGTTCTACTTGTAATTCTTAAATCAAAGCTAATTTCGCCAACCGTAGGTTCCTCTATTGGAGTTATGGTAAGCGTCAAATTAACATAGGATTTAGATGTAAGATTTAAGGTTAAATTCTCTCCAGATTCATCCCAATAAACATATTTGCTAAAATCCACTGATGACGAATTAAATTGTTTGTTAGACTCACTAACATTAACATATTCAACCTCGAGAGTTAAAATATAATTTTCCACTTTATCTAAATTTAATGTAATATTATCCCAACCATCAAACTTACCATTGTTCAAAATAACCAAAGATGTACTATTAGATTCACCTAAAACAGGAATAAAATTAGTCTCATCTTCCGTTATATCCATACTAAATTGAGACTCACCAAAAACTAGAGGAGAGGGAATAAAGGTAAGAACTAAAATAAGACCTGTAAGAATCCCTACACCTATTCGAGATTTACCAAGCTTTGATATCTCTTCTGAGGGAGGAGGGTGTGATGTACCTAAAAAGAAAATTAAAACTGCATACACAGCCCATCCCATATATGGAGGGAAAAATCCAGGAATTCCATAAAATGCCATGAAAACCAAAAGAACCATTACTGCTAAAGAAATGCCATTGGATTTAGGGCCAAGAACTGCACGAGCAATGTGCCCTCCGTCTAATTGACCTGCAGGCATCAGATTTAGAGCAGTTACAAAGAAACCTGCCCACCCTGCCAAAACAACAGGATGTGAAAGATAATCTCCTGAGGGAGTAAGAAATGTACTGAATTGTATGTACATAAATTCCCAAAAAAGTGAAGAACCAAGATACATAGATGCTCCCGAATCAAGTGGAGTAGGAACTGCATTTTGTTCTGTTAGCCAGAAACCAAGAAGTGTTACAGGAATTGCAACAAACAGGCCTGCAATAGGGCCACTAGCTCCAACATCTAATAAGGCCTTTCGATTAGGTATCGGTTCCCTTATTGAAATAAAAGCCCCCATAGTCCCAAGTATGAACAACATAGGTGGCATGGGAAGAAAGAAAGGCAATGAAGCATCAAGATTATGCTTTCGTGCATAATAATAATGACCCATCTCGTGAGCTCCAAGTATGGCCATTAATGGTAAAGAATAAGTCAAGAAACCCATTAGTAAAACATCAGGAGTTATGAGTACGCGTAACCAAACACTACTTTGATCAAGAACGGAGGCATCTGAATATGAAGCCCACCAAAGAGCTCCGGCCCATGTTGTAGAAAATATAGTTGCAAAAAGTAAATATAAATTCATTTTACTTCGGACATAATCAAAAGACGGTTGTGGAATAAGAACTAAGATAAGGTCATCTCCTGCTCGTTTCAACATCGGGAAAACATTTTCAGTTCCCAAATCACTTACTTTTTTGAAGGCCAAACGAAGCTCTTCAAATTTGATTTCTAAATCCTCTGGCTCTTCAACATAAAACAAATGAGCATTACCATCCCAAGAATAATTGCTAATTTTCCAACCTAGTTTTTCTACAAATTTTGTTATCGTTTTTGTCATCTAGATACCAAGAACTGATTGTGATACTGAAGCAACCTCTTTCCTAATTCTAGGAGGGGCATAAACACTACATCTCCAATGATCAAATTGTGCTTCATATAAACCTAATAGAAGCCTAGAAAGGTTACGTGCCAAGTCAATATTTCCATCATTTTTAAGAATTTTGGCTTTAAGACCAGGAACAACTGGAAGAGGAGGAATATCAACATAAATTTCGGAAGCACTTACGCCTAATTTTGACGCTATGTCCGCTTCATATTGACCCCTTTTAGATTTTTCTAATCCTGAATTTTCAGCTTGTTCTTTAGTTAAGCTAAGTGCTCTCTTGGCTATATTTCGTTTTTCAAAATTATTTTCTATTTCCTTTGAAAGCCCGCCTGCCTTATCTAGTTCTGAAAGAAGCTTATGGTCTGTAAAATTAATAAAATCTTCTTTTGTAAAGTGATTTGAAGATATTGCATGATTAGTCGCTCTAACCAACATTAATTCTGCCCCTCTTACAAATGGATGGAAGTAAACTGTAGGGTACATAGTCGAACGCGCTGTAAGAAGAGCTTCAACAGCTGGAAGACCTCCTTCTTTTATGACTAGATTAGAATCTGACATAGACATTGTTGCTATCAGGCGCCCCATATCAACACCAGTACTAACACCAGTATAATGGGCATCTCGAACTAAATAATCTAAGCGGTCGCCATCTAAATCACCAGATACTAATGGTCCCAATTTATGTTCGCCCATAATTATTTGATTGACTTCTTTAAAATCAATACCTTCTTCTGATAAAATGTCCGAGATTTCAGTCTTCGCAATTATTTTAGTAGTCCTAATAACATGATCTTCTACGCCATCTATCTCATCACCTAAATGTGAAAATGCAGTGTGTCCGAGATCATGTAGTAATCCTGCCACTGATGCCAATTGTTTATCGCCAGATTCAAGGCCTACGGAATCAGCCATCTTTCCAACGACATGACTGGTGCCCATGCAATGTTCATGTCTCGTATGATTTGCTCCCGGATATACCAAATTAGTAGGACCTAATTGCTTAATCCACCGAAGTCTCTGATAGGCTGGAGTGTCTACTAGTTTGACCTCCACCGAACTCAAATCGATGTAATCGTGGATAGGATCCCTTACCCTTGTCATCAATCAGGTAGGTCGTGTGGGTATGATAAATAACTTGCTCAAAAAATTGTGTTCCACCTTGTTTTCTTTTGTTGAATTTAAAGGCTCCGGCCCAAGGCTTATAATGCCTAAATCTTATGTTGTTGAAGCCCTATGATTAACTCCGAAAAAGATGCAGAAATAGTAGTTGAAGAGTTGACCGAATGTTCGGAATGTAAATCCGAACATATTGTCCGTGATTACAAGCGTGGAGAAGTAACCTGTAGTAATTGTGGGCTAGTTGTTGATGACCAAGTAATAGACCAGGGGCCTGAATGGAGGGCCTTTGATTCAGAGCAAAATGAAAGGAGAGCTAGAGGGGGGGCTCCAATGACTGTGATGGTACATGATAAAGGACTTTCAACAGATATTGGGTGGGGAGGTCGAGACATATATGGAAATAACGTACCGACCAAAAATCGTTCACAAGTTTACCGGATGAGGAAATGGCAAAACCGTACAAGGGCATCGAATTCAGCTGACCGAAATTTAGCTCAGGCACTTAACGAACTAAATCGTCTTGCATCCAAAATCGGATTACATAGACAAGTAAGAGAAGAAGCGGCCATGCTTTACCGAAGAGCCGTTCAAGATAATCTAGTAAGGGGTCGATCTGTGGAAGGTGTTGCAGCTGCTGCTTTGTATGGAGCTTGTAGAAGATGTGAAGTTCCAAGAACGCTAACTGAAATCACTGAGGCATCACGCGCATCCAAAAAAGAAGTTGGAAGAACCTATAGATATATTTCAAGAGAATTAAAACTCAATTTACAACCTGCATCACCATCCGTCTATATTGTCAGATTTTGTAGGGAACTAGAATTACCTGGTTACGTTGAAAGTGCAGCAATAAATATTCTCAATCAAGCCATCGAAGCTGAACTTACATCTGGAAGAGGACCAACAGGGGTGGCTGCAGCTGCAATTTACATAGCATCTGTAGTATACGACCAAAGAAAGACTCAAAAAACCATAGCCGACACAGTAGGCGTAACTGAAGTCACTATCAGAAATCGTTACAAAGAATTAGCCAAAAACTTAGATATTACAGTATACAAGTGAGGACGCTTGAAAGTAAAGAAACGTGACAATAATGTCTATCACATAAAATTAGAACACGAAGATGATCTATATCATCTGAATTTATTGCTTGATGAAGGAGATATGATTAGAGCACTTACTGAAAGGAGAGAAGCTTCCCAATCTGATCGAATTCGTAAAGAGAGAGGGAAAAAACAAAAAATGAAATTGACCATTGAAGTCAAAAATGTAGAGTATCAATCTTTTGGGCAAAGGTTGAGATGCCACGGAGTTATTGCAGTAGGTGAAAGAGACCAAGGTTCACACCACACCTTAATTCTTGAACCGGGAGATGACTTTGATATTGGAAAATCTAATTGGTTAAACCATCATAAAAAAAGATTGAGAGAAGCAAGAGAACCTGTAGTTACAGCTGTAGCTGTTGCTATTGAAAGCGATAATATAGTTATAGCAGAATTAAGAACTTATGGAATTAGAGAACTAAAGACGCTTAACAGAGCTGGAAGTGGAAAGTCAACGGGAGGAGAAGAGCTAAAAGATTTTTATATCAGAACGGTAAAACAGTTAGTAGATGTTCACATAAAAGACGCAATTATGGTAATAGTAGGGCCTGGATTTCTCAAGGAAGATTTTGTTGATGTTGGTAGAAACGAAGCTCCCGACATTTTCTCAGGGTGTGTAATTGAAAACTCAGGACAAGGAGGGATGGCTGGTATTCATGAAGCAATTAGCAGAGGAACATTGCCGAAAGCTGTAGCCCAAATCAAGATCCAAGAAGAAATGACTGCCGTAGAGAAATTAAAAGAAGCAATAGTAAAAGATATGGGGACTTATGGTAAAAAAGAAGTGAAAAAAGCTATAGAATCTGGAGCAGCAGAAGAAATGCTTATTCTAGCTGAAAAAACTCGTACGGATGAAGGGAGAAAATTGCTCAATTTAGCAGAAAAGAATAGGACAAATGTAATAGAAATATCATCCCACCATCATGGTGGTGAGATGCTAAACGGATTAGGAGATATTGCAGTTATACTGCGATATCGTATGACATAAATTCTTTTAGAGGTGTATGGGGTAGCAGAAATATGATGCCGGGAATGGGACGCATGAATCCCCGAATGATGAAGAAGTTACAGAAACAACTACAAAATTCTACAGAAGAGATTGATGCTACTGAAGTTATAATTAGAACAAAAGACAAAGAAATTTACTTCAGTAATCCCTCAGTAAGTTCTATGAATATGATGGGGCAGCAATCATATCAGATTGTTGGAGAACCACAAGAAAGAGGACTTAGTGACGGTGAAGAAACATCAAGTATTCCTGACGAAGATATTGAATTGGTTGCATCACAAGCCGATGTTCCAAAAGGAAAAGCAAAAAAAGCACTGGAAGAATGTGGTGGAGAACCTGCTGAGGCAATAATCAAACTTATGGGAGGTTAAAATGGACTTTTCAGAAACTGAAGACCAAATAATGATTAGGGATATGGTCCGTAATTTTGCTGAGACTGTAGCAGGACCAACTTGTCACCAAAGAGATAAAGAACAAAAACCACCCACTGAAGAATTCAAACAATTTGCTGAATTGGGAGTTGCTGGAATGACCATTCCAGAAAATTACGGAGGGCAAAAATTGGATGATGTTTCTGAAGCTATAGTAATTGAGGAATTATCGCGTGTTGATCCTTCGCTAGGAGTTATGGTTGCTGTTCATGTTGGACTATGCGCCATGACAATTGTTTTGAATGGAAATGAAGAGCAGAAAAAAAAATATTTACCAAAACTTGCATCAGGAGAAAATTTAGGTGCATATTCACTTAGTGAAGCTGGTTCGGGAACTGATGCTGCAGCAATGGTTGCAAAAGCAAGTGATGATGGCGATTATTTTAACCTAAATGGAGAGAAAATGTGGGTTACCAATGGTACTACTGCAGATCTCTTCATACTTTTTGCTAAGGTAACTAACCACCCTGATTATGGAAAGAAAAAGCATGGTGGAGTAACCTGTTTTATTGTTGAAAAAGGATATGATGGTTTAAAAATAGGTAAGAAAGAAGATAAATTGGGTATTCGATCAAGCGACACATGTACACTAATTCTTGATAATTGTAAGGTTCCAAAAGAGAATGTACTCGGAGAAGTGGGAAGTGGTTTTGGAATTGCGATGAATGCTCTAGATAATTCACGTATTGGTATTGCTGCTCAAGCATTGGGCATCGCACAAGGTGCTTATGAATCTGCACTCAAATATTCAAAAGAAAGAGAAACTTTTGGAAAACCTATAGCGCAACACCAATCGATTAGCAATTACCTAGCTGATATGGCTATGAAAATAGATGCTGCAAGACTGCAAGTCTACAAAGCTGCGTGGGCAAAAGAAAGACACTATAAACATGGAGAAGACAGACATACTTTGGAAGCCTCATTTGCTAAATTGAATGCGGGAGATACTGCAATGTGGGTCTCTGAAAAAGCTGTCCAAATATTGGGTGGTTATGGCTATACTACTGAATTTCCTGTTGAAAGATTCTTCCGAGATGCTAAAATAACACAAATTTACGAAGGAACCCAAGAAGTTCAAAGATTAGTAATAGCTCGTGAAATCGGAAAGTAAGGGAAACTTTTATGAGTCTGTTTGTAAGCTACTCTATAGACTATTTTAGTCTACACAAAAATTGATGGTGGAAATAATGCGTATAGGGATACCAAAAGAAAAAAACAACAACGAAACTCGCGTAGCGATTGTACCAGTTTCAGTACCCAAATTGATGAAACTAGGTTTTGACATTATTATAGAGAAAGGAGCTGGAGAAAAATCCGGTTATTCAGACTCAGAATACGAAAAAAGGGGAGCTAAAATTGCAACCTTAGAAAACGTCATGGAGGCTGAATTAGTTGCTTCAATTGATATTCCTGATTTCAAAATGATGAAAAAAGGACAAATGTTAGCATGCATAGCTGACCCTTTCCGAAATTTAAAACAGACAAAGGAGATTATAGAATCCGAAATAACTTTACTTTCCTTAGAAGTAATTCCTAGAAGACTATCCAAAGGGCAGTCTATGGATGTTAATTCAAGTCAAGATAACCTATCTGGATACAGAGCAGCCTTGATGGGTTCACAGCATATTGCAAAGATGGTTCCAATGATGATGACTTCGGCAGGAACTGTAAGACCTGCAAAATTCATAATTCAAGGTGCTGCAGTAGCTGGGCTCCAAGCGATTGCAACAGCTAAAAGATTAGGTGCTATAGTTCATGCAATTGATGTTAGATTGGCGGCCAAACAAGATACCGAAAGTTTGGGTGCAAAATTCATTAATGTTCCTGGATGGAAAGACGCCGAAAGCTCAAGCGGACATGCGTCCTTGTTTACAGATAAATCACTTCAGGAAGCTTTCGATAATGCTTTGATGGATGCTGTAAAAGAGGCTGATGTGGTAATAACCACGGCAAGATTATTTGGTGCAGATGCCCCCTCATTATTTTTTAGTAAGGAAATGAACGAAAAAATGACTAAAGAAATGAAGGATGGATCTGTAATTGTAGATATGAACTCTGATACTGGCGGAAATATTGTTGGTAGCAAAGATGGTGAAATTGTGGAGAAAGATGGCGTTAAAATCATAGGAATACCTATGCTTTGTAGAACTATTCCAAATACGGCTTCAATGTTATACTCAAATAATGTCACTAACTTTGTAACTGTATTAGTTGATGAAGGAAATCTAGCCATAAATCAAGAAGAACAAGTTTTGACAGGAGATGAAGGTGGGATTTCGGCAGGATATGGTGGAATTCTAATTGCTGAAGGTGGGAAAATTCATGAAAATCATACCAAACTAATGGAGGCGATGGAGTAATGGAACCTATTACATTAAGTGGTTTAATTGTATTAATTACAGTCTTTGCACTTGCTATTTTTTTAGGATTTGAATTAATTACAAAAGTTCCTCCTACTTTACACACGCCACTGATGTCTGGCGCTAATGCCATCTCAGGAATTACAATTGTTGGAGCTTTGATTTTCTCTAATACGGATTACAATGATGGAAATCCAGGATTTGCGGCATGGCTTGCTTTTTTCGCACTAATTTTAGCTACAATCAACGTAGTAGGTGGGTTTGCTGTAACTAACAGAATGCTGAATATGATTGCTGGTAAGAGAGGTGGAAAATAATGGATGTCGCAGTTTGGGATATTGGATATTTAATCGCTTCAATTTTATTCATTCTTGGATTGAAAAAATTAGGTCATCCTCGCACAGCTCCTACTGGTAATCTGTATGGTGCCACAGGTATGCTATTGGCCATAGTAGTAACGATTGCCCAAATGGATTTTGGATTAACAAATAATTTCATACTAATTGGTGCTGGATTAGCTATTGGTGGATTGATTGGATATGTTATGGCTGTACGAGTACAGATGACTGGTGTGCCCGAAATGGTTGCGTTGTTTAATGTTCAGAAGTGTTTAGACGAATAAAGCTAAGCGAAGAAGGCGTGACTCCACTTCCAGAAGATTTAGATTTATACGTTGCTTGGACTGCAATCGGACTTTCGGCTCTAGTCGGTTGGATGACATTTACAGGAAGCTTGCTTGCTATGATGAAATTGAAAGGTGGCGTTGAAATATTTGGGAAGTGGTATAGGACTCCAACATGGGGGCCAGAATGGTTGAATTATGTTAAAGGACTGATTTTGATTGCGATTGTTGGATTATTCTATATGACTATAAAAGAACCTGGAAATCAAGATTATGTTATAGCTATTATTGGACTATCTTGTATTCTTGGAATTCTCTTTGTGCTTCCAATTGGAGGTGCAGACATGCCTGTTGTAGTTAGTTTGTTGAATTCTCTATCCGGTATTGCAGCTGCGTTTACTGGATTTATCATTGGAAACAACGTTTTGATAATTGCCGGATCAATGGTTGGAGCTGCGGGTTTAATTTTAACAAATATAATGTGTAAAGCAATGAATCGACAATTAATTGACGTATTGTTCAAATCATTTGGTGGTTCTGATAAAGAACAAGTTACAAGGACTAAAGTTGGATCGGATCCTGAAGAAGTGGCGATGATTTGTGATGGAATATCAAAATGTGTGATTATTCCAGGATACGGAATGGCTGTATCGCAATGTCAACACCAAGTACGTGAATTTGCAGATATTTTAGAGGCAAATGGATGTGAAGTAAAATATGGTATTCATCCCGTTGCAGGAAGAATGCCAGGCCACATGAATGTACTATTAGCAGAGGCTAGTGTTCCATACGAAAAATTAATTGAAATGGACGATATAAATTCAGAAATGGCAGAATGTGATGTAGCATTGGTCGTTGGGGCAAATGACACTGTAAATCCTGTTGCAAGAAGTAATGAAGGACCTCTGGCAGGAATGCCTATAATTGATGCAGATAAGGCAAGAGTTGTTGTTATGGTAAAGAGATCTTTGTCTGTTGGTTACGCTGGCGTCGATAATGACCTTTTCTATGAAGATAAGACTATGATGCTATTTGGTGACGGGAAAAAAATGATGACTGAATTAATATCTTCTATGAAGGAACTTTAGACAAAACAATAATTAGTCAAAGATAATTAGGAACATAATGTTAGAGGAAATAATCATTGGCCTTCTAATAATCACAATTATTTTGATTAGTTTCAGCCTCTACCTTAATCACCAAAGAGGATTGCAAATTAGCGATTTGCCTCAAACCGAACCTTTGAGTTTTGAGGATACACAAAATGCAATTAAAATTCTTACTAACGAGGATGTTACAAATGCTTTAAATGCTAGTTTAACGAAACAAGGGATTAGTGAAAAAATAGGAGCTTTTACAGAACTATCTGAAGATATGGAAGAAGCAATTAAACAATTTAACCAAATGGTAGCTAGTAAGAGTCAAAGAGCTGGATGGGGGGAATGGCAATTGGATGAGGAACTTAGTGCCGCATTTCCAGAAGTTAATATTCGTAAGAAAGTTAAGGAATTGGGTAATCTAATACCTGATGCGCATATCAGGACTCCAGATGGTAAAATTTTAATTGTTGATTCAAAGTTTGTTTACAGTACTTATGAACAAATACTAAACACTCCCGAAACTCGTACTGCAACCATTGAAGGTTTACGTAAAACATTTAGAAATGACGTCGAGACACATGTTACAAAAATTAAGAATGATTACGTACAACCTGGAAAAGGAACTCATGAATTTGCTTTTATGTATATACCTTCTACAGCTGTTTATGAATTTCTAGTTGATAAGGAACCTGGATTAGTTAGAAGGGCTGCTTCGCAAGGAGTTGTAATAAGCTCACCAATGACTCTCATGGCAAACATGCACATGCTTGAGATTGTAAGAATGGCACTAAATATGACTAATAAGCATAATGAGATACTAGATGCACACCTACGAATACAAAAAATATATAAAGACTTTGAACAGCTGTACAGTACACTAAAAGAGCATATCAAAAAAGCAAATAATAAGACGGTTGAAGTTACAGGTAAGGTTAATGAAATGAGTGCTGAAATTAATTCTTTATCTTCACTTGATAAATCAATTGAAGAAAGTTATGATGACTAATATTCTATTATGAAAATTATCCTAGTTGAGCCGCAACATCCTGGTAATGTAGGGGCCGTTGCTCGTGTAATGGCTAATTTTGGAATCAACGATTTGGCACTAGTCAAAGGCTGTGAAATAAACGACGACGGATATGCAAGATCAAAATCCGGTAGACCAGTTCTAGAGAATCTTAAAAGATTTGAAACTATGAAAGAAGCATTGGCAGATTGTGATATTGCAATAGGAACAAGCGGAATAAAAACCGAAGGAGACAAGAGATGGTTTAGAGCTCCTAAAAGTGTAAAGAAAATAATTGAAATAATTGAAGACAGAGAGAATCCTGCCTTGGTCTTTGGAAGAGAAAATTATGGATTATACAAAGAAGAATTAGCACTATGTGAAGTTACCTTAACGATTCCTACAAATCCTGATTATCCTATTCTAAATTTGTCACATGCTGTTGGAATTATACTTTACGAAATAAAGCGTAAAGAAAAAGTGAAAGGACCGAAAAAACGAAAGGCTGTATCCCAAGAAGAATTCGAAAGACTCGTAGAAAGAATAATGAATATGCTAGAGGATAGTAGCTATCCTAAGAGGAAATTAGCTAGGTCTAAAACAACACTGAGAAGGCTTATTTCTAGAGGGAACCCTGATGAAGGTGAATATGAGAATTTAATGGGAATATTCAAGGCAATAAAAGAGGGAAACAGATGACCTATGTTTTAGTTACTGGACCTATGGGAGCTGGAAAATCAACCTTCATACGAAGTTTGCCTAAACCACAAGGAAATTTCATTGTACCTGATAATGTACCCGATATGATGCTAGATTACTCTTGCGAATTAGATAAATTTATGTTCTATGAAATAGATGCACCTACTGCAACGGGAAAAACATGGATTGAATGGCTTAAAGTTGCAGACGTTCAGATTATTGTAGGAAACGGATTAAACGGGCCTGATGAAAATTTTGTTGAGTTATGGGACTATCTTACCCATAATACTCCTGATAAAAATCGAATGATTATCCTGAACCGCACCGATGAAATTAAAAGTGAATGGAAAAATTATTCAAATGAAAAAATTATGTGTGTTGGTATTGGAGAAATAATTGATGAAGAAACTGCAATTGCTGCAAACAAAGATATAATGGCAATCATGAATTATCTAAAGGACAAATATGGATAACGAAAAGAAAAAAGAAAGCCTTGGTTTTCTTTTAGCTGCCGGAAGCAAGATATACGGTGAAAAGAAGCTGATAGAAATGTTAGTGAAACAAGGAGTGCCTAACAAAAAAAACCTTGATGATTTACTAAATGACAAAAATCTAAGATTTATCCACATTACAATGGCCCTTAAGGAATCTGAGGATTTTATTTGGCAATTAGAAAATAGATTAGCAGAATTATGTAATATCGCAGAAAGCTTGAAAATTGGGAATCCTGAAATAATTAGAAAATGGTTAAGTGATGATTGTAAACCGTGCCTTGTCGAACACATTATAGAAGGCTATGAAGATGTTTACAAAATTATGATAGAATTAGATAATCGATTAATGTGGTCTGGTTGGCCACTTATTGGGAAATTACATGACCCTATAGAATAAAGAGGAAGAAGATTAATACCAGTTTCAATAGAGCCACGAGAAGTTAATGAGTGAAAAACACATTTATCGTTTTGGACCGGGGATGACAGATGGCAAAGCCGAAATGAAAAATTTACTAGGAGGTAAAGGTGCAAATTTAGCAGAAATGTCTCTTTTGGAAATTCCAGTTCCACCAGGTTGTACAATTACTACTGAAATTTGTACATTCTTTAATGACCATGAACAAACATATCCAAAAAATCTTGATGGGCAATTGAAAAAGGCCCTGAAAGATGTAGAAGATAGAGTAGGGTCTATATTTGGAGATTCAAATAATCCCTTACTTTTATCAGTTAGATCAGGAGCAAGAGCATCTATGCCGGGAATGATGGAAACCGTTCTAAATGTTGGATTAAATGATTTTACAAGAGATGGTTTGATTGCACAAAGTGGCGACCCTAGATTCGTATATGATGCTCAAAGAAGATTGATTCAGATGTATTCTGATGTAGTTATGGAAAAAGCATCCGGAATAGAACCTGAAGAAGGAAGGGGAATTCGAAATCAATTAGAACATGAACTAGAAAAAATGAAAGAGCAAGAAGAGGTCACTGAAGATACTGATTTATCGGCTTCAAATTTGAAAGATTTAGTTGATATTTATAAGGGAAAAGTTTTGGAAGTCCTCAAGAAACCATTTCCCGAAGACCCTTGGGAACAATTATGGGGGGCCATATCTGCTGTTTTCTATTCATGGGATGGAAAAAGGGCTAAAGCTTACCGAAAAATAGAGAACATACCTCAAGAATGGGGAACTGCAGTTAATGTTCAGGCCATGGTTTATGGTAATTTAGGAGAGGATAGTGCTACTGGTGTAGCTTTTACTAGAAATCCCGCCACAGGAGAAAATAATTTCTATGGTGAATGGTTAGAAAAAGCGCAAGGGGAAGATGTTGTAGCTGGAATAAGAACGCCAAATCCTTTGAATGAAGTTTGCCGAACCGAGCATAGTGGTGATTTAGCTAGTTTAGAACAGTCGTCACCACATCTCTACAAAGAATTGGATACAATACGACTAAATCTTGAGAAACACTACAGTGATATGCTAGATATTGAATTTACGATTCAGACTGGTAAATTATGGATGCTTCAATGCAGAATTGGAAAAAGAAATGGACCTGCAGCCATCCGTATGGCTTCAGAAATGGTAAATGAAAAAATGATAGATGGGAGGACTGCTATCGGTAGAGTTACACCTTCACAGCTAGATGAATTATTACACCCTATAGTTGATCCAAACGTAGAAAAAAATACCCCTTTACTCGCAAAAGGTTTGCCAGCTGGGCCTGGTGGCGCAACTGGAAAAGTTGTTTTCACAGCGCAAGCAGCTGTTGATTGGGCTGCCAAAGGTGAAAAAGTTGTATTAGTGCGTGAAGAAACAAATCCAGAAGACGTTGAAGGAATGAGAGCCTCTATAGCTATTTTGACATCACGTGGAGGAATGACCTCTCATGCAGCATTAGTTGCTAGAGGTTGGGGGATGTGTTGTATTGTTGGTGCTGGAGAAATGAAAGTAGATTCAATCAAAAAAGAATTTACCGTTAATGAACAGACTGTGAATGAAGGTGATTTAATAACGCTTAATGGAACTGCTGGAAAGGTTTATGCAGGGGAATTACCACTTATTGAAACTGACATAACAAGTGATTATCTAACGCATTTCTTGGGATTATGCGATGAAGTCAAAAAACTCAAAGTCAGGACAAATGCTGAAACGCCTTCAGATGCTAAAAGAGCCTTGAATTTTGGTGCTGAAGGTATAGGGTTATTCAGAATTGAACACATGTTTTATGGTGAAGACTCAGAAGAACCGTTATTCCATCTTCAGGAAATGATTATGGCAAATAGTCCTGATGAGAGGAAGACTGCTTTAGATTCATTATTCCCTTTCATGAAGAATGACATCAAAGAAACTTTACGGACAATGAAAGGATTGCCTGTAACCATAAGATTAATGGATCCACCATTGCATGAATTTATTCCACATGATGTTAAAAGACAAAAGAAACTTGCAAATTCTCTGGGCATTGATTCTGATGAATTAGCTAGACGTTCAGATGCTCTGAAAGAATCAAATCCAATGATGGGGCACAGAGGAGTCCGGTTGGGAATTACACATCCTGAAATAACTGAAATGCAAGCTAGAGCAATTTTAGAAGCTGCAGCTGAACTTACTTCTGAGAATGTAGAAACTTTCCCCGAAATAATGATCCCACTAACTGGAATGGAAACCGAATACAACCATCAAGAAAAAATTGTAAGGGAAGTAGCTACAACAATAGATGGTTTAGATAATTACATGGTTGGAACAATGATTGAAATTCCAAGAGCCACGATTATTGCTGATAGAATTGCTGAAACTGCAGAATTTTTCTCATTTGGTACTAATGATTTAACCCAAATGGCTTTTGGATTTAGTCGTGACGATACAGGCGGTTTTATGCCTGCATACTTAGAACTGGGGTTATTACCTGAAGATCCATTTGCAAGTTTAGATGAGGGAGTATGTGAATTAGTCAAAATGGGAATTGAAAAGGGACGGAAAACAAAACCTGATCTAAAAATTGGAATTTGTGGAGAACACGGCGGTGAACCTAAGTCCATTCATTTTTGTCATGATGTAGGTATGAATTATGTTTCATGCTCACCATTTAGAGTACCTATAGCCAGATTGTCAGCAGCTCAAGCGGTGTTGAATGACCAAAAATAAAAACAGCGCAAAATTATTACTGGAATTTAGCATTGGCTTAGGATTATCTACGCTAATTATCACATATATTGTATCAACAACTAGCGGAAGAGTTGCACCTTTCATTCCAATCATATCTGAAATGCCATTCAATGAACCGGAATCAACCATCTTTGGTACTGGGCTTGGAATTAGTATTTTTAGCTTTTTGATTTTAGCTCAAGTTTTTCACAGAATATTCAAACCTCTAACCAAAGAAATTGGTGAAAATTATGAAAATCTTAATGATTTAATACGAATTTTCTCTTCAATAGGTTCAGTTTGTGGAATTATAACTGCAAATTTTCATTGGAATAATTATCCTATTTTACATGGGATTACTGCCTTTATTCTATTTACTTCATTTTTGGTATGGGGAACTTTTGCATACACTGTATTTGAAAAAACAGGAAAGAGTAATAATATTCGAAAATACGCGGTTTATGCAGGATGGATATTTTATATCTTTATGATGATTTTTAGTGCACTAGATAGTCAAGAACTACTTAAAGAAGATAAAGAATTTTTCTATAGAATGGAGAATCCACCTACTGTTAATACGGAAAGGTCCGGGTATCTTAATCTTACTGCACTTTGTGAATGGTGTATGGTATTTTCATTCTATACTGGCGCTCTAACTTATAGAAAAGAATTAGAAGGAATTCAGATCTAAAGTTAAAAGTTAAAAGTTTAATATTGGCCTCGCATTCCTAACATACTTGGCATCGGTCGATCAAGATTTACTGTACGCTATTCGTGCTATCGAAGTTTTACTTGAGTCTGGTGTAGGTGTTGCTGAGGCAATGAAACATATTGCTGATGAAGAGTATGGAGAATTAAGCCTTATTTTCAAACAAATTTTTAGTGATACGGATGGTGGAAGGGCATTTGCTGATGCCATTCGCACTCAATCCAGAAAAACAGATTCGGCAGGGCTCCGAAGAGTTTTGACTACATTGATAATGTCTATTGAAGAAGATACCAATGTTATAGACAGATTAAGATCTATTGCTGAAAAAGAAGCTAGAGACAGAAGAATTGAATTAGATGGATTCATAGAAAGTTTATCTGGGGCATCAGAACAATTTATGATTATTTCTATGTTGCTGCCTATTATCGTTGTGATTGGTGCAGTAATTAGTGGTATTATGAACAATGATGCCGCTGCTGCTTTTGGAGGCGGAATGACAATGCCCGAATGGTGTGCGCCTGTTGCTTTTGTTGTAACCGGAATTTTGCTAGCTGGACTAATTACAACTACTAAAGCAAAGGAGCCTGGTGTTTAGAAATGATTGACTTACTGGAAGACAAACTAGGGGTTGACGGAATTGGAGAACTCGCTCTTATGATATGGCTAGGTTGTGGAGTTTTAGGACTTGTAGGTAGCATGATTTACATTCCTCAAAAGAGAAAACAGGAGCGTATTACTGAACTAGAAAATGCTTGGCCAGACGTCCTAGCTGACTTAGCTGAAGAATTAAGAGCTGGAATGGGTGTTGAATCTGCCTTAGATGCTATAGCTAATAGTAGAAAGGATCAAATGGGAAGTATGCTTAGAAATGCTGTAAAAGATATGCGAGATAATGGCTTTGGAAAGGCCATGAAGAATTTCGCAGAAAAAAGCGAATCTGTAATGATTTCAAGAATCGTCAGCATTCTGAATGTAGCATTGGCTTCATCAGGTAGCATAGCCACTACGCTCGAAAAAATATCAGATGAATTCTGGGAAATTTATATGCTTAAAAAGGAAAGACTGATGAAGACACAAAGTAATGCAAATTTCATACTTTGGTTTGGTGCTATTGCTTGTCCAGTAATACTTGGAGCAATTGTAGCCATTTTTGGAGGGGACATTAATGCAGGTGCGACTACACTCAGTTTTGATATGAGTGGCCTCAATAGTTCTTTATTTTTCTATATGATTGTTTTAGGGGCCAGTAGTTTATGGATGGAAGCTGTTATCTTACAAAAAACCAAAACGGCTATCTGGAGAACTCCCATTTTTGTATTTTATGCAATTACTGCCCTTTTATTATCATTACAAATTAAATTAGGAGGTTAAACATGGAACAAGGACGAATTATTGAACAGTATGCAACTGCCAACATCGTGGAAAGACCCGGTGCTGAGCGACACCTGTATCAGGTGACAAAGGCAACAAAATCACCGCAGTATGGTTCACTAAAACCACTATTGGATGATGATAACTTAGAAGAAATAATGTACAATCATCCTGAGAAACCAATCATAGTGGCTCATCGAAAACATGGCATGTGCGTTACGAATGTGAAAATGAGTAGTGAAGAGGCTATGGCAATTATTCAAAAAGTGGCTAAATATGTTGGAAGGCAAGTTGGCCCTGGTAATTTATTGCTAGATGGACGATTACCTGACGGCAGTCGTGTTAACGCAACTATTCCTCCTGTTTCACCGAATGGACCTACTATGACTATTAGAAAACAGATGAGTGATCCATTGACTATTATAGATTTAATGAAATTTGGAACTGTGTCTCCTAGATTGGCAGCATTATTTTGGATGTTTGGTGATGGGATGGGAGCTTCTCCATGTAATATCATAGTTGCTGGAGGAACTGGATCAGGAAAAACAACAACTTTGAACGTTATTAGTGCATTTATTCCTTCAAAGGATCGACTTATTACTATAGAAGATGTAACTGAAGTTCAACTTATACACGAACATCATGTTCAACTTGAAACATTTAATTCAACAAAACCTGAAGAACCAGAAGTGGATATGGACGCTCTTCTGAAAAATACTCTACGTATGAGACCTGATAGAATAATTGTAGGTGAAGTAAGAGGCCCTGAGGCAAAAACCCTATTCACCGCTATGAATACCGGACATGACGGATGTTTTGGTACTGTTCACGCAAATACAGCACAGGAAACTGTTTCAAGATTAATAAATCCTCCAATGGAAGTACCTCCAATCATGATGAATGCTTTGCATCTAATTGTAATGCAAAGTC
>LWDU01040998.1_pt1 | contig 46067 bp, 46 predicted proteins | sample 727161 | NCBI WGS metagenome assembly LWDU01 (sample SAMN04566230, study PRJNA314399) | hydrothermal vent metagenome | isolation source: deep sea hydrothermal plume seawater | place: Mexico: Gulf of California, Guaymas Basin | collected 2004-07-11
CACGCGAGACATCTGCTTATGAGCCAGGTGTTGGCACACACTGGACTGAGGCTTGGGCTATAGTTTCTGGCACGGCATCTGCACCACTAGCAGATAATGCACCACAAGCTAACAATGACAGCACAACGGCCATTATTGGTTTAACAAAAATTATTAACGTTTTAGCCAATGACGCTGACGAAAATAAAAATACACTCAGCATTGCTAACCTGACAACACCTGTTGCCAATGGCACTGCAAGCGGTACGGCAAATTTACGTTCAGATAGAAGTATTGATTTCACTGTTAATGTTGCGGGTACATCACGCTTTAGTTACACCATCAAAGATGCTGCAGGGCAAACCAGCACAGCAACTGTTAGTGTTAATGTTTTAGCTTTAGATGCCAAGAATGATAGCAAAACTATTCAAGCAGGTAGCAGCACTACACTGAATGTACTTGACAATGACTTAGGTAAAAACCTTATTATTACCAATGTAGATGCAGGTACGAAAGGCACCATAACTTACACAGATACTGCGATTGTTTATACCCCAAATGATGGTGTTTCTAATATTGATACCTTGTCTTACACTGCAACAAGAACCATCAATCATATTAACTATGAAGATACCGCAACCATTACACTTGACATACAAGCCGTAGCACTAACATCTAACGAAGGCGGCTTTAATCAAGACAGCGGCAAAGTAGTCGGTACCTATTTTGTTGAATGGGGTGTTTATGGCAGAGATTTTCATGTGAAAGACATTGACGCCGAAAACTTAACGCACATTCTATTTGGCTTTTTATCACTCTGCGCCCCTATTCCAAATGCTTATTGGGGTGCCATTACAGCGGTAGAAAAAGAATGCGCAAATAAGGCGCCTTATGAAGTAACAATGGTAGATAGCTATGCCAATCTTGAAAGAGCCTATGCCGCAACAGATAGCGTCAATGGCATTGCTGACAGCTGGTACGGTCCTGGCGAAATAAACCCTGCTGCAGGCGAATATAATGGTAGCTTTAAGCAGTTTCGCTTACTAAAAGAACAATACCCGCACCTACGTATCTTGCCTTCTGTTGGTGGCTGGACAATGTCTACTCCATTCTTTGCAATGGCAAATGACTCAGAAAAACGTGCGACTTTTGTTGAATCAGTAAAACAGTTTATCCGCACATACCCTTTCTTTGATGGTATAGATATCGATTGGGAATATCCAGTTATTGGTGGCGATGGCAATGATAAAGCACTCGCCTCACCAGCCGATCGTGATAATTATACCGTTCTGATGTCTGAACTGCGCACCGCTATGAATGAGCTCGGCAATGAGCTCACAGACGAAAATGGTAATGCCCGCTACTTTGAAGTAACTGCTGCGGTTGGTGCTGGTAAAGATAAAATCGATGCCATTGATTACAATACTGTCGAGCAATACATGGATTACATCTTTATGATGACTTATGATTTTGCAGGCGGATGGGATGCAACCACCGGTCACCATGCTGCTGTATATAGCACAGGCAACTCAGCCCAACCAATTGGGTTCAGTACTTATGAAGCATCACAAAACTTTATTTCTGCGGGAGTCCCCCCTGAAAAATTGGTTGTCGGCGCAGCTTTTTATGGCCGTGGATGGCAGGGTGTTGCCCCCATCAACGGAGATCCAGTTTATGCACCTGCTGCGGGCGCTGCACCTGGGACCTGGGAACCTGGCGTATTCGATTTTTTTGACATCGTAGAAAATTATTTATCCAATAGCAGTTATACTACAGAGTATGACAATATAGCTGAGGCCCCCTATGTTTGGAGCCCAACGACTGGCATTTTCATTACCTATGAAAATGAACGCTCTATTGCTGCCAAAGGTCGCTTGCTAGATGAACTAAGCCTTGGTGGTATTTTTAGCTGGGAGCTTGACGGGGATGCAAAAGACGGGCGCTTATTAGATGCAATGAACCACGCCGTCGGAAATAGCTTAAAATAATAAACGCTATTGTCTCATGTCAAAAAGCCCCGGCCTCTTAATTGAAGTTGGGGCTTTCTTTTACATAAAATCAGCGAAACTTAACTAACACCCTTTTCACCCCCCCAATAGCACTCGCTTAAATATAAAATAACTAAAAAATAACTGTTCGGGTAATAGGGGATAGACCACGTTTATTTATAGCTCATTTAATAGTGATCTGTTCCCTATTCTTTTGCTATTATTTTTCATGAACCTGAGCCATACTGCTTGCCAAAATTTTCGAAATAGCCCCCGTTGCTTTGCCCAAACTGCGACGGAGAAATGAAGATCATCACTTTCGTGACTGAAAGGAAACCAGTCGTGAAAATACTCAGGCATATCGGAGAACGGGATCATGCACCGGCGATTTCTCCGGCTCGTGACCCGCCTATATTCTGTGCGGAGATAGATCAAACTCCGTTATTGGAATGATAACGCAATTAACCCGACAGAGCGGATGATGAGTTTGATCAAATGGTAAGCTGATAGCCTTCTAAACAGGCTAAATCTGCAACCTCTTCCGGAAAATGCAACAAGTTTCTCTGTGCTTCAAAACTAATCAAGAGAAAAATTCAGAGTAATTTATCATCTTTTGCTCAAAGTATGGAATGGGTGGATTTAATCTCATTTTACTGACGGACAGTTGATAAACTGTTTGTTGCCAAAATCAAATAATATCTTGACTTTGTGGCTCGGAATTCCTATTCTTCAAAGGATGTTGTTGTGATGTAAGTCGCAGCCACGACTTTTAATGCCTTAGTTACTTTACCCCTCAATTTTTAATAAAAAATGAACAATAATTGTTCTTATTGCTTGCTGCGCATACTTTTTTTTCTGAGTTTGCCTATGCACCTTTATGCCTCAGAACTCTCGGTCGTCGATACTCATGAGATCACAGAAATACTGGAAAATGAGTTTAAGGGAGCATACCCTGAAACGATTCTTCCAACTGGAGAGATTAGAGAAATTGAATTAGTGGCAAAACCAGATATGGTGGCTATCGTGCCACCCTACAATACATCTGTCTGGGCTTATAATGGAACTATCCCAGGACCTGTTATTCGAATTAAGCTCGGCGATACACTTAAGTTGACGTTAAAAAATGAATTATCTCAACCTACAACGATTCATTGGCATGGTGTCCGCGTTCCAAATGCGATGGATGGTGTGCCAGGAGTAACTCAGCCACCTATCCAGCCAGGAGATAGCTTTACTTATCAATTTACTCCAAAAGATGCGGGTACTTTCTGGTTTCACCCGCATATTAATGCAGCAGAGCAGATTGAGCGCGGTTTACATGGTGTTTTAGTTGTTGAAGACCCAGATGAGCCGAGCTATTCACAGGATCTCGTCTGGGTTCTAGATGACTGGTTGTTTACCAACGGTGGTGAAATTTATTCTAGATTTGTAACAAAGCATGACCTGTCTCACGATGGGCGCTGGGGAAACCTCTTAACGGTCAATGGAAAATATCAACCCACGTTTAAGGTTAAAGCAGGAGAAAGAATACGTATTAGAATGATCAATGTTGCTAATGGTCGTGTTTTTATGCCTTTTTTTGAGCAATTATATCCCTTAGTAATAGCAGTAGATGGTATGTTAGCTAAGGCACCATTTGCGTTAAAAAATTTTTCCATAGCACCAGGTAATCGAGTAGATCTGGATATTATTATCCCCAAAGTAGCGGCCGGGAAAACTTTTGCTGTGCACGATGCTTTTACAAGAAATAATATCGATTTAGCATTTATCCAGGTAACGTCTGCAGAACCCATTACAACACCTTCCTTTAATTCACCTCAGGCCAAACATTTTCCGTTATGGTCTAATGCGATAAAAATACCAGTTGGACATGAGTTTATTCTTAATGCTAAACGTGGCGGTGTACATGGTATATCCTGGATGATCGATAATAAAGTCTGGCCAGAAGGCAAGGTTTATGAACTACAATCAGGTGAATTTACTCGATTACGAATTAGCAATAAATCATCGCGCTTACACCCTATGCATCTTCATGGACAGTTTTTTAAAGTTATTGCAAAAAATGGGATGAAAGTAGAGGCAGATTTCTGGCAAGATACTGTTCTCATTGGCCCTAAAGAGTCGATTGATATTGGTCTAGTGCCTATGGATAAAGGTGTATGGGCTCATCATTGCCATATATTAGAGCATGCAGAATCAGGCATGATGAGTACCATTATAGTTAAGGAATGAGCGTAGTTACCTCTGAATAAATGACAGTGCGGAACACTAAGGCCAAGAAAATTAGGCTAACTAGTAAAGTGACTTTAAGTCCTTAATTATTTTATCTTAACGGCTTAAAGCCATATTCTATTACTAGGTTTGTTTGTACTCCTAATACGCATTATATGATTTTCTGAATCCCCACTGCTTTGCGTAATTCCAGTAAAAATGGGGTACTACTAGCACGTGCTTTTTCAGCTCCTTCCTGGAGCTGTTAAAGAATATGTGGTGGTTCTTGCATCAGTGCATCATAGCGTTCTCGCGCAGGAGTTATTTCTGTATTACTCTTTTCAAACAGGGGTACTAGTGACCTGCCCCCTATTCTTTTAAAATCAAATAATATCTTGACTTTATGGATTGGGACTCCTATTCTTTCTCCTTAATACCATGCTTTAGGGATCTTCTATGAACCTAAAAATTACACATAAGCCAAGTTATCGTTTTGTCATAGTCGGGCTTTGCTTTCTCCTGTGCCTTGTCAATTACATGGATCGGGCAATCATTTCGTTTGCGATTGAGCCCATCAAGGCTGAATTCGGGTTGGATAATGCCAGCTTCGGATTACTCACCTCTGCTTTTGCGTTGGGCACTGTTTCGGTAAATGCACTGGCCGGTTGGCTGCTTGACCGATCCAATGTCCGCATTATCTGGAGCATAGGTATCTTTTTCTGGTCAATAATAATGATTTTGCTGGGAATGGCCCATATGCTGATGCTTTTCATTGCCCTGCGCTACCTATTAGGCTTGGGCGAAGGCATGAATTTTCCAGCCATGAACCGTGCCATGGCCGACTGGGTTCAACCTGAAGAATTGAGCCAAATGGTGTCGCTGGGATTACTGGGCGTACCCATGGCGATGCTGATTGGCGGGCCGTTACTGTCGCACCTGATAGAAGCCATCGGCTGGCGAAACTCCTTCATCTCCCTTGGTGTCCTGGGTGCTTTCGTGGCACTGGCCTGTGCACTGGTGTATCGCAAGGGACCTTACCATTCCTGCTCTGAAAAGCAGGAACCTGATGCCGATAAACTGAATGTTTCATGGCTGGCACTGCTAAAAAACCGGACTCTACTGGCCACCAGTTGGTCGTTTTTTGCCTTTGGTTACGTGCTGTTTTTCGCGATCAGCTGGATGCCTGGCTATCTGGAACAGACCTACAATATGAAGCTGACCACTATTGGCTGGTTCAGCAGTTTGCCCTGGGCGTTAGCGCTCGTACTCATGCCATTGGCAGGCTGGATCTCGGATCGGATCATGCTACGCACCGGCAGCACTCGAAAATCCCGAGTGCACGTGATCTGGATATGCCAATTGGTAGCGGTGGCGTTTTTTATTCCACTGATGTTCCGCCAATCACCCACGGTAGCTGTGTTCTGCCTGTCCTTTGCAATTGGTTTTTCCATGATGCCCAACAGCTCTTACTACTCGATCTGCACCGATCTATTCCGCGATCAAGCTGGCGCGGCAACAGGCATTATGGTGACGTTTTTCTCACTGTCAGGCGTTGTCTCTCCACTTCTCACAGGCTGGCTGACAGATATATTTAGTGGCTTTACAGCCGCCTTTGGAGCCCTGGTGGTACTGGTATCAAGCGCTGTGTTTGGCATGATATTTGTGGCGCATCCGGATGCGCCAGAACCTGTGTGATTCTGGAACTGGCACCAACCCTATTCTTGTCCGGAAATTTCATTTAAGTCGACAGAGGATTATTGCTGATCTACCCCTCATCCAACCTTCATTGGGTTGTGCCCTTTTTTAGTTTCAAAGGACACTAGAGTTAAGATACAAGGTCACGTTTATTTATAGCCCATTTAATAGTGGTCTGTTCTCTATTCTTTATGCCCCCTAGTCTTTACCTCTTTTTTTATGCCTAAAATATGTAAAAAAGCATTGATGCTTAAGAAGGGTTGCTCAAACATACCTTTTGTTGGTAAAGTCTGCATTCCAGCAATATGTACTTCAATTAGCCTAGACGGCGTGAAGTATATATTGCTGGATTGATAAAACTTAATTTTTAATGAATTTTAACTTAGAGGAAAGCCTATGAAAACTGTACTACTTGTATCCTTAATACTGCCACTAGTCATTACTTTAACCGCCTGTGATGACAGCACCAATACCGATCAAGGTACTGAGGTTTCCGCGCAGCTAAAAGAAACTGGTGCCACTGAAACAGAACAAGTGAGTCAGCCGGCACAAGGTGTGATTTCAGATACTGCTGAGGTAATCGAAGACAATCTGGAATCGATTCAGGAGAATCTCGAGAACAACCCTTGAGACCCTGGTGATAGACAACTGTTTATTACCTGGTACACCACTTGAATATGAATTTCTAACAGGCCTCTATTGAGTCAACTATAGCAAGGTGGATACTCATCCAAGTTGAAGTAGTAGATGCTACCTATAATGATCAGTGACATTTGAATCAATACGGTCATATATGGCCCCAATACTGCTCGGCTTGGAAAGCCAGGGAATCAATGCCACTCTCTTATGGTGGTGTTTAGAAATCGGTGTCGGCATGGGTGGTAATAGGTGCCACCTTGGATCAAGGTGCCCATGTTAATCTTATGACTTTATCTGAAAGACTGGCAAAAGATACAGGCAATCCTGACCTGACGATCACACCAGGATTACGGATTAAAAAAGCCCCCCCTGCCATGATTACCACGCTAGTGACTTCAAGTATTGCTAAGTGGGTGTGTTTTGATTTCTTTTTAGCACCACTTCACTAATTTCACAATATTTTTTAGGCTGTAATTTATATTTGCTGATAATGCATGCAAAAAACAGCAATAATTGCATTACCCGCTCCAGCTAACCATACTTTTAAAATGATGAGGATATTTTTTGCCTCCATTCAAGTGAAAGCTCTGGAATAAGCAATGCTTTTGTAATGACAGACTTGCTTTCCTGATAGTTTTTATCAAATGATGCTCTAAATAAAGAGTTTATACTTACCTTAGATGGAGTTTGCTTTGTCACAACAACCGGATTTCCTGATTCAATAAATCCTTCCTTAATGACCCGCATATAAATTCCAGTGGCAAAATGCTCAATAAATAAACGCGGCATATCTTTATTGCTAACAGCAATACCTAATTTATGGCAAGGAACTCGTGGTTGCGTTATTTCTAATACACACTCACCAATTGTCAACTGATCACCTATATGTAAGTTAGCTTCTTCTAAGCCTGAAATAGTTAGATTTTCACCAAATATTCCCTTGCTTAACTCCGTCCGCCTGAGCACTTTAGCCCAATATTCATAATGATCAAATGAGAATGCGTAGACTGCTTTATGCTCACCGCCATGCTTTTTTAAATCTGCTTGTTGATCTCCTTGCAGGTTTTCTTTAGCAACATAAACTTTACCTCTGACGGGCTTTTTAAAAATACCCGTGCTTATTATTTTACCTTGATACTCTACCTGAGTAGGTCGTGACGTATTAATAGATATGAGTCTCATAGAAAGCCCTTTTGAAGGATGTGACGGAAAAACCTGATAAGGTGGCTAATCAACTTTGTTCTACAACAATTTATCTGGTTATATTTAAGCCATTATTTTTCATAGTTATCCAGCCTTCTATCTTTACGAGCTAACTCATCGTTGTATAGTGCAGCTATTAAATTTGCCTGATAGACCATACCCACCAGACGTTGCTCTGAATTGACAATAGGAACTTGTCTATGTCCCTGAATAGACATTAATGTAATCAGCTCGGCAATATGCGCGGTATCAGCCAGCGTAACAACTGAACTGGTCATGATGAAACCAACTGATTCTGGTTTGGAAGCCATTACACCAGGCGTGCGCTGAATAAACCTGTGGAATTCATCCTGAAAACTTTCATAGGCATCCAGGTCGATATACTTAAAAAAATTATTCCAGGTAATAATACCGATGACTCGATTTGCTGTATCAACCACAGGCATTGCTTTCAGATTGTTACCACGCATAATTCGCCAGGCATGCTCTACTTCCGTACCATACTCAACGCTCATCACATCCCTAACCATAATGTCAGCACACAAGAGCCGCCCTTTAATTCGCTTAAATGAATTTATTTCTACTTGTGATAATACATGACTCAATTCTGCGTGAGTCATGTCAATAAAGACATCACTTTCTTTTAAAGTCTGCTCAAGATCTTGTTCTGAAAAACCAATCTGATGACTAGGTGCTGACATAGTATGCCGTTGATTAACCTTTTTCTTAATAGGCAAAGGACTAGGATATTCTCTTGCCATTATCCAGCGATTTATTATTATCGCTAATAACAACATACTCACCACATTCACTGCAACGGGAACAAGCACAAAAGAATAGCCCAAAGATGTAATTGACGTGCCGGCCATTATTGGCGTTAAACTGGTTGCCGCTCCTGGAGGATGCAAACAACGCATCATTAACATCATTAAAATTGAACCACCCACCGCTGACGCCGCTGCAGTCGATGTTTCTGAAATATTCAAAGCACAGAATACGCCAACAAAAGCAGAAACGAGTTGTCCACCAACAAAAGGCCAAGGTTGTGCTAATGGACTGCCAGGAATAAAAAACAAAATAATGGCAGAAGCACCCATGGAAGCAACAATCATTGGATAACCTGGCCAGGGTGAAATTATTCTTGTCGTTAAAGCAATGAAAAAAATTGCACAAAAACAGGCAATAAGAGACAGTATTTTCGCTTTAACGCTAAAATTAACGGGGTCAATTGCAAGATATCTAAAAACCTGAAATATTTTCATTAAATAACAACATGTCACTCTAAAATTATTGTAGATATTTAATCGATAGAATTGGATGCTACATAAAAAGTATCTGTGTAAATATCTGCCATGGAAGCACCGTTTAAAAAGGCCTGACGTTTGGTTTGATTAACCATCTCCAGATGACCACATAAATATACTCGCCACGCTTTTAAATTAGATAATACGTTGATAGCCCCACATCGCTGGCCCGACCTTTAGAAATTCCCTCAGGCGGCTCGCCATTGGTAATACAAGGCGTGTAGTGAAAATTAGGGTACTCAGTCATTAATTGCTGCATTTCTTCAATCCAATACAAACCATTTAAATCTTGACTACCATGATATAAATGATTATTGACTTGTTGGCCTTGATTTTAACGCTTCGCTGATAATACCTGCTAAAGGAGCCAGACCACTGCCGGTACCGATTAACAGCATGTTTTTCTCGGGTTGCTTAGGTAGGTAATATCATAAGCCTTGAGGCTCAGAAACGGCTAATCGATCACCCACTTTGAGTTCTTGATGCGCCCATTCACTAGATCTACCGCCCGCTAAACGTCGAATATGAAAACTTAAATGCTGATTATGTCATTGACTATTGGCAATGGAATAACTACGTGACAAACCATCATCACGCTGTAAATTCACAAACTGTCCAGCATAGTAGTCTAACGGTTGATCTGTCTTTAATGTTAAAAGGATAATTTCATCATTGAGATTTTTCTTCTCAATATCCACTCCTTGTGTAGTGAAGTCGGCGTGATCCGTAAGACCAATGCGCATATCCTGCTCTGGACAACAAAGACAAGCAAGAAAGTAGTTCTGTTGCTGCAAAACATCTTTCAAGCCATGCTGTGGACAGAAACAGGCGGTGCGACGTCTAGACTACGTGATAAACAACTTTGGCAAACGCCTTGTTTGCAACTATGGTTAATTTCAACCAGTTCACGTAACAAGGCATCTAAAACTGTTGCGCCTGACTGACAAAGCATTTTCTGTTCGCCCAGCTGGAGTGTTTTTCCCGTCATCACTCCCCTTCGTATTTATCGACCTAAAACATCATTACGGGTTGTTTCTGCAACTGCCGCGACTTGAGTAATTAACTCTTGAGTAACTCCTAATTCGGTCAGTGTTTTAGCTAAATTTCCAACAACTGCATCGAAATGACTATCATCTAAGCCCATTTTTACAAATCTGGCATGTGCTACACGCATATCTGCACCGGTATAATTATTTGGACCACCAAATGCCATGGTTAAAAATGCTTTTAGTTTAGTGGCTTGTTTTTCCATATCTACATCATTAAAAAACCGATTAATTCTGCTATCGGCTAATACATGCCGGTAAAAAATATCAACCGCTGCTTCAACCGCTGCTTCACCACCTAATTGTTCATATAATGAATCTGTCATGTTTGCTGCCTCTCTATAAATTATTATTTATGTAGTTGACCTACAAGTGCAGTATATAATTGCATTGCACATTATACAACTTATAAGTCATATAAGTGCTTTATGCTTTAAAAGCAGCCTATGCTCATACAAGGTATAATGCTTAGTGCTTATCTAAAAGATAAGCCATCATAAAATCATTTTTAAGCTGGAGCGCCATAATACATCATGCTAAACCAACGAGGATCACGACAAGAACAGATAATGAACTTATTACTGACCACCAAATCAGGTCTGAGCATTGATACCTTAGCTGAGCAGATAGAAATATCACGTAATGCCGTGAAAAAACATTTAGATACCTTAGAAAAAATTAGCTTAGTACAGGCTGCCAACCTAAATATAACGGGCGGACGACCTTCACGTAATTACAAACTGACTGATCAAGGAATTAATTACTTTACCAAGCAATACGCATGGTTTGGAAGTCTTGTGCTAACAGAGATAAAACAAGAAATGGGGGGGCCTGCTTTTAGCCGTTTTATGCAACGTCTGGGAGCCAAGATAGCAAGTTCCTTAGCCCCCCAATTTACAGATAAAAGTCCTGCTGAAAAAGTGCAAATACTCACCACTATTATGCAGAATTTAGGCTATCAAGCTTCTGTCGAAAATAACGATAAAACCCTCACCATTACCGCTATCAACTGTGTTTTTCATGATTTGGCACAAGAACATACCGAACTTTGCGAATTTGACCGTGCATTGATTGGTAATTTATTAGACAACCCAGTGGAGCAAACAGAATGCATGGCAGAGCAAGGCAGTGCTTGTTGTTTTAAAACTAAGGTTTAATCCAACGCTGATTAACATACAAAATGAAACGCTATTCAAAAAAGTTTTGCCAAACACAAGGTTACGGCTGGGGGCTTTAAAAGATTACAAATACTGGTCAAGTTACTTGTAACGAATGTACGGATACTCAAGGCTTACAAAAATGTTACATAAAAGATATTACCGTACAATGTAAACGAATTAAGCTAGGGACAGTCGGTATGCTGCCAGGAAAAGGGTAATACGATTGAAGATCAGGTCTTCGCTACGATTGTGAAGACCTGGAATCTAATTTAATCTACGCTGGCTGAAATTTCACTATCATCCAGGTAGCACCCCGGATCTTCCTGCCACGGGTCTTGATATATCTGCTGTGCCCTGACACGTGTATTACCATTACAGATAACTTGATAATAACAACTCCCACAACGTCCTTTCAACGGTCTTGGAGAAGCTTTCATGCCTGCCATTAACGGGTCAGAAACATCCCCCCAAATATCAGAGAAAGCCCTGTCTTTAACATTACCTAAGCTGTAATTCCACCAGAAAGTATCCGGGTGTACATGTCCCAGATTATCAATATTGGCCACATTAACGCCTGATGCATTGCCTCCCCATTGCTCCAGTTTTGCTTTAATATGACCTACTTGTTGCGGATAATTTTTCTTGACCCAATGTAAAAAATAAACCGCATCCGCATCATTATTACCGGTCACTATTTCTCGCTCTATTCCTTGCTGTTCCCACTTCAAGCATTGCTCAAAGAGTTGATCCATCACATCTCGCGTCATCTTAAAAGCGGCATCATCTTTACGATTTTTATTGCCTCTCCCACCATAATTCAAATGTGACAAATAAAATTTATCAATGTCCTCATCATCCATGAGTTTCAACATATTTGGAAAATCTTCAACATTATCTTGCGTTAATGTGAAACGGATACCCGCTTTAATTCCATTATCTCTGCATAGACCAATACCTGCTAACGAGGCAGAAAATGAGCCTGGTTTCTGTCTGAATTTATCATGTGTTGCACCAATACCATCAAGACTGACGCCTACATATTGATAGTTTATCTCGGAAATCTGGCTGATGTTTTGTTGCGTAATCAATGTACCATTACTGGAAAGCGCAACATAAAACCCCATCGCTTTGGCGCGGCGAGAAATATCGAATATATCAGGATGCAGTAAAGGTTCTCCACCTGATAAAATTAATACAGGGACTTTAAAATCTTTTAGCTCATCCATGACAGTATATATCTCAGGGGTTGTTAATTCTCCGGGGAAATTAATATCTGCTGAAGTGGTATAACAATGCTTACATGTTAAATTACAGCGACGAATTAAATTCCAGATAACAACCGGCCCCGATGGTTTTCGCACTGGCTTTATGGGTGTTGGATGCAATACTTCACGCATATACTGGCTTAATCTAAACATAATTAACGCCCTATTCTCAAACCTGTTTTCTTTAAAATACGCGTACTGTATAAAACGTCTTGTCCTAAATTATAGCCGCCTAACAGTTCAGCAATCATTCCCTGTTGTTCTTTAACACCTGCTTCTGATTTACTGTGCACCATTGCAAATAAGTTATAGGGCCATTCAGGTAAATGCCTGGGGCGATGATAACAATGGCTAACAAAATCCAGCTGTCCAATGCGCCCTCCCATTTCATTGATGTACTCATCAGCGATATTCCAGACAGTCATCCCATTAAATTTATAGCCTAAACGATAATGATTAGGCACGGCACCTATTCGGCGAATAACGCCCTGATCCTGCATAACCATCATTCTTTGCATCACCATTTCTGCACTGAGTCCTAATGCATTAGCAATTGTTTGATAAGGTTGTGGCGTTAAAGGCAGGCCTGCTTGTGTTGCTGTAATGATTTGCCGGTCTATCTTATCTATATTCATTAAGCTTCCAGTTTAAGGCCCACAAAATATTCTTTTATTTTAGGCATGTTATAAACAGATAGAGCTGTTTTTTCTTCAATAATTTGAATGACCTCAGGTAGTCGCTCTGGCTTATCCGTTGCAATAACAAACCACATATTTAATTCATGGTTTCTTGCATAATTATGTGCGACCTCGGGCAATGCATTAATCATTTCTGCAACCTGATCAAACCGATCTTGCGGAGCTTTAACAGCGGCTAAAGTCAGTTCACCACCCATTTGTTCAGCATGGTACATTGGCCCAAAACGGGAAAGTATCCCGGTTTCCAGCAAATCATTAAGACGCTTAATTAACACCGTTTCAGTCAGCCCTAATTCTGTAGCAACCACTAGATAGGGGGATTCACAGACCGGAAACCCCCCTTGAAGATGATTAATTATTTTTCTGTCTATTTCATCCATTAGATCAAACCTTTCCTGGTTCTGAATCGGCTTTATAAATAGCGCCTCGTTGTTTAAAACATTTGCGACTAAATAGTACCTCATGGTTAACTGAGGACAAACCGCAAGAAGAAATTAAATGGTCCAGTTGTTGCAAAACTTTCTCTCTGTTTTTACCATGAATCATACAATACAGATTATAAGGCCATTGCTCACCACGCCTGGGCCGTAGGTAACAAAGATTTACAAAGCTAAACTGACTGACATGGCCTGCAATTTGTTCAACTAAAGTATCGGGGACATCAAAAACCACCATTGCATTAGCGCAATAGCCTAGTTTCCGGTGGTTAACGATTACGCCCAACCGCTTAATCAAGCCGAGCTCTTTAAGTCTGGATAAGCGCACAATGACTTCATCCTCACTAAGATTAAGCTGCTGTCCAATCAAGGCATAAGGTCTGGAAACAGTTGCCAGTCCATCTTGTAGCAGCTCTATTAATTGACGATCAATAAAATCAATCATCAAAGTCCATTTCAAAACCTAAATTAATAAAATAATCGGCTAATAAAGGCAGTTGCATTGCATTAAAGCCTGACTCAGTTTCTATCGTTTCAATCACGGACTGTAAATACTCATCATCCTTGGCAATCATGACAAACCAAAGGTTAAATCGATTTTCTCTTTCATAATTATGGTTAACTTCAGGATAGCGACTCACAATATCGGCAATAGACTGTAATTGTTCAACAGGGACAGCCATAGCGACTAAAGTACTCACACCTATATGGTTGGGCACAATAATCGAACCAATACGACTGATAAAATGTTCATCAGCTAATTCATTAAATGCCAACAAAACATCCTCTTCAGTAACCCCTAAAGATGACGCAATATCTTGATAAGGGGTGGGTGATAAAGGGAAGTCCTGCTGATAATCATTGAGCAACTGTTTATGCATCGCTGTTAGCATGATTACAAACCCATTTTATGTGCTCGTGAACTGAAAAAAATACCACTGGGATTTTCAGCGGGTAAACGTATAATTTCTTTAAAACTTTCCGTGTCATAAACAACCAGCTGATTATCATCACGTACTGAAACCCAGACTTCTTCCCCACGAGGAGTAAATTCCATATGTAAAACAGCTTTACCCGGCGCTAAAGATTTGATTATAGTTAAATCTTTAGCATCAATAATTTGTAACTTTTGATTATCCGGAAAAGCAAAATTCACCCAGATATGTCTACCATCAGGTCGAGCCATAACAAATACAGGCTGCCCTGCTACGGGAATACGCTTAACCAGAGTCCATGAGCGTTTATCAATTACTAAGACTTCATGCTGACCTACCGCAGGAATTAACATATAGTCTCCAGCAACCGCCCAGCCTTCCAGATGTGGCATTTTGTAGACAGGCAGTTTTTCATCTTCTTTACCATAATCGGGTAAAATTCTCTTAACACCTGTTTCAGGATTCCATAAATCCAATACAGCCAATCCCTGCTCACCAAATAAGCCAGCAATATAATAACGACCATCAGGACTTAATAAAGCATCGTAAGGCTGTTTACCAATGGCTTTAAATTTTTTAATCTCTGGTTTTTTAGGATTATTAATATCGACCAACCAGATTTCACCCGCATCAAATAGACTAAATACAAACTGCTGATTCGGTGCATCAACTAAACCTACCACTTTAGAAAGTTTATTTTCGCCATATTCTGCTGGAATCTCAGCGACTAATTCTAAGGTTTCAGTTAAAAATATTTTGATCCCCCCTGGCGTATAATTTGAAACAGCAATGAAATGGCCATCTTGCGAAATAGCGCCTCCAATACTATTGCCTGCCTGAATAATGCGTTTGGCGACTTTATCCTGTAGTAAATCAATTTTAGTTAACCCGCCATCCCGTCCAAAAATAAAAGCATAACGTTCGTCACGTGAAAACACCACTGATGCATGTGATAAATCACCTAAAGACTCAATTTTTGCAAGTATTGAACGCTGACTGGTGTTGATAATTAGCGCACTGCCTTTTGCGCGCTCTATAACAATACCCAAATCACCTGTTGCACGATATTCTGCAACAGCACCATGTGAAACCAATAGGCATAAAAAGAGTGAGAATCTTAATTTGATCATGCTTTGAGAGTAGAAAAAATAACAGGATTAAAAAGCTAGTGGCGTTTAAGAATTGTTTGTACCAACCAAAGGGTTTCTTGTTCGCTTATAAAGGGCTTCCAGGGTGGCATCGCCGTTCCTTTACGTCCATTTTGAATGGTATCTACTAAGTAGTCATCAGACTTAGCGGCTAAGTCACTGGCTAATAAAGCAGGACCTAACCCACCTTTTAAAGTAAGTCCATGGCAGGCTCCGCAATCATGCCTGAGCATATTGCGGAGCGTTTCTTGCCGTTCCTGAGGCGGAGGGTCGGCTAAAACCTGTGCCTGACTAAGTAAGCCAAGACACAAGAATATAGTGCGATGCATCAGTTGTAAGGTTTTAAACGACTGTAATAAGACGCGATATTATTAATGTCGCGGTCTGACAAAGAACCAGCAATATTATTCATAATATCTGAAACACGGGTTTTATCCCGGTATTGTTTTAACGCCATTTCCAGATATTCCTTATCTCTTCCCGCTAAAGGTGGAAAGGGAGCGTCAGCACTGGTTGATCTGATACCGTGACACTGAGCACAGACTGCGGCAGCTTTAGCTTTTCCTGCATAAATACTGGCGGCTTGCGCTGTTGCGGAAAACATCATCGTTAATAACAGCGTTACAAGTAAACGTAAGTTCATCACCTTACTCCATTTCATCAGGGGATAAACCACGTGTCATGTATTTAACACGACCTCTTGAAAAAATACCGGCAGGGCTTTCCATTTGTACTGAAGCCACTTTTTTCAGTGAATGTGAATCATAAACAACCACTTCATCCCCTGCATAACCCGCACTCACATACAAATATTGCCCATCTGCACTGTATTCAGGGAAATAAGCATGGCCACCCACATCCAGAGTTTTAACAACTTCCAATGATTTTTTATCGATTAATTGTATGGTGCGAGCGCGTCTGTCTTTAGTAATAACATCAACCGCAACATAAGGAGCATTTGCATGTGCAGCGGGTGACTCTGTACCGCCGGAAACAGGCACCTGCTTAACCAGTTCCATTTTATCCAGATCCCAGACACTCACAACGGTATTGTTATCACAGGTTCCAAAATTAGTTCCAAAACCTAAAGTACGACCATTCACCTTAACAGCTGCCCCCCCTCCTACATGAGGTACACAGCCTGCTTTCAGTTTTTTGATGATTTTACGATCTTTTAAATCAATAGCAGCGACGATACTGTCATCATAAGAGGCAACCATTAATTTACGCCCTTTATGAGTCAAAAATGCATCATGTAAATGCCTACCCACATTTTTTATTTTGGTTACTGGAAAACCGTCTTTTAAATCAACAACCCAGACTTGACCAGCATTTTCTAAGGCAATCGCAAAAATATCAGCATAAGGTGTCCCGATAATCATACCCGAATCTGATGTTACCATTTTTCCATCAGGATCTACGCCTTCAAGCTCAAACAATTTTAAAGGCTCTAAATCCGCATTTAAAATCACTGCATTATGCGGGATAAAAGAGCCTGCCATGATGTAGTTACCATCACGCGAAACTCCCATACTAGGTCCGTTATAACCTGTTTTAATACTACGCACTGCCTGCATGGAATATAAATCGACTTTAAATATTTCAGCCGTATCTGTTTTGACATAAGCCCAGCGCTCATTTGCCGGATCAAAATCAATAATATGCGCCGCTGTTCCTGTCTCTATTTCACCGACTATCTTATGCGTTTTACTATTGATAAAAACAGCTTTAGAACCAGTCCCACGCCCATATTTTCCACGCGCAGCCACACCGATCAAATCATCCATACTATCAATTTGATAAGTAGGTTTTGATGGTAATTTACTTTCATCCTTAACATAGACTTTTAAAGACGCTTGCATATCTTTAATAGTCCAGGGAGGGTTGTCTAATTTAGGTGTAGACTGCAGATGCTTCACCATTGAGCGAATATCATTGTCACTCAAACGGCCATAGAATGGAGGCATTAAGGTTTCAAAACTACCGGTCATAATTAAAGAACGTAACGCTGTAGGACTACGGCCTTTTAGAGTTTCAGAGTTTAAAGCGGGAGCTAGATATCCACCATGGTCCGAACCGTGGCAACTGGCACAATTATCTTGATACAATTTATGCATATTATCTGAACTTGCCTGAAGACTACCGGATGACAAGAGTAAAGCGACAGCACCCGCTAAAAAAGGTGTCTGCAATGGAATTATTTTTTTCATTTTGTTTCCTGTTTTCCTCAAGTGAAATATTCAGATAATAATGTTAAAACATAAAATAACTAATCTGGACAACCTTCTAACTTGTAAATGGCGTAACCCTGTTCATCAATTTGTTTTCTAGGTTCGGCAGATACTTTTGCACTGTGACAAAAGATGCAGTTCTTTAGTGTGACCACCGCCCGTTCTTCGCCTATGCTTTTGAGCCATGATTACACATAAACCAATGCTTTGACAACACCTTTATCATCAAGAACCACATCAAAATGCAGTGTTCTGCACTATAGATGTTTTGGCGTAGGTATCAAAAAAGTGAGCAGTTTTCATGTGTATATCCCAAAAAAGTCGGTGGCGAGCTGATAGACGTGTCATTCATGTGCAGATACTCCCGCCTGGTTACGCTATTTTAAAACAGGCGCGTACAACTGAATTATTCAACAAAGCGAACACTATCATTGAAGAGGTACTGACTGACACATCTGCAAAAAAACAGCTTATTTATGTGTACTCTGCCTTACAAAAATCCTTTCATTCATATCCCTTCAAAGCAGGAAATATAAATAAATTTGAGGCCATGAATAAAGCTAATATATTTGAAGTCATTGAGTGTATGGCCGCACTGATAAGGCCGGGATGTACCGAGTTAAAATTGCAGCTCGTGCATCTTCAGGTGCTGGAATATTTATCTTTATGTAATAAATACAGTGACACTCCAGCAGCTATTGCAAATTTTTTAGGTATGACACGTGGGACGGTTTCTCAGTCGCTTATTATTCTTGAAGAAAGAGCCTATATAAAAAAAATCAGGATACTTTGGATAAGCGTGTTTTTCATGTCCTTTCTGCTTCAGAAAGGGCGTAATATTTTAAAGAAAGCAAAGCCAACTGAGCTATTCAATAAAGCATCAGCAATTGTATCAGCGAATTCTTCAATAGTAGCTGGGGAAGAACTTTTTATTGAGGCACTTAGAGCACTGCAAAAATCTAATGATTCAAACTCTTTTGGTGTCTGTAAAACCTGTAAAAACTTTAGTACAAAATCACATAGTTTTTTCTGTGAGTTAACTCAGGAAAAATTAAGTAAAAATGATAGCGAGAAAATTTGTCAGAAGCATGATCCGGTTTAGAGTAGAAATTTTCTCTTCTCAAAGCGCCTTAGGCGCGTCCTCAAGGAACTCAACGATAACCCACGTTCAAAGAGCAAGGTAAGCTCCATTAATGTCGCAACGCCTGTTAGGCCACCTCCCCAGGAACCGAAGAAGGTAAAAAACAAGATAATAGAAAAATAAGCACTATTAAGCATATCCGGACCAAACAATTCAGTTGTATTAACCAATCCAGCGGCAATTACTCCAACTGCAAAACCTGAAATCATACCCAGAATGCCATGACGCATGAGATCTAACTGTTCAAGATAATTACTAGAATGGATTTTTTCTTTTTTAAGTACCGCCTCATTATGACTGAGTACGTGGATAAACCAGTCATCTATACCAGCCTGATGTAAGTCATCGGTAATTTTTAGGTACTATCCAGCGTGGATGTGAGGTAATACATTTCATGGTAATTCCCCAGAAAATAACAAATATAAACTGACAGTTAAACTGTTTTAATCAGCACTCATTGTTAAGTCGTAGAAGTTTCTAGTTCTAACTGCTTAATTTGTTAATACACCCGTACAACTCGATCCTTGCCCAGCAGTACACCCATAACAATGCTCTGCCACAGTAATAGGCAGCCCATCTGGCATGTGATTTAGTAACTTACTCAGGTGAGTACGCTTTCCTGCTAACGGCATGTCCAGCATTTGATTAAAATCACAATCATAAACATAGCCCTGCCAATCCACGCTTAATAAGCTTTTACACATTAATTGCTCGAGGTTTTGCGCCTGATAGGATTGTTTCAATAGTGTCATATATTCATCAAACTGACCTTTAGCCTGTAATACAGCACCAAAGCGCTGAATCGGCATATTCGTAATGGTAAACAATTGATTAAATTGCAGATCAAAATGCTCACTAAGAAAAGTGCGATAGGACTCTTCCAGTTGTAATTGTGGTGAAGGTAAAGCCATACCTTGCGGATTAAAGACCAGGTTTAATATTAAGTCGCCACCCGCCTGGCCATAACCCAATTGATTAAGTTTTTGCAGGGCTTTTATCGATGCGTTAAACACCCCTTTACCTCTTTGTGCATCAACATTATCTTCCATATAACAAGGCAATGAGGCTATCACTTCAACCTGCTGCGCTGCCAGGAATTCAGCCATATCTTCATAACCAGGTTCGACCAGAATGGTAGGATTACAGCGATCCATTACATGCAGGCCCTGATCTCTGGCGGCCTGCACTAGCCAGCGAAAATCGGGGTTCATTTCCGGCGAACCGCCTGTTAAATCCAGAAATTCAAGCTGATGTTTAGCCGCAAATTGTAAGGCAATTTGCATCGTTTCACGCGCCATTAATTCGGTCCGGTTCGGCCCGGCATTGACATGACAATGCGTACAACTCAAATTACACAAATATCCCAAATTCATTTGCAAGGTCTTTAACTTGCCTCGATGAATCGGGGGGAAATCACTATTCAGTAATAAGGGTTTGACGTCACGCATTTTAATACCGTTTATTAATATTAAGTAAAGTTGAGCTGCATTACATCCAGAAAACGGATAAGTTCATATTGCTCAGGTAATGGCTCAGGAAGATTTAGCAAAGCATCGCGACAGGGTAATAAATCATGCGCTTTATCCACATCACATAAAGAGGCTAAAGTCTTAACCTCACCATATTGCACGATTTTGTTGAAAAATTGCGTACCCGTATCGACTTGGCTGTAAACCACATCTGTCCAGATATTCTCAGGTATATTGCAATTTCCACCGAATGCCCAGAATCCCCCGTCAACACTGGGAGCAAATACAAAGCGCGCCTGCTCTGCATGCGGTAACCAGGTCGATGCAATCAGCAGCTCAGCGCTCGTCATCTGGGGAATATCGGCACCAACCAGTATCACAAAATCATGCTCTGCTAGCAGGGTCTGATAAATATGTGCCATGCGCTCACCCAGACCGCCCTCTCCTTGCCAGACACACGCTAAGTCTTGCCAGTAGTAACTATGCTGTAACGCTGTTTGCTCAGCTACCGCATAATAACTCCGCACATCCGCCAGCTTACTTAACTCCTGAACCACTGAAGATACTGACTGAGCAGATGCAAGATGAAAAGCTTCGGCTGCTTCCTTGCCGATTGTAGCCGCGAGGCGGGTCTTTACCTGTGAAAGTCCTGGGGTTTTAACAAATACTGCGATTGCACCACTCATAAACTAATTCCCTTGCTGTTATTCTTGTACGATCATCAGCAACATGCGGCCCCAGATTCTAGCGATATACTGGTATTTGGTGGCGCACAATCAAATAAACCGAAATGCTGCGACTTATTACCTATCAACTCAAAATGCATTGCATAACGGCCTAAAGTGAGCATCTCAAAAGTATTACCACAGACACGTAAAGGCTTACCCGTTTCAAAATGATGGTGATCATCCAGGTCGAAAGCATGTGGGTATTCAGTGATCGTGCCTTTATAGATAGCAAGCTGACCAAAGTCTTCACAACGATCTTCTAAGGATATTTTAAAGGCTCGAATAGTCACGGAACGGAAATTCACCATGCCAATTTTGGCGTCCACTTCTGGGTCTTCCAATGCGATTGGGCTTTCCTTTACCACGCGCACATCGGGACAGCCTAACTCCTGCATTATGCGGCGAAAGTCTTCCCAATATAAAGCGCCGCCCAGGCATTCACCTAATAATACGGGCTCAATTTTTAGCGCCTGCGGTATACGTCGATCAGCATAAACATCAGAAAAATAGATTTCGCCACCGGGTTTTAATACCCGTAAAATTTCAGCTAAAACCTGTTTCTTATCTGGGGATAAATTAATCACACAATTCGATACCACCAAATCTATAGAGTTATCGGCAATACCAGCAGTCGCCAGATCTTCCATGTAGCCCTGCTTAAATTCGACATTAGAACTGGCATAACCATAACGTTGAGCATGCCAGTCGCAATGCTCTTTAGCGATAGCCAATTGTTCTGTCGTCATATCAATGCCTATCACGCGCCCTGATTCGCCAACTAAACGCGACAATAAATAACAGTCGCGCCCGGTACCACAGCCAAGATCCAGGACCGTAGCGCCGTCTAACGCAGGTGGTAACGGTGTGCCGCAGCCATAATAACGCTCCACAACCTCAGGATGTAAGTCGGACAATAAAGGCCGTAAATGCTGGGGAATAGAATCTAAGGTACAACAAGCACTTGTTTTTAAGTCCTGGCTGGATTTAAGCACTTGCCCGTAATAATTTTGCACTGAGTCACTAATGCTAGTGTCGGTCATAAAAACTCCTAATAAAGAGACGAATTCGTATTTGAGTATATTTATAGGTCGTAAATGTACAGGATTTCTTACAACAGAGTGAGAGTTTATTATTTAGTTTTGTAAATTCAACTCAATTGATGCGCATTGATCATCAACACACCCTATGCCCCTTGGTTTAGAAACCATTAATAGTTCTATAAGACGCCTGAAAACAAATAATCAAATAGATAATGGGTTATTTTGCTTTAGTGCTCGTTCAATATAACGCTTGGGTGACATATTGCCTAAATAAACTCAACGCAGCAAAAAGAGTTGCAATTGCAACTTTACATATATATGCTTATACGTATATCAAGGTGAGATAATTTATGACCCCCCCACAATTTTTTAAATGTTTATCCGATGATACACGCTTGCGTTGTATCACTCTGTTGCAAAAAGAAGGCAAACTGTGCGTCTGCGAACTAACAGTTGCACTGGCTTTATCGCAACCTAAAATTTCTCGCCATCTGGCATCACTAAGGCTATGCAGTTTATTGCAGGACAGCCGCGAGGGTCAATGGGTTTATTATCAGATTAACCCTGAGTTACCTAACTGGACGACTTCTTTGTTAAAGAATGTCTTGGCGACTGTCGAATCCACTAAGCTTTTTAAAGACGATCTGCAACGCTTGCAAACAATGAACAACCGCCCTGACAAACTCATTTGTTGCTAATTTTTTTACTATTAATATATGCTTATACGCATATTAATTTATCTTCATAGGAAGTCTAATGAAACGATTACATATTCACCTTGCAGTAGAAGACCTGAAGCAGAATATTGCATTTTACAGTACGATGTTTGGCTGCCAGCCAACCCTACAGCATGAGGACTATGCAAAATGGATGCTGGATGACCCGCGGGTGAATTTTGCAATTTCTAATCGTAGTCAAAAGCTTGGTCTCGATCATCTGGGTATTCAGACAGAGAATGAACAGGAATTACAGGCGATCAAACAACAACTGGATGCCACACAGGTGCCAATTGAAGCTCAGGAAAGTACAGCCTGCTGTTATGCACGTTCGGATAAATACTGGATTACTGACCCTCAGGGCATTGCCTGGGAATCGTTTCATTCACTAAGTGAAATCCCGACTTTTAACGATCAAATACCGGTATCTGATGATGAAAATACTGTTGCTTGTCGGCCCGCGGAAAATAAGCAAACATCCTGTTGTGGCTAGGCTTACTCGCAAAAGTTCATGCCTTACCTGCGTATGATAGAAAAGGAATAAACATGTTAAATATATTTGTAATCTGCACTGGTAATTCTTGTCGTAGCGTTATCGGCGAAGCCCTGTTGAATCATTTAGGGAAAGGTCGCATTAAGGCCTATTCGGCGGGCAGTCATCCTATTGGAAGAATCAATACAGGCGCATTGGCAACTTTAAATCGCCATAATTTACCGCCCGAAGGCTACCAAAGCCAGTCCTGGAAAGATTTTGAAGATATTCCGATGGATATTGTGATTACTGTTTGTGATAACGCAGCAGATGAAACCTGTCCTGTTTATCTGAGTAAAGCCATCCGGACGCATTGGGGTGTATCGGATCCAGGGCATGTCGAAGGCTCAGAAGAAGAAAAGATTACCGCCTTTGAAGAAACCTTTGACCTGTTGCAGCTGCGTGTGCAAAAAATGTTGGCATTACCCCTGGAAACAATGCTCCCCGAAGAACTGACGGAAAAACTTAATACCATTGGCAAACTATCTTTAACCGAAGGTGAGAACTAAATCATGATAGAAAAACAACATAACATGGGCTTTTTTGAACGCTATCTGACACTTTGGGTAGCTTTGTGTATCGGCGCAGGTATTCTGCTCGGGGCTTATACCCCGAAATTTGCCAAAACACTGGATGGTATGAGCATCAATATTAATGGTGCGCCAGTCATCTCCCTACCCATTGCTGTGTGTCTTTTTTTTATGATGTATCCGATTATGGTGAAAATTGATTTTGCTGAAGTGGTAAAAGCAGGAAAAAGCATCAAGCCAGTTACGCTGACCTTGATTGTCAACTGGGCTATTAAACCCTTTACCATGTATGCCATTGCTTATTTTTTTCTGGGCATATTGTTCCAGCAGTTTATTGGAGCGGATGCAGTTGATTTAATAAAAATGCCCTTTGGTTTAGATTTGCCTATAGGCAATCATTATGGATCGGGCACAGTGGTGATGCATGAAGGCATCAAAATGCTCCAAGTCCCGCTCTGGCGTAGCTATCTCGCTGGTTGTATTCTACTGGGGGTGGCACCGTGTACCGCTATGGTCTTAGTCTGGGGTTATCTAGCTAAAGGTAATGCCGGACATACTCTGGTAATGGTTGCCATCAATTCGCTGATTATGCTGGTGCTATATGGTGTTATTGGTGGCTTTCTGTTGGGTGTGGGGCAATTACCAGTGCCGTGGGAGGCACTGTTATTATCCATTAGTATTTATGTCGCCTTGCCCTTGTTCGCGGGCTACTTTTCACGCAAATGGGTGATTGCGCACAAAGGCTTGAGCTGGTTTGAACAGCAATTTTTACATATCCTGACCCCGATCACGATCATTGCCTTATTATTGACGCTAGTTTTACTTTTTTCCTTTAAAGGCTCCGTCATTATTGACAACCCATTAACCATTTTATGGATTGCCATTCCTTTAGCCTTACAAACCCTGCTGATCTTTACCATCACCTATATGGCAGCAAAAGCCTGGGGGCTTTCTTATGAAAATGCCGCACCATCGGCCTTGATCGGTGCGTCCAATCATTTTGAAGTAGCGATCGCTACCGCAGTGATGTTATTTGGTCTGTCATCCGGTGCAGCGCTGGCAACGGTGGTTGGTGTGCTGATTGAAGTACCTTTGATGTTAGCACTTGTGGGCTTTTGCAAACGTACAAAAGGCTGGTTTCAAGTAATAGAATAAATTCAGCATTGAATCGACAATGTCTACTGCTTTAATACGACCCGCAGCAGTAGACATGTGTTGACATGCTCAATTATCCATCCTATTTACATGGTAAATCTGCGAGTCATTTAACGATACCATTCACTGACCAGTCATAATCAATTTCCGCATCTATAGGATAGGATACCGGCAAGTCCGAACGATAGCCGCGAATAAACCTATCTACCCCCCCTACTTTATCGAAATCCTGTTTAAACCATTTAAATATCTTGGAAACAACGATCTCGTCTTTAGTGATATATAAACCCTTTTTATCATTACGCAGGAAGCCACTGACTTGCGCATCAAGCTGTTTATTGAGTACCGATGCCATATAAGGCTCGTTTCTTAAATCAGGGCAACTGACTGATGCACAGACTATAGCCAAATGAATGCGCGGCTCGCCCATGGGTCTAATCATTTTATTCTCGATATCATCTAAAGAAACGCTTTTACCCCCAATTGTTCCCGCTTCTTTTCCCCATACAGGACTAAAAAAATTACCGACATCTTTAATGCTTTCTAAAGGCCAATGATCAACTACCATTTTTAGCGCCAGAATATTATAGCTATTAATATAGAAAGCCAGTTTCTCTTCTTTACCGCTAAGTGACCCCACAGGAAAACTAGAAAGCTGCTGATAGACTTTGTCTAGCAATCCACTCTTTTTTAAAGCGGCATAATCGACTAAAGTTAATGTCGTACCATGCTTCTCGCCTTGCTTAACAGCTATTAATAAACGGGCATAATCATTCCAGACGGGTTCCTCTGCAGCAACATTACTCGCCAACATAAACCCTGCAACAACTATTAAAAAATAATATTTCATATACCACTTGTTTAATTAAAAGAGAAAATTGTAAGTTTAAATCGCTGTCATAGCTGAAACCTTACTTTTTTAAAATACTTGGCCGGTACATTATCTAAATAAATCCGTTATAACTTGAAAATACCTGCATATGCCAGGTTGTTAGTGCGTTAATATTTTTATGCATCATAAAGAGACAGGAATTCTCATACATTGAGTCTGAATACTTTATTCTTACACGCTAAATTAACCTCAAATGATATCTCGATTATCAACATCGCTTATGAGTGATAGCCTGGAAAGTATTTTAGACCCCTGTCACATCTCGCAGATTAACTTTTTCATAGATTTATCCTATTGGATAGGTTCTATATAATAAAAAACTGATATACGCCTGCCGTTAAATTAAACTTTGTTATATAACTTATTATTAGACGGTATAAGTCCCATTTCTCATAAAAATCTGCTTTTCAAGCACCCTAATGAACATAACTATGTTATATGCCCTGATCTAGATAGAATATAGCCCCTTTTTCACTAGATTTCAATTGAGTCTAGAGTCTAGTTAGTTTTTTACATAGTCCGAAATTAATTTAAATACCTGAGCTTAAATCAATACAACAGTCTGTTATAAAAGTAATTAATCCTTTTAAGAGTAGATAAATCCGTGCATATATTTATCTTGATATTTTATGGCACAAAAAATGCTTACTTTAAGTCAGTATAAATGTTTTATGCTGGCCTACTTTTATTAACACACATTAGAGAAGATGAATGCTTGAAAATATATCTATAAAGAAAATTATACTTTTTTCATTAACGAGTGCCGTACTGGTCGCTAGCCAAAGCAACTTTGCCCATACACGCTTCAAAACTCCAGTTATTGACGAAAATGGTAGTCGTCATGGTAGCGATTATAATGCTGAAGTTATCGGACATACGTGTAAGACGGACGACGGCGTGGCCCTTGATCTATTAGGCACGGTTGTTGTGTTCCCTGATGGCGTAGATTCAACGCTAACCGTTGATGGTGTAGCTTCAGATAAAAAAGTGATTGATTTTGTGACTAACTGGGGAAGCCCGGTACAGTCAATTTCTAATAAGGATGTTTTTGGATACCAAGATGAAATCAATACCCCACTTGGAAACACTGTTGGTTATTGGATGGGTGGCGGTCCAGGTTTGCAAAATAACCTAGCCGCAGTACTCCCTTTTAGAACCAGTGGAGTGGTAATTGACGAAACATCATGTGCCAAAAGCGTTACATTTAGAACTAACATTGCGGATATCTGCGTAATCACTAAAGCTTCTGAGTTCTCTACAAATGCTCTTAACATCTGGTCAGTTGCAGTAGAAGGATCAAAATTTCAAATCCCAGGTTCTAAAGGTGATGATTCCCCAGCAACCCTTAAGGTAAATCGCACTAGTCCCATGCCCGAAGACTGTGGCGAGGGCGTTGACGTGATCGTAACACCAACAGCGGCACAGATCAATCGCGACATGCCTATAATAATTAACGGCGAACAAGTATGGCCGCTACCTGAATAAAATAGATTATTTATTCCCATTAAAACACTCCAGTGCTTTATACACAGGAGTGTTTTAATAAAGTTAAATTGTGCGCCAGTTTAAAAAATAGTACTTTGTGTATTATAATAGGCAGCGCTTTTTATGTGTTAAAAAAACTGAGGATAATCCATGAGCAATCGATTACTAAGCAAAGCAGCACTAAGTGCGGCTATATTAAGCATTGGAATATATAGTACTGCGCATGCACATAACGGTAGTGCAACATTAAACCCGCTGGGTGGCAACCCCAGTGCAACCGACTTAGCACATATCACCTGTTATGATGATGGCAATGGAAATCCAGCAAAACTAAGAGTACAGATTAAAGATCAATCAGAGCCTGTTGATGGATTATTGCTTAGCGTGCAAATTTATAAAGGTCTCAAAGCAATCAGTATTACTGATCCTGTTTCAGGCGACGCTGATTATAGCCAGGCCATTGAACTAGATGCTGGCCTTGGGGTTTACTCGGTTATGGTGGATAAAACAGCTGCGGGACCGAGAAGATTTAATTTAGTTTGGCACTGTTTAACTGCCGAAAACATACACACTGGTACGGATATTGTCGTAAGACAAATTCAGTAAATAAAACTCATGCTTTATTTCAAATCCTATTATTTTTTCTTGCGATTGTTAGCGAAACGCACACTATGCTTGACTGGCCTGGCATGCATCAGCTTTACTGCTATTGCATCTACTGGCGAATCAGGTCAAATTAGCCCTCCCTGTGCACTGAGTTCGCTAACATCTGAGCAAAAAACAAATCTTAAACAATATGCAGGTCAAGTTGTTTATCTGGACTTCTGGGCTTCCTGGTGTCCACCTTGCGCCAAATCATTTTCATTTTTAAATCAACTGCATCGTGATCTGCAGGCAGATGGCCTGGTTGTAATTGGGGTTAACATGGATGAGCATGTAGCAGATGCTACAAAATTTTTACAACGCTATCCTGCAGAATTTATGTTAGCTAGTGACCAGACAAAACAATGTGCAACAGATTTAAATGTACGTGCAATGCCCTCTTCCTATCTAATTGACCGCAACGGTGTCATCCGTTATGTGCACTTAGGTTTTCGCTCAGGGGATAGTGAGCAGCTGCTTGATGAAGTTCAACAGTTGTTAGCCGAACCTGCTATGACCGATGAGACACAGTAATTATTCGCCACGCTCATGGAGGGCAATTCTACTAATGTAGTCGTTGCAGTTTTGTGTCAGAAATACAAACTCTCGCTAAAAACACTTATTTTTCATCAGCAAAGTATAAGCTGATGACACAGCTAAAATATAAAGGTAGGACATAGCCATTACAAGCGGCAAGACATGGACGTCTAAAATTCGCAAAGAACGCTCATGATCGATAACTATCCCCGCTTATTAATGAACATAACTAATCCACTTAAACTAGTGTTATCGACAATTTTACTCTTGTCATCAATCGCCTGTAGCTCAGTAGCGCCGTGGGAACGAGGTAATCTAGCCAAACCACATATGGCTATCGACCCTCACCCTATGCAGAACAGCCTGCGTGGCCATGCGTATGGCAGTCGTGAAGCAGCTGGAGCCATCAGCGCTGGCGGCGGTGGTGGTTGTGGCTGCTATTAAACGCCCTGCCCCTGCTAAAAACAATGCACTACAGGCTTTAACCTCCGCTGCATTAGTATTACCAGGACTAGTCTCTTCTCCCGTTAAGGCACTAGAAGTCAACAGTGTTGATTTCCAGTATAGTCATTATCAGGAGGGCGGGCGTGACTTAATCAATATAAATAGTGGCCTAGCTCCGATTGAAGTAGATACTATTCATTTAAGATCCAATCTAAGCCTGGCTGATAGAATAAGATTTTCCTTTAATTATGTGCAGGACACCTGGTCAGGTGCTACTCCTGTTACTTCAGCGCCTATAGTAACAGGTGGGAATTCGCCCATATTAGTCAATACTCCAGATGGCGTTACTACGGTTGGAGCCTCTCCGTTAATCACCGGTAATATTGCGCTGAATCGGGATTTACTTCCACTCAGTCAATTCAGCTCCGGGCAAGCTGCAATACCCAATACTCAAACGGTTGAGGTGTTATCAACAGCATCCCCAGAAACCCGGAATCAAGTAGATATACGGCTGGGTTATGAATGGGATGAAGTAGCTTTGGACCTGACTGGTGGAGTCTCAATAGAACGCGATTATACATCAGGATTTGGTGGAATTATCGGGCGCTGGGATTTAAATCAAAAACTTACCAGCCTGAATGCCGGGCTCAATTATACCTATAGCAACACATCGGCCATACTTGACCATGATGCAACCCCCTACATAACAAAAGCAGCGTATATAGATCAAATTGAATTACGCGGCGGTTCCGAGATTTTTCATGGCCATCGCCAGGATTGGGCTACCAATGTTGGCATTAGCCAGGTACTCAATAAAAACGCAGTACTCGATGCGACTCTTAGCTATATTAACAGCAGTGGTTATCTAGGTAATCCCTATAAAGTCGTGACCGCTATATTCGTTGATCCCGACCAAATAGAAAGTGGACAAGAAGTGCTGAGGGGCGATGTTCAAGCCTTAATGGAGCAAAGGCCAGACAGGCGTAATCAAATGGCTATCGGCGGAAAATATGTGCAGTATGTAGAGCCTCTTGATGCAGCTGTCCATTTAAGCTATCAATTTTCTCATGATGACTGGGGAATCAATGCCCATATTTTCGAAGCTGACTGGGTACAACCTTTAGGCCTTGGCTGGACGGTCACCCCTAGGATTCGCTATTACAGTCAGAATGCGGCTAATTTTTATCAGCCTTATTTAACCGTGGAACAAGCTTATAGTCAGCAGGCAGTTGATGATCAGGGGCGTGAAATCTGGGTCGATGCCAGCAATCCGGATAACGGTGTGGAATATGTTCGTGATGCAAATTATAATTTGCTTGATGCTCAAGGTAATATGGTTGATGAAAGTGAACTTAATGTACGCAATAAAACCATCCCATTTGATGCATCAAAATTGCCAGATAATTTCTCCAGCGACCATCGATTATCAGGATTCGGTGCACTTAGTGGAGGCTTGAGCATTACCAAACAATTTTCTCGCGGGATTGGTTTACAAGCCAGCTTTGAATACTACTCACATGCCGGCGGCCTGAAATTAGGCGGTGGTGGAGCGGGCGCCTACGCAAATTTTGACTACTATGTCGCCAGTGCAGCCTTAACCGTTGACCTGTCCGCAGCGGCTAATTCATTGAGTCATAATAGCCATCATCACGGTAGTGACGATCACCAACAACATATGCATAATGTCCCGGCAGGATTGCGTTTTGCTCATATGATGCCACAAGCGGATAGCTGGATGATTGGTTATCAATTTATGTATGGTGCTACAGGTGACGGAATGCGCCATGGAAAAAATCCTGCACGCGATCTGGACGTGGTACAAAATGGCTGTAGTGATGCGCTACCCTGTCGTTTTACACCTAGTGACATGAATATGACCATGAGTATGCTCAATATCATGTATGCCCCCACCGACTGGTTAAACCTGATGTTAATGCCACAGTTTGTTTCCAAGAGTATGCATATACGCGAACTAGAGGGACGTCCTCCTCCCAGTCTTGATGTACATGAACATACTGGTATTGGCGGACATGAAACAGGAGGAGTAGGTGACACCTTGTTCGGGGCTTTAGTCGATATCTGGAATCAGCCGGGGCATGAAGTGCATATGGGTTTAATGTTTAGCGCACCGACAGGCGCTGTAGATCTGGAGTTTAGACGGATTGCACGAACAGATGGTGGTTTGATACATTTTGGTATGCAGCTGGGTAGCGGTACCTGGGATTTTTTACCCAGTGTGACCTATAACGGCATGTACGCTGATTGGTCATGGGGAGCACAGCTCAGTGGAACGGTGCGCATGCAAGAGGAAAACCGCAGCGGTTATCGACTGGGCAATATTTTCCAGGCGACAACCTGGGGAAATTATAATATCACGCCGTGGCTCTCTGCATCATTACGTGGTGTTTATACCTGGCAGGATTCAATACACGGAGACTATAACGGTTTTAATGCCGGAGCTGGACCTATGGATTATCCAGATAATTATGGCGGCAGTTTCTGGGATGTTGGTTTTGGCTTAACAGCACGTGTGGTAAAAGGTGATCTGGTGGGAAATAGCGTTAGTTTCGAATGGTTGCAACCGGCAGGTGATGATTTTAAGGGTTATCAGCTTGCGCGTGATGGTGCATTAAGTGTTACCTGGAATTTCAGCTTCTAAACAGATAAGAAATCCACTTTACAACGATGCAATTATTTCATTATGAATTCAAGGCGATGGGCACAGCCTGTACTATTCAGTTATATGCGCAAAATACGCAGCTAGCCAAAAACATTTCAGCGGCAGTTATCACCGATGTTAATCGCCTGGAACTAAAATATTCACGTTACCGATCTGATAGTCTGCTTTCTAAAATCAATCGTCTAGCTGCAAAAGGCGGCAAAATCCGAGTGGATGATGAAACCGTTAGTTTATTAAATTATGCTACAACCTGTTATCAACAAAGCGGTGGATTATTTGATATAACTTCTGGCATTTTACGCCATATCTGGCAGTTTCAACAACATGCCCTGCCAGATGAACAACAGATAGCTGCTATACGTAATAGAATAGGCTGGCAACGTGTAAATTGGTCGGCACCGCATCTAGAATTCCCTGAACCGGGATTTGAGCTTGATTTTGGAGGTATTGTTAAAGAATATGCCGTTGATCGTGCTGCTATTATAGCTCAGGAATCAGGTATGCAATATGGCATTATCAATCTGGGTGGCGATATTAGAGTTGTAGGTCCACACGCTAATGGCCAGCCCTGGGTAGTAGGGATTCAACACCCACGAGAACAGCAACAAGTAATACAAAAAATAAACTTAAGCCAGGGAGCATTAGCAAGCAGCGGTGATTATGAGCGTTGCATTGTTGTTAATAATCAGCGTTACGGCCATGTATTTAACCCTCGAACTGGCTGGCCGGTTAGTCATTTAGCCGCTGTTAGCGTGGTCAGTGAATTATGTGTTGTAGCAGGCAGTGCCGCGACCATTGCCATGCTCAAAGAAAGCTTAGGCACTCAATGGCTAGCACAACTTGGATTACCCTATTTATGGGTAGATGTTCAAGGAAAAAGTGGTGGCTCACTGTTAGATCAGCAAGATTAAAAAAAGGCAGACATTTCAAGCTTTCTCGAGAATATGTAGGTTATTAGCTGCTCTGGCTGGGTTATGTAAGCCGACATTATAAATGTGGACCCCATTGTCAAGACTATATTCTCCAAATAATAAGGAGAAATATCTAACATTCTCATGAAAAATGTACTTCATTTGGTGTTTGATAATCTAGATGACAACTACCTTGAAAAATACCGCCCAACTGCTCACGCTGACGACGAATACTAATGGCTTCTACTCTGCTCTATTCCTTTTCGCTTAAGCTCAATAGGATTCGTTACCGTTTTTTTAAGCCAGTCTAATTCGACCTTTAACCCCTCTATTTCTTCATAGAGAGGTGAGATCAATGCATCCTCATCAACGGCTTTAACACGTCCTGATTCGAATAACTACACTGTTTCATCGGCTAAACAATTTAATCTGGCCTGAAGAGATTTTATGGGTGGAAATTAGCTCTGCTGCTGTTTTTTTCGCCTTTATAGGCTTCTAAGGCAACCTTCGCCTTAAATCTTGCACTGAGCGTTTTTTTGTTTTGTACTCATAATAACACCCCCTATAATTAACCTATATTTTGAGCTAAATCGCTCCTTAGGTATTGGTCTAAATATTGGGTGCCATTATAAGGGACTGTAATTGTAGCGCATGCACACAAGAGTAGTTTATGTATTCTCCAGTTTTATCCATCACTTTATCAACTGAACTAGCAAGTCCTAAAACTTTGTGTTATTTTCACTAAATTGAATACCGAAACTTGAGTTAATAATCTCTAAAGTTCTGCATAAGTGTAACCAACAAATCAATCAAATATATTACCGTGATGGTAGCGCTCATCCGCACCTGCTGCCTGGGTTAAAGCGGCGACATTATCTTTGGTAAAAAAACCGTCAAAGCCATGGCAGCGTTCAACATATTCGGTAATCAGAATCGAGTATTCTGAATGTTTGGAAAAGATCTGTTTGAGATTAGGTTTGTCGGTACATTCGCCAACGACATTGGCTAGAAAAGGCAGACCATAACTTTTCAGGGTATCTACTACAAAGTCGATATTCTTCTCTCCGCCCTGATAATCACCATCTTTAACTTCATAGGCTATATGATGCATACGCCTGCCATAATTCCTGACAAAGTCTTCTGTCGGCATGGGTAAATTCTCGAACGAATTAACGAATGAAGGGGTATTATTTGCCGTGAAAACCTTGGCCGGTGAGAGTTTGTCATCTTTAACATTCGGATGCCTATTAACATTGGTAGACGAATTTTGATCCGCAATATTATATGCACCCCAAAAATAGTAATTTGACATGGTCAGGAATTCAAGAATTGCATCCTCTCTTTCACCAGACAAAATCCGCGTCGCCATATGGTCAACCCCTAACAGCAACTCATTCGTCCCTTTTTCTGCAGCCTTATCTGCTGCTTTGGCGAGTAATTCTACTTCATTTTTACGCAATAAAATACGCTGCCCTAACTCCAGTTGCTCCATTTCAAATGCACCCGTTGGCAAATAACCGACCCGATTCCCTGTCAGCGAAGAAGGCTGGGTGAAGTTAAAATGACGGTTAGAGAAGAATTTGTTTGCGGTTTCATCGGGATAATGAAAGCGAATATTATGTGTCTCAAGAATACTACGTGTTTCCTTTAGGTTACGCGTATTAAACACTTCACCTACATAGCGGGCATTAGGCTTTTTACTCGCCAGTGGATAGAGCATATTTAAACGCGTGAGATCATCTTTAAAGGATTTATCCAGCGGCTCCAGAACGATATATCGTGGCCACTCAGGCCTGGCTTGCATAATATAAATCTTATGTGTGTCATTAAGATAAGCATCCTGAAAGCGAAAAGGTGTCATCAGATATAACTCTTCCATATAGGCGAGAGCATCTCCAGTTTCAACCTGCACGACGAGTGCGCAAATATTTTCCAGTAAATCGTCAATGCCGCTAGACTTCCTGCGTTGATAAATTTTAAGACGATAGTCGTTAAAAAAATCCGTGTTCTTTTTGTCACCTACCGGTTGGTAAGTCATAATCGGTAAACTCATTTTTAGCTCCTAGTCTGTAATTATGTGATTCAGCGTTGGGACACGCATGGAATAAGTTTTGTAACTTAAAAGTGGGGCCCCACTTCCATAAATAATTTATGGCCCGGTATTTCATGTACGTTTCTTAGCGACTGAACTGTTATAGCATTGAATAACTAAGCTCAAAGATAGTTATGATTGCTGCTTAACAGGGTGGTAACACGGCTTCCAGAAAGTCTGTTCAATCTTTTCCTGTAAAGCACCTAAAGATGTCTTAACTGCAACACCATCGTCCTGTGCTTGCAAGCCAACTGCTAGTGCAATACCCTTGCTCACCTTACGAATGTCATCTAGCGGGGGAAGCAAACCAGGTTCACTAGAATCTGCATGACTGTTCGCACTTTCACTGCTTGCAACACTTTCACTCAGCGCAATGGCAGCAGCCATTAACATGCCATCTGTGACTCGACTCGCTCTGCTAGCAAGTATACCGAGTCCCATCCCGGGGAAAATATAACTATTATTACACTGGGCGATAGGGTAACTTTGGCCATTGTACTGTACCGGAGAAAATGGGCTACCTGTGGCCACTATGGCTTTACCAGCAGACCAGTTTATTAAATCTTCAGGTGTGGCTTCGATACGTGCCGTTGGGTTAGATAACGGAAAAATAATTGGCCTGGCAGTTCCAGCAGTCATTTCACGAATAATTTCTTCGGTAAACAGACCCGGCTGACCAGAAACCCCAATCAAAATCGCAGGCTTTGCCTGTTTGATTACCTGTAGCAAACTAATACTTTCAGCCCCCTCATCTGCCCAGTTTACCACCCGGTCAAAAGCTTGCGCCAGGCGTTGCTGAAACGGAAATTTTGCTGGCGCAGCATCCTGAATCAGGCCGCGACTGTTGACCATAAATATCTGGCTTCGCGCCTGTGCTTCTGGAATATCTTGTAAAACCATAGCAGCAATGATTTGCTCTGCGATACCACAGCCTGCAGAACCAGCGCCAAGAAAAACCACATTTTGTTCACCTAGGCTTAGTCCAGCGGTTTTCACTGCGGATATCAAGGTACCTACGGTAACTGCTGCTGTTCCCTGTATATCATCATTAAAGCTACACAGTTGATCGCGATATTTTTCCAGTAGCGGGGTCGCATGAGTCAGGGCAAAATCTTCAAACTGTAATATCACCTGCGGCCATTTGCGCTTTACTGCCTGCACAAATTGATCCAGAAATTCATAATATTGCTCACCCTCTATGCGCGCATGGCGCCAACCCACGTACAATGGATCTTTGATACGTTCCTCATTGTTAGTACCTACATCCAGAGTAATAGGTAACGTCGTTGCTGGATCTATTCCGCCACAGACGCTATACAAGGAAAGTTTGCCGATCGGGATACCCATGCCACCCGCACCCTGATCACCTAAGCCCAGAATTCGCTCGCCATCGGTAACGACAATCACACGAATATTTTTCCCAATACTATTGTCTAGTATGCTCTCGATATATTCACGCTCCGGATAACTAATAAATAGTCCTCTGGGACGTCTATAGATTTCACTAAATTTCTGACAGGCTTCACCGACCACTGGCGTATAGATAATAGGCATCATCTCTACTAGATAATCATGTACTAGGCGGTAAAACAGGGTCTCATTATTATCTTGCAGAGCGCGCAAATAAACGTGCTTTTCCAACTGGGTTTCGAAACTAGAAAATGCATCATAGGCGCGCAGAATCTGGCCGTCCAAGCTCTCAATATGTGGAGGCAATAAACCCAGCAGGCCTAAGTCAATACGTTCTTGCTCACTAAACGCAGTTCCTTTATTCAGCAATGGGCTTTCCAGAATAGCATTGCCTGATAATGATGAGGGCGCTAGTATTTCAAGCGTTGTATCTGCTCTATTTAATTCTTCAGTCATGGACGGATTGCCTATAAATTTTTATTGATTAGAAACAGTCTACCGATGCTTTTTGCCAATCGGCAAGATAGGGTTGAGGGATATCATCAGTGAGCAATTGACCTGCTGCCAGAGGCGTATAAATTTCATCGAAATGTAGTAAACCCTGGTCAAAGCGGCGATAAATATCTGATGGGCAAAGCATATCCGGATGTTCATAACCAATAGCTCCGCACAACTGCATAAAAGAGGCGATGGTTTGCTCATGAAAATTTACTACCTGGATATGTTTACTCTCAACATGCACTGCTTTGCTGCGTTGAGGGTCCTGAGTAGTAATGCCTGTAGGGCATTTATTAGTATTGCAGGACTGTGATTGAATGCAACCTAAGGCGAGCATCATGGTTCTTGCCGCATTGACGGTATCGGCACCTAATGCCACTTTGCTCAGTATATGAAAACCTGATGAAGTTTTCCCTGAGGCGATTAGCCGGATATGATCCTTCAAATTGAGCCCAATCAGTACTTGATTCACATAATAAACCGCTTCATTACACGGCGTACCTAAACGATTGGAAAATTCCAGAGGGGCAGCGCCAGTCCCACCTTCTGCACCATCAATGGTAATAAAATCAGGAAAAATCTGGGTTTCAAGCATCGCTTTGCAGATGGAAAGAAATTCACTTTTCTTACCCAGACAGAGTTTAAAACCTACCGGTTTTCCGCCACTGAGCTGACGTAATTGCCGCACAAATTGCAACAAGCCTTTGGGGTTATTGAAAACGCTGTGTGCAGGAGGGGAAACAACATCCTTGCCAGCCTCAACCAGCCTGATTTCAGCAATTTCCCGGCTAACTTTAGCGGCAGGTAATATGCCACCATGAGAGGGTTTGGCTCCTTGCGAGAGTTTTATTTCGATCATTTTTACTACTTCAAGAGTCGCCCGTTCCTTAAAAGCATCAGCATTAAAACTCCCGTCCTGATTTCGGCAACCGAAATACCCGGTACCAATTTGCCAGATAATATCTCCGCCAAATTTTAAGTGGTAGGGACTGAGACCGCCCTCACCCGTATTATGTGCAAACCCCCCACGTTTAGCACCTTTGTTTAAGGCCAGTATGGCATTCGCACTGAGGGCACCAAAGCTCATCGCCGAGATATTTAAGCGCGAAGCACTATAGGGCTGGGTACATTCCGGGCCGCCGAATAGAACTCGTTTATCCTCTTCGGCTACCTCTTTAGGACTAAGTGAATGTTCTGCGGTTAGATAGCCATCTTCCAGAATATCCACCTCGGTACCAAAAGGTAACGTGTCTGGCAATAGTCGAGCACGCCTGTAAACTAGGTTTCTTTGCTCACGGTTAAACGGTCTTTCCTCAGTATTGCCGGCAATAAAATACTGACGAATTTCGGGGCGAATATATTCGAATATATAGCGAAGATAAGAAACCACCGGATAATTACGCCGCAAATTACTGTGGCTGAAGTACATATCGTAGCAACCGATCACGGCCCAGAACAAACAAAAAGCGGTTACCCCATAAGCCACTGGATACCAAAGCGCAAAGGCTAAGCTAGCGGGTGTTCCAATCAGGGTGATCAGCCAATACATTTTTACCATAAAGGTCATAGTTGTTCCTGTGATTTCAGTGAGTATTGTTGTAGTGCAAGGCTTTAGCCCACAATACACTTAATCCAGTGCCTTGCTCTTGACGAAAACCCGCAAGAATAAACTAACAACCTAATAGTTATGTTTATTATCAAGAGGTGCAAGGCCTCTGCTGGAGGTTTAAGCACTAGCATCCCGCATAACACTAATAAATTAAGAGCGTTAAGCGCCGTTGCTTTACAAATAATTACAAATGTGGGATTGTTTTACATGAACCATGTTTTTCTTGAAGATTTACTTTCCATAGAAATTCCTAATAAATCAGTTAGGACCCATAAATACCATGTCAGATCAGTTGCAGTGTTTCAAGCACTACTCAAGAATTTCAGTCTATCATTTAATTAAACAGCACATCAAGTAAATGTTATTTGAAAATAATTAAGGCTTTTGCTCCATGCGTTAGTATTTATTGTCCTGTTATTTAATTGCTTATCTGGCATAACGGGACAAGTGTATATTTTCACGCAACACACTTCAGTAATTGTTTTCAGAGAAGCTTGATTAAGCTTGATTGACTAAATACTAAGGAGCAGACTTTATGACCAAGAATGTAAGTGAAATATTACTCGATATCCTCGCAGATGCAGGAGTCTCAGATATATTTTGCGTCACTAGAGATGCTTTAAATACTCTACTGGAAGTGATCCGCAAAAATTTGCGCTTCCACTAGATTAGCGTGCGGTATGAAGAAAATACTGCTTATGCAGCCTATGCGCAAGCCGAGCTTAGCGATGGATTGGGAGTTTGTACAGACACCGTCGAGCCAGGTTCTCTGCACCTGATCAATGGTTAATATAATGCCAAGAAAGAAGGCGCAGTGGTTATAACAATCACCGGCCAGGTAGTTCGACATCACCGTGGCAGCCATTATTTTCCGGAAGTCGATCTATCGCGCATGTTTGATTCTTTTAGGGGAAGGAATCCTTTTCAGAGAGGTGATCAGCTTAATCATCAACAAGGTTTTGCGCATTTTGGTGGCCCACATATTCTTTCATTAGTTACTGAGTAGCATCTCGTGCGTTAAAAGCGGTGAAACACCTGAAATTTAATGTCTACCGAAGACTTAGACCTGAGGCCCTGGCGGCAAGATTAACCAAGCATGCAGATTTGTGTATTGGCGAAATTAATTTCATGGTATCTACGTTACAGTCTATTTTGAATATGATCGACGCTAAAAATCCAGCTGATTCCATATTAGACAATGCTATTACCTATGGCATTTTGTGAAGGTTCGCCTATGGCGCTGGTCACGCAACAGTTGCCGGGGGAGTGTATCTATCCGAAAAGGTATTTAATCATCAGCATCCTTTGACGATGGAGGGGAGGGATTCAGAGGCTTTTGTGCCAACTGAAGATGGCTTGTGTTTGACAGGTATCGAGGTTGTAAGCGGAAAGTTAACGGTTGAGGGTGAGTTGAATAAATTGGCTTCAAATATTTCTACCAGACGCGATTGGGCGGCTGTAGATTATTTCACAAACTATATTGAGTCTTTGCATATGGAGAAACAAATCGCCATTGGTATTCTGGAAGAACAGAAAATAACTTTTGCTGAAAACTTTTCGATGACCGTGCCACTATTTGATGGTGGGTCGATAAGAATATAAGATTAAGGATTTAATTACACCTGAAAATTTGATGTTCAAGTAGGATGTTATAAATATTGCCTGGAGGGAACTTGTGCAATACTGGGCAACCTGGTTTCCCGTATTCCGAAACCTTCCGGGCTAGCGTACCATAACCTTTATGTCTTAGAAAACCTCATGTAATTGTTGAATAAATGGCTCGGCTAATTCGGGCACTTCTTCCTCCACTTTCTTATGATGTTCTTAAGCATTCCTTTCGGTTAATCAGCTAAAGCTTCCTGCTCATTTTGAGTAAATGATTCATACAACATAAAAACCACACCGATAGTAATCGCCGAGTCTGCAACATTAAATACCGGCCAGTGATATGTTTGATAATAGACATCAAAGAAGTCAATAACATATCCGTAAATCACTCGGTCAATTAAATTACCAATGGCCCCCCCCAGGATCAAGCTTAATGAAATGGCTGATAGGGTTTCATAATGCTTTAACTGTTTCATCCAGATAACCAGGCCGATACTGATTGTCGCAGCAAGTATGGCAAAGAACCAGCGCTGCCAGCCACCTGCATCACTTAAAAAGCTGAATGCAGCACCATAATTATGCGCATAGGTGATACTAAAACCTGGAAATACTGGAATAGACTGATACAAACTCATAGTTGTATCAATCCAGATTTTACTTAGCTGATCCAGTATTAAAACCACAACTGAGAGCCAGAGCCATTTCATCATCATAATTCTTTTAAAAAAGTGGGAACTACTTAAGATGCTGGGTTACGATTTTCTTGCTACGCAGAAAAACCTAACCCAGCCTACAATTAATGTAGTCTGTATGTAAGAAAGTCGCCTTATGCAAATTTCCGAACTTCACCCGCGCCTGCGATATTTTCCACACAGCGACCACATAACTCGGGATGTTCAGGGTGATTGCCTATATCTTCTACATAGTGCCAGCAGCGCACACATTTTTCATACTCAGAAGCGACAACTTGGACTTTTAGACCCTCTAATTCGGTAGTTATTGCGTCACTACCCGCATCTTCCACTGGTAATACAAAGGCTTTAGAAGTAATAAAAATAAAGTGCAACTCATCTTCCAGCTTATTCAATATCGAAGCATACTCGTCACTGCAATATAAAGTCACTTCGGCATTAAGTGAGGCGCCAATCACACCGGACTTACGCATTTTCTCGAGTTCTTTACTAACATTTTCACGCACAGCCATCAGCTTTTCCCAGTCGGAATTGCTAAGCATGGCATCCTCGGCTAGTGGAAATAAGCCCTGATACCAGGTTTCCAGCAATACTGAATCACTACGCTCACCGGGCATATATTGCCAGATTTCATCTGCGGTATAACTAGTAATCGGAGCTAACCAGCGAACTAGCGCTTCCATGACATGAAACATAGCCGTTTGTGCGGAGCGTCTAGCCAGGCTATCTCCTTTAGCAGTGTACTGACGATCTTTGATAATATCCAGATAGAAACTACCCAGATCCATGGCACAAAAATGATGCACTTTTTGGTTAATTACATGAAACTGGTATTGATCATAGGCTTCTATAACATCTTGTTGTAATTGAAACGCGCGGTCGACAATCCAGCGGTCCAGCGCCAGCATGTCGCCTGCCTGTACACTATGTTGAGCCGGATCAAAACCATCCAGGTTGGATAATAAAAAGCGCGAGGTATTTCTTAAGCGTCGATAGACATCAGAGGTACGCTTTAGGATTTCATCCGAAACTGTCATCTCGCCACGATAATCGGTACCCGATACCCACAAGCGCAACACATCAGCGCCCAGTGATTTCATCACCGATTGAGGTGCAACCACATTACCACGTGACTTGGACATTTTTTTGCCCTCCGCATCGACAGTAAATCCATGTGTTAATACAGACTTATACGGTGCGCTACCATTCATGGCAATCGAGGATAATAAAGAGGATTGAAACCAGCCTCGATGTTGATCAGAGCCTTCCAGGTATAAATCAGCTGGAAATCTAAGCTGCTCACGCTGATTTAAAACGGCCTCATGAGAAACGCCTGAGTCGAGCCAGACATCCAGAGTATCCTGTGTTTTATCATACTGATCAGCTTGTTCACCGAGCCATTCTGATTTATCTAAGGTAAACCAGGCCTCTATACCCTTTTGCTCGATATGTAGCGCAATTTCTTCGACCAGCTTGTCAGTTTCAGGGTGTAATTCACCGGTCTCTTTATGCACAAAGAAAGGAATCGGCACACCCCAGGTACGCTGTCTGGAAATGCACCAGTCCGGGCGATTTTCCACCATACCTTCAATACGGGCCTGTCCCCAATCGGGTATCCATTGAACCTTTGCAATTTCCTGCATGGCTTTTTCACGCAACTCGCCTTGATCCATGGAAATAAACCATTGCGGTGTTGCGCGAAAGATAATCGGTGTTTTATGGCGCCAGCAATGCGGATAACTATGTAGCAATGCTTCATGGTGCAGCAGTTTATGTTTACTGCTTAAGACTTCGATCACATGTTCATTCGCGGAAAAAACATGCTCTCCGGCAAATAATTCAGTATTGGGCAAAAATACGCCATTATCTCCAACCGGATTATCAATCGGCAAGCCATAACGCTGACCAACAACATAGTCATCCTGGCCATGCCCTGGGGCTGTATGTACAGCACCTGTCCCTGCTTCTGCAGTCACATGGTCACCTAAAACGATAGGGATTTTGCGATGATAAAAAGGGTGCATCAGTAGTTGATTTTCTAGCGCATCACCATTGCAGTATGCCAGCACACGGCTGTTTTCCATGCCATAACGAGCAACAGCATCATTCCATAATTGATTTACCAGAACCAGGCGCTCTTTTTGCCCATTTTTCTCGCACTGCACGACGACATATTCATATTTGGGATTGAGACTGACAGCCTGATTCGCTGGTAATGTCCAGGGAGTCGTTGTCCAGATAACAACAGATAATGGCCCCTCACCTTCGTGCTCTGGTACATGATGACAGCTAGCAAAAAACTGCTGTTCATCGATCACCTCAAAACGTACGTCGATAGCGGGTGATTGTTTGTCTTCATATTCGACTTCTGCTTCGGCGAGAGCAGAACCACAATCAGTACACCAATGCACGGGTTTAAAGCCTTTGTTCAAATGACCTTTGGCATTAATTTTGCCTAATGAACGTACGATATCCGCCTCGAATTTATAATCCATGGTCAGATAAGGCTTATCCCAATCGGCCAAAATGCCCAGACGTACAAACTCATCTTTTTGCATTTTGACCTGTTTTGTCGCATATTCTCGACACGCTTTACGAAAAACCTCTGCAGATACTTTGCCGCCGGCTTTACCGACTTTCTTTTCGACCATTAATTCAATCGGCAGGCCATGACAATCCCAGCCTGGTACAAAGGGTGCATCAAAACCAGAAAGTGTTTTAGACTTTAGAATGATATCTTTAAGCACCTTATTAACTGCATGACCAATATGAATGGCTCCATTCGCATAGGGAGGACCATCATGCAAAATAAACTGTGGTTTGCCTGCAAATTCAGCACGAATTTTTTGGTACAGCTGCGCTTCAGTCCATTTTTTTAAGCGCTCAGGTTCACGCTGTGCCAAGTTACCTTTCATCGGAAAGGCCGTTTTGGGTAGGTTAAGTGTTTTTTTATAATCGATGGTCATGTTTTACTAAAGTTGCATTAATGTCTTTGCCTGAGCAGTATCCAATTGAATCTGCCGTTTTAAATCATCTACTGATTGAAAGCGCATTTCACTCCTTATTTTGTGTTTGAAATGCACTTCTACATACTTTCCATAAATATCCTGGTCAAAATTAAACAAATGTGTCTCCAATAACACTTTTGCTCCGCCATTAACCGTTGGCTTGGTGCCCACATTTGCTACGCCAAAGATCGGCTGTTCACCGATACCTGTCATGGTCACGGCAAATACACCCTGGATCGGTGTGTTTTTGCGTTGCATTTGTATATTGGCAGTAGGAAAACCTATCTTTCTGCCCAGTTTTTCACCATGTACAACTCTACCACACACTGAATAGTTGCGCCCCAGCATCGATTCAGCAGTGGCTAAATCACCTTCGTTTAGGGCATCCCTAATAAGAGTACTACTGACTCGACTGCCTTTCACTGAATATGAGGCAGTATCAATCACCTTAAAATTAAATTTATGCCCTGCTTCTTGTAATAAGGCAAAATTCCCCCGCCGCGCTTTACCAAAGTGAAAATCATCGCCTACCACAAGGTATCTAACATTTAAGCGCTCCACCAATATTTCCTGAATGAAATAAGCAGGATCCAAATCTGCAAAACGTTGATTAAAATTAACGATCAGCAAATTATCAACGGGCAAATGCGTAAAATGGATAATTTTTTCTCTCAGCCGGGTCAGGCGTGATGGCGCGTTATCTTTAAGAAAAAATTCCAGCGGCTGTGGCTCAAATACCATAACCACAACAGGCAAGCCTAATGTTTTTCCTTTTTCAGCCAACTTGTTGATAACGACACTATGGCCTTTATGCACGCCATCGAAGTTGCCTATAGTAAGTACACAACCAGAAGCAAAAGACTGTAGCTTTTTTATTCCACGAATTAGCTGCATTCAGTTCTGCTTTAGAAAAAATGAGTATATTAACATTTTTACATCAACTCGGCACTTAAGAGCGATAATTTAATAATTCCCGGCACTTGACTTGTCTTTTTATCCGTTTCCCGCGTTGTCGCAATAGTTGCGTTACTTACTATGCCCCTATTACTTCACCCTGACTACGAAACAAAATACTGTGTCAAGCTTCCGCAAATCATTCAATTCTCACTCCTTAACATCACATTGCTTAAGATAACGCCAGCAAAGCTTCCTCTAATTCATCGACAGTTTGCGGCCGATTTTCGGGTGCCACCTCCATAGCCCAATCAATAATAGCCAATAGCTTGCTATTATACTTCCCTGCATAGGCCGTTTGAGCCAAGGGAAAATCGTTATCACCCTTTCGATCAGTTGCCTGCGGTGACACTTTAAGATCCAGGCAGGTACGCATGCTAACACCCACGGCATAGATATCAGAATAAGGGCCTAAAACACCTGTCGCAGAATATTGTTCTATCGGCGAAAACCCTTTACTTAATACCTGGGGTTTTTGTTTGTTTTTACTGAGCGGAAAAGGCTGTATCGCACCAAAGTCAAGTATTAATAGTTCATTACCTGGACATATCATTAAATTAGCAGGTTTGATATCTAAATGTAGCACCTTATGCTTATGCACTACTCGCAGACCTTTTAATAAAGCACCGAAGATATCGATAAACCATTGATCACTTATTTTGACTTTTTTTGCTATCAATAATTTATCCAGCGTAACACCATAGGCATAATCCATGACTAGATAAACAGTCAAATTGGCACTAAAGAAATTAACCACTTGTACAATGTTCTGGTGTTTTAGTTTTGCTAAAAATTTAGCTTCTTCAACAAATAAACTGCGTCCATGGACAAATGATTTTTGTGATTCATCACTATTAGGGACAATATCATTATTCCAGGTGCGGTGTGCCAGTTTACGCGGCAAATATTCTTTAATCGCCACCTGAACCTGTGTTATTCGATGCCTGGCCAGGTAAACTGAACTAAAACCACCATGTGCAATCTCACGCTCAATTATGTAGTCATCAACCACAGTACCTGGCTGTAGATAATTCCATTGAGTTGGATAGGTTTTAGGGTCGTAATATTCAGCCATAAAACTCCTTTGCTAAAATCTGCCTAAGTCGCATTAACATAGCTTTTCTACCGATATTATAATAATATTTTTATTATGCTAACACGATATCAGAATTAGTCGCGCAAAACAGCGTATTTGTTTAGCTAAAACAGATACAGAGACATATTTATATTTAATTAACTATGTGCAGATCTAGATTGATTGAGCTCGGTAGATTTCAAGAGAGTTGTCGCCTAAAGTTAAAAATTATGCCACCAATTTCTTCTGTTTCTCAGGATTAAGCAATACCTCATCTACT
>LWDU01041694.1_pt1 | contig 45987 bp, 46 predicted proteins | sample 727161 | NCBI WGS metagenome assembly LWDU01 (sample SAMN04566230, study PRJNA314399) | hydrothermal vent metagenome | isolation source: deep sea hydrothermal plume seawater | place: Mexico: Gulf of California, Guaymas Basin | collected 2004-07-11
AAAGGTCGAGGTCTAGGTGGGCGTCTCGCAGGCCGCAGAATAGGCAATGCTACCTTTGATCATGGCGCGCAATTTATGACCGCCCGCCACTCTAGGTTTGTCGAACAGGTTAATCGATGGGTAGATGCCGGGGTGGCCGAAGAATGGTACTCGAGTGTCCTAGGGCAATCCAGCAGTCACGTAAGGTACAGGGGTATACCCACCATGACCGCCATTGCCAAAAATATGGCCGAGGGCATGGACATTCTCAGGGCCGTTAGAGTTACTCATGTTGCCCAATCAGATAAAACCTGGATAGCAACACTTGATAATGGTGCAACTATCTCTGCTGAAGCTATGCTGATCACCTCGCCAGTCCCCCAAACTATTGAGTTACTCGCGGCAGGTAATATCCAACTGCCCAAAGATAAGTGTGACCGTCTAAATCATATTGTGTACGAAAGCTGTATCGCGGTGATGGCTGTTTTAGATAGCCCGAGTAAAATTCCACCACCAGGTGCCTTAATGCTGACGGACGGACCCATTGCTTGGATTGGAGATAATCAGCAAAAAGGGGTTTCTAGCATTCCAGCGGTGACTATTCATAGTAGTGGTGAATTTAGCGCAAAACACTTTATGAATAATCATCAAACTGTGGCCAAACAATTATTAGACGCAGCTCAACCGCTAATAGGCGCTAATGTAATCGACCATCAAGTTCACGGCTGGCGTTATAGCAAGCCAGTGATCATGGATGAGCATCGCTACATGTTAGCCAGTGAGAATACCCGTCTACCCCCTCTTGCATTTGCAGGAGATGCCTTCGCTGGTCCGCGAGTCGAAGGAGCTGTCTTATCAGGCTGGGCCGCTGCAGAGGCTCTAGTAAAGTGCTAACTCAAGAAAAACAACTAGACAACATACTGATATTATCGATTATAATAGACAATCACATTTACAATAAATGCCCTCTTTTGATGATCATAAACTCCGAACTACAGACTCGCAGTAATTCAAAGTGCGAGCTTTGCGCTGCCACAGACCAACTGAGTGGTTACCCCGTAGCACCCTATGACGACGAGTCGATAGACCATAACATTGTGGTCTGTCATACCTGTAACGATCAACTAACTGACTCAGCTAAAACCGATGCAAATCATTGGCGCTGTTTAAACGATAGTATGTGGAGCCAGGTGCCAGCGGTTCAGGTTGTGGCCTGGCGTATGCTCAACCAACTTAGAGCCGAAGGTTGGCCCCAAGACCTACTCGACATAATGTACATGGAAGATGAGGTTATGGTCTGGGCAAAATTGGTCTTGGGTGACTCTGATGAATCCTCTATCACGCACAAAGACAGCAATGGCACATTCCTCACCGCAGGTGATACAGTGACACTAACAAAAGATTTAACCGTGAAAGGAGCGGGCTTTACCGCCAAACGCGGCACCGCAGTGCGTAACATTTCTTTAGTGCCAGACAATTCCAATCAGCTAGAAGGCCGAGTCAACGGCACACAAATTGTGATACTCACTGAATTCGTAAAGAGGGCTAACTAAATGGATAAAACAGAACAACAACTTCGCGTGGAACTGGCGGCCTGTTATCGTATTTTTGATTACATGGGTTGGACCGAACTGATCTATAACCATATCACTGTCAAGCTACCCGGCGATGAACAACATTTTTTGATCAATCCCTATGGGCTCCACTATAGCGAGGTCAAAGCATCTAATCTGGTTAAGGTAGATATCCAAGGCAATATAGTCGAAGAAACAGATTACGCCGTAAACCCAGCAGGAATAATTATTCACACTGCCATTCACAGCGTCAGACACGATGTAAAGTGTATCACCCACACCCATACAGACGCAGGCATGGCGGTGGCCTGCTCTCAAGAAGGGCTGCGCAATGATAATTTCTACTCCGCGCTATTACACAACCGAGTGGCCTACCATGACTTTGAAGGCATTACCGTCATGGACGATGAGAAACCTCGGTTAATCGCTAACCTTGGCGACAAAAGCATGTTGATACTACGCAACCACGGTTTGCTGACCTGCGGCAGATCAATCGCAGAGGCATTTCATAATATGTGGGCGCTACAGCGGTCATGTGAGGTTCAACTAGCCAGTGACTCATCGGGCAAAGCGATTATTCCTGTGGGAGTTAAGATTATTGCCAAAGCCGAGCAGCTCATGGCTATGCAGTCCTTGGGCGGGCCGGCGGGACAATTAGAATTTGACGCTTTGGTACGCATCATCGACAAGATCGACCCCACATACAAAGACTAATCTAGCCCAACATAAAACGCCCCTTATCAGGGGCGTTTTATCGTGATTACTAATAATTTATTCCATTAAATCTCTTGAAATAATGAGCTTCATAATTTCGTTGCTACCGCCATAAATGCGTTGTACTCGCGAATCAGCAAAGGCACGACAAACTGGGTATTCCCACATGTAACCCCAACCACCATGAAGCTGCAAACATTCATCAGCGACCTTGCATTGCAGATCAGTCGTCAGCAATTTAAGTTTAGAGGCAGTTACCGTATCTAGCTTACCCTCTAACAATAGTTCGGTGCAGCGATCAGAAAAGACTTCAGCACAGGTGACCTCTGCAGCCAATTCAGCCAGTTTAAACTGAGTATTTTGAAAGGATGCCACAGTAGTGCCAAAAGCCTTGCGCTCTTTAGTGTAATTAACGGTAACTTCCATTATCGCCTGAGCATTCGCAACGGCACCTACTGCAATGGACAGGCGTTCTTGAGGCAAATCCTGCATCAGGTAAATAAAGCCACGACCTTCTTCACCAAGTAAATTCCCTTTAGGTACTTTCACGTCTTGGAAAAACAGCTCTGAAGTATCCTGCGCTTTTAAACCCAACTTTTGAAGATTTTTACCTTTGCTATATCCAGGCAGATCCGCCTCTACCAAAAACAAACTAATACCTTTAGAACCTGCGCCGGTATCTGTTTTTGCTACCACAATCACTAGGCCAGCTTTTTGGCCATTAGTAATAAAGGTTTTAGAGCCATTAAGAATATAATGATCACCCTCAAGCACTGCTGTAGTTTTAATGCCCTGCAGATCAGAACCTGTTCCCGGTTCTGTCATCGCAATCGCTGTAATCAGTTCACCTGAGACACAGCGCGGCAGATACTTTTTCTTCTGATCTTCATTACCGTAACGGACTATATAGGGCACTGAAATATCGTTGTGCAATGTCCAGCCTAAACCAGTGCAACCAGAGCGGCCAATCTCTTCATTAACGATGCAGTTGTAGCGGAAATCTGTGCCAACGCCCCCATACTCCTCCGGCACCATTGGACACAAAAAGCCCTGCTCGCCCGCTTTTAGCCAAATATCGTCGCTGACCATGCCGTCTTGTTCCCATTGCTCATGGTGTGGCATAGCTTCGGTTTCAAGAAACTTACGCACAGAGTCACGGAACATCTGGTGATCAGAATCATATAGCTGTCGTGGGATCATAATTTTTACTCTAGTTAATTTGTTCGAAAGTCTAACAAGCTAAGTGACTCAACACTGAAACTTTAGTGACTATGGCGTTCTAGATAAACCGGAGGGGTGTAGGGTCCTTATCTAGCGATACAAAATAGACATCCAATGCAGGGTAATCAATCTTTATATTAGGCTCAGTTGATAAACGCAATGTCAGCTGATTAATAATGCGTTTATCTTTCAATGATTGCTTAAAAATGCTATCTCTATAGAAAAACTGGCACGATTCAGGATCCAACTCAGTGCATTTACTCGACTGAATGTCGATAATTTACAGTGACACCAGACAACTAGAGAGTTCTGCGCCGTAGCCACCAACATTCTGAATAGCCGCTGAGTCGTTAAAAATAACTACCGCTTAAAACAAAACCGCAAACTCCAAAACCTACCGTCCAATAGACGTTACTAGTTTTATAGGCGGCGATCGTAGCGGCCAAACCACCCCAGAGGTAAGGGTTAGATATAGCCCAGTTAAGTTGCTGGTCGTGAATAAAAATAATAGGTAGACAGATAGCACTTAAGACCGCTGGGGCGCTATAGCTCAGTAATTGTTTTATGTTGGGCCCAAGGCGCACTGGCAGCCTGCCCTCGAGAAATAAATAGCGCGTGGTGAAAGTGATGGCTGCCAACAGCAATATCGTGATAAACGTCATTTCCCTAACCGCCATTTTTGAGTAACAAAGCCCGCAACCATACCCAACAAAGCGGCGCTGACTAACCCTAGGTCGAATTGATACACAGAGAAAACTAAAGAGCTACACGCTGACACTAGGACACAAACGAAAGTTGGAAGATTTTTTATCTCAGGCACAACCAGAGCGATAAAGGTTGCGGCTATAGCAAAGTCAAGGCCAAGGTTCGTTAAATCTGGCAGTGCAGAGCCAGCGAAAATACCCAGCGCTGTCCAAATGTTCCACGCCAGATAGAAGCTGCCTCCTGCACCGAGGGCATAATACAGACGAAAGCGATTTTTGTAAGCGCGGCGATGGCCCGACAGAGAAAAGAGTTCGTCTGTTAGTAAAAAGCCAAGTCCCAAACGCCACCGAAGAGGCTTAACTTTGAGTTTTTCGCGCAGGGTTAGACCATACAAAAAATGTCGCGAGCTGATCACTAAGGCGCTAACTAAAATGGTAAAGAGCGGCGCACCGTCCGCCATCAACTCGACAGTGACTATCTGAACCGCGCCACCATAAATAATCGCACTAAACATCTGGGCTTCGATCCAACTAAAGCCTCGCTGTATAGCGAGAGAACCGAAAAGTACGGCCCAAGGTAATACCGCCAGACTTAATGGCAGCATGTCAACGGCGCCTTTGCCCGCCGCGATAAGAAGCGATTTACGGCGACCAATCATTGGATTTTTGAATCCTGACATTATGCGTTAGACAAGGAGCGGCTAAACAAACTTACGAATCAGCCAGCTAGGAAGAATATAAAACAGCCCTGCAACAACAATCCAACGTTTCGTTATGTACACGTGATCTTTTTTGTTGATAATCGCCTTTACCATTTGGGCCACTGCCTTTTCAACTGGTGCTGCCCAGGCAGGTTTGGTCTCTAGCATAGGTGTGTCGATAAAGCCGGGCTCAACCGTCGTAATAGTGATGGGCAACCCAGAACGGGCCGCTCGTGACCGCATACCATTGAGATAACTCGAGACAAAGGCTTTGGTAGCATGATAAGTAAGCGCTAGACCACCCGAAAAATGTGCTGCTACCGATGAAACCCCCACTAGGTGACCGCCACCGCGTTGGACAAAATAATTCATTGCGTCCATCGACATAGCGGTGAATCCACGTACATTGACGTCTATCATTTCGCTCTCAACATTCCAATCCAGTTTCTTCTCGGAGGCACCCACACCAGAATTAACAACGATCAACTCTACATCGCCCATCTGCGCAATTAAGTCGGCTAAATGAGTTCGCGCGGTATCTGCATCGGTTAGGTCGGTTGCCTGAACAAAATGATCGCCTGGTAATAAATGGCTAAGTTCAATCAAACAAGCTTCTCTTCGCGCCATTAACCCTAATTGATAATCCAAACCGGCCAACTGAAGGGCAAGTTCATAACCAATGCCTGAACTAGCGCCAATAATAATTGCTCGTTTCATAGATCTTTCCTTTTTTTATAGCATGCAGTCTAGCGACTAGGAACGTAACAGGAAAGAACCTATTCACCACTCTTTGAGTCGATTGAGGTGGTCATGGGTTTAAATAATGCTTTTGTCGCTTTTATCCGAATCTCTATTTTCAAACAATAAGTATTCTGCCCTGCCTTTAGACAGCAGCTGGCCTCTGTCTATCTCAAAGTAGTTTATTAACTTATTAAGGTCTCGCTGAGACCGAGGGTAAATAGTGCCTTGGGTGCCTGATCCTTCATTTTCAGTTAAGGTATTTTTATCAACAATACCATATCGTCTAAACGGGAGTTGATTACGTGAATCACGCGTACCAATCACATAACCACTGGTTGAATGATTAATGTGCGGCTCTAGAGCTTCTATTAGCGCCTTAATCATAGCGTCATTAAGATAATTAAAAAGATCCCAAAATAAACAGATATCAACCTTGATATTTACATCTAAATCTAATGCCTTAGTCATCTGACCTACTAATTCTTTATGGCTTAAATCCGAATTTGGACAGGTGATAAACGTTTCATTGTACAGATCAATAAAACTGAGTTTGCACCTGAAATGACTAAAAAAACTAACCGTAGAAGATGCTGCATGTCCCATATCAAGGATAACAAGACGTTTCTCAAGGTCTAATCGCTTAAATGCTACTGGCAATAAATTACTTTGTAAAACTGACATCGCCTATGACTACTCTGCTGCGCTTGGGAGTGTTAAACACTCTGGAAGAATTAATTGTTAGGGCGCTTTTTTTCAGCCTAGCTCGATTGGGCCTTAAGGCGACGTACGTTAGCGCTAGACGGTAATTCGACTTGCGCGGGCTGACCAGGATCCATTTCGATACTGCCTTTGAACTTAGCGCCGTCTTCCAATGTGACCCTAGGTGATTCAATATTACCGATAACGTTTGCCGAAGCTGAAATAACAACATTTTGGTTGGCGCTAATATCACCGCTAACTGACCCTTCTACCAAAATCACGCTAGCATGGATATCGCCTTTGACTACCCCTGAATCACTGACTCTAACCTGATGGTTTTCCGCGGTTATGCTACCCTCAATCAAGCCGTCAACGACAATATTTTCGCTACTTACAATCTGACCCTGCATCTTCACACCAGCGCCAATGATAGCTAGAGGTGGCGATTGAGATGATGCCCCTGCACTCATAACATCCGTATTTTCCGGTGCTGATTTAGATTTATTTGTCGCTAAAGCTTGTGCTATTAATTTCTTATATTTATTATAAAACATCACATTTACCTATTAAATGGCTCTTCGGCTATTTCATGGTTTTCACATCTGAGGCCTGATCTAAACACAGCTTTCTATGTAGTTTCATATATTTTTTGCAATTAACTGTTTTCCGGCTCTAACTCCTCTTGATACTCCAACCACTGCTCCTCACAGTTAGACAGCTTTCGTTTTATCTCTATCTGGCCCGAGAGGCAGCTGTTAAGTTCCGTCTTTTTCTCCTTTTTGTAAATGTCCTCGTCCGCCAACTGATTCTCTATTTGAGCCAGTTCAGACTGTAATTGAGTCATTAAAGTTTCAAGCTGACGAATCTTTTTGGTAATTGGCGCTATTCTTTCTCGGTTTTGCGCTGCTTTTTGGCGAGCTACCTTTTTATCTTCTGCTGGCTCAAGTACCGGCGAAGGTTCTGCATTGATATCTCGCACAAAGTTTTTTAACCAAACCTGATAATCTGTTAGGTCTCCCTCAAATTCGCACAATGTCCCATCGGCAACTAAATAAAATTCATCAACGGTATTACGTAACAAGTGGCGATCGTGAGATATCACTAACAGTGCTCCCTCATAATCTTGAAGAGCCATCGTTAAGGCATGACGCATTTCAATATCGAGGTGGTTAGTCGGCTCATCGAGGAGCAATAGATTGGGTTTTTGCCAAACGATCAAAGCTAATGCTAAGCGCGCTTTTTCACCCCCGGAAAAATCCTTAATGGGATCTAGGGCTTTATCATTATGAAAGTCAAAACCACCCAGAAAGTTTCTGACCGCCTGATCAGTCGCAGTGGGACTGATTCGCTGAATGTGCAGTAAAGGGCTTGCCTGGAGATCCAACACTTCTAATTGGTGTTGGGCAAAATAGCCAATACGCACATTATCGCCATAAACACGCACGCCTGCGATCAGGTCAAGATCACCAGTAAGGCTGCTAATTAAAGTCGACTTGCCTGCCCCATTGGGCCCTAGCAATCCAATGCGTGTGCCGGGTTGTAAATCAAGATTAACATTACTCAGTACCTTTTTGCCTTGGTGTCCCAGAGTTGCCATGCTGAGGTTGACCAGAGCACTATAGGCTTCTTTTGGAGACGAGAAATTGAAGTAGAACGGCGAGTCGACGTGAGCAGGTGCGATATCTTCCATGCGTTGCAACTCTTTTAACCGGCTCTGAGCCTGTTTGGCTTTAGATGCCTTGTACCGAAAACGAGCGACAAAAGACTCGACATCTTTTTTACGTTTTTGCTGCTTTTCATAACTCGCTTGTTGCAATGCCAAACGTTCGCTTCTAACTCGCTCAAAAGCCGAGTAATTACCTTTATAGGTAATAGATTTTTGATGTTCAATATGCACAATACGTGACACAACATTATCTAAAAAGTCGCGGTCATGGGAAATGATCAGCAGAGTGCCGCTGTAACTCTTTAGCCAGCTTTCAAGCCACAGGGTCGCATCTAGATCGAGATGATTGGTCGGTTCATCAAGTAAAAGTAAATCAGATGGGCTCATTAGGGATTGGGCTAAATTCAAACGAATACGCCAACCACCAGAAAAACTGTTCACCGGTCGACCAACCTCAGATTGATGAAAACCTAACCCGTGAAGTAGTTGCTCTGCACGATAGTGGGCATCAAACCCATTAATACCGTCCATTTTTTCATAGGCATCTGCTAATTTGTGGTCATCCCCACTGGCTAGAGCCTGTTCAACCCTCTGTTCAATTTTCCGTAATACCGGGTCACCGTCGAGCACGAAATCTAGAACATTGCGCTCCGATGTAGCAAGCTCTTGAGCCATATGGGCAATACGCCATTGAGACGGAATAGCAAAATTGCCTGAATCAGGGGTTACCTCTCCAAGAAGGAGTTTAAACAAACTAGACTTACCACTGCCATTAGCACCAATAATACCAATATGTTGGCCCGGATGAACCGTCAGTTCGGCCTCACTAAGTAATACTTTTGTACCGCGACGCATTTCAATATCTGTTAATGAAATCATATTTTTCGTTTAACCACTCTCTACTCAAATCCAAGAAAGCCGCCAGATTGATGACCCCATAATTTAGTGTATACGCCATTTTGCTCAATCAATTGCTGATGAGTCCCCTCCTCAACTATCTTACCCTCATCAAACACAATCAAACGATCCATTGCAGCGATAGTTGAAAGCCGATGTGCAATAGCAATAACCGTCTTACCCTCCATTAATTGATAGAGGCTCTGCTGTATCGTCGCTTCGACCTCTGAATCAAGGGCTGAGGTTGCCTCGTCTAGTACTAAAATAGGCGCATCTTTCAACAATACTCGCGCAATAGCGATGCGCTGACGCTGTCCTCCCGATAGTGTAATGCCGCGCTCGCCAACGTGAGCATCGTAACCACGACGGCCTTCACTATCTCTTAATTTGAGAATAAATTGATGGGCTTGAGCTTTCATTGCCGCATTAACCATTTGCTTTTCGGTGGCTTCAGGCCTACCAAACATGATGTTTTCTCTGACCGAACGATGTAACAGGGAATTGTCCTGAATGACCATCGCGATATTAGAGCGCAAACTCTCTTGTTTAACCTGGCTAATATCTTGTTCATCAATCGATATGGTGCCACATTGGATATCATAGAAACGTAATAGCAAACTCACCAAACTAGATTTTCCAGCACCACTGCGCCCGACAATGCCAACCTTTTGGCCTGCTGGAATAACTAAATTTAACCCATCAAATACAGTCTCCTCAGGATTATATTCAAAGCCAATATTGTCAAAATGAATTTTACCATCAGTCACATCCAAAGTGGTGGCCTCATCGCTATCTACCACCGCGCTGGGAACTGAGAGCGTGTTAATACCATCTTGAACCGTTCCTATATTTTCAAAAAGACTGCTAATTTCCCAAAGTATCCAGTGCGACATTCCCGTTAATCGAATGGCTAAACTCATTACAATTGCTATAGCACCAGGGGTAATGTCACCCTCAATCCAGAGATAAATCCCGAGTGCCACAGTAGAGAACACCAACAGCATGTTAAGTGTCCATAGGGCGATATTAAGGTTGGTTACCAAGCGCATCTGCGGATGCACTGTGTCAAGAAATTCGCTCATGCCATCACGAACATACTCAGACTCCCTAGTGTTGTGGGAGAATAGTTTCAGCGTAACAATATTAGTGTAGCTATCAACAATTCTTCCGGTCATCAGGGAACGAGCATCTGCTTGAACCATGGCTATTTTTTTCATTTTCGGCACAAAGTATCGCTGTATGCAAACATATAAGCCCAACCATATGACCAGAGGCGCACAAAGGCGCGGGTCGGCATTTGCTACCAATACCAATGCTGTGGCTATATAAATAACCACAAACAACATCACATCAAGTAGCTTCATCACCGTGTCACGGACGGCAAGCGATGTCTGCATTACTTTAGTAGCAATACGTCCACTAAATTCATTCTGAAAAAAACCATAACTTTGATTCAATAAATATCGATGAGCCATCCAACGCACAGTCATCGGAAAATTACCCATCAACGTCTGGTGAACAACTAAAGAGCGCAACCCGTTCGCTACTGGAATTAGCACTAGCATAAAAACAGCCATCGCCACCAGGTAACCGCCAGACTGCTGCATAAAGTTTTCTGGATCTCTTGACGATAGCCAATCAACCACCTGACCCAAAATGCCAAACAAAAGAGCTTCGGAAATGGCGGTGATCGCAGTTAATCCCGCCATTAACAATAGCCAAGGCTCCATTCCTTGGGTGTAATGACGGCAAAATTGATAGACGCCCCGAGGTGGACGCTGAGCTAACTGTTGCGGAAAGGGGTCGACTAACCGCTCAAAAAAACCAAACATCTAATATCCTTGGGGAGCCTTTTGGGCTCATGGATGGGTGCTATTGCGAATGGTTGCCATGATAACAACTAAACTCTCAAAGCTAGAGAAATAGATTGCCTATTGGCTAAAGATTGATAAAGTTTCTAGTGTCCTTGCTCCCATCCCACACTGGATACTTAGCCATGGCATTTAGAAAGAGCTCAGACTCAAGGAAGTACTGTAACCAATTTTGTAGTAAGGGATAACAGCTTTGATCAAACCAGTCTTTGTCAACAAACGCGAACTGCCTGATAAAAGGAAAGATTGCGATATCAACCAAACTTAGTTGGTCGGACAGCAAAAATTGATTTGCTCCCAGTAAGACTTCTAGCCGCTGTAAAAACTGTTCAGCCTCAGAACGATGCTGCTGTTGAGGTTTCTCCGGGGATCTCTGCCAGTATTTATACCCGTCCAACGCCTGTTTAAACATGCCATCATTAAGCTCAATTAAATTTGTGCCAGGCTGAGAAAGATGACCACAGAGCCTAATATCCAATTTATTTAAATCACTAGGTGCCTGATCAAACGCCCACCTGATGATATCTAAACTTTCATCCAATACTGTGCCACCTGGCAACACCAGAACTGGGACTGTGCCCTTTAAGGATGCTGCCAACATAGCGTTGGGTTTATTTGATAATAAGACTTCTCGCAACTCCACAGCTATACCACAGTAGTTGATGACCATTCTAGCTCGAATTGCATAAGGACAGCGGCGAAATGAGTAAAAAACTGGTAAGTCATTAAGTTGCATTGGAGTACGCACATTCCGTAGTAAGATGCTAACTATAAAACAGCACATTGGGAAAACATACTAACAATGATGACAAAATCGTTTGATCTAATTATTTACGGCGCTAGTAGCTTTGTTGGGCAGATACTCACTCACTATCTAGTTGAGCACATAGGTGTTAATAAAGACGTACGCTGGGCTATTGCCGGCCGATCTTCATCAAAACTCCAACAGCTAAAAGAATCGCTTGGCGCCGTGGGCGCAGATCTACCCATGATTATTGCCGATGCGGCCGACGGAGATGCCCTAGCCAGTATGTGTCAATCCACCCGCGTCGTTGTCACTACGGTGGGGCCCTATGCTCTCTATGGCGAACCCCTGATTAAAGCCTGTGCAGAAAATGGCACTGACTACTGTGATCTCTGTGGAGAAGCCTACTGGATAAAGAAAATGATTGTTAAATATGCTGAATCGGCAACACAATCTGGTGCTCGACTGGTCAGCTGCTGTGGGTTTGATTCAATTCCCTCCGATCTAGGTGTCCATTTTTTGCAGCAAAAAGCCAAGCAACGTTTTGGTTTATTTTTCAATGATGTGAAACTTTCCGTTAACGCTATGAAGGGCGGTGCATCCGGAGGCACGCTCGCAAGCATGATTGAAGCGGTAAAAGCGGCCATGAAGGATCCGACTCTGCGCAAAGAAATGAATAATCCCTACGCCCTCTGCCCAGAGAACCCTGATCTTAAATATTCTCAAATCAGTATTAAAGGTCCATTTTTCGACCAAGACATCCAGCACTGGGTCGCACCCTTTATTATGGAAGCGATCAACGCTCGGGTCGTTTTGCGCTCTAATATGCTGCTCGACCTACCCTATGGGGAGAACTTTATGTATCGAGAACAAATGGTCTCCGGGGCCGGACTCAAGGGTCGGCTTACGGCGTTAGGTTTGACTCTTGGTCTTGGTCTCTTTGCATTCAGTGTTGTGGTTTCACCGATACGTAAATTGATGCAGCGCTTTGTGTTACCTAAACCAGGTGAGGGGCCCAGCCCAGAAGCCCAACTAGCCGGTTACTTTGATGTCAGCCTGCTAGGAAAAAATATTAAGGGGGAAACCTTACAGGTAAAGGTAACCGGCGATAGAGACCCTGGATATGGGTGCACAGCCAAAATGCTGGGCCAAGCAGGTTTATCCTTAGCGTTCGATTTCACTGAGGAAGAAAAACTAGGCGGGTTTTGGACTCCAGCAACGGCAATGGGTGACAAGCTCATAGACCGCCTAACGAAGCATGCGGGCATGACCTTTGAGGTTGAGTAGGAAATTAAATCAAACCGAATCCCCACAAAAAAGGCCCGACTATTGATCGGACCTTTTGATTAGCAGTGACTCTTTATCACTCAGTAATACGATCCTTAATCACCATTAGGACTATCCCCAGAGCAGCGGCATTAACCATTACACTGACATTACCCATAATCGCGCTGACATGTCCGCCAATGACCGGAAGGCCTCCAGCTGCACCAGATACGGCCGTGAGCGCTACAGCAAACACTAAAAAGAACATTCTGTTATCTTTGTCCGCCTGATCACTCATTACTCCCATAGCCAGCCCAAGGATCACGTGTACCAACCCTACTTCTGGAATTGTCGCAAAGGCTCCGATAACAGCTACGGCTAATACTAATAGTCTTATTATTTTTAATGGACTCATTTTAATACCCTCTATTTTTTTAGTTTAATATTATATTAGATCTAAACGGTCCCTTTGCAATAAGTACACCTTATAAACATAGCAGAGTGTTTATAAGGAATAAAGGTCATCGACTTTAAATTAAAGTGGTCTTTAAAATACCAAAAAGGACCATTGGCAGGTGGTTTTTGAGGTAACGAGAGGTTTTTCTAGGACTACTTATATTACACCATTAGTACAGACAGTGAGCTTTACAGAAAATCTGGACGATGAGTTGATGTGAACTCGGGGAGGATTGTACTTTAAGCAAAAAAGGCATCTTTTCAGACACCTCAACTGTTAACGCTTCCAAATATTCGTTAGTAGCATTACGGCTACGATTACACCTAGTCCTGCTGAACCTAACGAGTCAATAACGCCTTGGACGTTTGCCATTATGCCACCGAAAAAAGGAACATCGGAGCCAAACAAACCAGATATCAGCACCGAAACAGCAAGCACAGCAGCTAAAATCTCAGCTACGTCCCACAATTGTTTTTTTATCTTTTTGAACATCTTTAACATGGTGCGCCCCTTTTAAACTTTAGGGAAAAGGGGACTCTAAGAGTCCCCTTAACTTAATAACTAAAAAATCTAGTCCAACTTAGCCATCAAGTACCCGGCAACTAGAAGTCCTACTAGACCTGCATCACCAAGAGTGTTGACAAATCCGAGAACGTTGTCAAGAACTGCTCCAACGAACGGCGCATCGCCAAAGACTATGCCGACAGCCACACCTAGAACAATCAGTGATATCGCAAGACCAGTTAATTGTGCTATTACAGCATTTAGTTTATCCATTTTTTGTACCCCTTTTCTTTGATTTTATTAAAGTAGACTACATATTGCATGGTGTGTTTACCAGCAAACATATGGAACATAGCACGTTACGCGCAGGAAATAAAACCCCGCAAACCACTGTTTTCTATTCAGATTCACATAATTTTTAACGGTTTATTGCCTCTTTTATCGTAAGATCTGATTCTCAGATGTCCCAGTTTCAGTTAGAATGTACGGTCATCGCTTTAACAGATTATGTCTTACTGTTAGGCTCTACTCTCCTACTATGAGTCAAATAAAATCCCATGGCACAGTACGTTTTTACAATGAATCGCGTGAGCAAAATCGTTCCGCCCAAGCGAGAAATTCTTAAAGATATTTCTTTGTCTTTCTTTCCAGGCGCCAAAATAGGCGTATTGGGACTTAATGGCTCAGGGAAATCGACCTTACTAAAAATTATGGCGGCGCTCGACACTGATATACAAGGTGAAGCACGGCCCATGCCTGGCATTAAAATCGGGTACCTCGCGCAAGAACCTTTTCTTGATCCAGAGAAAGATGTGCGAGGAAACGTCGAAGACGGCATAAGAGAAGCCGTTGACGCCCTAAAGGACCTCGATCAGGTTTACCTAGATTATGCGGAACCGGATGCCGATTTCGATGCTTTAGCCAAAAAACAAGGTCAATTAGAGGCAATCATTGAATCTTGGGACGCACACAACCTGGACCACTCTCTTGACATAGCCGCAGATGCTCTGCGACTACCCCCCTGGGATGCTGATGTTACCTCCCTATCAGGTGGTGAAAAACGAAGAGTCGCCCTCTGCAGGCTGCTACTTTCTCGCCCTGATATGTTGTTGCTTGATGAGCCGACTAACCACCTCGATGCGGAATCGGTGTTTTGGCTGGAAAAGTTTTTAGAGGAATATTCCGGTACGGTGGTTGCCGTAACGCACGATCGGTACTTTTTAGATAATGTCGCAGGATGGATTTTGGAACTTGACCGTGGCCATGGGATACCTTACGAAGGCAATTACTCGGCTTGGCTGGAGGGTAAAAATCGACGTTTACAGGCAGAGTCGAAGCAAGAAATTTCACGTCAAAAAGCAATCAAGCAAGAATTGGAGTGGGTTAGACAAAACCCAAAAGGGCGGCAGGCGAAGAACAAAGCGCGAATCGCGCGATTTGATGAACTGAACTCACAAGAATTTCAAGCACGCAATGAAACCAATGAAATTTATATCGCTCCAGGCGAACGTCTAGGTGACAAGGTCATTGTCTTGGATAAGGTCAGTAAAGGGTTTGGTCAGGAGCTGCTAATCGATCAACTTTCCTTGTCGATTCCTAAAGGCGCAGTCGTCGGTATTATCGGTGGTAATGGAGCAGGTAAATCAACCTTATTTAGGATGATTGCTGGTACTGAGAAGCCTGATAGCGGCTCTATCACCCTGGGAGAGTCTGTAAAAGTAGCCTACGTAGAACAGAGCAGGGATTCTCTTGATGATAGTCACACCGTGTGGGAGGCTATATCAGGCGGGCACGATATTTTAAAGATTGGAAACTATGAGGTTTCCTCAAGAGCCTACGCTGGTCGCTTTAATTTCAGAGGCTCCGATCAGCAAAAGCGTGTTGGCCAATTATCCGGCGGCGAGCGAGGCCGTTTGCATCTGGCTAACACCCTAAAACAAGGCGCCAACGTCTTGCTTCTAGATGAGCCATCGAATGATCTTGATATTGAAACTTTGCGTGCGCTAGAAGAAGCAATTCTGTCTTTCCCCGGTTGTGTACTGGTTATTTCACACGACCGCTGGTTCTTAGATCGCATTGCTACCCATACTTTGGCTTATGAAGACAATAGCGACGTAGTACTCTTCGAAGGATGTTACAGCGAGTACCACGAAGATTTTGTTAAACGTAACGGTGGCGATGCGCAACCAACCAGAGTTAAGCACAAACGGCTGAAAACCTAGATCGTTAATATTTAAGGATGAACCATGACTAGTATTTGGCATCGCAGGCCTGACCCGACGTTAATTGATCAAATGAGTAAGGGCACCATTGATGAACACCTAGGTATCAAAATTACAGATATTGGTGATGATTACATCACTGGTACGATGCCTGCTGATCCTCGTACCTTTCAGCCCTATGGTATTGTTCATGGTGGGGCTAACGTAGTCTTAGCGGAAACTCTTGGCAGTATTGCTGGCGCCCATGTTATTGACATGACCGCCATCCGGTGCATGGGTCAAGAAGTCAGCGCAACCCACTTACGTCCGGTTTCATCTGGTTTAGTCACCGGCACTGCACGGCCAATTCATTTAGGTAGACGGTCCCATGTGTGGGAAATCCGCCTGACTAATGATCAAGGTAAGTTGACCTGTATTGTTAAATTAATCTTAGCGATTGTGCCCAAAGATCACTAAGATTATTCGGGCACCACATCTACGTTATCAACCTTAAACAGATTCATTTCAATAAAGAAAAAAGCTATCAGCCACATAAAGGCATCCCAAAAATCTAAGAAATCACCCAAAACGCCCCAGTATGCGGCGGCAGCAAATAGAACGGCGTAAAGCATAATCTTAGTGAACTTACTGGTCGAAACTACTCTGCCCTTAAAACGATCCTTTTTTTGCAGCCAAATATCAAACTCCAATACTATGACCACAACTATCCAGGTGATTGAATTAATCACATCTGCCCAAGTTAGCCATTGAATAGCTGACCATTGTTGAGCACTACCAATAATAGATTGGCCATTCAGTTTAAATAGCTCTAGGCCGTTTAATGGCACACAGTTTTCAGCACTTAGCCGTGGGTATTGGTCTAAATTATCAATTATCGAAAAACCCTGTCCAATTAAAGAGCAGGCATCTCCATCATAGAACTGTGCAATACCATTAATAAGCAGCATCTTAATGAGGTAGCCATAGAATGCGTACCCAATAAATCCATAACTAAAGATTCGAACAAGGATAAAACTCACTCTAATACGGGTTTTACCTAATGTGTTAGCGGTCAGCAGAGAGGTTTCCAGTTCGAACAACAGCAACAACAAAACCCAAGCAGCGGTATCAATCGTGGCGGCAAAGCCCTGAATAATGTCAGCAGCTCTTATACCCTGACTAAAAGTCTGCGCCGTGGCGAGCATTTCTTCTTGAAAAAATAAAACGATGTTAAACGCTAGCAGCGCATAAACAGTGTACTTAAAACAGCTGTATAGCATCGCCGTCTTTAAGGAATTAGTAGATGCCATTCTCAGCCCCGTATTTTTGTGTAAAATTGAAGGTGTTGGCCGGTAGTGTAGCAACCGATTACCTATGCGAAACTAAGATTTCAACTAAACCATCTAACCCTTCCTTGTCATGATAAGTAAAGCGATCTAACTGAGGACTATCTATGTCTAAAACACCGATTAGCTCACCAGCGACGATCATCGGCACCACTATTTCCGAATTAGACGCTTGGTCACACGCGATATGCCCCGGAAACAGATGGACATCAGCGACTATCATTGTCTCTCTCATCACCGCTGCGGTGCCACAGACGCCCTGGCCCAGGGGTATTCTGGTACAAGCCGGTTTTCCTTGAAAAGGACCCAGAACCAATTGGCCATCTTTCACTAAATAGAATCCAATCCAATTTATGTCATGTATTTCCAACCACAATAAAGCAGCGCAATTTGCTAAGTTAGCAATTTGATCGTCCTCGCCACTAATCAAACCGGAAAGTTGCTGATTAAGACGCTCATAATTAATCTGAGAAACACTCATCGGAGTAACTTTTCCTATGTCATAACCAATACTTTTGTTTCTGGCCGATTAAACGAATTGACTTGCATTGATTCAATCAAGAATCACGAGTGTAGCTAACGACTGCGGTGTGCGTAGCCAAAAGCTAACCTCAGTATCATTATAAAAAAAGCTTTTCGCTACCGCCATACCCTCTTCGTACATAAAGGATGCCTCACTGATCACAATATAGGTAACCGTTCCTTTAGATCGCAAAGGAACAATTCTCAGATCCTGACTTAAAGGAGAGTCCTCTACTAACAAAGTAGCATTAGCCAAACTCTGAAAAGCACCAAATTGGATAAGGTGGTTCTGCCTAGGGATATTGTCCAACCATACTGATAAGGTGATATTTCTTGCTGATGGTTTAGATACAGGTGGGTAATCTTGACCTGTCCCCCCAAAATCAATTGCCAATAATGGTTCCTCTAAACTTAGTGCTGGCTCTTTGGATGCCGCTTTAGGCTCAACCGATTGCGAACTGTCAGCAACACAACTCCAAATAACTTTATCTTCTGACTCTCGTTGACAAGCCCAAGCAATATCGGCCGACAAAACCTCTGACGCATAGAATATTAGCAATATTGTGACAAAAATTGATTGTCTTCGCATGGGTGAACTCCATATTAACCAGATGCCATAAGAGGGTTAGCCGAAATCTATATTACCTCAACTTCAAAATAAAAGGCCTGTTCTCACTATCATTAAAGTGATTATTGTTAATCAGACAATATCGAACTTGATAAATGTTTAGCCCTTCAGATAGCTAGTAGTGATGATTACATTAGGTCAGAAACTGGCGCTAATGCATTAATTTAGTGCGTGTAATCAATAACGGTACAAACATTGCCTTATTTTTATCTCAAGGCGGATTTAAGCACTAGATCTGGATATAACAGCCATGTTATGGTGCGAAAAATTCAACGACGACGATAAGTCGCACCGTTTTGGTGCTGACATTTTAGGGGAAAATTATGGATTCAAACAACCGATGGCTCAGAGTAGCCACGCTTGCAGTAATAGCTACTCTTCAGTCCACACAAGCATTTGCCGATGATTTACATGCGGCAAACACGTCGTGGATCCTGACATCCACAGCCCTCGTGCTGTTTATGACCATTCCCGGCTTATCACTTTTCTATGGTGGCTTGGTTCGATCTAAAAATGTTCTTTCTGTGTTAATGCAGTGTTTTGCCATAACCTGTTTAGCTTCGATTATTTGGTTCGCTTTTGGTTACAGTCTCGCCTTTGGTAATGGCGGCTCCATGAATGCCTATATAGGTAATCTGGATAATATCTTCCTTGGTAATTTGACCGAGGACAGTATGGCTGGCGATATCCCTGAATCGGTTTTTGCTATGTTTCAAATGACATTCGCTATTATTACGCCGGCACTTATCGTTGGCGCTTTCGCTGAGCGCATACGCTTTAGCGCAATGCTACTTTTCAGTGGTCTATGGCTAGTCCTTGTTTATGCTCCGATCACCCATTGGGTGTGGGGCGGAGGTTGGTTAGGAGAAATGGGGCTGCTAGATTTTGCTGGCGGGACTGTCGTACACATTACCGCCGGAGTCGGCGCTTTGGTCGCCGCGCTGGTACTGGGCAACCGAAAAGGTTTCCCACGGCAAGCAATGCCTCCTCATAATCTAACGATGACTGTCACCGGTGCCGGCATGTTATGGGTTGGCTGGTTTGGCTTTAATGGCGGTTCAGCACTAGCCGCAAATGGCGATGCCGGTATGGCAATGCTAGTGACCCACATTTCAGCGGCAGCGGGTTCATTGGCATGGATGATGATGGAATGGACAAGGCACGGCAAACCATCAGTCCTCGGCATTGTTACGGGTATGGTAGCAGGTCTTGGCACCATCACTCCCGCATCAGGATTCGTTGGGCCAGCAGGCGCATTAGCCATTGGTTTCAGCGCCGGCATTATTTGCTACTACGCCACTCAAGCGATAAAACAGCGTTTTCAGATTGATGACTCTCTCGACGTTTTTCCAGTTCATGGTGTTGGCGGAATGCTCGGCACGCTTCTGGCAGGTGTTTTCGCTTCAGATGCGCTTGGTATTTTCAGCGGCCAAGGCTATAACGAAGGAATGGATATGGTTAGTCAGGTCTCCGTTCAATTAACCGGAATTGTTGCTACCTTTGCTTATACTGCAGTCGTGACTTATCTGCTCTTGAAACTCGTGGATAAAATGTTAACATTGCGAGTAGACGAAGAAGGCGAGATGAGAGGTCTAGATCTCGTTGAGCATGATGAGAGGGGCTACGATCTATAGTTATAATATAAGTGTTATGTAGGAAAAAGCTGGCTCACTACTGCTTTAAATAAAATAATCTGTAGAGTGACCAAGGCACTAAGCCGCTGACAATGTCAGCGGCTTTTTTATTGTGCGCTTGTCTTTGGTCGCTTGAGCTTTTGTCTGACTGTATCTAACCGCTTAATCTAGCACTATCCAGATGGCCACACATCAACTCCGCCCCCTCAAGAATACGTACTGAATGACGTTGCATAAGATCTGATGGAATTAGATAAATCTGCTTGTTAATAACCGCAGATACACCACCCCATTGCTGCCAACTCTCAAACCACGTAGGCTTCTCTTCTTGGCTGCCGCCCGCGATTATCAGCTGAGGGTCGGCCGCCACAATCGATTCGATGTTCACATAAGGGACCAGTGGAATAGCATCAGCAAAGATATTCACTCCACCACAAAGATCGATGATGTCACTGACCATATGTTCGCCGTTTAACGTAATCAGAGGCTCGTCCCATATTTGATAAAATGTTCTAACTACTGACTTGTTGGCTTGGGCTGCACGCAGATCTTTTAAGCGCTTAGCAAATGCCGCAGATAGCTGCTCGGCTTGTCCTTTATGACCACTGAGCTCACCGAACCTCCTAAACAGACTTGGAATCCCATCAATCTTTTGGGTTTCCACTACGAACACAGGAATACCTAACTTGCGCAATGGATTAATGATTTTATCGCCATTGCCTGACTGCCAGGCAATCACTAGATCAGGCTTTAATGACAGTATTAACTCGTAGTTAGCAGCTGCATAATTACTCACCCGCAAAATATCTTTGGCCGCTTCAGGATAATTACTGTATTCATCGGCACCTATTATTTGCTCACCAGCACCTATATGAAAAAGGACTTCGGTAATATTAGGAGCAAGGCTAATAATCCGCTTTGCTGGCTCCACAAGGTGGAGCTTCTGACCATTGTCATCAACTACGACAACCTCAGCAGCAACGGCTAAAGACAACCAAGCTAAAATACTCATTAGTACACGCATTAAGTAATCACAAAAGGACGTTTTGTAATTGGGTGCTCAGAGATTATGGATTTCACACCAAACACCTTATCGATTAGAGTCTCTGTTAAAACCATTTCTGGGCTGCCTTGAGCCGCTATAACGCCCCCATCAATGACCACTAGATTATCAGCACAACGTGCCGCTAGATTTAGATCATGCACCACCATTACGACCCCAACACCTTTTTGCGCAAGTTGACGAACAATATCCAAGGTGAGTTTTTGATGAGAAAGGTCAAAGGCCGAGGTCGGCTCGTCAAGTACCAAAAACTGCTCACCCAAACAACTGGGCTGCCAGATTTGCGCAAGTACCCGCGCCAATTGCACCCGTTGCTTTTCACCGCCAGACATCTGCGTATAAAAACGACGTTGAAGATAGCTTGCGTCTACCAACTCAAGTGCCTCGGCGACAATCTCCACATCTTTAGCGCTGCCGGTTTGATGAGGGATGCGTCCCAAGCCAACTACTTCATCGGCGGTAAATGAGAAGTTAAGTAATGTATGTTGCGGAAGCACCGCCAACATTTGTGCCTTTTCTAATAGAGACCATTGATTTAACAAGCGACTATTAAGGTAAACATCTCCTTTGGTGGGTGGCATCTCTCCAGTCAGCACCTTCAGTAAACTCGACTTACCTGCACCATTTGGTCCGACAATCGTAGTGACCTTCCCTGCTTCAACCTCAAGGGTGATATTACGCAGCAGATCGAAACCCGATAGATGCAGAGAAATATCCCTAGCTGACATAGTCATCGGCTACACATCCTTACGTTGCTGCAATAGCAGCGCGACAAAGAAGGGAGCCCCTAAAATAGCCGTGAGAATACCTGTCGGTAATTCGGCAGGAATTACCACGACACGCGCCAAGCTGTCGGCAACCACAAGTAATATTGCGCCTGCTAATCCAGAAGCAGGGATCAGCCAACGATGATCAGGCCCAATCATTAACCGTATAATGTGCGGCATAATTAAACCAACAAACCCTACCAACCCAGCAACCGCTACCGACACCCCTACGCCCAAGGCCGTCAAAACAATTAATCTCCGCTTTACCCGCTGTACATTAATACCTAAATGACGGGCCTCAGACTCGCCCAACAATAGCGCATTTAGCGCCCTGCTATCACGGGGGAATAAGCCCATCAAAAGGATAGCAACCACACCCATAATGCTGACTTTTAACCAACTAGCTCCGCTGAGATTGCCCATTTGCCAAAGGCTAATCTGACGTAACATATCATTATTAGAAAAATAACTGAGTAAACTGTTTAAGGCGCCGGCCAAGGCACCTATGGCAATTCCGGCTAACAACATAGTAGTAACAGATGTGCCCATTCCTGACGTAGCCAGGCGGTAGACCAGCAAGGTAGACGCAAAGCCGCCAACAAAAGCACCTATCGACACTAGCGAAAGCCCGACCAAAGCATCGCCTTGAATAAATCCGCCAGCAGTCACAATCATCAAGCTAGCACCTACAGATGCGCCGCTGGAAACACCGATTAATGAGGGATCAGCTAAGGGATTACGAAATAATCCCTGCATCACTGCACCTGTACTTGCCAATACAGCACCCACAAAAATGGCTAAAAGAATTCGCGGTAATCGAATATCAAACAAAATGGTATCTATTTGAGTCGTAGAGGAGCTTCCAACAACAGCACGCAGCGCTTCAATCCAAGAAATACTGACAGTACCCACAGTCAGGGATAAAAGCGCGGCCACTGGCAATAACATTGCCAGTACCCCAATTAGCCTTCCTGCAGGAAAATGGCGCAATTAATAATCCACGCCCTTACGAGCCATGACACCTGAGTGATATGCGTGTTTAATGTCTTTGACTTCAGAGACTGTATCAACAAGATCTCTAATAGCACCGCCACCGCCTCTTCCTGTGACCACAACACTTTGATTCTTTGGTCTATTTTTAATCGCAGAGAGTACTTTTTCTTCGTCGAGATATTTAAAACTTAGCATATAAGTCAGTTCATCCATCACCACAAGATGATAGCTATCATCTCTGAGCATTGGCTCTACAACCGCCCATGTTCTTTCGGCAGCGACTATATCGCCAGATCTATCTTGAGTGTCCCAGGTAAAACCTGTACCCATTTGATAAAAATCCACCTCAGGTAAATTCTTTTTGAGGTAAAGCTCTTCACCGGAAAGTTGCTCACCTTTGATAAATTGAACGACTCCAACCCGATACCCATAGCCCAACGCCCGCAATACCATACCAAATGCCGAACTGGTTTTACCCTTGCCATCACCCGTCAGCAAAATGGAAACGCCCCGCTCTTCACTAGCCGCTGCAATATTGGTATCAATCTTCTCTTTTTGTTTCTCCATCTTCTTCTTGTGCCGCTGCTCTTTAATGTCCTGTTCTTCCACCATAATATTAACAACCTTAATTATTGAGTGTTTTTACCTAAGCTGAAATTTCTCATTAAAAATAGCTCTTTAATTGACCCTTAGAGACTAAAGCGCAACCCTACACTAGCACCAAAACCCAGCGTCTGATAGCCAAATACTTCTTCGTAATTATCATCAAGCAGGTTATCCAGTCGCAGATAAATATCTAAGCTCTCTGTAGCATTGAAGTGAGCGCTCACATTCAGCAGAGTGTATTCACTTAGAACAACTGTCTCCGATGGCGTTGGCCAAGGTGGGAAAAATACATCAGTCTGACTGCCGTTGTACTGTGCATTAGTATTGATGTGAAGATTAGCCATGACCTGCCAAGCCAAATTCAGGCTAGCTGTATGGCGAGCACGACGTACCTCATCTTTGTAACCGCCAGCGCCATCTGACTCAACTGAATCGGTATAGGTGTAGGTCGCATTAAGAGATAGATTATTCCCCAAGGCCCCAATTGCCGTTAGCTCTGCACCCTGGCGCTTGCTAGTTCCTTCTTTATTACCTGCGGTATAACCAAAAATAACGGGTTCATAGACGAAACCATCAATTTCATTGTCTAACTCTGAATCAAAGAGTGTGGCGGATAAGCTTAGTTGACCCAGTTGTTTGTCTATACCCAACTCCCAGCTAGTGGACTCTTCAGGCTCAAGACTAGGGTTACCAATAAAATTGGTATAAAAACCAAAGCGCTCAGCGAAAGTTGGATTCTTAACCGCTGTACCATAGGCACTACGCAGACGTGCGCTATCATTTAGCTGGAAAACGGCTTCTACTCTATAAGTATTAGCACTTTCAAATTCGGAGTTATTATCATATCGGGCGCTGGCGGCTAAGGTCAGGCTTTCGGAAATATCGGTGCGATACTCAATCGCAAAGCTATTGGTATCACGCTCGCGATCTTGATTTGGATCTAGACCCCAATTGAGAGGACCTCTTTGCTTAAAGTCTTCCTCTTCAAGCTCAGCCAAGAAAGACACTCTTTGCGCTGAACCATCCCAAAACATGGATCCAATATATTGATACTGATCTTTGGTCGAGGCAGTAACATTACCTAAAATACCATCAGCAAAGGCTTCGTTATCATTGCTTGACTGAGCTATTAGCAACTTATGCTGCCAGATTCCATCAGCAGACATGTAGTCGCCCTGCACCCTCATGGTGCGATTTCGGAATTCAGAAGCGCGATCCTGATCTTCAACAAAACCATCGAAGTCATTGTCGGCATCAAATTCATTCATACCATCAGACTGACGAGCGGCAACTGAAAATGTTAATTCGTCACTCACCTTAAAACCGGATTTGAAAGTGATACTGGTATTTTCATAACCATCTTTTTCATCGCCTGATCGTGAGATGTTAACGCCTTCCGTTTCTGTGTCACTAACACCTAACCGGATATCAAAATCACCACGCTTATGTCCAACACTAAAACCACTGCGCTGAGTTGAAAAACTACCCGCTTCGGCAAACACCTTGGCGCTGAAAGGTTGGTTGGCACTACGAGTAATAATATTGACCACGCCAGACATCGCGTCACTGCCGCGCAGTGAGCTTTGCGGGCCACGAATAATTTCGATACGCTCAATATCATCAGCGACCAAAGTGCCCCAATTAAGCTCATCGCTCTGGGATGGATCATTGGCTTCAACCCCATCAATCATAACGAGTAAATGGTTAGCCTCTGCTCCACGAACACGAATCTGTGTTTGTGAACCCTGAACACCGCTGCGACTAACAGCAAATCCGGGAACATCGCGAAGAAGCTCGCTAACACTTAGAGCCGCACGATTATTTATCTGTTCTCTATCAATAACAGTAATAGCATTAGCAGACCGACTGACTGCAATAGGAACAAGTGAAGCACTCACCAGCACTTCCTGAATTTCTGTATCGGCGGCAACAGTCTGCGCCTGTAATGATGTAGCGGACAACGTTAATACTAAAGACAAAAGGGATATTTTTCTCATGGTTTCCTCTGACACTCTCACCCGAGCGTATGGATTTTAAATATACGGGGGCGTAAAAGCAGAGGGACAGAAACTGTCAATCAGCACAAGACCGCACCCCGCGGTTTGTCTGCGTAGCGACAGGTCGGTCTCCGGACTCATAAGTGAGCTAGCGCTCTATTTGATAACCTTCCCATACAAATGCACAGTGGTACTTCTATCAAATATTCTTATTTACCGTTGCGGGGGCAGTATCGGAATAGCGTCGACCATTGTCGTTGTAGTGCACCGATTTCCCGTTTAACTCTCTGCTAAAACGTCAAAAAAGACATTTCAGCATTGAGAACCTGTTGCCGAAGCAAGAACCGGCAATTTACGCTTGAGATGCGCCGATGTCAAACACCTTTACTAATAAAGCAGCTTTGAGCATGATGCACCCCTTGGTATAAAAGAAGGTATTGAAAATGCTAGCGGTATTGATAAAACGAACATTAGCATCGGAAATGGAAGCGACCTATGAAGAGTTTTCAAGGAAAATCATTCAGGCCGCCGTTCCCGCTCAGGGATTTATTTCAAGCAAGGCTTTTAAGGATTTAAAAGATACCAAGATACGCTATACGCTCATTCAAATGGAATGTTTGGCGGACTGGAAGGCTTGGTATCAATCTGACGAAAGGCATGCGGCTCTGACACAAATACAACCGCTTCTGAAAGAGCCGGAACATATCTCCATTTTAACCACAGCGTAACGCCTAAAGTGCCTCTAAGGCCTCTGTGATCTTGCGAACCGGAACAACCCTCATCCCTTTAATCGGTTGTTTAGGCATATTTCCTGTCGGAACAATCGCTCGGGTAAAACCGTGCTTAACCGCCTCCCGCAATCGCTCCTGACCATTAGTCACAGGTCTAATTTCACCGGACAAGCCAACCTCCCCAAACACAACCAAATCTTTGGGTAGCGGACTGTCACGGAAGCTGGACATAACCGATAGTATTAATGCCAAATCGGCACTGGTCTCTAGTACTTTTACACCGCCAACCACATTAACAAACACATCTTGATCACCCACCATAATACCACCATGCCTATGCAAAACGGCCAATAACATCGACAAACGATTATGATCCAAACCAACGGTTACGCGGCGTGGATTACCTAAATGGCTGTCATCAACCAAGGCCTGCAATTCCACTAGTAATGGCCGCGTACCCTCCCATACCACCATTACCACACTACCAGAGGAAACCTCCTCCCCACGCTGCAAGAATATGGCGGATGGGTTCGGTACTTCGCGTAAGCCCTTATCGGTCATGGCGAAAACGCCTAATTCATTACCCGCGCCAAAACGATTTTTATTGCTACGCAGTGTTCTAAAGTGGCTATCACTAGAGCCCTCCAGCATCAAAGAGCAATCTATCATATGTTCAAGAACCTTTGGGCCTGCCAATGACCCGTCTTTGGTCACATGCCCTACTAAGATCAGCACTGTTCCCGTTTGCTTGGCGAAACGCACCAACATTGCGGCGCTCTCTCTCACCTGGGAAACACTTCCTGGAGCAGAGGATACTTCCTCAATATGCATGACTTGAATAGAGTCTACGACGAGTATTTTTGGCCGCTTTTGCTCAGCAATAGCACAGACAGTTTCAACTGAGGTCTCTGCCATTATTTCAAGTTTTTCCGTGGGTAGTCCAAGACGGTTGGCGCGCATCGCAACCTGCTGGGGAGACTCTTCACCAGTAACATAGAGCGCGCTATTACTCTCAGCCATGGCGCACAATGTTTGCAACAGCACAGTACTTTTACCAGCTCCAGGCTCGCCACCCAATAATACGCAGGAACCAGGCACAAAGCCTCCCCCTAGTACTAGGTCTAATTCGCCGGCGCCCGAACTTATGCGAGGAATTTCATCAAGAGCGATATCTGCAAGTGTTTTTACCGTGCTATCGACGGCGCCAGCGAAGCCGGGACGCAAGACTTTACCCGCTCGAGCCGGACTACCTAAGCGCACCTCAGAGAGCGTATTCCAAGCATTACACTCAGAGCACTGACCCTGCCATTTGCGATAATCTGCACCGCAATCATTGCACACATATGCTGTTTTGGTTTTGCTGACCACTGAACATCTCCTGCATCTACTAAGGGTTATTTAATCTTATTACTGGTGTTATGTACAGTACTAATACCAGTCGAAACAACACCCCCCGAGTGTCCGATAGTTGCCCAAGGATCCGAAAATAAAAAATACAGCGTAACTGACGCCATCTTTATCTCGTCCAAGCAGTGGCTTTCTGATAGAGTAATATGATGTCGTTAATTCCTGAAAAACCTATTGTTATTTCTCCAACCTTGGCCGCAACCATTGGCCTAGAGGAGACCGTATTGCTGCAACTTCTCCAGGAGTGCATCAGCCACGGCAACCCTGTCAGCAGCAGCGGTTTTGACTGGATTACATTACCCTCCGATAAACTTCTCGAGTTGGCACCCTTTTGGGGTCAAGATGACTTTCGTCGATTGTCGGCAAGCCTGCATGAGAAAGGGTTATTATTAATTGGTGGAGGTCCTTTTACCACCCACCATGATTTCCGTTTTGCCTTTAACGAAAATTCCATTTCCGTATCGCTAGGGATGACGCCAGGATCTACTAACCTTGTACCCCCGCCAGCAACAAGTAATCCTCATTCAGCAAAAACGATTGGTGGCAGTTGGCAGCCGAGCGGAGATGCGCTGCGGCAACTTGCACAACTCGGTGTGACTCGAGAGTTTGCTCAGCAGCAAATACCACAATTTGTCGCTTACTGGCGTGAACGAAATGTGCCCCGACACAGTTGGGAATCAAAATATATTAAAGAAGTTTGGCGCCAATGGCAGCAAGCTGAAACCACTCAAAATCGGCGGAGGAAAGAAATCTCAGTGACTGGGGAGTGGCGACCTTCGGCAGATGCTCTTGATATCTTGGTGACTAAAGGCGGCATCAACACTAACTTTATTGAGGACGCCATCCCAGAATTTATTCTCTATTGGCGAGATCGTGGTGATCTATCAAGCACTTGGGATTCAAAATTCATCCAGCATATAAGACGACAATGGCAATTTTTTAACGGCATGATGGAACAAGACTCAATGCCACGACTAATCACAGCGCAATGGAAACCTAAAGAAGCAGTGTATGATGTCTTGCAAATGGCAAATATAGAGCGTCCATTTGCCGAAAAAATAATCCCCGAGTTTGTTTTATACTGGCAAGAAAATGGAACGCCTCAATGCTCCTGGAGCACTAAATTCTTACAATATGTGAAGCGTCAATGGGCGCATCAAAGTAAATTGTTAACGGAAACTTCAAATGGCAAACAGCAAGGATATTCAAAAGGTCGCATCCGGGATCGCAGCTTCGTCGAAGATCTCACCGACCGCAGCTGGGCGTCCTAAGTCAACACCCGCTGCTAGCCCCGAACTAATTGATGCCATTAATCAGGTGTTTGCCCTTTTTAGAGCTAATTATCATAATCAATATTACAGCGCTTTTGGTGATAAAAATGAATCTGTTGGGCTCGCTAAGAAATTGTGGTTGAGTAAACTCAATGACTTTGCTCCTGATATCATTTGCGCGGCGGCAGAAAAAATTATCGCAGACAGCGAATACCTACCAACCTTACATAAGATGCTCAATGCCTGTCGTTATGTAGGTATGCCGGCGGGACTGCCGACCACCAGAAAGGCTTATCAAGAAGCGTGCAATAAGCGTAGCCCAAAAGTTGAGCAATCTTGGTCTCATCCAGCCGTTTACCTGGCAGGCCGGGATACCGGTTGGCATATGTTGGCTAATGCTATCGAAACCAAAGCACTGCCGGCATTTAGTGAAATCTACCAACAGTATTGTGACCGTATAGTAGCGGGTGAAAAGCTAGCAGTTGACCTACCCCCAGCATTGCCCGAAGTCTCGCAGGTACCGGCCACTAAAAAACACAATCAACAGCAATTAAAAAATTTAAAGAAATTACTCGACTAAGGGTCAGCGAGAACTGTTTTATGGCACTTCAGCCTTTAATTCACAATTCTACTGCACGGCGAATGGCGAAAACCATTTTGAACGGCTTTCGTAGCTATTTTGCGGACTACCTGAATTCAACATTGAGCGCCAAAGCACGTTATGAGAAAGCCGACTGGCACGGCGTACGCCAAGCTAACGTTGAACGGCTAGAACTGTACAAAGATAAAATCACACAAACTGTGCAGTATTTAGAGATGGTGACTAATAAAGATATCGCCAACCTCTCTCTTTGGAGTGAAGCTAAGACAGCCTACACCCAACTCGTCTTCAATTTTCCTAACTTTGAAATCGCAGAGACCTTTTTTAATTCTGTGTTCAGTGACATTCACGATCACGATAAAATTAGCGACGATATTATCTATGTTCTATCTTCGCAGTTGATCGAAGCTCCTGAAGCGGAGTACAGTATTTTTGTGCGCTATGAAGGAGAAGACTTCCGAAAAACCTTTCAACGAATTATTGAAGAATCTGAATTCTCGCTACCCAAAGAAGACTTAACTCTAGATCTTGATTGCATTATGGGAGTCTTTAACCAAGAAGTAGTCCCTTACATCCAAGGGCCTCATAGCGCTGTAAAATTTGATCTTTTAGAATCAACATTCTATCGAGGTAAAGCCGCCTATATGGTCGGACGAGTGGTCGACGGTGATAATACGTTTCCTATGGTGCTCGTCATTCTAAACAATGAAGAGGGCGGCTTATATGTCGATACTGCCTTATTCGCTGTCGACGAACTCAGTGTGGTGTTTAGTTTTACACATAATCATTTTATGGTCGATGCGCCACTGCCATACCAATACGCTCACTTTCTGAAAAGCTTAATGCCGAATAAGCTAGATTATGAAATATATAATGCCATGGGGTTTCCTAAACACGCCAAAACAGAATTTTATCGTCAGTTGGTCAGTCACCTAAATACCTCTGAAGACCAATTTATTATCGCGCCAGGCATTAAAGGCATGGTCATGACTGTATTCACCCTTCCGTCCTACAATATTGTATTTAAAATTATAAAAGATAAGTTTGCTCCACCTAAGGAAGTAACTCATCAAATCGTGAGAGAAAAATATCGCTTAGTATCTCGCAGCGATCGCATCGGCCGAATGGCAGACACCCAGGAATTTGACGACCTAATTTTCCCCTTGAATCGTTTTTCAGATGCTCTGATAAAGGAACTACAAGACGTTGCAGGGTCCCAAATAGAAATACGCGGTGATAAATTATTGATTAGGCATCTTTATACAGAGCGTTACATGACGCCACTTAATATCTACTTGAAAACTGCCAATCAAGAAGAAATGCAAAGTGCTATGGAGGAATATGGCAACTGTATTAAACAATTGGCGGCGGCCAATATTTTTCCCGGCGACATGCCACTTAAAAACTTTGGCGTTACTCGTCATGGTAGAGTGGTGTTCTACGATTATGACGAAATTGCCACACTAACAAAATGTAACTTTCGCAAAATTCCCGAACCCAGAACTGAACAAGAAGAAATGCAGTCGGGTACCTGGTATACCGTGGGCCCTGATGATATTTTTCCAGAAGAATTTAGACTCTTTTTCTCTGGCAACATAAAGGCTAGAAAAATATTTGAGGGGATGCACAGCGATCTCTATGACATGAGCTTCTGGCAGAATTTACAAGCTCAGATACGTGATGGGTATGTCGTTGACGTATTTCCCTATAGACGCGCCAAACGATTTAATCGCGGCAAGGGTTCATTGCTAGAAGTCTTTGCTGACTAACGATAAGGTAATATTTCTGTGCTTTCACCGGCGCTGATGATGAAATAGTCTGGCTTAATAGACACTAACGTCCATTCCTGAGTTATCTTATCCCCCTCTCGATAACTGCTCTGCCCAATAAATAACCTATTGGAACTTGAGCCCTCTGCAATAAACATATGTCCAGCAACGATAAGTTCTGGCAGCGATGAGGTAGCCACAGTAATGGGTTGTTCTACCGCTGGCGACAGAGACAGCTCAGGTTTAACATCGACTGCGGAAGGTAATAAAACCTCAGTTTGCGCCGGCTGTAGAGTCGCAACTGAGATAACATCAGTTGCGGGATTAATCGTCCAGCCCTGGATATACAACACCACCCCCAAAACAATGATTATCACCAGAAAACCCAGCAACCAATTCCGCGGAGCTAGGATTGAAGACGCTTTTTCATATGGATCCCAATGCGCACTAGCAAAATCATCTAAATTTTTGGGGTCTTCTCGCAACCGATCTCGTTCCGCTTTTTGTAGGGCATCGAGAATGAAGGACATTAGTGGACACTACCTCTTAGTCTAGGTATTTCATCATCGAAAAGTTCATTTAGTCGCATCAGGGTTTGTCTACCAACAATACCATCAGCTTTGAGACCATGCCGGCGCTGAAATTCTACTACTTGATCTTTCACCGCTTCGGTATAGCGGCCACCAGTAATAACTTTCTCTATACCCTCATCACCCATGCTCAGTTTCTCTTGTAGCCAACTCATTGCTAACTTATCAGTATCGCCCTGCATAAGAAGTTCAAACTCTTTATGGGGTCGCCACAGATACAGAAAGCTCCCAGTCCAGCGATCTTTAAACTGATCAAGGTCAAGATCTATCTCACCATCCTTCATTGTGAGGGTCACTGAATCTTCATCAATGTACGTTAACAAGTAGCTTTTTAATAATCCATCATTCTCATTTAATACCACGATTCCTGGCCTATCTACAGCGTTTAACATCCACGGAGCTGATTGGGTTACCTTTTCTGGCTGCAAACCGAATGTTGCTGCAATTCTAGCAAAGGCTTCAGGAGAGTACACCTCAGAACTTGCTATAGACCAAGCAGCCAGTAAATTAACCAAAGGGTTAGATGTCTCAGTGAAGCCTGAGTCAATCATGCTCTCTTCAACGATAAACGATAGTGTGGCGCTCTGTTCAACCGAGTCAGCAACTAGATCATCAACCACTAATAATTCATTATGCTTTTCCATTACATCTTCTGCAGTCGGACCGGTTCCCTCCGGCGCAATATTTTCCGCTTTGGGCGTCACTATCTCTGCGTTCAGCTTATCGATAGCGACTAACAACCCCAATGAATCTAGAGTACTTCGCGGTAGAAACATAAAAACCGAAACCATCATTAAAGCCAACAAAAGCCCCGCTATCATGGGTTTATTTGGAGTGTTTGGCTTACCATTATCAAGACCGCTTAAAATTTCTACTGAGGCATCCTTCACTAAGGCTGGCGAGACACTCTTGGCCCCTAGAGAGTACGCCGCTAACAATGATTGGTGGCAAATGAGATTGATCAGCCGAGGTACGCCTTTAGTCAGTCTGAATAACACCTTAATACAGCTTTGATCAAAAATTGGACCCGTCGCACCCGCATGATGTAACCGGTGATTAATGTAGTTGGACAACTCAGACTGTTCTAGCGGTAAAAGGTGAAAACGCGACACCACGCGTTGATTGAGTTGGCGTAGCTGCTTTTGTCCGAGTATCTCCAGCAATTCGGGCTGACCGACAAGAAGAATATGCAATAATTTATGGGTGTTAGTCTCAAGGTTGCTGAGTAAACGAAGTGTTTCCAGTACATCCGCACTCAGGTTCTGAGCCTCTTCAATAACAATCAAGGTCTTTTGACCTTTAGCATGACTGGCAAGCAAATCTTGGTTTAAGGCATCAATGCAAATTTTAGAAAATGATAGATTCTTACTTTTTTGGAGTTTAATGGCCAGCTCATCGCATATACTGGCTAAGAGATCAGTCTCATTGAGCTTGCTGTTTAACACATAAGCCACCCGGACATGGGCAGGAATACGCTGTAGAATAGTACGGGTAAGGGTGGTCTTTCCGGTACCAACCTCACCGGTTAGCAGTATAAATCCGCCTTCCCGGTCGAGGCCGTATTTTAGATGGGCAACTGCTTGACGATGTTGCTGGCTCGGATATAAAAAGTCAGGATCAGGCACAATCGAGAACGGCTCTCGCTTTAGGGCAAAATGCTGTAAGTAAATACTCATAGTCTGCCGTTACTCTGTAATTTCTAAATCCCGTCCTTGGTTTATAAACTCTCTTAGTTGCTTAGTCACAGTACCCTCACTTTCACCATCAAAGTCTCTCGTAATTAAATGCTCAAACTTAGATTTTGACAGGGCCCTAGCATCTTCCGGCGTACGGATAATGGTCGGCCTAATAAACATCATCAGAACTTTTTCGCTGTTACCTTTACTGGAGGATTTAAACAGATTACCGATTAAGGGAATATCACCCAAAAAGGGCACTTTGGAGGCGCTATTATCCGTTTGCCCCTCGATTAGACCCCCCAGAATCAATAGCTCGCCATCTTGAATCATGACGTTAGTTTGCATCGTACTTTTGGTGGTAGTAGCGCCAAACTGGGAGTCAGCACTGCCCGCTTTAACCTTTGATGATTCCTGCTCTATCTCCAACCTTACTGCGTTACCCTTGCTAATTTGGGGCTTGACCTTAAGCATCACTCCGACGTCTTCACGATTAACAGTCGTAAAAGGATTAACACTGTTAGAATTATTGGTACTAGCATAGCTCCCCGAGGGAAAGGGAACCTGCTCACCCACCGAAAGGGTAGCCTCCTCATTATCTAGGGTAATCACTGAAGGTGTTGATAGTATTTTAGTTCGCCCATCGGTTTTCAATGCCTGAACCAATAAACCTATACCTCTATTTGTTTCACGGTCAAAATCACCAACCACACCAATAACAGACTTAGGTAATGCAGATGCAATTGCTGTTGAATTTGCATTATCAGTGCCGCTACTCCCAAAAGCGCTCCCCAGCAGGCCTGCTAAAACGCCGTCGAAATTGGTTAAGTATCCACCGCGATCTCTACCCGTAATAACTAATTGAGAGCTAAGGCTTCTTGCCTGACTCTCAGATAATTCAGCAATGACCGCCTCAATGAGGACTTGAGGGCGAGCGATATCCAACTTGGCAATGACACTTCTTATCTCACGGATAACCGCCGAAGGCGCTGCCATCACCAACGCATTGTTAAGCTCATCAATTTCAATTTTATAGCTGGTTGCGGCTTTAGCTTTTCCATCACCTACAGACTCCCCCGCTAGACGCAAAAATACATCTGAGCTAAGCATGCCATCGATAATAGGTTTAATTTCCGCTGCACGTGAATAATCGAGATAGATAACTTCAACACTACCTTTTTTGGCTGATGGCAGATCAAGCAGCTTGAGCATGTTTTTAAAGGATGTACGGGCAATACCCGGGCCACTGACAATAATACGATTATTGAGCCCGTCCTCTACCAGTGATAATTCTTGCTTTTGTAATTGTTTGAGTTGCCCAGCAATATGTACCGCCTCTCCGGCTGAAATATACTTAAGGTTAATAACCTCAACCGCAGTTTGATTAGCATCATCCAGTTTTCGCAAAATTCGTTTTACTTCATTCACGTTACTGCGGATATCAGAAATAACCAAATAGTTGCTTTGGGCAAACGCTAGCAATCTTGCTCCATTACTCAGTAGAGGCTTTAATACAGGTACCAAAGTGGCTGCCTGTACATATTTAACCTTGATAATCTCAGTCTCCAAGGTGTTGTCACCATTGCCACCGGCAAAATTGAAAGACTGAGTGAACGGAATAATTCGAGTCACGGCACCATCTTCGACGGCTTGAAATCCTTGCACCTGAATCGCGGACAAAATTGCTTGATAGAGTAAATCGGAATCAATTGGCTGCGGCGAGATAATGGTCACCTTGCCCTTAACCCGCGGATCTAGCACAAAGGATTTACCGGTGATTTCGGCAACACTTTCAATAACACTGCGGATATCTGCGTCACGAAAATTTATCTGCACAGTTTCTGTTGCCATGCCCTCAGCCGCTAGGCACCAACTCAAACAAAACACAGCGCCCAATTTACTGAGACGATCCATTCTCCTCACTAGCCGACACAAAGTCACGATCATTGCTTTTTCCCACTGTATTATTGAAATAATCATCTTTGGCGCTTTAATCCTAGTGTTGGTAATATTTTAGCCGAGAGACTAGCGGCATTGACATAAATAATTTCTTCACGGCCTTCGCGCATCAGAGTCACAGGAAGACTACTTGAGCTACTATAGCTCATCCACTTAACGGGGTCAGACATTAAATCTTGCACCGAAAGACCGTCAATCTGGACCACCACATCACCATCGCGTATGCCTGCCATAGCCTGAACATCCGCCGATAGATTGTTAATCTTAAAGCCCGTACTACCCCCTATATTAACCGGCACGGCACCAAACATGTTGGCCAGCGCAAACCCCTGCGTCTGGGTATCGATATCCTCGTCGCTTTCTTGTGACTCCATAATCACATCTGGCTTTTTCATTAATAATTGTTTATTGATGCCATTATCTCTGACCACAATACGATAAGCTTCAATATCAACTAGCTCCATCTTTCCGTTAAGCTTGTCACCCATCTGGTAAACCTGTTCTGGCTTCCCCTTAAATTTAAGCGTTGCCGACGAAGAGGCGCCGGACAACATAACGCCAAGTAGCTCTGCATTAATTTGCGCATTGACCAGATCTGTCTGTGTCTTTACTGGCGCTATAACCCTTTGGCGACCGAACCAAGTCCAAGCTACCATTTTTCCAGGCGCTACTCTAGTAACGACCGATGAAGCTGCCTTAGCTGTCTGCAACTGAAGACCTATCAAGACAACAAGGTAAAGAGAAAGTAAGGCCATCACTACAACTACCGCCAAGCGAGACAACTGTTGGGTGTTTTTTAGTTCAATCTTCAACATAGGTTATCTCCATGGATCCCTCAAGCAACTCTAGTGAAGATCGCTCAACCTTAAGAGACTGCACGTTAAATCCCGCACAGGCTATCTGGTGACTCAAACGCAATATACGATTACCATCAGCACCACTAAATCTTAACTCAAAGCCATTATTCAGGTCTCTAATCTGACCCAAGCGCAACTGGTTACGCCTGACTAATTTAGTTAGGTTGTCGCGACCGAATCCTTGCTGAATCTCGCGATTACCGCAGCCATTGGACAATTTTGACACCACGGCACTCTGTTGCTGCAACCACTGCAGATCGGTTTTAAGCTGATTTGATTGATCAACCAATTGATCATGTTTCTCCATTATCGGTGACAAAGCCACATAAATAACGGTAAAAAACAGCATAACTATCCCCGCCAGCAACAGCTGCCGTTCTCGAGACTGAAGATCACTTAAGCGATATCTTAAACTATCCATGAATTTTTTCATCGGTCAGACCCCTGTTTTGTTATCTCGGTGACTGATAACAAAAAAATCTCAGGGCCGGCAGCTTTATCCTGATTAAGGCTAAGTTGGTAGCCCGGAATTCTCAGCGTTCTTTCAGCCAACCCAGCACCACCAAGAAGCGTCAGTTTTAAACTGTCCTTGTTTGACGATAGGCCCTCAAGCTCACATTGACAACCAGCCATAATATTATCAATAGCTAGGAGTCCAGCTATAGGCTGGCCTTGCAGGCTTTGTTGCTGTTTAAATAATTGATTTATCCGGCTCTCAGCGTCCGCTTTGAGGGTCTGAATACTGGTATTAGAGCTGCTAAACAAGCGAGTGTAATTAGCTAATATATTTTGCTGTAATCCCTCAACCTCAGACTCCAAAGCATGATTAGCCGTCTGTAAGTAGCCCACCCATAGTGCCAAAAGGAGGCCAGCTGTAGCTGCCGCTGGCCACCAAAAAGACACCACCGTTTGCTTTGGAGCTGGCTTAAATTCGCCCGTCATCAAATTCAAGTTGGGGTCAATATGTGAAAAATGCCAGTCAACTGTGGAGGTGTTGATATCAGCACCTTGCGCCAATTGTTTAGGCACTATATCAACATCAGGCACGGAAATAGACAATCGCGGTGCGTGCTTAGAGTCCTGCATAAGAGTCTCTAATATCCTCCAGCCTATATTAGATTCGGCTGCAAAGCCGGTGTTCAATGACTGTCTGACCAGTAACATTCCCTCTCGCCAACCAACACTAATTATTCCTGGCTCCCAATGCAGTGCCATAAAATCAGGGACCATAGCCACAGCGGTGACACCTGCATTATCGGCAATTCGCCTCCACTCCTGCATATCTTGGCGACTAACAGCGAGGATATGCAGTTGGTCATCACTGCGTCCCTCTATTACAAAGTGCATCTCTTCGATGGGTTGCAAAATTCTATCTTCTAATAGCCACGGAATGAGCTCCGCCCACTTACGCTGGGGTGCAGACGGAATATCCACCGAATGTAGGCCAACTCTTTCGCTTGGAACCCACAAACTCATGGCCGAAGCATTAGTGCCCGCCACAGATTGTAGCGGATCATCTACACGATCGACCCGTTGATCGAGGTTATAAATATGCTCGACACTCATCTAAGTGATTTCTCCCATTAGACCCATCGCAACGCAGGCCGGCTGTACTATATTACCTTGTTGTATCAACTGCTCATTTGACTCTTCATCGTCACTCTTTTTGGCAAATAATTGCTCAGCCGCAGACTGCTCTTCTTTGTCAGGCAGGCTAGCTGGCACAACAGTAATCTCACGCGCAATGATAACTGGTTTGGCCCTACCTTTCCTATCCATTATGCTTTTAACTTGAATCCGGGCCTCGCCTAAAGTGACTTCAAGATAAAGTTGAAAATAATCAGACTTGACTGAGACGAGTGTTGGCGGCCAACGTTTTTTGACATCAAGCAATGGAATCAAGAAATAGGCCTCCAGCTCCTGATAAAAAGTATTGATGTCACTCATTGGCCTCAGCTGTTTGACTAGATCTAGAAACTGTTGCCCATTTTCCCCACCCAAGGCGAGAATTAATTGCTCTGACGCAGTATTAATATTGATGGGAGTTGAACCTGGTAGCGCAGTCATCCACGGCAATAGCATTTGCACTTCCTGCACAGAATAACCCTTAATCGCTGCGAGCTCAGACGCATCAGAAATAAAATCATTAGCGACCATTCTGGGGAATGTAAGTCCCTCATAATCCGGTTGCTCCGCACCCCAACTATTAATAACAAATGAATCCGAATCTACCCAATCAACAATAGTGGCTACTCGATCAGGGCTGGCGGGAATTTGAAGCATGTCCATGAGATTTAGCCAAGCTTTAGCCACACCCATAGTACCAAAATTATTAAGTTCATTATTGAGAGACGAACCGCGATAGGTGACAAAACTATTAAGATTTATTTTGCCCTGTAAGTCACTGACACAGCCTTTTAGCGTGCCCCCTTCCACGGGAAGCAAGGGCATTGCTTGGGCCCATATCTCGCCATAGTCATCAACATCCCGGTTATCATTTTTATCAGACAATAGCTCACCTGCCCAACCTTCCCCACTAATAGCTATTAATAACGCCTGGTCACCGTGCAAAGACGCGGAAGCCTGAGAAACATCAATCTGGTGACGATAAAAAATGTTGGTCAAAATAAGGACTACCGCTAACATCAGAATCAATGCAGCCAGCAGAGCCACACCACGCTGTTTTTGAGGCCCACTTTTAATCACGAACCACCCCCGGAAATAAACGAGAAGTCTCGCGCTCGTTCTCTAAGGTAATCGTTACTCTAATCATCCTTGGCAATGCATATTTACTTAGAGGCTGGTTAATTGGCGGCCAGTCTTTAGAGTAGCCAGTGCGACTAAGGTGCTCAAAAACTACATTTTCAACACCACCAATAAGGGTGAAGGTATTGCCGTCACTAAGCCGAGGTGACTCAGTAATAGCCCACGAGGTGCGCTGCAATTGTTGGTCACTATTGATTTTATAATCTACTCGCCGGACACCACTAGGATTAGATCTAACCATGGGCCCACCACCGCGGCTGAACCGAACGCCAAACTCGCTGGGATTAGTCAGATACGCATCCTCGACTTGCCCTAATCCATCGGCAAAACGGCGAGGCCTCATATGCAGCAAATCACGTCCAATAATCTGCCAGGCACGTTGTAATTTAACGTCTTCGGCAAGATCTGTGCGGCTACGTTCATTGGCACCCAAAACAACTTCCACCGCCTGATAGGACATTACTGACATTACCGCCAATATCCCTAAGGAGACGAGCACTTCAATTAAGGTGAAGCCATTTTGACGATTACTGGAATACAGGTTCAACATCTAATTTTCAACCAGATAAACAGCCAAGGTGGCCTGGTAATTTTTACTGTTAACTGAACCAGACTGAGCTTGATAGCGATACAAGTCTTGCCCCATAGCCTTCTCAACTTTCATTTCCCAACGCCAGTCCTGGCCAGCTTGCTTATCCACACCTTTGGTCTTTAAGTTTGGAAGGCCTGCGCTGGCTGTCCACTTCTGAGAATGCTGGTAACGCTCAAAAAGATGATTCCAAGCCACCTGATTAGCGAAAAAACGCTCTCTAATACGCAACCGCTCATCACTATACTGATGCACCATTTGGACGGCACTGCCTAACACTAGGCTCAGTATAAAAAGGGCAACCATCACCTCAATGAGAGTAAATCCTTTCTCCTTAGTCGAGTATTTCATAAGGCATTGGCCTCCAAAATCATCCTTGAGGTCTCATCATCCCAGACAAAAGAATAGATTAATGTAGAAGAATCAAAAGACAACTGAATGGCTCCTTGAGGCTCGACATAACCATCGGGCAAGAACGCCATTTCTGGCAACAGGAATTCTTTCTCTGTTGTTTTAACTTCATCTCTATCAATTACCCCCAGAGTCTGGGGTCGGCTTTGAGGTAATAGCTCTTCCTCCAACACCTCCATATCCCAGCCGATAATGGACTCTGTTCCCAATACAAAAGGCTGCGGCGAAGTCACTGCGATCCAGCGATTTTTGAAGTAGACCACCGCGACAAGCTCGGTAGCCTCTCGACTCTCATTGTCGGTGTTGGTGTTGGTAACAATGCCGTAGGCGGCACTCTCAAGTGAGGAGCGCTCTGATAATTGTTGCAGCCAAATAAGTAACTTGTCTGCCTCGGCTGAATAGCGCCGACTGAAGGCTTGGTTGATCGCCAACCCACTAATAGCAGACAAAATCACAATAATAGCAACGACAATGAGTAATTCGATAAGGGTAAAACCCTGAGCACGCCTCATAAACCCTACTTAAGCACTCGATTTATCTGATCAACAAAAGATTCAATCAAGATTCCAATTGCCCCAATCTTTATCTGAACCCTCTCCACCTTGAACGTTGTCTAAACCCAAAGTGTACACCTCAACCTGCTTACCGTGAGTGCCTGGATTTAAGTATTGGTATTGAATGCCATAAGGATCTGAGGGTAGCTTGTCTAAATAAGGTCCATTCCACTGAGCTGCTGTTGACCCAGAAGGTGCTGACACTAAGGCCTCTAAACCTTGAGACTGTGAAGGATAGCGATAGTTATCTAATCGATAGAATTTTAAAGCACTCTCAACTTGGCGAATATCTGAAGCGACCCGTATAGCCTCCGCTTTCACAACATTTCTAAATAAATTCGGTGCAATTGCAGCAATCATCAACGCCATAATGGTTACAACGATCATTACTTCAATCAGAGTAAACCCGCGCTGTGTTTTATTTGACTTCATTTTATTTAACTCCCCCTTTAACTTTATTTATATTTGATTCAACGATATTAGGCGAATAATTAAATCGCATTGTTCATATCCATAATGGGCAACATAATCGCCGCCACAATACCTAAGATCATCGCGCCCATGAGGATGATTAAGATTGGGTTAAGTAACTTTAAGAATACTTCAACTGCGTTATTTAACCTCACTGAATAATACTCAGCCACTCGCAGTAGCATTTTATCCAACTCACTGGATGCTTCGCCACTGCCTACCATATGAACCAAAAACCCACTACCATCTAGATTATCTTCTAGTGCCTTATGTAAGCTAGTACCCTGACGCATGGCCTCAGTAACCTTTTTAAATTTGCTTTGCAGCGAAAGGTTACTGACGACAGCAGCCGATATATTTAGCGCTGCCAATGCGGGAACCCCGCTATTTAGAAGCACACCTAAACTGCGAGCCCAATCTGAAATGTCGGCCATGCGCACCCATCGACCCACACCAGGCAAGGTCAGTATAAAAGCATGCCACCGCTGTTTGCGCGCAGCATTCTGCATAGCTTGGCGGAAACTTAAAACACTAAGAATGATTAACCCCAAAACATAAAGGCCATAATTCTGAGTAAAGTCGCTTAAACTAACCACGACTGTGGTAATCAACGGTAACTCACGATTTGAACTGGCAAATACCGCTGTAATCTTTGGCACCACCCAAACCATCATCATTGAAATCATAATGATTGAAACACTAATCAATGTCATGGGATAGACAAGTGCACGCGTGATGGTTTTACGGTTTGCGGCACTGGTTTCAAGTTCTTCAGCGAGGCGCAATAGGATCTTGTGCAGATGGCCACTCTCTTCACCCACCCCGACACCGGCGATAACACTATCAGGAATTTTATAGGGCGAACGTCGCAGGGCTTCAGAAAAACTGCGACCTTCAATAATCTCGCTACGCCAACTTTCCACCATACGCCGCTGCTTATCTGTCTCAGCTTGCTCGATGGTCATGCGCAAAGATTCTTCAAGGGGCAATCCAGACTGAATCAAAATAGCCTGCTGGTGAAGCAACAGTGAAAGATCAAAATTATCAACCTTGGCCTGGCGCCTAATGCGATAACCTTTATTCTTGCTAGCCTGATTCACCTCTGAGAGAGTCGATGGCAATAGTTTTTTGTCTTTTAATAGGCGTCTCGCTTGACGTTCAGAATCGGCCGCGATAACACCATCAACAAGTTTTCCGTCTGTATTGTAAGCCGAGTAATCAAAAGCAGGCATAGTCAGTTACACACTGGTGACACGAAGAACTTCTTCGATTGTAGTGACTCCGTCACAAACCAATTTTAGTCCCGCTTGTCGAATACTAGGCACTTGCCGGCGAATCGAAGCCTCTAACTCGATTTCTCCCGCATTTTCATGAATTAGCGTCTGTAATGGCGCATCCACCGTGACTAACTCAAACAAAGCTTGACGTCCTGCATAACCGGTGCTGTTGCATTTAGGGCAACCGCCAGCTTCATAAATAGTCTTGCCGAGCTCTAAACGTAATAACTCTCGATTAAATTCATTAGGCTGAACTGGCTTACGACAACTGAGGCAAAGCCTGCGCAGCAGCCGTTGGGACAGAATACCCCTGATAGTAGATGCCAGTAAAAAGCTATCGACGCCGAGGTCCTGCAAGCGAGTAATGGCGCCGGCCGCAGTATTAGTATGTAGTGTGGACAATACTAGGTGGCCGGTTAAGCTTGACTGAGTAGCAATTTCAGCCGTTTCTCCATCACGAATCTCACCGATCAAGATAACATCTGGATCTTGACGTAAAATGGCTTTTAAACCGCGCGCGAAAGTCATTCCAGCGCGTAAATTTATTTGGGTTTGACTAATGCCTGGCAAATCATATTCCACCGGATCCTCAACGGTCATGATATTGCGGCCCTGTCGATCCATTTGCTGTAACGCAGCATAGAGGGTTGTGGTTTTACCTGACCCTGTTGGGCCCGTGACCAAAATAATGCCGTGGGGACGACGAATTAAATCATCAAGTTGATCAGAGGTATCCTTAGGCATGCCCAGATCGTCCACCTGTAGCTTACCTGCATCTTTATCCAAAAGACGCATTACCACTCTTTCACCGTGACTTGACGGCATAGTGGAAATGCGCAAATCAATACTACGTCCTCCAAGTTTGACGCTCATGCGGCCGTCTTGGGGTAATCTTTTCTCTGCAATATCAAGTTTCGACATTACTTTAATACGAGAAATTAGTAGAGGTGTGATCTGCACTGACGGTTTTAGCACTGTGCTGAGCACGCCATCGAGACGAAACCGCACCAAGGATTCCTTCTCGTAGGGCTCAATATGAATATCAGAGGCCTTTTCTTTTAACGATTCCGCCAAAATCGCATTAAGAAGACGAATAATCGGCGCATCATCTTCAGAATCTAAAAGGTCGCCAGTATCTTCCAATTCCGCCGCTGCAGACTCCATGTCGACAAAATCTTTAATATCTTCCATCACTGATTCTGAGGAGTTTTTCCGGCCACTATAGATCGACGCCAACATTTTCTCGAAAGACTCACCATCAAGACGGGTAACGGCAGAAAATTTGTTGTTGGCTCGAATAACTTCTGAGATAGCCCACTGATTGGCTTGGGGCGACAATATCAGGTCACCTTCTAATTCCCGCAGTAACAGGCCGTTACTTCGAGCAAACTCAAAAGGCAATAATTTAATAGTCGATTCTGACATCGTGAATACCCGCTAAAGTCTTGTTATAGCAATATTAATCAATATCGTATATTACATGGAAAATCAAAACAATATGAGCAACCGCGTTAAAGTGCGCAGTTTCTAATCCGCTGAAGGTTTTGCTTTAGCCATAGGCGGAAATGGGAATGAACTAACATTACCACCACTTGCTTCGGTAATTTTTCCTGTTCCTTCCTTTTCAACCTCATCGATACGAACAATAGATTGCATAGGAATAAAGCTGCGCTTTATTCCAGAAAATTCATTTTTTAACTTCTCTTCAGCAGGATCAACTATCATTTGCGAACGCTCGCCAAATATAAACTCTTCAACTTCAAGAAAGCCCCAAAGGTCACTTTGAAAAACGTGTCGTGCATAGATTTCATACACATGCCCTTGATTGTGAAAAGTAATTCGATAAATGGGTTCGCTAGCCATAAGATGCCACTGTGATTGGTATAGAATTAAAGAAGGGGATAATACCACAAGCCGGTTTAATCACACTGCAAAATGTTGCGGATTGGGCCGCCAAGGCTATAATGCGCCTCTATTTGAAAAGAAATGTGTAGAGCATGCAGGAAAAGCCCATTAAGAAACTTCATATCGTCACTCATGGCTGTCAAATGAATGAGTATGACTCCTCTCGTATGCGAGATTTACTCGGTGAAAGTCATCAGATGGTCGCTACAGATAACGCAAAAGACGCAGATGTAATATTGCTCAACACCTGCTCAATTCGAGAAAAAGCCCAAGAAAAAGTCTTTCATCAATTAGGTCGCTGGAAGCACCTAAAAGAAGCTAAGCCTGATCTGATTATTGGTGTTGGGGGCTGTGTTGCTAGCCAAGAAGGTGAAGCAATTTCCAAGCGGGCCCCATTTGTTGATCTGATTTTTGGCCCTCAAACTCTACATCGATTACCAGAGATGATGGAGTCCCGAAAAGTTGATGGTGTAGTGATTGTCGATATCAGTTTTCCAGAAATTGAAAAGTTCGATCGCCTACCAACCCCAGAAGCAGACGGCGTCAGCGCGTTTGTCTCAATCATGGAGGGCTGCTCTAAATATTGTACTTTTTGCGTGGTTCCTTACACCCGAGGGGAAGAGGTAAGCCGCCCAATTACTGATGTCCTCGCTGAGATAAACTCTCTGGCCGAACAAGGCGTTCGCGAAGTTAACCTGCTGGGTCAGAATGTGAACTCTTATCGTGGCGACATGCCTGACGGCTCAATATGCGACTTCGCCGAATTGATACCATTTGTGGCCAGCATTAATGGTATCGATCGTATTCGCTATACCACTTCTCACCCTGTAGAGTTTTCTGACGCCCTTATCGATGTTTACAGCAGGGTTCCAGAGCTAGTAAGTCACCTGCACCTGCCCGTACAAAGTGGCTCTGATCGGATTCTAATGGCAATGAAGCGCGGGCACACCGCTATTGAGTACAAATCAAAAATTCGTCGCCTGCGAGAATTACGGCCCGACATTAGCATTTCTTCCGATTTCATTATTGGCTTCCCGAACGAAACCGAGGGTGATTTTGCCGCCACAATGAAACTTATCGAGCACATTGGTTTCGATACTTCGTTTAGCTTTATTTATAGCGCTCGGCCAGGCACCCCCGCGGCAGACTTGGCAGATAACGTGAGTGATGAGGTTAAAAAACAGCGCCTAAAAATCCTACAAACCCGTATCGTGCAAAACGCTAGTGAAATTAGCCGGCGAATGGTTGGCAGCACACAGCGTCTTTTAGTCACTGGCATTTCCCGAAAAGACCCAGGAGAATTACAGGGCCGCACTGAAAATAATCGAGTGGTTAATTTCCGCGCCAGCGACCACAGCCTTATCGGAGAATTTGCCGATGCGATTATTACAGAAGCTCTGCCAAACTCTCTTCGAGGAGTGCTAGCCTGAAGTTTTCATGACTAATAACTTCTTTTTAGGCCTTGGCATGAACAAAAGGGGGGTTTTGTAATAACTCTGTGACAAAAAGAGTTTACCCTTCTCTCAAGATCAAGCTATGCTAGGTATATAAATCAACTGTAGAGGTTTGTAAACACGCATTGAAACAAATGGAAAGCCATCCTGCTGCCCTTAACATCACCCTTGAGCCAAATGAAGCTCACCGTCTTGCCTCACTT
>LWDU01032257.1_pt1 | contig 45943 bp, 24 predicted proteins | sample 727161 | NCBI WGS metagenome assembly LWDU01 (sample SAMN04566230, study PRJNA314399) | hydrothermal vent metagenome | isolation source: deep sea hydrothermal plume seawater | place: Mexico: Gulf of California, Guaymas Basin | collected 2004-07-11
CATTCTCCAGTTACGAGATGGTATCCTCCGCGACTGTAATTCCCGACATCATGTGAGGGGCTGTGGGCTGGATTGAATGGCTCATCGAGACTATCAAATTCTTCAACCAAAGTCTCGACTCCAGACCAAGATACTATTGCCGGAGCCAGCAAAGACAGCAGATAAAATGCCAGTCCAAAAATAGTAACCATGCGCATTCTATCAGCGCTCATAAATCCTGATGTTGAGCCTGAAATATAAATCTATCTCCAGCGATGAAAACCAACAAGAAAATAGCCTTGCTAAGAGTTCGATAGCGTCCTCATTCATTCCTGCTTTTGCTGACTCTAATGCCGCACTCGATGCTTTTACTATCACTTATAATGGACCAATTTATTCAGGTTTAGTGTTGATGAGTAATCTAATCTGCCGGGAGAAAGTTCATTATCGAGATTAGCCAAAGTTGAGCCATGAGCAAGGCCACCCCCCTCCTGATAGCCCTATTGCTGATGACAACCGCAATCGCTGGTTGCTTCGATCAAAGTTGAAGCGCCGGTTGAGAAAACTCCAGTCTCTTATGATAATGTAGCCGATATTACCGCGCATAAAATCGAAGCAAAAAAATCGGCATTTACTAAAGTTCAAGACTCTTGATACGCGGTTATTGCGCTTGGCTGAATCAAGCCAAAGTTGTGAGAATCTTCAGAGGCGAGCGGATCTGGATTATCACCTTGAACAAAAATCCCTTCGGCTCTTATTTCTTTAATTCTTTTCAGACAAATTACTTTTGGTTTAAATGGGTGAAAAAATGCAATCAGGTCAGATTTTTTTAGCTCTTGGCCGTTGAATTCTGTAAAATCAACAATCGATCCATCAGACCAAGTTGGCCACATTGAATCGCCTTTGACGATCACTTTCACGATGCGCGAATCCATGGGACTTCACGGCCTTTGATCGCCCAAAATAAATTGTGAATGTTTTCGATTGCATCCATTAATTCCTGTGCGTGAGTTGGTGAGACCTCGACCTTACATGCCGAGCAAAGTTTTGCTGCCTGCCAGAAGGTATTGTGAATTCCGGGGTTGGTTTCCAAATGAACCGGCTTGAAGAAATCGGTCCACAGAACCAATAATTCACTCTTGCACTTGTGTGCTTCCTCTTCCTTGATGGCTGCATATCGACTCATTGTGTTGATATAAGCAGCCATTGCTGGCCCGTCATCGGTAGACGGGCAGGTTAAAGCGACCATTTTATTGGTCATGGATTGTACAGCTTCACCTGCGATGCGAGCACTAGCAGGGTCATACACTCCGCATGGTCCATCACAGTGGGCTTCGGCGACGATAATTTTGGTTTTTTCACTCATCGGTTTAATCTCCATTAACCATGCGACAATGGCGGCATCATATCAAGGTGTGCGTCGTTTAAGATTGTTGACGACATGGCCTTTAGTCAAGGCAGAGTCCCACAATGGTTATGTGTGTCGGGAAGGTCGGTTGACATACAGGTGATTCTTATGAAGGCTCTGCGACGTTCCATGTTCTTGCTGGCACTCTATCTTACAAGCATGCTTCTAGTTGCTACCCCTGCTGCAGCACAAGTTTCCGTACCAGCGGTTGATTTGTCGTGTAGCACAGTTTATGCATCGGGTTCTATCGAGATTGATGTATATCCTGGTGCAGCACTTTCCGGCTATGCTAATTGCCGTGTTGCAAACCCAACCACTTATATCGAGCGCATTCAAATTCAAGTGGTTGCAGATGGATTATCGGTTGCAGGAGCAGGAACAGTCACCGTCGGTGGAAACTCCGAAACAGATGTTCAAGTCACTATCCGTGCTAACCCCCGAATGCAGATGGGAAGTCAGCAACTCAAGGTTACTGCAACAGTAATCGAAGCAAACGGTGCAACTCCACCAAATAATGCTGAGTCGCAATATACCATGATTATCGCTATCATGCAATTCAGTCGTCTTCAGGTTGAGGCTACAGAGTCTTTCTTACAACTAGGTCCTCGAACCGATCACAACTTTGAGTTCAAGGTCTTTAACCAAGGCAATTGGGCTGACAAGTTCAAGGTTGGAGTCACCGATAACTCTCGAGACAAATTAGAAGAAAATGGATTCACGATATCTATCCCAATGGTTTCGGTTGAAATCGAAGTAGGCAACGTGCCTCAGAAAGTTCGTATTATGGTTCGAACTCCAAAGAATCAGGGTTGGACAGATGAATACCACACCTTGGAATTTACGGCTGAATCTGAATTTTCTTGCCGGCACGAAAAGAGTGGATGTAATTCCCAAACTCAGATGGTCACCATCTATGTCCGTGGTATTTATCTACCAGGATTCGAGATCATCCCATCTTTATCCATGCTTGGATTAGCAGCAGCAGTCCTCGCTCGTCGAAACCTCGACGATGAAGAGGAATTGGAGTTGCGTGAAGCGGCTCCCGGCCTGTGACGTTAAATTACAAATATGGACCTTCAACCCCTCAAAGAGGGGTTGGGTTGATAACATAGCGATGCACATCGCAAATTGCTCAAAGAGCAGGTGATTGAAATGGGTGGACTACTCGACAAGGCAGAAAAAGTCGCAGAAGCTGTGGATGCAACTCTAGATTTGGAAGTGAATTCAAATCACAAAGAAGCGATGATTTCTGATGAAGGCATGAAAGGTGCACTATTTCAAATCGCAGGATCTATTGGTTTATTGGTAATTCTGGGTCTGATATTCTACTTCAAATATGTGAATTGGTACCTCTTTGGAGTTTCACTAATTGTGAGTTGGGCCGTTTTCAATGCTCAAGAATTAATTGAAAAGAATTTCAACCCCACCAAATTGATTGCAACCGCAGTTGGTTGGCTTGTATTATCGATGGCGGTAATGGGTGGAAGTTTCTTTATTGGTGCTGCAGGCGGAGTAAAAATCACCGAGATTACTTTCGATGAAGATGATGACCAACTTCGAATTACCGTTTACGGCAGTTCTGGAGATGACTTCCATTTAGAAGTTGTAAAAGAAGGAACTACTCTATGTTCTGATGATGGCTCAATCGGCATGGATAAAACCACAATTTCATTCCCAATAGCCGATTGTTGGGATGGTAATGCGTTCGATGAATCGGGCGATGATGTTATCGAATATCTTGCCGTTGTGAGTTCTGGCTCTGACGTGGACTCATATAAGGTGCCTCCAGCCATCATGTCTAGAGAGATTACAGGTGCTTTGGTAAAAGTAGTCGAGCTAACCTCGACTACCGATAATGTTGAGTACGATGGTCTTCAGGTCGATATGATTCTAGGAATTGATTCTGAAACCAATACCTACATCTTTGGCAATGGTGCTTATGGTGGTTCAGAACCTTTGTTGATCAAGGCTGATTGGTCAGCAACTATCGAAGTTCTATATGGTGGAGACACCGTTTATACCTACTCGAAAATAACTTCAAATGAAGGATTAGCGAGTGGAGTTGGCGAATTCGATTTAGGTTGGGTTCAGATCACATCGAATTCAGGCGGAAACTTAGATAGGTCTCATTTCTACCAAGATGACGGTTGTTATACCTTCAAGATCTCCGTCAAGAATGAAATCACTGGTCAAACATTGGTCGATGACCGTAGTCAATTGGAATTATTCTGGGACGATAACGAAGCCGATGACGATTCCGCCAATGATCAAAGTGCTCAAAACTGTTGATTAATTTGTTGTATTTTCATCGATTGTACTCAGTAAATTGATCATTAAATTTTGATTTTGAATCATCTGATTTGATTTTCCATCAATTGAATCCAATTTGTCATTCATCGAATCCAATTTGTTATTCATCATATCCAATTTGTTATTCATCAGATCCAATTTGTTATTCATCAGATCCAATTTGTTATCCATAACCTCCAATTTGTCCAATATTTTTATTAGAACTGTATTGATTCTATCCAATGAAATTGTCATCCGGTCTAGACCATCACCCATCCGGTCTAAAGCATCACCCATCCGGTCGAGTTTATCCAAGGCGAGGTCGAACCGATCGGCCTCGCCCTCAATCGAATTTGGCACCCTGCACATTGGCATCGGCAGGCCTCCCCTTACTACTAGAGCATCCTTCACTTTTATTTTTACACCGAGTTCATTCATAAGTTTGGTGGTGACCTCGATGAAAGTGGTCATTGAATTATTAGAACCACTAATCACAGTTTTCACAAGTTTTCCGTCGGTTTGGTCATTGAAAATCAATCCTTCTAGACCACTTTGGTTCGCTATTTTTATTATTTTCCTTCTGAATCCCTTCATCTGGACTTCACCAATAAGGTGAATCGATTTGCTGACCCAATCCATTTCAATTGTTGCTTGCATACCTCATTAAATTTGTAGGCAAAGCAACTACATGTTTCCGGTGACCCCATGAACAAAAGTGAAAGTAAAACAGAACATCAGTACTAAAGTACTGGATTCTAAGCAAAGGTGAATGTGAAAATTAATTGATGGAGCCAATGTCTTCATCCTCAACTTCAACTTCGACTTCATCATTTTCTTTGTGAGCCTTATTTCTGCTGGAGATAAAGAAGAGAATACCTCCAATCGCTAAACCGATGAAAATGGGTACAGTTAGATTAGCACCATCTTCTTCTGCATCTGCCCAAACAACGGTATTTGAGGTGGCAAATGATCCAGATCCAACATTGATGCCTTCGAATGAATCAGGGATATAAACGCCGCACTCGAGGGTTTTTGACCCTTCATATGCTTCATCCCAATTAATTGGAACCTCGACGGTTTCACCGGCTTCAATCAAGGTCTTTACAGTTAATCCGATGTTGACATCTTCGCCACCACTAGTGCATTCTAGGAAAATATTTGCAGAAGCAGAGCCGCTATTTTCTATGCTAACCATTACTCCAAGACGCTTATTTGTAACCGCATTAGAATCGCTTTCCACAATCGATAAAACCTCAATCATTGGAAGATCTATTTCAACATCGAAATGATTGGTGAGTGGAATTGATTCTACAGTAATGGAATAATCTCCCCAGGTATTGGAAATTGTAGCGACACCACTTGCTGATTCGGTATGGAGATCTCCATTTCCATCTTGCCAGCGAACCAAACGGCTTCGCTCGGTTGGTCCAATTATGATGATATTATCTGTACATTCTGCAGAGGTTTGTTGAACATAGGAGCAATCACCGAGGCTTCCTAATTCAATTGAGTCATAGCCAATGTCTGTTGGGCTGAATGTGATATTAGACGATTGTACTCCGACGGTTCTAGAGGTCAATATATTGATCCAATTATCGATAAAGTCACCAGTACCATTCGAATTGATCCAGGTGATACTAGCATCGTCCCAGACGATTATATCTTCATCGGTTAGAGAGCCAGAAAGACTACTTCCACTAATGATGAGAGCTCCGGTCACATCGATTGGCCCGGTTCCTTCAAGGGTTGAATCTATGATTGAACAATTTGCTGAACAATCGATGCTTGGCCCAATAACTATTGCTGAATTAATTGTTAGTTGGCCATTATTAACGATGGACCATGCTTGGGAATCATATTCAGTTACGACAGATAATCCATCGCCGTCCAAGTCTTCGGGTTGAAGTATGAACGGTGTATTGCCTTGAGGTGAAACTTGAATATCATCGATTGCTACAACTTGGAAGGTTAGATGGAAGACCGAAATCACGATATTTGCTTGTTCGAGGCTACCATTCCAATCGAATACATCTCCGGTCCAGTTTTCAAAGGTTTGATTTTCAATCGTGAAGGTAAGAGGATAAATTACTTCATCGTGGAAATTTAAGCGAATTGTTCCCGTTGGCCCAGCATTGTTTACTGGTATGATGATATTTGACCAACCAGCCAAAACCAATTTGGATGGTGCTATCGTGCTGAGATTTCCAGAAATAATTAATTCAGCGCCGTCCTCGATGACAAATGATGCATTGTCATCGACGATATAATCGCCGGAAATGGTCAAGGTCGATCCGGTTTTCACGGTCGTCAGGCCAGAGATATTTCCACTATCGGACCACTCATCATCAGAATCGATATCTGCAGCAGAAACCCCGATGAGGCTGCCCAAAACTAAGAAGGTTAGGAAAAAAGCGCTTCGCATGATTACCTTGTGGGGGCCACTTGCAAATGAATTCACCCCTATGGGGTGTAATAATCAATATGGAACGTCTTTCCAACCGATTTTGTAACCGATCAAATTGAATGAGCGGTGCAAAATAGGTGTAATACCGATTAACAACGCCATCGGTAACAATAGTGTTCGGTCGCCGTGAGCGGCGCTGGTCAAGAAAATTTGACCGAAAACGAAGACTGAAATTGCGAAAGGTAAAGTGTCTAATAGTGGGGCCTTTGATGATACATCGCCTTCACGCTTCATACCTTTTCGGCGCTTGAAAAAAGAACCGGTCGAATCCCCGACCAAGCTGGTAAAACCGAGGAATGTGCCGAGGAAAAATGCATTTGCAGTCCAACCGCTGGCACCTTCGGTTGGTGAGATAAAAATCCAAGTTGCAGGAATCATTGTCATCAATGCACAAAGAAGACCAGATGTTAGTGAACCACCAACCAATCCGTTCCAGGTCTTACCGTCGCCTAGAATTCGGTTACCATCCTTGTGGACGCGACCGCCATCGATAGGCCATGGACCATATCCGGTTTTGGGCAACCATTTGCCCCACATCATCGCAAAGGTGTTAACCAAAAAGCCGGGGAGGTAAATCCAGAGGCAAAATAACATCAACTCAAAGGTGTTACCCTCGTACATAATTCAGGGTCGGGCTGGTCAAGCCCTTGAACCCTCTTAGCAAATTAACTGCGAAGATACCTTATTTGCTTGGTCGGCTTGGCAACCGATATGGCTGGTATGACTGTTTTGGTTGTCGGCGGTGGCGGTAGAGAGCACGCACTTTGTTTGGGCTTGGCAGATAGCCAAAGTATCGGAGAGATTCATTGTGCTCCTGGCAATGCTGGAACCGCACAATTAGCGACCAATCATGTCTTTACTGATACAACCGATCTTGTACATCTCGCCTTTCAATTAGATGTTGATTTCGTTGTCGCAGGTCCTGAGGCACCGCTATGCGAAGGCCTAGCCGATCTATTGGCAAAAATGGATATCCCGTGCTTTGGCCCGGTCGCAGCGCTTGCTCGATTAGAAGGTAGCAAATTACATGCCAAGCAAGTGATGGCTGCCAATAATGTTCCAACAGCAGATTTTCACATATTGAACAAAGACAGCGATATAGGCGCAGCACTCGATGATTTTTCGGGAAATCCTTGGGTTGTAAAGCGAGATGTCTTAGCTGGTGGTAAAGGGGTTGTAGTCACTTCCAAAAGAGGAGAGGCTATGGACTTCATTTCGGATTCAATCAATAAAGATGGCCGGGTTTTACTAGAAGATTTCTTACCAGGCCAAGAGACTAGTCTACTTGTTATCATGGATGGGTCAAGTTATGTTTGCTTGCCGGCAAGTCAAGACCACAAACGTGAATTTGAAGGTGATAAAGGTCGCAATACCGGTGGGATGGGAGCATATGCTCCGGCGCCATGTTATACTCAAGAAGTCCAAGAAAAGGCCCTTCAAAGAATTGTTAAACCTATGCACGCAGCCCTTAGTGCAAAACGAGTTCCTTACCGTGGCGTCCTATATATCGGCTTGATGATCGATGAGAATAACGACCCTTATGTGGTTGAATTCAATGTCAGATTTGGCGATCCCGAATGCCAAATCACAATTCCGTTAATCTCTAGTGATCTCGGTGAATTACTATTTTCTGCAGCCATTGATGAATTGAAAAACATCGCTGTAAAATTCCACGATAAGCATGCACTAACAGTAGTATTGGCCGCAGAAAATTATCCTGGGCCAGTCGAAAAGGGTCGCCCGATTACAATTGGTAATCATGAGGTTGAACACTCATGGGTGAACCATGCCGGTACAAAAATGTCTGAAGATGGTTTAATCTCAAATGGTGGTCGGGTATTAGCTGCGACCGGGATGGGGGATTCTCTTCAAGAGGCTGCAAAGAAGGCTTACGATTTGATTGAAAAAATCAATCTCAAAGGGTCTCATTACAGGCGAGATATCGGACATCGGGCACTTTGAGAGAAAATTTTTGTTCTCAGAAATATGGTGACATCCACACAGCGTCGCGTGAAAACATCGATTGGCCGACGCTCCCGGCTGGGCTTGACTTTAAGAAAACATCAAATCTCTCGATTGTAAATTTTTCAATAAATGCTACTCAGTGTGCCTTTTATTCCAACAACTCTATTATTGATTGCCAATTGATTGTAGGGAACCAATAAAAAGGGGTCACAAGTGGCCGAGACGCTCTCAGCCTTATGGCTGCACATTGACAAAATGAGGGAACAAGAATGTCAAACGAAAATGGCGACGAAAAAGCAGTGCCTAAAGCAATGCTAGGGTGGCTCATAGCCCCCCTTGCAGTGTTGGTTGCACTAACAGTAAATTATGGTCTAGGTTTCGGCTTAGATCTCAACATGGAAACAATGACCCCGTACGCGGCGCTAGCATTAGCAGCAGCACTCGGAATGGCACCACGTGTCTTACGAGAACAGGGTATCATCGACAACGTCAACAATCAAGTACAATCCCTCCTCGTCCTTGTAATATCTCTTGCCGCTAGCGAAGGTATCGCTATGTTCAGCGGATCAAATCTGATAGGATTACTATTCTTCATCACTATGTTTGGAGGATATATCCTCGATAACCATGGTCGATTCGAATGGAATACCGTATTGATTTTCAATATGGTTGGATTCATGTCTGCTTTAGCAGCAGCAGGATATTTCATAGCAAACCAATCCTTTGAGTTCAGTATCGAAGGTCAAACCTATGACCGAACATCTGCATGGCAAGAAGCGATTGGATTCATCTTCTTCAATGTCTGGACAGTAATCACCGTCCTCGGTATGCTCGCTGCAGTTCTTCTGCGCGGCCTTGTTGGCCCAGAAAGCGAAAAAGGCTGGTTTTCATACATACCATCTTCCGATGGTCTATGGAACCGTGCAACATTGCCATTACAAATCGCTTTGGCGGTTTGGGCAATGTCCCATGTCGCAGTATTGGCTTACTTCAACAGTCTTGGCGATTTGGATATCTTAGCGATATGGTCCGAAGAAGCTTATCATGGCTACATTGGATTCTGGCCGGCAGCATTGACTGGTGTAGTTGCACTAATCTGTGCTTGGATGGCAGCGGAGCGCTGGTTTACCCGTGCTTTGTTTATCGGTTCAATGTGGGGCTTATACATCATCTCTTCACTATATGAGACCGGGCATTGGTCCTCTGAAACCTTCGAGGAATCTTGGGCTGTTTGGTATTGGTTTGGAATTTCATTCCTGCTTTCGGTCATCATTTATTGGTTCGCAACCCACGAACGATACGGTGGCTGGGTGAATCGTGAATCTCACGAACCTAGCCAAGCCCGTGTATTCTGGTCCAATCATTGGGCTGGTTTGATGACCGGACTTGCGTTCTTAGTTGCTCTTGTTATCAGGGTTCAATGGTACTTAGTACCATCAATGAACTCTTATGGTCTCAATGATTTCGATCTAACCGGTGGTTCTGACCCTTGGTACATGAAGCGAGTTGTCGATTATATTATCGCTGAACACGCTCACCTAATCTTTGACGCAGACCGAAATTACCCGGTCGGTGGAATCAACCCACGTCCGCCATTATTTACCTGGTCTTTGGCCTTGGTTGCAATGTTTATCGCACCAATAATGGGTGTGGCTACAACCGAAGCGGTATGGTGGTCTATGCTCGCTATGCCTGCGGTCTTCGGTGCTCTAACCGTTTTCCCAATGGCAGGAATCGCAAAGGACAACTTCGGCAAAGGCGCAGGAGTAATCGCAGCATGGCTTATCGTATTCATGCCTACCCACGTCCAAAAATCGACTTGGGGTATGGCTGACCACGATGCTTTCGTCTTGCTCTTCTTGACTGCAGCGTTCATGTTCTACCTACGTGCTGTTAAGGCCGGTGGCGATGACCGCTTGATGCGAAAAACCAATGCAAGCCCAAGTGGAATCTTGACCGCGATTGGAATCGTGATGAAAGAACGCCGTTTGGCTAGCGCAAATGCGATCGCCGCTGGTGTTTGTTTTGCAATCGTCGCTTTGGGTTGGAAAGGATTCGTCTACGGGCCGGCTATCATCTTCTTAGCATACTTCGTACAAGTTGCAATGAATATGTTCCGCCGCAAGGATAGTACTATTCTCACAACCCTTAACCTATTGATGATTGGAACCATCTTCCTGATGGTTCTACCATTCTATGGCCACCCACAATTGGACCTGATTCTTAATTCGACTGGTCTTCAACCGCTCTTGTTCATCTTCGGATTTACATTAGCTATCGGTTGGATCACAACTGGATTCCGTGACAAGCCTTGGTTGCTAGTCCTAGGTTCTCTGGTCACAGGCGGAATCTTATTCTTCGTTCTATTGTATGTCCTTCAACAATTGGATATCTCCAATGCATGGGAAGTTTTGACCACAGGTTCTGGTTATTTCACCAAGAACAAGATTTTTGGAACGATCGCTGAGGCGAGTGCTCCAAGTCGTGGACAACTCTTTGCTTCGTTCGGACCAATAGTGTTCGTACTTGCAATCGTAATGGGTATCCTTGCGATTTGGGATGGCATAATGAAGAAGCAACAGACCAAACTTATTCTTGGAATGTGGGTCCTCGTCGCAGCATACATGGCTTGGTCCGCTGGAAGATTCCTCTTCAATGCAGCACCAGCAATGGCTGTCATGAGTTCTTGGGGAATCGTCACTCTATGGAGAGCGTCCGGTGCTTCCAAGATGGCTCGCGAGTGGAGGCGAATGGGAATTCGCACTCCCGGTGACAGAATTTCCAACGCTCGAAAAGCGGTTTGGAAAACCCCACAATTTTCTGCAATCTTCTTGGTTCTTATCATGATTGCATCTCAACATGCAACCTATGGAATCGATGCAGCAATGCCTTCAACCGGTCAAACCGAGTCTGAAATGGATGCAACAATCTATAATATCATGCCGGAAATACTCCGCTGGAATGAATTGGGCTTCTCGCTCTTGAACGATGAAGCATATGACGAAGAAGGAAACTCTCGTTGGTTCTTAGGCTCTTTCGGGTCCGGTTTCAATGACCAAGGCTGGAATCTGGCTTATGATTGGCTAGCTCATCAAGACACCGACCAATCATATTCAGACCGCCCTGCGTTCGTATCTTGGTGGGATTACGGTTTCCAAGCTCTTGAGTCCGGAGACCACCCGTCGGTCTCAGATAACTTCCAGTCTGGTATTCCTGCAACTGGAAATATGTTATTGGCTCGTAACCAAGACGATTTGGTAGCAATGTTCGTCTGGAGATTATCCGAAGCAGATCTGAAGATCAGCGAAATGAACGATGGCGAAAGGATTCACAGTAATTCATTCGAACAAACTCTTGAAAAGCACCTAAGCAGTGTTCAAGTTGCTGAATTCAACGAACTTCAGATCGCTTTGGACAAATCAGATGTCACCGACAGAGTATTCAGTGTTACTCAAGCCAATCGTGAAATCGTCTTGGCTGAAGGATATAGTCTCTCAAATGGAATGGTAGATTCTAATGGCGACCTTTTATTCAAGGTTTACAATAGTGGTATTGTGGTTCCTTGTGAACCGGAAAATGAAAATGATTCGACCTCTTGTAATGGAGATGCATTCACCTCATTCAGTATTGCGAATTCAACCTTCAACAGCCACATTCGTTCTGCAGGGGATACCGAATTCAATTCTACCCATTACATCGTTGGAGATTATTGGTATACCGCCGACCTAGTCGATGAATTCGATTCGGTCAGTACAAAGATTCACCGAGCAAATGCCGGAATCGCATTGATCACTCAATTGTTAACAAGTTCATTGAGTTCTGATGAAATTCACGACCTCTATGCCGATTTGATGGACAATAGGGTTTACACCGTCCAAGATTACGATGGCGGTCCAGGTGAAATGATTACCAGAGACCACGAAATTCGTTACTTTGCAGTCGATAACCGTCTTTACCCTCGTGGTGGCAGATACAACTCCGAATATTCTGGTGGAAACCCATCCGGAATTTTCGGAGCACCTACCATCCTTTCCGGTCAGGACTTCGCAACTTTCATGGATGAGGTTTACGAGACCAGTCGTGGAGATTTCAGAGATGAGATGACCCGCGATGAATTCAATGAAGAAGCACGAAAGGACGTCATTAACCAACAAGCAGGTTCCGATGTAGAACCTTTGAACCTTGACGATGTACGAATAGACCATACATCTGCCTTCTTTGACACCATGCTCGCAAGAGCATATGTTGGATATGGCGCAGATGACTTAGGATTCAATTCCTTTGAACAACCTGGTCAGCACTTCCAGCAATCCGGAACTCCCAATTCAATGATGACCAATGCAGTTCCAATGCCTGGTGCAATGATGAATCGCTTCGTTATCGCAAATTGGTATGACTCAGAAGATCAATCTAAGAGTATTCCACAAGCTAATACATATGTGAAGATTCTAAAGTACTATCCTGGTTTAGAGATTGAAGGTTCGGTTGCAATGACCGATGGCCAAGGTCTACCTAATGTCAGAATTCTAATCGAGAGAGACGCATTCTCCGGTGAGGATTCAACTGACTTGGACCAAGATACTTACTGGATTCCAATCGGATATACCGATGCTGATGAGAATGGTGAATGGTCATATACCGTACCAGCTGGCCGAATCCGTGTTTCTGCATTCGCAGGAGTATTCGATGATGTTAATGCGAAAGACTCATTCAAACTCGGTGAATATACCGAGGGATTAGGAGATTTAACCATTCCTTATAATGACGACCGCCAACCAAATCTAATCACCGCATTATTGGGAAGGGTTGCAAATATGTCTTGGATGGGTGAACAAACCAACAATATTACCGGAGATATGGCTGATAGAGTCAGCAATTTTGAAGGTAACTTCGACATTGAAGTCAAATCGAGTGGAATATCTGGAACCGTTTCATGGTCTGGACATTCCAACTTCGATGGTGAACCATTGGAAAATACCACTTTCATCTTACGTAATATTTGGTCTTTAACAGATAACTACACCATCTCCACAACTTCAGGATCTTTTACATCTGACGAATTTAGAATCGTTGGACCAGGAGAAGGAGAGGTACTCTTTGATGGAGAAGGAACATTCGACACTCAAGGATCGATGGGGCTGGTCAGAGGATTCACAGGAAATTTCACTCGTGAAATCTCTTCGGGCCGTACCTATACATCTGAAGGATCCTGGACCGGAGTTGGTGAATTGGTTGGAACATTGTATGATTATACTGCACCTGATTGTAATCAATCAGAAGCAGAGGATGGGGAGATGATGGATGATATGCCAACATTCCAGAATGAGACCGACGTCACCATATTACACGATGCTTGTTTGATGGTTGGAGAGACCGATAAATATCTCTTCATCAGTCCTATCAATGCTAGCGGTCGAGTAACTGCGATTTCAACGGTGACATTGGTCAAGCAATTGGTCAGTGAAACATTCGAAGGTACCGGTGTTTTCGTCGGTGAAGGGACTGTTAGTGGAACTGGATTATTCTCTGGTGCTGGAACATTCTCAGGCGAGATGGTTAAGCCCGGTTCATTCTATCAAAGCGGATTGGTCCCTGGTATTTACAATATGATTGCCCAATTACCAAACGGTAAGGAAGTGCTTTTGCCAGACCCTGTCGAGGTTGAATTGCAACCAAAGACCAATTTGGAAATGACAATGCCTGGTTCTATCTTCAATGATACCCTTTACTCTGATACACTAACCGATGGGGAACCTACTCCAATGCCTGGAGTTATTGTCGAAATTCTCGATATGGAATTAGGCGAGGATTCGGTAATTTCAATCGAAACCGATGAAGGTGGAAACATTTCATACGGTCCTATATCTCGTGGCGATTATATCTGGAGAGTCGATGCAGATGGTGATGGCTGGTACGAAAGAGAGGTTCCATTCTTTGTGTTTGATGAATCGACCAATGTAACCTTCGAATTTTCAATACCTACAAAGAGAGATGTAACAATTACACTAGGGCAAGGAGATTCTAGCCTAGATTTGGCAAACCGCACAGTTTACTTCACCAATGTATTATCTTCAGATCTAAACCCAATGGTTGTAAATGCCACATCGAATGAAACCGGTATAGTATTTGCAGAATTGGACATGGGTGATTGGATAGTATCGGATGAATTTGATGAAGATTATGTCTTATGGGAAGAATTAGTGATTCGAGATACCGACCAAAACATTAGCATGGATTATGCGATTAGTGTATGGTTCAATGGTACCGTATATGCTGTTCCAACTGGATTGATGGATGCAGAAGATATTAATTCGCCTTCCGATATCCCATCTGAAAGTTTGGAACCTGCTAGTATCGTTACTGTAGAAGCTCGTTCTGGCTCAATTCTCTTGAGTAATAGAAGCGATTCATCTGGCAATTATTCATTGCGATTACCAGCTGGTAGAACCTTCCATCTAACCGTAGAAAGTTTCTTCAGCAGTGAAACATATACTGGTGGAATGACCTTTGATGATGCTGAAGCAGTAGAGGATTACACAATATACATCCAAGAAGCAAAACTAGTTCGTGGAAAGGTTTGGCTTAACTCAGCCACCGAAAACGCAACCGATTGGGGTGAAGGTGTTCCTGGTTCTGAAGAAACAGAAGTTATTGCAACCTCTGTCGATGGATTGGAATGGCGAACCGAATTGACTGGTCTCGGCGATTTCTCATTACATCTACAATATGGCAATTGGACTTTTAGCGTTTCAAACGATATGATGAAGGTTGAGCCTGTAATAATCGAGACTGAAAATATGAGTGAAGAAATCGCATTAATTGCAATGCCGGACCCAGTATCCTTGACCATTTACATGTTCTTGGACAGTTCAGAAGATGGTGTACGTGAAAACGGAACCGCAATTTACCCTTCGTTCAATCTGGTCCCAGCCGGTGAATTCGGAACTCAAATTAATATCACTTCTGATGATTACGATCAATTAAACGGCTCTATCACTTTGGAAGTAGATGTTGGAGATTATACTTTCTCGATTACTGAAGATGATGCTAGAGATGAAAATGCAAGCGATTACCGATTGCGATATAACTTTGCGCCAGGATTAGAATTGGGTCTGTCGAATGAAGGAGAACCCATCGAAATCGCCTTTGATCCAATGTACTTGGTAAGTGGTGAAATCGATATGGAAAGTGGGTTCGATATGGTCAATTCAACCATTTGGCTCACTAGTGTCGATAGTGAAGACTTTGTCTCAATGACTACCGATGAGAATGGAACCTTTGCTGCATATATCGCTCAAGGCGATTGGTATGTTGAGGTTGCACCTTACGAAGCGGATAGCAATGAAACAGAGATTTTCCGCGGCCTTTTAAGCGTGGATTCAAACTCGACAAACCGAAGTGACCTTTCGTGGCAAACCCAGACTGCAATGCTAGTCGTATTCCAACTACAAGAAGGATTGACAGAAGTAAACCTCACCACAACTAGAGTTACAGCAGTTAGCCTTGATGGTCTAGGAAATGTAAGTCTAGGTCCTTCCGATAACGATGGAATGATTTCAGAGGTACTGATGCCAGGTTCTTGGACTATGAGCATTAATCGCACCGATAATCTAGAGCGATGGGTCCTTGAAGAAGGAACTCATAACTCAGATGATGAAATAATAAACGGCTCTTGGTCTCCAAGTGTCGTTTCAGTTGACAAATGGGTGATGGTCGGAGGAAAGGTCTTCTGGGACCTAAACGCTGACGAAATTCCAAGTATAGGCGAAGGAATCCTGAATGCTACCGTTCTAATCAACGGCGGTACAATCGATGAAAACTTGACCACCGATGAAGAAGGTGTATGGAGTCTATTCGTACCTATCCGTACCAATTATACCGTTGATGCAAACAAACTCGGATTTGGGAATCAATCCTACATGATGGATAACGAATCTGTCTACATGGTAAATGATACTCACGAAAGCCGAGATATTATGCTCAGCGCCGGTTTGGTTTCAGTAACTGGTAATGTAACCGACATCGCAGACCTAGGTCGGCTTGAGGGTGCAACTATAACCTTGATTCCTGTTGTAGGAATCGAGCGTGACTCAATCACAATGTCTACATCTTACGATAATGAAACCCTTTCTTGGAGCGCAGATATCGAACCGGGTCAATGGATTGTTATGGTCATCGGAACCGATGCTGATGAAAACGGCGGTGGAGTTGCAGTTGGCTTACTCAACGCATCTGTACAAGATGGTGCGAGCATTGACCTGGATATGGCAATGGGTGGTCGAGTCTCGATTACAACTGCTTGGACTACTTTTGATGGTGTTGCTAAACACGCTGGAGATGCTGAAGATGCAAGAATTTCAATAGATCTTGGTGATGAGATGGAATGGTATGCTGATGTTGATGACGCTGGAAAATTGGATTTAGTCCTACCTTCTGGTACTGTTGATCTGAGTAGCGAATTCAGTACTGTTCAACATGACATGGAATTAAATATGGAATATACCGCTGGAATTCAAGTAAATAACGAAGTTGGTTTGGATTCCCGTGAGATGGCGTTTGACCGTCGTGAAAACTCAGATTTGACAATTGAGATTGTTTCGATCAATGGAGATAGTGCAATTTTCGACGAATCAGATTTAACAGAGATGAGTGCAATAAGCGCTGATGATAATAGTTATACCACAATTGAGATGACACTTAATTTGCAATATGACGGTACTGAAATCGAAGATACTTTCACAGTAGTTGGGTCAATAACAGTTGCACAAGATTCTGCTGATTGGCAGGTTGTTTTCAAGAATTCAACTGGCGAATGGGTCCAATCAACCATGATTACAATGGGTGTTGGTGATGATAATGCTTCGGATAATCATATATTATCTACCTCTGTAGATGTTAGAATAATAATGCCATTGCAAAACGAAAGCCGTTCATACGATGATGGTCATGCTGTAAACATGAAATTCTCGACCGAATACGGTGAATCAGAATTAAGCGTAAGAGTGAACATTCCACAGGTACATTCGATATCGATGACTGCCACCGATTCCAATATTGGTATTGCAGATGGTTCGACCGCTGTCGTCGGAGTAGCATTGACCAATAATGGAAATGGTGACGACACGATGACTATCACCCCAAGTTTGAGTGATGATTGTTCGACCGATGGATGGGCAGTAACTCCAATAACTGAAAATAGAACAGTTGGACCTGATGTGACCCTAACACAGTCCTTCACAGTGAAAGCTCCTAGCAATGGCAGTATCACAACATGTTCGGTTTCGTTCTCAGTTAGTTCTGAAGGAACTCACGATACCTTAACCGGTGCGACAGAAGTTGTGATATCGGTTGCAAGTCTATCCTTCGATACCAATGGTTTCAGACCACTAGAGGCAGATGCAGCAGCTAATGAAGCAGGTACTATCAGAATTGCTGTGAAGAATGATGGATTCTTAACCGCAAGCGATGTAATCGTAACTCTGGTCGGAACAGCTGATACCGAATTTGAGCAGCAGCAGGTCACTATTACAGTTCCTGCACAAGGTTCGGCCTATGCTGAGTTCTCATACGATGAATTCAATACCGGAAAGCAACGCTTCGAGGTACGAATGGAATCGATTGGGACACCGACCGATAGTACAGATGATGATCTTCAGGAATACTTTGACATCAGATTCTCTAGCATGTCCGAAGGCGAAGAGTCATCATATGTTCTACTGATTGTGGTCTTATTGGGTGCAGCAGTCCTATTCGGCGGCTATAAGGTCGCTCGAAAGGGTTCGAGCAGCCGGTTCTGAAGCGTTCGGAATACCATACAGGTTCAAGCACCATAGGCGATAGCCTCACCATATGTGGGATGAGCGACAGCTCGATGGAATGGAATTCATTCCAGAACCGACCGATTCTCGTATTGTTTCTGCAGCTGACCCTACAACGGTCGGCCATCAAGAAGGATGGCGAGGTGAAGTAATGGGTTGGTCTCCTGAGCCGATCAGGGTCGTGCCTAGGCGTTCAACTTCTGGGAAGAATATTCTAAACGTTGGAATAATGCTCCTACTTGTTTTGGTGATGTGGTCAATATGGCGTTCCCAATTTCTATTCATTGAGGTACCTCCTCAGCAATCTGAATGGGCATTCGAGGATTCGGGAGTACGATCATTACAATCTCTTGGTTTGAGTGGTGATGGAATCAGGGTTTGTATGGTAGATACTGGAATAGACACCTCACATCCTGATTTTAATGGCCTTCAACTAGTATTTCGTGATTTCATTTCAACCGGAAATGAACCTGTGGATCATGGAGGATTAGCACATGGTACTATGATGGCTGGTATATTGGTTTCAAATGGTCATCTAGATGGTGTCGCCCCAAATGTAATTCTTGGAATGGCAGCAGCTCTTGGAGAGGACGATGAAGGTGAAAATAGCGGTTCTGAAGATAAGGTAGCAGATGCGATAAATTGGTGTTGGAAAAAATTCGGCGCCGATATAATCTCACTTTCTTTAGGTGGGGTGCACGATCCAAATGCAACGACGGAAGGGCCCTCTTCGAACGCGGTGCGCCAAGCGTTGGATAATGGCGTCTTCGTGATCGCAGCAGCAGGCAACGATGGTGGAGAAGATGATGATGGCAGAGTCGCTTCACCATCAAATGTGAAAGAGGTAATTTCAGTAGCAGCTCTCGATAAGAATAATTTGATCTGGGAGGGCTCCTCGATTGGGTCTGGTATAGATAATTCTGGAGATGCAGAGATTCAACCTCATCAAAAACCAGAAATTTCAGCGCCTGGCGTCGACATTTTATCTACCGGTCCTGGCGGTGAATACTTCATTTCGACCGGAACTTCAGACTCAACAGTATTTGTCGCAGGTATCCTCTCTTTGATTCTTGAAGCGGAACCTCAAATCGCAAATGGTCCAGATATGGAGTGTATGGGTTTGGTCAAAACCGCGTTAAAACAATCCGCAGTGCCTCTTTTAGATGGTGTTGAGCACGACCCATATTGGGGTTATGGAGCCATCGATGGATTGGCTTGGCTTGAAGAGATTCAAGCCTTGGGGTCATGTAATTAACATTTGATATTATACAGGCTATTTGACATTTTTATATTTTTTAAGTATTAAAAATATGATATTTTAAGGATGATATGATACTCTTCAATTGACATTCTTCCAAATCAGTTAAGGAGGTAGCAGTTTTGGCAAAAGATACGAGGAATGTAATATGTCTTACAACAACACCGGCAAAAGCTTAACATTGGTCAGCATTTTTTTGCTATCTCTATTTACAGCAATGATTGCGGTTCCGACTGTTTCTGCAGTAAATGAAACCACAAATGGGACAATAACGGGGACTGAAACTTGGACTGGTGTTATGAACCTTGATGGCGATATTTACGTTGCTGGTGGTGCTAAATTAATTATAAACGCTGGTACTACAATTAATCTTCCAGCAGACAAAAATATTCAAGTTGCTGGTTCAATATGTGCTGGAGATTCCGCTTGTGGAGCATCTCAAGCGAGCACAGGTAGTCCTGTCCGGTTCAAATGGGCTGCTGCTGCCCCTGCTCCAAATAACTCGACAGGCCGATGCTACATTACAGGCATCTTGAACCCGGATATGGCTTGTGGGTCTGGACTTTACATCGAACCTACAATCGATACTACCTTTGATAGCGCTTACGGTATTCCTGTCGAAATAGATGATCGTGGAACTTTCAAATATGGTGCATTGGTATTTGCAGGCTCAAGCGTAATTACAAACTCTTTAACTTTTACAGATATAAACACAACTAATGTTTTAATCATAGATGGTGGAGCACCAACACTCGATATGGGTACATTTACCGTAGGGGTAGATGGTCAAGGCTACCATGGCGCCGCAATTCAAGCATACGGCGCTGGTGCAGGATTGATCACAATGAAAATAACCAACTCCGATTTCACTGGTTCTGAGGATGATTGCGGAAGTACAGGTGGAGGACGTTCAGCAATTTATCTCGAGGATTCCTTCATAGATATTAATTCGGTTTCTATTAGCCAAAATTCCTATGGGGTATTCTTGCGAAGCAGTAGTGGTTGGTTGACCAACTCCATATTTACAACCAAATGTAACGCTATCGATACAAATTCTCATCTTGATACCTTCGGAATTAAACACACTTTGATACTATCGGATAATACTATCACTACTGAAGAAGGTACTGGAATTACTGCTTACGATGGCGCAATTGTGCTCGCAGAACGTAATACAATCTCTGGAGCATCTGAGGGTTCAGCATTTGGTATTCGTTCTTCCAATGTAACAATCAACAATAACATCATTGGTCCAATCGAAGGTTGGAACGGATTATGGATATATGGCGATTCAGATATATCTGCTGAAAATAATACTATTATGAATACTGCAAAAGAGCCGGTGTTGATTGGAGAATATCACTACAAAGATCAAGGCTGGAACGTTCCAGCTCCTACAAAAGCGAGAATTTATTTCGCAAATAACATCGTTTCCAATAATTCAGGAACATGTAATTCAGATTATATGTACGGTGGCGATTTCAACTGCCCTGCATTCCATATTTTCATGTCCTCTGGAACTTTCATAGGCAATACGGTTACCGGTAATTCCGGTGATGGGTTCCGAATTAAAGGTGGAATAGTAAATGCACAAGATAACAATATTGAAGTTGGTGGATTTGCGGTTAATATTTCACTATTCGACGATAATTATGGCAACAAATTTGGCAGTATTGGTTATTTCTCTGGAAATACTTACACCAATGCTAGCCAAATATACAACATTACAGAATCTCGTGTAGCGGTACAGTCAGAATATATGCCAGACCCTGGAGCAGGTGAACTTTATCCGGTTTCTTTATCTTGGGGCGGAGCGGAATGCGACCCACCACTTAATTTGGATGAATGTTTACAAACACCACCTACCGCAATATGGCCGCCAGCTTTCATGCCATTAGCAATGGAAGTAAACCCTAATGCAACCACCTTTACATTTTCGGATATTCAAAATTTTGATCGTTCAAAAATACACATCCAGAATCAGAACACCCCATGGGGTGCTCAAGTGGAACAAGGTGAATTGGTAAGATACCAAGTCAAAGCCGATAATTCCCACGTTGTTGATGCTAAAGTGATAATCAAGGATGCAACCGGCAGACCACTTTACAATATGAGCACCGATTCATATGGTTATACTCAATGGGTAACCTTGCCTTCAGATTTCCATCTTGATCGCAATTGGAATCATTTTGCCATCGATGCAGGAGAAGATTCTTGCGGGGATGGAATTGATAACGATGGAGATACTCTAACAGATGGTCAAGATCCAGATTGTGCAACTGGTAGGGAATTACCTTTGTATCTGGTTGAAACAATGCGCTTCGGCAAAGGTACCGCGAATCACACCTTTACTCTCACCGGGATGGTAGACGAAGTTATTCATCTGACTAACTTTGCCCCTTCGGTATCGGTTGACCAATCTGATGGTACCTCATTCCCTCGGTCTGTTATCTTAACCGGTACGGCTCACGATGGTGCTAACGGGCCCTACTTCAATGATTACGATTCATGGAAGTCCCAATTTGGTACTGTTCAAATGGTAGAAATCCAGCCTCATGGTAGCTTGGACTGGTACTTGGCAACAGATACCTCCGGTTCTAATGGAACCGTAACTCAACATAATTGGCCCTTCAAAACCTGGACCTATGAACGGGATATGGGCGACCACTTTGAAGAAGACGTAACATTCAGAGTCCGTTCGAACGATGGTCTGGATGAATCAGTTGTTTCCACTCGTGTTTTCAAATTGAACATTAATCCACCAGTAATCAATCTTGATTCCCCCCTCGATGGCTCAACCCACGATGGTCAAGAAGTATTGTTTACAGGAACAGCAACTGATGATTATACTGGAGTACAAGGTAGTGATATTCGAGATATTTGGTTCCAGGTAGACGGCCCAAATAATTACTCGGCAAATTATCCTGCAATGAGTGGAGGCGGAACATCTTGGTCCGACACATGGAATTTCTCATCCTTACCTTCCGGCCTTTACACATTCACAGTGTGGGCGAGTGACTCAAATTATTGCCATGAAGTTGTGGATATTTGTTCTTCAACAACAATTACAATCAACATTGATAATGATAATTTAATTCCGATTGTACAAGTTAGTGAACCTTTGCCAATGCAAGCGGTTAGAGCAGATGAAGAGACGGTGATCAGCGGTGTCGCACGTGATAACGACGGCCAAGTTACCAGGGTCGAAATTTCAATTTTCGATCTTGCTAGCGGTTTTTGGCTCAACGATGGACCAAATCCGGTCACTACCTTCCAATCAAACGGCGCATGGATTGCATATTGGGATACTAGCAAATTAGTTCACGACCAACAATACGATATTTCAGTTATAGCCTATGACGGTATTGATTACTCGATGTCAGAAACATTGCGAATTATTATCGATAACCCAACCGATGCAAATAATATTGCCCCAACATTCAATCCAGATGGTTGGGCTAGTTCAATCACAATTTTCTGTGATGAAAACTCTAAGGTTTTCGACAAATGTAATGGTGGAGCATCGATTAACCTTTTGGATCATTTTAATGATTCAGACGGCGCAGGACCTGCATCTAACCATTTTATTTGGGATCTTTATGATGATCCAACCACAGCTAATGATGACGCGTATTTCGACTTCATTACCATCGATGCTCAAGGTATTGCAACTTACAATCCGATTGCAAATCTTCAGGCTTTATCTGCCGATATGGCGGAGTGGTCCTTGACCGGAGTGATGTTTGAGGCAAGAGATGCTCATGATTCTGTTGCGTTTTCATATACCGTCAATTTCATTGTAAAGGGTGTAAAATTCACCGCTAAAAGAGTCGATGATGGCCCAGTAGTTTTCGGTGATCCTGCAAATTACGAGGGCACAGGTCTTCCTGGTAGTCAGGTTAAGGCAAGGCTGATCGATGGTGATATCATCGTAAACAGTACGCTTGTGAAAGCGGATGGGCTTTGGGAGATGGATATTACCTCGGCTCAATTAGGAGATGATGGAACTTTCGTGATATATTTTGTCCAAGATGGTCAAACCATTGGAAAAGATGATGATTCTGCGGCCATAACATTGCAATCTGGTGATTCTGCAACCGATAGTCTTTCGTCAGGTGTTATCATCGCACTTAGTGTAGTTGCAATAATTATCTTATTGGGCGTCGGTGCATTCTTCTTCTTAGAATTCGAAGAATTCGATGAAGATGAAGAAGGTGAAGACCAAACAGCAGAGGCCGATAAGGACCCATATGCTTGGGCAAAGCAACGCGCGGCTGAGCAAGCAGCGGCAGCACCTGCACCGCAACCCGCTGCCCAATCACAGAATCCGGGCTGGCTATGGGACGCTCAATCCAACCAATGGGTTGCAGATCCTAATTACCAACCACCGCCACAATGATCAATTTGTGTGAGGGGGAACCCCACGCAATAGACTAAGAGTGAAGACGGCGGCCGTAATTTATGGTAATTGGTCCTAAGCCGGGAGTTCAAGAGAGAATCTTGTTACATCTATCCGATTTTTCGGATTTTATGAATTCTGTTGAAGTGCCATTTTCGTTATCCCAAATGGGAATTGCTAACGCGGTTGCAATCGCGCGTTCAAACGTTCCAAGAGCGATTGCAGGCCTCAAGGATCAAGGTTTATTGGTCGAGAGGCAGGCTCACGTCGCAGGAGTTAGTAGGAAAAGAAAAGCATATTTTTTGACCGAACCAGGGATGGTATTGGCATCGGATACTTGGAAGAGGTTGCGTGAATTTGAACTGAGATGCATTCTCCCAGGGGGTAATACAATCTCTTCAAACTTAGGGGAGATTCAAGACAAATTACCATTTTCAATGCGTCCAGTCGATGTAATTCGCTATCTCGATGATAACGGGGTTCTCGATGTTCGTTCTCTGTCAGCGGATTTAGTTGAGCGAGATCTGAGTAAGCACGTAGAGAAACAACTTGTTACAAGTTTGGGCGACCTGCCTCGTTTGCGTCACTTTTACGGACGCTCGACAGAATTGGATAATATGGTTAATCTAATCGAAGCAAGGTCAACAACTTTGATGATTCCTGGAATCGCCGGCATTGGAAAAACATCTATGGCTGCTAAAATCATTGAATCCTTTATGTATCGTAGAAATTTACTTTACCACCGCTGTCAAGATTGGGATGGTTCAAGGGCTTTTTTCGAAAGCATCGCTGATTGGTTGACCAATCTTGGCGATTCTACCTTTGCCGATTATATCGCGACGACGCCGGTTCCTCAATCTGCAGATTCTGCCAGATTAATTATTGACGCATTAGAAAATACCCCTGCATTAATCGTGATAGACGATTATCATAAAGTCGCAGATAAATCGTTACATCAGACAATACAATCCCTTTCTAGAGGTTTGGTCGAAAGCGAAGGAGAGGTAGGGCTGGTAATATTTTCGCGATCTTTCAAAGAGGTAGTGCCACTCAAAGATGCTGATGGGAGAATTGTTTCCCTCGTTCTGCCTTTAGAAGGCCTAGATCAGGAATCGACTAGGAATTTACTTTCAACTATCACCGATTTAGATGATGAGAAATTGATTTACATTCACTCGATGAGCCGTGGTCATCCTTTGGTTTTGGAATTGATCAACCGGGGGGCATCTGCAGGTGCTTTTCACGAATCTTTGGAGAATTATGTAAATATAGAAATTTTTTCAAAATTATCAGCCGAGGAAAAACGATTATTGGGCGCTCTATCGGTTTTCAGAGAGCCGGTTCCTTTGGAGGCTCTTACCGACCAAGGATTGAATGTTGATGAATTGGATTCCCTGGTCGAAGCTGGGCTTGCCCGTCACGGGGATTCTGAAACTTACGATGTTCACGATTTGATCAGAGAATTCTTATTACAGAGTTTAGATAGTCAAGGGCGAGAAGATTTGCACAATAAAGCGGTTCTTTGGTATGAGAAACAAGGTGAGGAAAGCCATGTAGCACTCGAATTAATTTTTCACTTAATCGCTTCATCGCGCCACGAAGATGCGGCCTCAATAATTGTATCTCAAGGTCGTGATTTAATCAAGGAAGGTCATATAGAATTACTCGATTTATTAGAAAAAATTAAAACCGAGGATTGTAGTGATAATAGTTCTTGTAGAATCGACAGCCTTAGAGGCGAAGTATTGGCTTTACTCGGTCGATTTGATGAGGCTGAAGAGGCATTCAATTTAGCCCGCCCAACCGCAGAGAAGGCCGGAATTAAAGATGTTGTAGCGGATATTTTAGCCAACTTGGCAGATATTTCATTAAAACGTGGCGATACTGAAGCATCGCTTTCGATGCACCGCAATGCATTGGAGATGTATATTTCGATCAACGATGCTCTTGGCGCTGCAAGGTCCTACAATAATATGGGCTATATTTTCAGAAGAAAAGGTGATAAAACCAAGGCGCTTGAAGCGTATGCGGAAGTTGAATCTATATTAAATGGCCAAGAATCTATTAATTTAATACCTGCTCAAATCGTTCTCGCAAGAGCATTATTGGATTTGGGTGAACACGAGCGAGCTCGAGACCATGCTCTGGGTGCTTATGAGGGATCAATAAATTCCAGCGATGCGATTCTGCACGCCCGTGCCCGCGCAGTACTTGGCCGGTTTTATGCAAAAACCGGTGATGCGGAATTAGCCTTGCATCATTATACCGATGCTCTCAACACGATGGGTGAGGCTGGAGATCCACTCGCTCTGGTCGAGGTGTCAATTCTTTTGGGCGAGGTTCTACAAGATAGTGGTAGGGTCGATGAAGCCCTTGAAAAGTATCGTGAAGCCTTGGTTATTTCCGAAGCGAATGATTTACGGATGCAAATCGGTGAATTATTATCTAGGCTTGGAGGAGTTGCCCCAGACCGACAAAGAAGAATGGAATATTTGCAGCGAGCACTTTCTGTCTTCAGGGAATTAGGTGCTCAAACTCGAATGCGCGAAGTCCAGATGATGGTCCATACCGCAGTTATGGGTCGTTGATTAGAAACTCGGTCTATTTGTAGCAATACTGGTAATTCCATTTTGATGAATTACCCATATTTCACTCAGGCCTGAGAGAGAAATGGTCCCAGAATAATTACCAGAACCGGTCGCAGAAATACTGACCTCTCGATTTAACTCATATTCGTCATGGTTCAAAGTTAAGCCATGTTCGCTGAGGGTTAATTTAAACAAGGTTTCATCCGCCTCGGTATATCTCCATTTTACAGCTTCAGCATATTGTATGGAGTCTCCTTGGCGACTTGCCAAATCCGCTCGCTCAACCGCTGATGCGAGGTCAGCAAGATTTGTATCGATGGCATTTTGGTTCCAACGTTCTCTGGTTGCTGTTTCAATTCCAAAGGACCAGACACTAAACATCGAGAGTAAAATTACTCCGAGCATGAAAGTAAAAATATAACCTAATTCAGTAGATGCAGCAGCTTCATCTCTCTTGATTTTAGAAATCATGAATTAGCCTCCGAAATATCAACATCGATACTGCTGATTTGCAAACTGAATTGAATCGGCTCCCCACCGGTATGCCAAATTGCTTCAGATGGTCCATGGGATGGAATCGGAACCCAGCCCACATAATCGGTCAACAAATCCAGCCGCCCTGGATAAACTATCCAATCTTCTGATTGATCTAATGCTCTCGAAGAGTATTGGGCGATCGCATCACCGTAAGGACCTTGCCAGCCTCTTCGCAAGTCAAATGCTTTGGAAGATGCTAAACTATATCTCATCTCCAATTTCAATTCCAACTCCATATTTCCTTGGCCGCTTGTAGAGGTAAATGAGGGGTGCATCGAGGGAATCGTCACCGAGAATCTCGGACCTGGACCACCTTTATCGCTAGGTGGCAAAATAACCTCGGCCTTAATTTCAGGATGGTTGGTTACAACAGCACCACCGGTCCAAGCGATCTCCAAACCGCTGATCGAGGTTTCGAATTCATATGTTAGCCTCGAAAGATGGAAAGCCCAAGCTGTGGCAATGGTTCCATGGGTTGAATCATCCACTTGGCCAATTAATTCAATCGAAAAACTCGAAGGATGAGTGCCTTCTTTCCAAGCTCTGAACAATTCATTTTGCATTCTTCCTGCCATATTTTCCCATGGGATTTCAGTTTGGATCCAACCTGAGGCAGTCATGTCGATTCCAATACAGCGCTGTGCTCCTTCGTCCTCAAGTCGTAATAATCCATCATTGCCTTGAGATTGGAGGACCTCGATTGCATCACCAGAAGTAAGTGTTACCCGCCCTTCAGCCGTAATATTCCACTCGGCCTCATAACCGACTAAATTAACTGAATTGGTTTTTGAAATATTTGTTAGAAATGTCTGGCCGCTTAATCGGCCGGTATTTCCAGCCGCCAAATACGTCATTCCAGAATCGCTCTCACTCCATTCGAGCAGAAAATTTTCACTACCCTTTACTATTGCAGAATTATCTATTTCACCATCAGGCCAAGCGATTGAAGTTGTTGAGTTTGCTCCTAATGTGAGGCCACCATTTCTCCAAGAAATTATCGTTGCCTCTTGACCCGGGTTGGTAAATATCACTGTACCATCGCTCGCTGGAGCTAAAAATTCCTTGGAGAGCATTGATGAATCTTGTCCTATCAACATGGTTGAACCCGAGGTCGTAGTTTGAACGATCAAGTTAGAATTAGCATTAGTCCTAAATTCAACCAATTTGTCTTCACTCAAATTGAATTGTTTTGTCCATGAATTTGCAAGATGCAATTTATCACTCTTTATCGACACATCTGAGTTTGTTATGCCGTCTATTGTCCATTCGATCAAAAGATTGGAGGTTGAGAGAAATTCGACATCCGTCAAACCACTAGGCAGCGGTAATGCCCAATGTCGTCCTTGACCGGTTGAAGGGTCTAACAATGATGGTTGAGCTAACATGATTCCACCTTCACCCGAGATCATCATTCCTGTTAAGTCATGACTTGAGGAGAAGTTTTTATCTCCGTCCAAACGGAGCACTTCCCCGATGTTCACCAAATATTCCACACCTTCTTGTACGATATTTACTGGACCTAATGGTATGGTCAATCCATGTTTTGGCGTTACTAAAATTGAATCGATCCCTCCAGGCGGTGAAAAAATGAATGGCCTACCCGGGCCTAGTCTCAAGTCCTCATAGCAAAGGGCCTCAATTTTGCTTTCGGAATGGCGGATGTCGATGGTCCGATCCATATCTAAGCCATCTCTGATTCTGAACGAGTTATCTTCATGCCAAGAAGCGGAATACCACATTCCACCTCTGGTCCGGTCCCATCCAAGGTCGCCGTCCAATGGAATCATTTCGACCTTGGTCATATCACCAGGCATTCCAGATTCGGCCAAGATATTAGCCTCATGTGCGAGAACGGTCATCTGGGCTTCCATATCGTGGCGTTTGACCGCCCCTTCTAATTCTTGGATAACCGGTGTCATCGACATTAGCATCAAACTGATAATTGAGATGACTCCGCCGAATAGTAAAACGGTTGCAACCGCTGCACTCACAGCATCTTCATCTCGACTGATGCCTTGCTTTATCAAGTCCTCACCTCAACTCTATGAAGGTCGATCTCCAAATCGATTTTACTCTCTCCACCATCGATGGTAAAGCCATCACTACCGCTTGCCCGTTGCCATGGACTTAGGCCTCGATATTCGGAATTGGTCCCAGCTGCGAGATTTAGATTATAATCGGTTAACCAGCCTTCGGTTAACTGGGGTGAAATCGCATCGTCTAAGGTTGAATCAAATGTGAATCTGAAGTGCCAAGCATCACCTGAGAATAATGTGATTGGGCCATTTGACATCAGATCCAATTCCACAACCCGTCCACTAGGTGCAGCCCCAATAATTCGCACGTCTCTTAATCGTAGGGAGGCTCTCATGGTTCCATCGATCAATTCATCAATGTCGATATCAGGTTTCTCTATTACGTCCCAATGAATTGAATCTGTTCGGTCATATCTTGCATCATTGATCACCGCTATCTCGTTTTGGCCACCTTGATAATCTGTGACGATTCGCAATCCTGAAATCACAATTTTGGCATGGGTATGAAGTTTGAGACCATTCGCATCGAAAATGCTGACGATGTAAAGGTTGTAAACATTCAAGTCGTGCTCGATAATGACCTTGTTATGGGACGGGGTAAAATTTGTTATCTGTGAGCCAGTTGGCGTCCAAATCGAAACCGATGCTGCACTTTCATTATATGCTAAGATCGAAAAAGCGCTTCCATTCAGATATTCTACCTCGATTCGTTCATCGGAGGTTAAATCGGCTGATACGGTCCAGATTTCAACATTGATCAAAGTGCTCAAACTGCTCGTTGCTGCTGGGATTGTAGTTTTAATACCCGTCCCTTCGCTTGCAGAACCAACCAGTTCGAGTCTACCATCAAGCCTTTCAGCCATACCATTGGCGTTGGACCAACTGCTGTTGTCTTGAAATTCTGCAACAAATGGAGTGAGGAACATGAATGTGCCACCCATCATGGAAACAACCATCGCCAAAAGCATTACTACGCCCAAGACTTCGCTAACAGCTTGGTCTTGACGTGACAGCGTTCCGGCTTCCATCAAAGTGAGGATATTCTACCTCGTTATTATGTGTTCACCATGTAGAGCCCTTACAGGGCTCATCTGCTGATGGTAATTTTAGTGCGGTTTTGGTTATCATTCGCAATATTTCCGATGGTATGAGTGAATTCGGGGCCATCTTGAAGCGAGATTCTGATGTCACCCTCAAAAATATGATCCAAATGGTACAAAACAGTTGATTCAGCCAGGTGAGGTTGGTTGTTTTTTTCCGAGAGGTGAGTCAGGACGATCGACCTTGTGTTCTCATTGACAACCGATGCCAAAAATTCGCCGGTTTGTTGATTGGAGAGGTGACCTCCTCGGCCCGAAATTCTCTCCTTCAATCTGGCCGGATATGGGCCATTCCACAAACGTGAATGATCATAGTTTGCTTCGATTGAAATATGCTCGCAGCCATACATATGGCTAACCAATTCGTCAGTCCAAGATCCAAGGTCCGTTACCAAGGCTGCCCTCTCTCCGTTATGGCTGATTATGAACGCAACATTATCGGCTCCGCCATGAGGGACTGGGACCGGCAAAATTGCAAGGTCATCAGAGAATTCTAACGCCTCCAAATTTTCGAATAATCTGACGGTTTTCAGGTCGAGATTTAGTGCACTCGCTGTGCGGTCATTACACCAGATTGGAATTCCCCATTTCCGTTGAGCGATTCCGGCTCCACCTCCGTGGTCCCCGTGGTGGTGGGTGATGAGGATCGCCTCGATCTCATTTGGTTTGATATTCATCAATCCCAACCGTTTTTCCAACTGCCTACCACTGAATCCTTGGTCTATCAATATGCGATGGCCCTCGCACTCGATAAGCGTCGCATTACCACGACTACCCGAACCGAGATGCGTTATCGATAATGACATTGCTAACTCGATGAGGCCAGCGCGCTGAGCCCTTGAACTCATCTATCTTCAAAGAATGAAATATGTGGATTTCCTATGCAAAATTAACTAGCCAACCTCAAAAATGTCTGAACATCACTCCATCATACTCATAAGTCGGATTCGTCGGTTCATAGACGGTAGGGTGCGTACGCGCCCAAGGTGGTCACAATGCGACGGTCTCAATCAACTCTATTGGTAACTATACTCGTGGTCTCAGGACTGTTCATGATGTCGCAGATTCCAGCAATATCAAATGTCGGAACAATTCATCCTAATGCGACTAATCAAGAACGCCCACCAACCACCGATTCCGATGGCGATGATATTCCAGATGTCCACGAGAATCTTTTCTCCGAATGGGTAAATTGGACGGCTAATGACGGTCGTGCGGTTTTGATTAAAGGGCTGGACCGAGACGATGCATCGGATGCAAATTCTGATTTGGACCACGATGGTCTAAATGCTACCGAGGAATATTGTTGGCCCTATCCAGCTAATTGTACAGATACCGGATTCACTAGAGGTTTGACCGGTGTAATCGATCCTTTCACCGGAGACCGTTCCTATCTCGACCCTCGTATTGCCGATACCGATGGTGATGGGATGCCAGATGGCTTCGAGGTGGCAATGTGTGAACGATTGGATTCATTCGATATTACAACTATGAGTTTCCAATGCTCCTTATTTGATCCTCTAAATGCATCCGATGCTGAATCTGACCCGGATGAGGATGGCTTTGATGTCGACAGAAATGGATTTTTATCACCTGGTGAAATGCTAACCTCTCCCGAAGAATACTCATATGGTGCACCAAGTAATTGGACCACAGAATTGGATGGATTACGATGTAATCATCCCGATCCTGAAGGGGCAGTAATAGAGGATTGGCCCTTTATCTCATTAGATCCTGCTTTGACCAGATTACTGAATTTGCTCGATGCTTGTGCTTTTAACGGCACAGAAAATGTTGTCGACGAAGAGATTTGGCTTGGAACCGATCCGCTTGAAGAGGATAGTGACCGGTATAATTGGGATGGATTCAAGCATCGAAGAATTTATCCTTCTAGCGGGGATGGCATATCGGATGGTTGGGAAATACACTTTGGATTAGACCCACTGAATCGCTCGAACGCATTGAGTGATTTAGATTCTGATGGCTGGGATGTCAACCGAGATGGATTCCAATCAAAGGATGCTGCAAGGACAAATACCGCGCTAGCGGTTGGAGAAGAACTCTCAACACTAGAGGAATATTTGGTCCATTTGGACGATGGTAATACTGTGAAATCAGGTATGCGGTCGGTCGGTCTAGCGGCTAATTCTGGGACTTATACTGAATATATGCTAACAGCCGAATCATCGACTGAAAATATTACAATATTGCACCATGATATTAGAGAGATTATCTCAGCAGATGGCTTGATGTGGGTCGGCACAAAACTAGGGCTTACAGTCATAGATTTCGAAGCTGACACTTCCAAAGATTTTCCACTACCTCAAGGCCATGACCTCAACGATCTCATCGTTCTTGATAGCACAGTTGTAATGCTTACCGAAGGTGGGATTTGGATCGCCCAACACGATGGCGGAGCAGTAGCCCCTATCGGCGAATGGGAGTATATCCCAGGAACTTTCAATGCAGGTGATACTCTAATCAGAGACGGTGATAATACCCATATCATTGCCTTGGGAGCTTATGGCTTTGGCAAGGTCATTGAATTGGACTCAGATGGAGTTCTAGGTTCGATTTGGGAGATTGGAGCCGGAATCTCAAATGTGATGCTAGAGGGAAACGCTAGTGCAACTCAAGTTGAACACGTTGATGTCAGCGGTGGTCCACTCACTCTCTATGTTGGTACAGACGTCGGTTTATTTCGAGTCGAAACCGCTTCTGCAAGGGATACTGCTACACCAACGTGGGTGTTTTACAATTCTCCTGAGCCAACTACTGTAGCAAATAATTACGCAGAACTTCGAGCCCTTGGTTCACAAACTACCGGCAATCCTGCATGGGTAAATACACTGGTCGCGCAAGGTCCGACCGGTGGTGCGGACCAAGTGGTTTGGGTTGGAACTCCTTCAGGATTACATCGAATCGATTTGGTTGCTGGTCATATGGACCACAGCGGATTATTAGAGCATCCAGGTTTGGATGGTAAGACAATATCCGATGCTAATTATATTCAATCGATCACTCCTACCGATTCCTCATTATTAATTGGAAGTAAATGGGGTCTTTGGGCAATAGCCGGAGGGCATGCTGCGGTTTATGGAGCCACCTCTCAAGAGTGGATTCCAGGGGCGGTCGCATCGAGCGCAGTTCATGATGTAAATGGGGTAAATACCGTTTTCGTTGGAATCGACCCCGGGAAATATTCAAATTTACAACTTATGGACCCGATGGTCAATGATTCCGATTCGGATGGCATGATCGATGGTTGGGAAGTTCAATACGGATTAGACCCAACCGATCCGTGGGATGCATTACTCGATGCAGATGGTGATGGTGTTAATTTAAACGATGATCCAATCAAAGAAAGACTCTGGCGCAATCTCGATGAATTCAGATATACTGCTCGAACTGCAGATGGCTTCAATGCAACAGATCCTCGAGTTGTCGATACCGATATGGACGGTGTTAATGACGGTGCAGAATATTTCGGTTTATTTCATGAATTAACCCCTCTTTGGTGCCATTATACCAACTCATATGACTTTGAACACATCTGTGGTGATGAAGCAGGACAAGCAGCGAATGCTACATATTTATCCTCGTTGGGAATCGATGAAGGTACAGATCCTACCAACTCAGATTCTGATGGAGATGGAATGCCAGATGGATGGGAAATCAAGCACCGTCGTTGGATTGGTTCAACTTTTACCGGCTCAAATAATTGGAGTTTGGACCCCAGTAGGGCCGATGATGCCCTTTGGGATGCAGACGGTGACGGATTATCGAACCTTTGTGAGTACCAATGGTCTCAGATTAGGCTTGGAGCGATTGCGGGTGATATTTTGGAGAGCCATTTGGTCACACCTGAATCCGCTCAAACTTGGGCTGAATCAGATCCAAATAATGTCGATTCAGATGGTGATGGCTTGCCCGACGGATGGGAAGCAAGGAATTCCTGTGTTTGGACTGTATCTAGAGTTGGAATTAATCCGTTAAATGGCAGCGATGCGTTTGAGAATCCTGATGGTGATGGTTTCGATATTAATATGAATGGAGTTATCGAAGATAATGAAGCATTCGTAAACTGGCTTGAATACAATATTCGGGATAACTTATTTTCGGGCAACATGAGTCTTGATGGTGAAGAGATACCCGAAGGATTCAGCACAGATCTCTTCCGAAACATTTCGGATTGGGCAATACCTGAAGATACATTTGGCGATGGCGATGCTACCGGTGACCCAACCGATGCCGATAGCGATGGTGATGGCATGCCAGATGGTTGGGAAATTTGGTTTGCTCGTTGGCATTTATTAGATTCTGAATGGACTCTGGACCCATTAAATTCTGAAGACCGTTGGGAAGATTCTGACGACGATGGAATGTCAAATTGGGAAGAATACAATAGTATTGATCCAAGTCGTTCCGAGACCAATGCGAACCGTTCGAGCCCGCAATGGTTCGTCACCAGTATTGGTGCAGGATTCACTTTACAACAATGGGCTGGAATTACCAATGCCGAATCTTTTGGCAGCTTTGCCTCACAAGAAATTATCAACATCTCGGGCTATACTACAGATCCAACAAATCCGGATACAGATGGTGATGGATTCCTCGATGGGCTTGAATTATTGTTCACCGCTTGGAATGATACAGCCCAGACTTGGACACTTAATCCATTGGTGCCGGGAGATGGTTTATTCGATGCAGATAACGATGCTCTAACCGACGCTCAAGAATTCTCATTGGCTACAATGAATCCTGTTAATGGTATAACTCACCCTCTAGATGCACCACTCATGCATTTGGACGGCGATATTAACGATCCAACCCAAAAAGCTCAACGAGTTTACTCAATCCTATTGGATAAATCCCTAAGAGGGCAGCGCCATTTAGAAGCATTCCAAACCTGGCAATCAACAGGGATTCCTAGTAATTTCTTAGCTACATTGATGGGAATAACCGACCCAACTATCGCCGATACAGATGATGATGGGATGTTAGACGGTTATGAATATTGGTTTACAACTTGGGATTTAGAAGATAATCGTTGGTCGATGAATCCTCTAATCGATTCAGATCAATGGCTGGATAGCGATGGTGATTCTTATGATTGTAATCAAGACGGAAATCTATCATTAGATGAACAATTCACCAATAAACGCGAATATGAATCTCGAGTTTACGGGAAATATTCACAAAGATTTACCACTAATGCTGGCCTGATTGGTTTCGGTGATGATGCTATTTCAGCATATGAAGAAGATGGAAAAAGCAATGGTGAAGCACGCCTTGCTCTATTCAACGATTTTTATGGGAAAAACTCGGAATCGACCAGTCGTGTCGATATGATAAATACTGCCGATCCAGATACATTTAATCGAACCTTATTGGGTATTTCAGATCCGACGAGCACCGATTCAGATTCAGATGGAATTGAAGATGGATGGGAATATTGCTACGCTGTTTACGGTTTACCGGATGCGACAACGGTTAATCACTGGGCGAGTAATCCAGTAAATCCATTCGACGTAAATTATGATCCTGATAGCGATGGCTGGTATGGTAGAACCGCATTTGATACCCCCGCTAGCCAAGGCAGTTGGACCGACCGGTCTTTCACAGCAGATGGTGGCATTATTCAGAATGGAATCGGTGATCTACCATTTACCAATATGATGGAATGGTTGAATGGTACTATGCCGGATACGAATGACTCGGACAATGATTCAATATCTTATATTACCAATATTAATTCTGGGTCGGTCGTTTCTCATTATCTAGATTGGAATTTATCAGATGGTCGTGAGGTGTTCAAATATGGTACAAATCCGATGGATAATGATACCGATGGCGATATGTTGCCTGATTGGTACGAATATTCCAAGGGTTGGAACGAATCGAATGATAATTACAGTTCCTTCCTCAATGTGGAAGTTCAATGGGTCGACCCTAGTACAGGTGTAGCCTGTACCGCTGATACGACCTCTTGTAGACCGTTATCTCAGAATAGTGGAACCCTTTCAAGGCCGACTTTAGGCTTGACTTGGGCTCAGTTTGACCCTAGGGATTCGTCAGATGCGAACTATGATCCAGATATGGATGGTAATTGGGATTGTAGTGGTGCGACCTGCGAATATACTGCGTACACTAATTTCATGGAATTTTTCATGCTCGCCGACCCAAATCTCGATTCTCCTAATGCCGTGCGATTATCTGGTGAAACCTGGCAGGGTTCACCGATAACTGAGTGGTGGCAATTCAGAGCTTTCACTCTTGGGTTGGGAGAAGTTTCCGAAGATAGCACCAATTATCTTCAAATGAATAAGAGAAATATTGATGATGAAATTTACGTATTGATAATCGACGATAATGATGGCGATTTCTTAGTTATTGATACTGGAGATGATGTCACATTATGTTCAGGAGATATTACAGATGATTGGGAGTTATATTATACTGGCAACACTAACCGTGCACCGACAATTTCTGTCGGTGAACACGAATTAGGCTGGTACTTGCTTGACCTTGACGACGATCATATCGCCGAAGGAAGTGACCCATTAAACTGGGATACCGATGGCGATTGGGTTGTTGATTGGTTTGAGGTTATCGACGATGAAGAAGACGGAATGCGTGGAGATTCATCGCCGATTCGTTACGATTCTCGTCAGACGGCTTAAGCCATTTTAGTTGACGCTGAACCGGATGATTCAAGGCTGAGGTCGGTGCTGGTCTAAACAACAGGGTTGGTGTACATGTTGCAGAAGGTTTCCTCTCGTGCTGCTTTTATCATGGTTTTGCTATTATTGTTGTTGACTCCACTCAGCCCAATGGCCGATTACATGGGGGAAAATGCCGAGGCAGCAGGCTCTACTCGTCACATTTACACCTTTTCAGATGGTAGTGTAGAAAACATTGCCCTCTACCAAGGCGGCGGGCCTGATACGACAACAATTGTATCTTTACCTAAAGGCGCTGAAGTATTGGATGTCCAATTGACACTCTCTGGTGCAAGTTCAACTGGCTGGTCACAAGTTACAACTGATACTTACGAAGATTGGATGGATGGAGACGGAAATAATGTTGATTCAAGATCGGAGGATTTGACCCTTGGTTTAGGTGCATCGGATGTTCTAGAGTCTAAGCATGGAATGGACGAAGAAGTGTTTCCAGGCTCGACCGCTTGGCTAGATAACGGAAGTTATTCGATACGTCAACCTCATACCTCAAATTCTACTGAATCGAGATTTAGTGAGCAAGTAAAAATTACTAATACCAATTTGATGGCCCAAGGACAAGGAGCGATTTTGAGAAATCACGACCAGTTATTCATGTCGACATGGAGCGGTTCATCGTTTGACAAAGTGGTCCACAAAATGAATTCTAACAATATGAGTCGAAATGCAGTTGTCGACCTTCAGCAGGGTTCCTGCACCTTACCTTCTGATCCAGCATCGACCTATTACAAATCCTATGGCTTCAGAGATTGGGCGGTAACAGATGATGAGATTATGTATGGGATTTTCTCGACTTACAAATACTTCTATTCAACCTCGGCACCAACTCAACATCACCGAATCTTGAAGATAGACATCAGTGATGACTGGACTTGGAAGTGTCTTGATTCTTACGACATATCAGCTCAATTCGGCGAATATACCGCTATCGGTTATGATCGAGTCGATGACCAAATTTGGGTCGTTCACGGTCAGCAGCGGCGAATTGTCCCGTATGATTTTGGAGATAATGGACAATTTACCAGAGGTGAAGAAATGTATTCTTTCACTTCGAGCAGTTCTTCAAATACGGCTTGTGGCCAATCCTCAAGCATTGTCCGAGGACTCGCTGTCCATGGGCCAATGTTTTACATGCGTTGTATGAAAGGTACATATTATCAAGATACGGACCAATTAAGTGCATGGGCTATATCTGGGTCAACTGCTTCATTGGTGCCTCAATCAGGAACCCGTGATCTCTCATCATTAGGCAATGGATTAGTTTACGATGGTGATAGATTATTGACTGTTGATTGCGGTTATTCAAGTTGGCAACAAAAGACCCTTTACTACCGTGAATTAGGAATAGCAATTGAATACAAGACAACTGCCGCTCCAGGATCTACCACTTGGATCGGCGAGACTATTTCGACTACTGATGATGTAGTGGCAGTGAATGTTAGGAATCATTGGTCGGCATTGAGTCAAGGAGACCGTGTCGATTATTGGGTTAGTGCCGATAACGGCACCCATTGGGAGGCGGTTGAGAAAAATCAAACAATTCACTTTTCTAATCCGGGTAAAGAATTGGTTTGGAAATTACAATTAATAGGTTCGTCCGCAGTATCTTGGTGGGTAAATCTGGAATACACTACCGCTTATTTCAGTTCTGGCGATTGGACTTCTCAAGTTGTGAATACCGGAACTGAAGTTGGTAAAGCAAGAGCGGTATGGACCTCAACTGATCCGAGCCCGACCTCGATTTCGGTAATGGTTTCAAATGATAATGGCTCGAGTTGGCAAAGCGCAGATAATAATGTTGAGTTTAATTTCCCATCGAGTGGTGGGGGCGGAAATGAAATATTGTACAATATTCAAATGTCAACAACTGATTCAAGCCAAACCCCTTCGGTTGATTCGTTTATTCTGTGGTATGAAGAAGGATATCCCGATGGACCATCTCTCGATATTGGTGACGATGATGTTTGGGATTGGCGCTCGATTATTTTCTTGAACGAATCCGATATTGTGGCTTCAGACGATTCCCCTGTTGGATCGGTTGTATCAGAATCTCCCGGCCTAGTCGCGGCTTTCAATACCCATATTCCGGAAAATGGAATTGGGACGGTAGATATTCCAATCGCGGTCAAAGCTAGAACTCCAGGTCGCATCAAAATAACTCAATTGGATATTGAATATCGCTTGAATACTCGAGTTCTCGATGCAAGTCTTGAAGGTGGTCTAGTCACTCCAGATAATATTTATCGCAATTTGGTTGTGAGGGTTGGACATGGCGACAATGTTGACCGTGTTACAGAAGCAGTCATTGGATTAGACCATAGTCATGGAGATAACCCAGCGTTCAAATGGATTAGAGGTGATACTTGCAATGTTGAAGATAATGCGAGTGAAATCATCACATTTGATGTAGGTAATTGCACGTCTGTCACCGATGATGAGGGAATCGTATCTATCACCATGGCGATGAAAGTAAACTGGACTTGGGACGATGAACGCAAAATGGAAGCGATAGTTTCAGTCAATGATGACGTTGGCGCTCAAGTTCAATCTTGGAAAACCGACACCTTGGAATTAAATGTTGAGAACGATATTCAAATGGATGGGATGAGAGTTTGGGAAGAAACCGGTCGAGAATTATACCCGGGCGATTGGGTTCGTGGAGGATTCAATCTATCGATCGCTGGTGGCCTTCATTTTGAAAACTCTGCATTTGCGCCACAAGCCGGTGAATTCATACTTAGGGTTTTAGCTCAAAATATTACCTATGACGGAGATCCAATCGGTGAACCTATCATCCTTCATCAAGAAGGGAACCCTGCGTTTGGCCGATATAATTTGACCTTCCAGTCACCGGTTGAATCGGCTCCTGGTGGCATGGTTTTATACGTGGAAGCAATTGATTTACCCAATGGTTCCACCTATGCAAATCCCGGATATAATACCATTAAATTAGTATTTGATGGAAATTCACCGCTGGTTTTGTTTGCAAGTCCATCAAGTGGAGATGAAATGCATGTAGGTGCACCTGCCCCGGGTGGCCAATCTATCGAGATAATCATTCAGGATTCTGTAGATCCACCTCAAGTGGTTGATTTACACTATTGGATTGGATGTGAACCAGGTGATCATGAATCTTGTTCAGATTTGAATTTCAATGGCTTACCAGAAGATGGTGAGTATCGCTCAAAAACCTTAACTACTCCAGAGATTAAACCTGGCGGTATGAATATTTTTAACGGATTGATCGATGATTCGATGCTATTACACGGCGCTCGAGTGGCATTCTTTGTAAGTGGTAAGGATAGTCAAAATAATACAATTGCAATGGGTGGAGGCCCAGTTTGTGATGATGGACCACCTTATTGTGGCGATAAACCAGGTGAAATTCCACCAGATTGGGACAATTCATTGTCATGGTATTCGATTCGACAAGAGTTTGAGCCTGTGATGGATGTTGATAATTCGACGATTTTAGGTCACGATGATAAAACACCTCTTCATCCGGGCACACCCTATACTGCAACTTTTACGATTTCAGATATTAATGGATGGTCTGATGTACAATATGTCCAATTGGCATTAGCTGGTGATTTTGATGATGATGAAACCTCGATATTCGCCTTGTTATCCGCTGATGAAAATGGCATGCCCGCTATCAGCCTCGAAAGTGGCGGTTCAGGCCTGGCAGTATCCAATTTATACTCTTCAATATTTTTAGATCCAACCAATAATAGTAGAATGGTCGTATCGATTAGATTCCAATTGACCTGGAATTTCCCTGAAGTTTGGGATACAAATGGCGATTCATATTTCATTCCAAAGGTGTGGATTGAAGACAAACCTTGTGGTTTAGAATCCGATGTGCCATGTAATACGCATAAAGCCGGTCTTGGAAACGACATGTGGTCGCTAGATAATGACTTGCGCTTCGATACACAACAAGGCCATTTATTAGCAATCGAATTACGCGATGGCTCAAACCATTATAATCCTGAATTCGATGAAACATTAATCGGTGCTGGCCAAGCAATCCGCTTTTCAGGCCGGGTCTTATTCGCTGAAGATGAAACACCAGCGCCGCAAGGCGCATTTGATATAGTCCTAGGAGATTACGACCAAGAATGGGTTACATCAAGCCGAGACGGTGGTTATTTCAGTATTGATTTCCTAGTTCCAGATGTCCGAAGTGGTCATTTAGACCTAAGGGCAAAATTAACCGATTTGCCGGGTCTTTCAACCGATGAATCAGAATTCAAGCCTCGTTTGAGATTAGCAGTAGATAGTGCTAGACCAACTATTCATATGGTTACTTTAGACGGAATTCTTGCTGGTGAAGAAGTTCCAATTTCCCGAGCAGGAAATCTCCTAGTGATGGTTGAAACCAGAGATGATCAAGGATTTGATGCGAATCACCCTGCAGTTCTACATTATTTGGTTAGAGCAGGAGAAGCTGAAATCAGTAGAGGTTCTGCACCGCTACCGGAGACCACACCATTCGAGGACCAATTCTTTTGGACTGGATATATTGATTTGACCGATGGTGGAGCAACGATGTTATTGCCTTCCTATACCATCGATGTTTGGGTGACTGGTTCGGATGCTTCTGGCAATCCGTACGATTCGGCAAATAATCAGATTGGTCAACCTATCGCCTCTTGGCCTCTTGCTTTGACAGGACCTGATGTTAGTCTCAGAGCTGCTGATACGGTTTGGTGGTGGTCCGACCCTTCACCTGCGCCAGGTGACGCGGTCAGCCTGACCATTGAAACGAGAAACTCTGGAACAACAGGTGAAGTGAGTTTCGTCCTGCAGCGCCGTGTAAACGGCGATGATTGGCTTACTTTAGATGAGAAATCAATAGAGTTATCATCCGGTAAAAAAGGTCAAGTTCATCTCGAAACAATTGCCGATGGAGTTAGCGGTCAACCCCTTGAATTCCGGCTATTATTACTTGATTCAGGTGTTGAAAAAGAAAGGATTTCAATATCACCTTTGATTTTAACCGAAGAGACAGAGCGAGATGGTGTAGCATTAGCAAACCAGGTTGCCGAGTCTCAATTATCAATAATCATGTATTTGATTGCCTTGAGTGCAATGTCCTATGCGATATTTACAATGGTTCAAATGAGGAAGATTAAACGCGGTGAGGAGGTAGAACCCGAGGATCAAACCGGTGAGGTTATCGCTGATTTAGAAGATTCAAAGAAAGTTCCAGAAGTACCTGATATGAGTGCTCAATTAGCTGTTGAACCTGCTGCAAACAAAGGTCCACCCATACCTCCTGATGGTCTGCCTGAGGGCTGGACTGAAGAGCAGTGGGGCCATTACGGTGAGAAATATTTGAATTCTGGTCAATAATTTGTGTTAAGGGGAATTTAAAATGAATCCAGCCGAGGGGATGGTGGTCCTTCAAGAAAGGATGGTCAATTTGGTCAACCAGTTATCGATGCCGGTTTTGGAGTGCAGTTTGGTGATAGGGCGATGGACCAATAAGATGACTATCCATTTAACGAAATTAGCGCAAACGAACCAGGAAACACTAACTCCGCTACTCAGTAATCCTTGGGACTTAGATGTAGAACCAGTAAAAACCGAAGTTGAATTCGATTTGGAAAAAGCTCTTTCATTAGTCGACCACGACCGGATGGATATTCTTGACACATTGGTGAGGGTAACCATAGAGGAACAAGAACTCCCGCTCGCCGATGGGTTATTGGTTCTGAGGTCATGGGAAAAATTAGTGCGGGAGCAATTATCACAGGTAAAAGGTCCAGGCCAATTATTCAGCCCAACCGATATTCCAGAAGATTTTTGAGGTGGAAAAATGAGAGCGATATTTTTAGCGGTTACCATAATCTTAGCAGCATTTTCAGGTTGCTTTGGAAGTGATGATATTCTTAGCGAAAAAAGAGGCATTCCGGGAGGATTGACCTTGGCTTGTCTACAAGATTCACAATTTACTAGCATGGAGTTAGTTTTCCTTTATGAAGAAGGCTATGAGCCAGAAGCAAGTGATTTACTCAAATCTCGGATCGACCAAGTTTGTGAAAAATCAACTGTTAGAATTAGAAAAGAAATAGTAAATTTCGAACATTCTGGAAGCTGGTCATCCGATGATATCAGAGACCAAAGATGGGATTTGGGCGCTGATGCGATGCAGGAAAATACCTTGAGATGGTATTTTCTTTTCCCATCTGGAGTCTATCAAAAAGATAGTGTTCTCGGTGTTGCAGTAGATGCTTCAACAGTTGCAATTTTCAAAGATTCAGTAGCGGATGCCGAAGGATTCCTCGGTCGACCTTCGGCAGAAGAGGTCGAAAGGTCGGTAACGGTTCATGAATTAGGTCACCTCTTAGGTCTGGTAAATCTGGTATATACCTCCCCGATCGATCATGAAGATTCGAATAATAAAGGCCATTCAAATAATGATAATTCAGTCATGTATTGGGCGATTGAATCCAGTGATGTTGGAAACTTTATTTCTGGTGATTTGCCAGATGAATATGATGCTGATGACAAGTCGGATCTAAGCGGATTAGCAGATGGTACAATATCGGCTAAGAACCAAATTTGGTCATGATTTTCTACTGACGATAATACTCGCTGCCCGCCAAGCATCGAAAACCGACCACACATAGAGAAAAACCCAAAGAATTAGTGTGAACGACAGAGGGATTTGCAATAAGAAAAAATCAGTACCTCGGCGGTGGTTACGGTTGAAGTGTTGGCCTAAGTAGAGGAAAGGGACCAATGCTAGAATCATTGCAATGACAGGTCTGAAAGTACCCCAAATACCGATTCCTGCGGTAATTTCGTGCCAAATTTGTCTAATGATTGCGAAAAAGCCGAATCGAGGTTGCTTTGAAGGCACACTCACCTCGATAACCTCGACATCTTCGTCATCCATGTATTAGGGGGCTAAAATGGGATTACTTGTCAACATGACGATGAAAATGCTCAAAGTTAGACCGCTTTTAGCCCAGTTGATGCCTAAGCCAATTCTCGTATCCGGCTTTGAGCCATTTGGAAACCATAAGACGAATATTTCCAAAAAGGTTGCTTTAGAAGTGAACGGATTATCGGTTCGCGGTCACACAATAGAATCAAAAATATTGAGCGTTGATTTGGCTGGAGCAAAATATGTATCTCAACAGCTCAGTGAACAGGACTTTGCAGCGATTATTCATTTAGGTCTGGCAGAGAATGCCAAGGTACCTCGGATTGAGTTGAAAGCAAAAGATATTCTTGATTTCAGAATTCCTGATAATTCGGGTCGCCAAATAAAAGATTCGATAATTTCCGGGGAAGGAGATTTGTTTTCGAAAATTGAAATTGATGATTGGGATATTGCCACGATGATCAGCCAACCGATAATAAGCGAAGATGCGGGAGAATTCCTTTGCAACGAAGTTCTTTATCGGACTCTGCACGCTCTCAATGATAACACTCCTTGTTTTTTCTTACATTTGCCCCCTATTTGTGAAGATCCGGTCGGTTTGGTTTTACAATGTTTAGACCGGATGCTACGTCCACCTTGTTTAGATGTGGGTGCAGGTGCGATTATTAGCGCTGGAAAATTCTTGGCAGCTAGGCGTGCTCCCAAAGAAAAACATGCAGGTTGGTGGGAATTTCCTGGAGGGAAATTTGAGCCTGGTGAAGACGCGGTTGATTGTTTGAGACGTGAGATCAGAGAGGAGTTGGAACTTGAGGTTGAGGTTGGAGAAGAGGTTGGTATTTGGATTTATGATCATGGTGATGTGGTCGTCAGGCTTCATGTTCGGCGCTGTACCATAATTTCCGGTGAGATGAAATTGAATAATCACGACAAGGTCCAATGGTGTACAAAAGACGACGAAGTGGACTGGTTAGGTCCAGACCAAGAAATAGCATCTGCAATAATCGGCCATATTTCCAATTGACAAAATTTCATCAGCTAAGCATTATTCTGATTGGAAACATGATCATTAAAAAAATGACTAAGGGTGCTATTGCGGAATAGAATAGGCCTTTGTGAACGATTTCTTTGCGAATTTTTTCCCCAAGAATCCAGATGAGAAGGGAGAGGTAGGATACTGTGACTCCGGTAATCATCATTCCAATTGGACCGACTATAATCAATCCCCCATATCCACTAGGAGGTTCAATCCAGAAATATACCAGCATAATCAGAAACAAAACCAGACCAATAACGAAGATTACTACTGCAACAATATTCGTCCATTTCAGAATATTCTTCAATGACCATTTCTTTTGGTTACTCCAAGAGAATTCTTCATCACAGTAAGGGCACTCAAACAATCCATATTCGCCTTCTTCCAATTCGATATCTTCTTCACAATGAGGACATAGGATATCGCCCATGTTACTTCCATTAATTGCTACTGAATAAGTGTTGAGCCATTCATCTTGGTTTTTTGGTGGTCTAATACAGACAACCGACATATCATCTCCATAAAGTCGCAAGGGGTCATCCCAAACCGCTCTGTATTTGATAATTAGAAGCCGATTAATTGATATGTACGCTAATTTGAACAATGGTTGTGACTGATGAAGACTCGAAGGATAGTGGCTGGAATTGGGTTATAGGATATTTTGCAGCAGGACCTGTATTCATGCTGTTGTTGATTGTTGCAAGTTGGCTCGTTTCAAAAATGATTTGACATCGAAGGATGTTGTAAATAGCATTCAAGCAGAGGGTACCATGCGGGGTACAGACGGAGTTGACATCGGCAGCGGATTCAGGATGGGATGTCAGGCTTATTCATCACTCAGTTCGATTTGTTTAACCCTATTTATCCTGAGAAAATGGGTTTTGTGTAGGGGTTATATTTATTTACACAACATTATCTCCCAAGGTAATGTTTGCAAGTAATACACATGCTCGGCTTCGTAGCCTGATGTTATCTTTGATTATGTTCGCCTCGGTTTTTGCCGGGATGGCGGCCTTAACACCTGCTGTTGGTGCCGATTCTGGGCGGTCAACTGGGTATGAAGAATTAGTGGTTTCAGTACCTGATACCTATTATGATAGAGGTTCAGATATACCTCTCACAATTGTAGCAACTAATTTAGATCCTGCAACTGAATATACGTTAACTTATACTCTATGTGATTTTGAATCTATGGGCAATATTGACGATCAATGGTGTTACCCATTGGAAGATTGGACAAATAATGGTGAACCAGTAATTTCTGGTACTGTCGATATTGGTTCTGGAAATAATTACCATATGACAACAATCACAATTACCGATCCAGGATGTTGTGGAGAAGTTGAATGGGATTCTACATTGCAACAAGAGGTAATGGATGGTTTAGAAAACGGCTCTTATGGATTTATAGTTTCGCTTGATGTTCAAGAT
>LWDU01043053.1_pt1 | contig 45897 bp, 23 predicted proteins | sample 727161 | NCBI WGS metagenome assembly LWDU01 (sample SAMN04566230, study PRJNA314399) | hydrothermal vent metagenome | isolation source: deep sea hydrothermal plume seawater | place: Mexico: Gulf of California, Guaymas Basin | collected 2004-07-11
AACCTCCTCGTAGGTGGAAGCAACGGAGGCGGAGACAACTACCGTGGTCTGGTTGACGATGTTGCTGTCTGGAGAGAAGCACTTCCCGAAGTATCCATTCAGGCCCTGGCGGACGGAGCCAGCCCGATCGGTGCAACTCAGGAAGACGGGGACGGTGATGGTTTACCTGATTCGTGGGAGGAGAAGTACGGAGTCGATGATCCTGAAGGTGACGATGACAATGACGGACTCACCAATATTGAAGAGTATGAATTAAGGACCAAGCCTAATAAGGCCGACACCGACGAAGATGAGCTCAGCGATGGTGACGAGATCAACGTGCACAATACAAATCCTCGGAACGAGGACAGCGACGACGACGGCCTCGCCGACGGCTTTGAAATCACGGCCGGCACCGATCCTCTTGAGAGTGACACCGATGATGACGGATACGCAGACGGGATCGAGATTGCTAAGGGAACTGACCCGAACGACCCGCTGAGTTGGCCATCACCGCCGCCTCCAGGAATTCTTGCCTACTACTCGTTCGAGGACAACTATATTGATGTTTCTGGCAACGACAATACCGCAGTGCCGACTCAGAACCCGAACGAGATATCTTTTACGGAAGGCTTTCGAGGTCGTGGCGCTGATATTAATGACCCGGCAGCCAATGGTGGAGGGAATACCGGTGGATCGATCAATATTCCGATTGATGCTAATCCTGACGTACTGGAAGAGGTTAGTTTTGGTGGTTGGGTGAATCTTGAAACAGCGGAAGGCTTTCCAGGATTCATGGCGATCGACAACGGTGGCTGGGACCGCGGTATCAGCCTTAATAATCTCCAATGGTCGATCGCAAGTGGCGGCAATACCAACTCAGGGATTGCCCCGAATCCGGGAAGTTGGGAGTATGTCGTCGGCACCTTTAGCAAGCCGGAAAATCGTTCGGTACTTTATGTCGGCAACGCCGACACCGACACTACAACCACCGACACCATATCCAGAGATGATGCTGGCATCGCGTCCGGAGAGCTCGAAATTGAGATCGGTAGATACGACAACCAGGACCTCGATGCAATCGTCGATGATATCTTTGTCTTCTCGAGCGAGTTGTCCGCCCATCAGGTCAATGCAATCCGTAATCTTCGATTGAGTGACCTTGACCTCTCGCCCTTGGATGCGGCTGAATTGTTCGCATTATTTGCCGATCAAGCGGATGGCCCAATTGCAGATATCACCTGGGTTCCGGAGGGAGGTCTCGATACGACCAACCCGGGAGAGGTCGTCGATTTGGGCGGCACCTTCACCGTGGTCCTCGACGACCAAGGTAACGGGATGCGAACCGGTAACCCGATCCTTTTTGAAATCTTTTCAGTGTCGCGGAAAAAGGACTCAATTACCTTCGAGTTCAACAGCCGTCCCGGAAAGATTTACGCCGTAGATTACAGTTTTGATTTTGATCTTTGGCTCGAAGTTGATGACGGAGTCGAGGCGACCGCGCGCACCACTTCTTTCACAGACGAAAATCCGGAACTCCTTGAGTTTCCCAAGGTCTTTTATCGTGTCCGCGAGCAGTGATTTTCCGGATGGCCCACGATCTTAATTTGACAGTCTGGTGAGGTTCTGTGACCGCAGAATGACCGATGATCTCGAGCGGAACACTGCCGCTTGATCGTCTGACCTCAAAGGAGCAAAGTGAATCCAAAAATGCGTTCATCAAATTTTCATGATCTTAGTAATATTCTTATCGTTGTGGCGGTTTTTGTCTTTGCTCCTGCGTTGAAAAGTCAAAGCCTTCTTGGCTACTATCCATTCGAGGGCGACTATAATGATGTTTCTGGCAACGACAACGCCGCGGTGCCGACCCAGAACACGAACCAGGTATCTTTTACGGACGGATTCCGTGGCCGTGGCGCTGACATCAATGACCCGGCAGCCAATGGTGGAGGAAATACCGGCGGAACGATCAATATCCCGATTGACGCCAACCCCAACGTGCTGGAAGAGGTTAGTTTTGGGGGTTGGGTGAACCTTGAAACAGCGGTGGGGTTTCCCGGATTCATGGCGATCGACAACGGTGGCTGGGATCGTGGCATCAGCTTACACAATCTCCAATGGTCGATCGCAAGTGGTGGTAATACCAATTCAGGGATTGCTCCGAGCCCGGGAAGTTGGGAGTATGTGGTCGGCACCTTTAGCAAGCCGGAGAACCGCGCGATACTCTACGTCGGCGATGCCGATGCCGACACCACTACCACCGCCAGCATTTCCAGAAGTGATGGAGGCAACGCGCCAGGAGAGCTTGAAATTGAGATTGGTCGATACGACAACCAGGATCTCGACGCAGTCGTCGATGACATCTTCGTCTTCTCGGGTGAGTTGTCCGCTCATCAGGTCAACGCCATCCGTAACCTTCGTTTGAGTGACCTCGACTATTCTCCCGCCCAGGCGGCCGAACTGTTTACTCTTTTCGATGACGACGATGCCGGTGAAGTTGCCGGAATCACATGGTCACCCGTGACCGGTCTTGATCCGGAAAATCCAGGAGCACTCTCGGATCTTGGTGATGAGGGTATTGGCCTTGTCCTCGATGACCTGGGCAACGGCATGGCCGGAGGCGTGCAGTTTGGTCTCGACGCAGACAATGACGGAATTCCCGATTTCTGGGAGGAAAAGCATGACGTCGATGACCCGGACGGAGATCCCGATAATGACGGGCTGACAAATGTAGACGAGTATGAATTGAGGACCGATCCTAAGCTTGCTGATACTGATGAGGATGAGCTCAGCGATGGTGACGAGATCAACGTGCATAATACAAATCCTCTGGACCAGGACAGCGACGACGACGGCCTCGACGACGGCTTTGAAGTCACAGTCGGCACGAATCCTCTCAACGAAGACACCGACGGTGACGGATACGCAGACGAGATCGAGATAACTAGGGGAACTGACCCGACCGACCCAGACATTAACCCCGGAAACATTACTCCAAACCCGCCTCCGGACCCGCTTTTCGTCCCGAGCATTCCGGTGACCGCACGCGATAGTGTTGTTGTCTTCAACGAAATACACTACCACCCGGCCGATGATGACTCGTCGCTCGAATACGTTGAGTTGTATAACCAGATGGCAGTCGATGTCGATTTGTCGAACTGGCGCATCGGTGGAATTGACTATAATTTTCCCGAAGGGACCGTGTTAGGCGGGCGTGACTATCTGGTGATCGCCAAAGATCCGGAAGCCCTTCAAGCCGCGACCGGTTACTCAGGTGCTCTCGGACCTTTCGCCGGCACGCTGTCAAATTCCGGTGAGAATTTAAGGCTCTTTACCCACAATCGCGCGTTTCGTAACTCGTCCGGTGGCGATGGTTCTAAAGGAGAGGTTTCGAGTTTACTCGATGGCAGGCGTATCATGGACGAGATAAATTTCACTGACATTTATCCCTGGCCGGTCGGGCCGGACGGGTCCGGATCAACACTCAATAAACGCGACCCCGGGACCGGAACACCACATCCCATTCACTGGGAGTCGAGCCAACGGAAGAATGGATCGCCTGGCAAAAAAAACGAATTATCTGCCGTTCCCGCGATCGCATTCAATGAACTTACCGGGACCACCGAAGTTAACTTCCAGGTCGAACTTTACAACTTTGGGAACACGCCTATTTCACTTGGCGGGATGGTTATTGGCTCATCTGATCCAGTGCAGGAAGACTATGTTTTTCCGGTCACTAGCCTCGCCGTTGGGGCCTACATTACCATCGATGCTGTGACGTTCGGTTATAATCCTGATGATAACAGCCGGCTGTTCCTCTACTCGGTTGGAAGAGTTGCCCTTATCGACGCTGTGCGCGTCGACGACCGACCCTTGGCTCGTTCACCGGAAGGGACAGGCCGTTGGTTACGTCCGGACACAATGACACTCGGTTCCGAGAACAGCTTCAGTTTCAACGACGACATTATTATCAACGAAATCTTTTACCACGCCTATCCGCAACGCGAATCTCCCGGAACCCCACCGACCTTGGTGAATGTGACCGTGCTTGACTTTGATGCGAGTTGGCGCTTCGAGGAAGACGCTGGAGAGTCGGGACTTCCGGCTGGATGGGAAGACGTTTCCCACCCGGATTGGCCAAGTGGTCCGGGCCTGATAGCACAGGAGACTTCGGCGTTGAACGAACCTATACGGACTGATATTGATCTGGCCCCGCCAACGTTGACCTACTACTTCGAGACGGAGTTCAACTACGTCGGCGGAGCTGTAGACGAACTTATCGTTCAACATTACGTTGACGACGGTGCGGTATTTTATCTTAACGGTGTTGAGATCGAGCGATTTAACATGCCCGGCGGCACAGTTACGCCCACGACGCTCGCTAGCCCAGGTGTCACTAACGCGACCGTTAACAGCTTTGTTCTCGTGAATCCGAACGTTGTTTCCGGCAGTAATCGAATCTCGGTCGAGGTGCATCAATCTTCTTCAGGCAGCAGCGATATCGTGTTCGGGGCACGGTTCATCGTGGGCACGTTCACCCCGCCGGGCAATCCACCGATACCGTATGCATTGCGCGACGAGGAATGGGTCGAATTGTTCAACCGCGGTCCAATGCCCGTCAATCTCACTAACTGGAAACTCGATGGAGGGATCAATTTTAATTTTCCTGACGGAACCATGATAGGAGAAAGAGAGTATCTGGTCATTGCCAAGGACGCAGCTGCACTTGCAGGGAAACACCCTACGGCAAAAATTATCGGCAATTATTCCAACCGGCTTGGAAATGGTGGCGATCTGATTGTCCTCAAAGATCCGGTCGGTAATCCAGCCGATGAGGTCGTCTACTACGATTCCGGCCACTGGCACGCTGCGGCCGACGGAGGAGGATCCAGTCTCGAACTTCGTGATCCCGAATCCGATAACACCGTCGCCGAATCGTGGGCTCCGAGTGACGAGACTAATAGGAGTGATTGGAAGATCTATAGCTACGAGGGTATCGCTGAGAGCGATGGCCAGGGCAATAATGTCTATCATGAATTCCTCCTCGGTCTTCTCGACGCAGGAGAACTTTTACTTGACGATGTCAGTGTGATCGAGGATCCGGGTGGCACGAACATCGAGTTTATTAAGAACGGTGATTTTGAGGGTGACGGTTTGGGCTCCGAACCTGATAAGTGGCGATGCATTGGCACACATGGCAGCCACGGCCGGACCGTGGTGGTGGATGACCCCGATGAACCGGGGAACCGCTGTTTGCACGTTGTCTCTACCGGTCCGACCGAGGATAAACATAATAAAATCGAAACTACTTTCGCAAACAACGAGCGCGTGGTTCTTGGGCGAACATACCGTATTACCTTTCGTGCCAAGTGGCTTACTGGGTCCAATCAGGTCAATACGCGCCTGTATTTCAGTTATCTGCAGCGCACTAACCTGCTCGAAGTGCCTGAGGTCTGGGGAACGCCGGGCGCGTCGAACTCAACGTTAGTCGTCAACTCTGGTCCATCAGTTACCGGCTTGCGCCACGCGCCGGTTGTTCCTGAAGAGGACCAGAGTGTTTCAGTGTTCGCCAAAGTTGATGATCCTGATGGTGTCGCCGACGTGACATTATTTTATTCGGTCAATGGTGGTGCCTTCCGATCGGGAGTCATGTCTGAGCGCGGCGCCGGTATCTACAGCGGCACGGTTCCCGGACAGTCAGCCAAACGTATTGTGCGTTTTTACCTGCACTGTCAAGACAACGCCGGAGCCATATCATTTTATCCCCCACAGGGTTCCGAGTCGGGCGCATTCTACAAAGTCCAGGACAACTTAGCCGACTCCTCTGGCCTACGGCACAATTTCCGTATCATTATGGCTGACAATGACCGCAGTTTCTTGTTCCGAAATACTAATCGTATGAGCAACGATCGTTTCCCGGTCACCGTGATTGAGGACGAACAGACCGTCTATTATGATACCGGACTGCGACTTAAGGCTAGCGGTTTCGGCCGATACTCAAGCGGTCACTACGGGTTCAATATGGAGTTTCAACCTGACCGCTTATTTCGCGGCGTGCACAAAACGATCTCAGTCGAACGTAGCCCGAACCTGAAAGAAATTCTGGCCAAACACCTAACCAATCGTGCCGGCGGAACCTACTCGTCGTTTTATGACGATGTTGCTTACATTATTAATCCTAATCCCGGTCACCAAGGTCCTGGTCTACTTGCAATGACGCGTCACACTAAGCGCTTCTTTAACGGCCTATTTCCTGGTTCGGGTGACGGCACGCTGTTTAACCTCGAGTTGCTCTACAATCCAAACGGCACGACTGGTGGTTCGGAGGGACTCAAGATAAACAACCCCTACAACCATAATGGTGGGACTTATGAGTTGCGTGACCGCGGCGACGACAAAGAACCATATCGCTGGGGATTTCAGATCAGAAGTGCTCGTGGCCGTGACGATTATTCCCGGATTGTCGCACTAAATCAAACGGTAGGAAATCTGAGGGGTGTAGAATTGAAGACGGCGCTTGATGAACTTATCGATGTCGATCAATGGATGCGCAGCTTTGCCATGTTCTCGCTGAACGGCAATGATGATACCTATGGCCGCATCTGGTCCCACAATTTCCGTTTCTATGTGCGCCCAACTGACCAAAAAATTATGGTCTTTCAATGGGATCTCGATCGAGCGTTCAATCTCAGCACCAGTGCATCGGTTACGCCTGGTAACAATATTTCCAGGCTTTTCTCAATCCCTGAGTATCGTCGTTTATTCAATGGACACCTTCTTGATCTCGCCGAAACCACGTTTAATTCAACATACGTAACTCCGTGGGCTTCCCATCTGAGCATGCTCACTGGCAGCGGTCTTACCGGGCTCAGGGGATACGTGCAGGGCCGCGCAAATTTTGTTCTCAGGAGCCTCCCTGCAGCGATTCCTTTCGCCATTACCACCAACGGTGGTGGTAATTTTTCAATCGCTAATACCGTTTCGAACTTGGCTGGTGACGGGTGGATTGACGTGCACACGATCGAGATTAACGGTCAACCAGCGATGCTCAACTGGACCGACGCGAACAGTTGGAAGACTGATGTCCACTTGGCACCAGGTGCAAACGCGATAACGCTCACAGCGCGTAACTTCCGCGGGACCACAGTCGGCAGTGATTCTATCATTATCACTAACACTAGCGGGACCGATCTTGCCAGTGCCTCCAATAGCGTCATTACTGAAATTCACTACCACCCTGCCGACCCGAACCAAGCCGAGATTAACGCAGGCTTCATCAATTCGGACGAGTTCGAATTCGTCGAAGTAACTAACATTAGCACCAAACCAGTCGATTATACCGACGCAAGTCTCAGAGAAGCGGTTGAGTTCAGATTTCCAAACAATACGGTGCTCGGTCCAGGTCAGCGAGCTATTATTGTTACCAACCGAGCTGCCTTCGTGTTCCGTTACGCTGCCGGTGAAAGATCGATCCTTGGAGAATACAGCGGTAAGTTCAATAATGCCGGGGAACAATTAATATTTAAAGCTGCTGATGCTTCAATTATCGCCGATATAAGCTATAGCGATGATGCACCATGGCCAATGAGTTCTGACGGGGACGGATACAGCCTGATCCGTCTATACCCGAACAAAACTACATTCGATCTTAACGATCCCCGCAATTGGAGCAGTAGTCGCGACATCGGTGGTGATCCGGGTAATGCTGACAGTTACACTGTTGAGCATTGGTTTGCCGAACATAGCCTTGCACCCGAAGTAGATTTACTTGTCGATACTGATACTGATGGATTGGTTGACCTGTTAGAATATGCTATCGACGTTGATCCAAATAGCGCAGAAGAAAACATTATGCCTTTAGTTACCATTGAGCCGATCGAAGTCGATGGAGTCATCGAAGATTACCTCGTCTTTCAATATCGCCGTCACATTGGTGTGATGGATATTCTTTTTACGCCCCGTGTCTCTTCCGGAGATCTAAAGTGGAGTTCTAGTTCGGAGGACATTGTATATATCGATACGCGCAATAACGGGAACGGTTCGGCGACGATGCGGTTCCGTAGCGCAATTCCTTTCACAGAGAATTCGCGAGAATTTTTCAGTTTACGTATCGAAAAAGTGTTGGACGAGTAGTCTTGTTTGATTGAAATGAAGACGGAGAAGAATTAATTCGAAAGAATGTCTGACCAAAAGAATTGATGGGATCTTCTTCGATCAGGTAATCATTGCAACCTCAAAGATCTGGCAGCGGTTTAAAAGTGCCTATCCATGGTGCAAATTGAAATGGAAGTTGAGTGGCTTTGAACCCTGCAGAGCCGTTTCCAAGAAAAGCCTGGCCTCCAAATCCACTCGTGTTCATGTGATTGCGGATTTGTATTTAGTAAAGGGTCAATGCAAAACTTAGTGGATTGCCTTTTTCATTCAATGATATGATAATCTATGAATGAAAGAGCTAAAATTAATATTAGGATTTCTAATTTGTTTAATTACTAACAGTGTCTCTTCGCCTAAAAAATCGGATCTTAATTCAGTATCTATAAAATCCCTATCATTTCATGCAGAAGGGAAAGGGGGGGCTGTGGCAGCGGAAGATCCTGAAGCTGTAAGGGCAGGGATATTTATTCTTCAGAATGGTGGGAATGCGGCTGATGCGGCTGTTTCGATAATGCTGACTGCAAGCGTTGTTGATTATGGAATGTTTGCCATAGGGGCTGAAGTTCCCTTCATTATTTACGATCAGCGTTCAGGAAAGGCGAAGACGCTATCGGGTCTGGGTTCGGCGCCATTGGATAAAAAATCGATCCCCTTTTATTATAAAGATGGTATTCCTGGTGGCGGTGGAATTCACTCAGTTCCTGTACCCGGTGCGGTTCACTTATTTTTTACTGCGCTGATTGAATACGGGACAATGACTTTTGCTGAAGTATCGCGACCCGTGCTTCGAATTTTAGATGCTGGCGGTCAAGATTGGTATGATGAATTAGCAACGACCCTAAGGAAATTAATTGATAGAGAATCTTCCACTGTAGGTAGTAGAGAGGAAAAGTTAAAGGCAGCACGTGATCGTTTTTACAAAGGTGATATAGCCAAGCAATTAGTAGATTACTATAAGGAGAAAGGAGGGTTTCTTCGTTTGCGAGATTTAAATGAGCATAGGACTCTTATTGAGGATCCTGTCAGTATAGATTATCGAGGATATGCCGTGTTAAAGTGTGGTCCCTGGACACAAGGGCCTTACCTGTGTCAGACATTGCAAATCCTGGAAGGTTTTAAGATTCAGAAAATGGGGCACTTGTCTGCCGATTATATACATGTGCTCACAGAATCTATGAAACTAGGGTTAGCTGATCGTGACTATTATTATGGTGATCCAAGATTTGTGGATGTGCCATTAGTCGGCTTGCTATCTAAACGCTACGCTGAAATTCGCCGTCCTCTTGTTGATATGAACATTGCATCAATGGAAGTCCGTCCCGGTGATCCTATTGAGATGAAAGCATTAGTGGATGAGCCTGCTAAGTATCGACCGGGACCGGGAGGAACGACTACCTGTGTAGTCGCTGACCGTTGGGGTAACTTTGTTGCAGCAACTCCAAGTGGTAATGGCCCCTACAATATTTGTGAACCTCTAGGCATAGCCCATGGGAATCGATTACGAAGCTTGAACACAGCACCTGGTCATCCGAACAGGATCGAGCCAGGCAAGAGACCTAGGATCACTCTTACTCCTACATTAGTTTTGAAAGAGGGATTGCCTGTTATGGGAATCAGTGTAGCGGGCGGTGATTTGCAGGATCAAACTACACTTAATTGTTTACTTAATGTTATTGAGTTTGGAATGAAGCCAAAAGAAGCTGTCACTGCAAATCGTTTTTCTACTAGGCATCATGAAAATTCATTTAATCCTGAACGTTTTCGCAGAATTGATGCTCTAGGAAGGCTCACATTGAATAAGGGTATAAGTAAGGATATTATAACAGATTTAGTTAAGAGGGGGCACAAAGTTTCAATTTCAGGAGGTCCTATAGCTTCTCCTGTAATGATTTATTTTGATCGTAAAAAGAAAGAGTTTTTAGCTGCAGGGGATCCTAGAGCTAATCGGCATGCGGCTGTTCTTGAGTTAAATTCCGACTGATATTTTATAGGATATATAATTCTTTCAAGATTATAAAATTGGGATCGACTCAACTATAATTAAAATTAATAATAGGTAGTAATGAGGTTAATAACCGTTCTCTTTTTTTTGTTTTCCTTACAATTTGGGGCAGCAGAGATTCCAAGCCCTGATGATGCGCCATTGCCTCTCCCTCCCGAGGAAAGTAAGAAGCATTTCAAATTAACAGATGGATTCCGTATTGATCTTATTGCTTCAGAACCTTTGATTCGGGATCCGAGTTGCATTGCTTGGGATTCTAAGGGTCGTTTATTTGTTACTGAAATACACGGTTATAATTTGGAGGGCCACTTAGATGTAACTGAACTGAATAAAACTGGTAAATTAGACAAATCAATTCGTCGTGTTCGTGTAGGGCAAAAATTGAAAGAAGAAGCTCAAAAGGGTCAGATCGGTAGCCTTAAATTGTTGCGTGATTTAGATGGTGACGGCAAAATGGATGAGGCAATTCTCTGGGCTGATGATATACCGGCAGCATATGGAATAATTGCTTTGGATCAGGGTGTAATTATTACAGCGGCTCCTCATATCTTATTTTTTGCAGATACTAATGGTGATAATAGACCTGACGTGCGTAAGATTCTTTTTACTGGGTTCACTGTCGGGGAAATGGAAAGGGCTATTAATAACCCAGTTATGGGGCCTGATGGATGGATCTACGCTGGTCAGGGATGGGGAGGTGGTGACATTACTGGCCCTAATTTAAAGGGATTAGTCAAGATGGGGAGAACGGACTTCCGGTTCAAGTCTGACGGATCAGCTATTGAGCCGGCCAGTGGATCTAACCATACCTTTGGAATGGCATTCGATGATGTAGGTAATCGGTTTCTTATAACGACTAGTCGGCCAGCTTTGTATGCAGTGCCTTTGCCTTATCATTATTTGAAGAGGAACCCTCACGTGGGAACTCCAAATCTTACAGCTACAGCAAGTGATTATCATAATACATTTCCTACGAGTGAACCTCATCCATGGCGCCAGAAGCGTGGGGCTGATCCCAGATGGGTTAAATTCTACGGTGCAGGGGAAGCTAAGCCGAATGGAAATTTTACATCGGCCTGCGGGCAACAAATTTATCGAGCGAAACTTTTTCCTGAATCTTACCATGGTAATTATTTTTGTTGTGACCCTCAACAGAGCATGGTTCATCGTGCCCAGATTCAACGTGCAGGATCGGGCATTGTTGTACAACGCCATCCGGAGCATAGCGATTCTGAATTTCTTACTTCGACGGATGGATGGTTCCGTCCAAACAATTTAAGAGTTGGTCCTGACGGAGCGTTATATGTTATCGATATGTATCGCGAGATCATTGAGGATTACTCAGCGATTCCGAGGTATATGCAACAACAGTATGGTCTTCTTAATGGAAATGACCGAGGGAGGATATGGAGAGTAGCTCCAAAAGGAAGTAAACCTTTTCCGATCAAGACTAATAGATATGAACCTGCCAGTTCAGTGTCTGATCGAATTAAATCTCTTTATAAATCTGGCGCGGAATTAGTAGAAGCAATGAAGGATTCCCATTATGGAGTTCGTGTTCATGCTTTGAGGGTTGCGGACCAGAGATTTAAAACTAGCCCTGAACTTTTGAATGCAGCGTTGGCTCTAATTAAAAATGAATCTGATCCTAACGTTTTATTGCAGCTTGCATTGAGTCTTGGAGAAAGTGATGATCCTCGATCAGTTACGGGGCTAGTGCACCTCGTGTCTCGTCATTCTGATGTTCGTTGGATGAATAATGCAGTTCTCAGCTCAATAGGAAACAAGGCTGGTTCATTTTTTGAGTTGGCTATAAAAGAAAAGTCGAAAATAGATGCATCAATACTTGAGCAGGCAGCTCAAACGGCAGCACGTAGTGGCGACGCTAAGCTACTGGTTGCTGCCGTGGATCATCCAGATTCAGCTCTGCGCCTCCGTATTCTAAGTCTTGCAGCTAAGAATGGAGTTGATGTTTCACGTTCGTTGCGTGCAATTGCCGATGAATCTCTTTCTGCTCCTGATGCTTCTGATCGGGAACGACTCGCTGCATTGCAATTGATTAGTTATGCTTCTCCAGATGTAGTTGAAGTTGGCATTAAAAACTTTTTATCTCCTTCTCAGAATCCTGATTTTCAGGCACAGGCTATTAAAGCTGCTCTTGTTCAAGAAAATGTATTAGTTGCAGAGCAATTAATTGAATACTTGCCAAGATCGACTCCACGTATTGCTTCGCTTATTACTGAGGCCCTCTTAGCGCATCCAGAAACAATTAAGCGACTCCTTTCTTCGAGTATCAAAGTGCAATTCTCAGCGCTCCAGATGTATCGTTTACTTAATCATGAAGAGGTGGAAATCCGTAAATCGGCTCAGTCTCTTTCAATAAAATTGAGTGAAAAATTAACAGATCAGGGTTCTCATAAAAATTATTACGCTGCATTGAAAAAGAAGCCCAATCTTCAGCGTGGAGCAGCTTTATTTATGGTTCATTGCGCCAATTGTCATCAATTTGGAGGGCAGGGAATTGCAGTGGGTCCTCCTCTAGACGGAGAGTCTGGGCGACCAGCCGAGTCTCTTTTGGCGGATGTTCTTAATCCTTCAGCCCAGATCACTGCTGGTTATTCTACTTACATAGGAAAATTAAAGGGTGAGATTTCTCATACTGGTGTCCTTTCTTCAGAATCTGCTACCAGTTTAACCTTATTGCAGGCCGCTGGATCTAAGACCCAAATTTTACGTTCTGATCTTATAGATCTTTCACCTATCAAACTTTCTTTGATGCCATCGACATTTTCTGAGATTATGAAACCAGAAGAATTGGCTGACGTTATAGGCCATCTTAGGAATTATAAAAATAACGGATCGCTGGTTCTTTTTGATGATGATCCTGGATTTCCTGGGATATTGAGCAGAGGAAAAGGAGAAGCTTCGCTTGACTGGAAAAATTGCGCTTCAGGGAGGGCTTGCCTCACCGTTTCTGGATTTCAGCGATATGCGTCTCAGTTACCTGGTTGGAATTTTAGTGTTAAAGAGAATCCGCAAGGAAAAGGTCAATTCCGTTACCTTAGATTGGCAATGAAGTCCCTCAATGCAAATGGAATGATGATTGAGTTGGCAGATAATGGACAATTTCCGCCGAATGACAAACCTGTTCGAACTTATTATGTTGGTAAGAATACTACAGGATGGATATCTAATCAGCTTGATAAAGAGATACCTACTGAATGGAAAGTTTATACGATTGATCTGTGGAAGAATAATGGAGATTTTATTTTTACCGGCATGGCGTTTACCACTATGGGAGGGAAGGGGAATTATGACCGGATAGAGCTTTTAAGGAATGACCCGAGATAGTTGAACTGATATAAAATCTAATTATTAAATGAATTGTACTAGAGATTTGATTTGCTCCTTATTGTTTTGTTCTATTTCCTTTAGCTTTTCGAGTGAGGAAAAAGCTAAATCTGGAGAGGTGAAAATTAGGTATAAAATGCCGTCAATTGTAATGATGGCTCATGTTGATTGGCCTAAGGATCATAATCATTGGGATACTATGGCAAAATTCGTCACCAGTAATGGTTTTAATGTGGTAGAGGGAGGAGTAGAACATTTAGATATTTGTAGAAAGCATGGACTGATGGTGCGTCTAGGAGGAGATCAAGCGACGTTGGATCTTGCGCCAAAGTTAAAGGATGACCCTGCTGTCTTTGGGTATTTTATTTCGGATCGCCGTCGCCGTGATTCTTTTCCAGCCTTTGCAAATATAGCAAAGATTTTCGAGAAGGCGGATCCTAATCACCCAACTATTTTTATTAATCGAGCTAATTGGAATGAATTCGGTGATTTTACTAAACAGGTAAATCCAATGCTCTTGGATTTTTATCATTACCACGCAATGCCGAGAAGGCATCCTGAGCGCTACTATTTATATCTTTTGATGTTTCGGGATCTTGGTCATAAGAACGGAATTCCCGTCATGCGTTGCACTAGCAGTAGTTCGCCTCCTGCTGTCTTAAGGCACACTATTTATAGTAGCCTTGCTTATGGGGTGAAGGCTTTTCATTTTTGGGTCCCATGGATCTTTGCTCATGCCAAGGATAATGAAGGTAATGCTGTTTTAAAAGATGGTAAGCTGGACATGTATATCACTTTGCCACATTTAACTGAAGTGGCTAAGGAGGTTCAATACATGAGTCCCTTCCTTTCTAATTCTCGATCAATTGAGATTTATCACACTGATCCACTTCCAATCAGCGGCGGAAAGTCTCCGGAAAATAACTGGTGTCAGTTAAATGGATCAAATCTTTTATTGGGAGTTTTTAAAGAGAATGGAGGCAAAGATCTTCTTCTGATAACAAATAAAAATACAGGTCAGAAGCAGAAAGCGACGATATCCTTTGATTTAACAGTCAAAGGAGTAGCTAAAATGAATAAGAAGACCGGTCAGTGGTCAGATCTTATGATTAATTCAGTGCAAGAAAAACGTTTTTCAGAGTTGGAAATTAGTCCTGGCGATGGTGAGCTATTGAAAGTTATAAGGGAGATTAAATAGCAGAGCCCATTTTATTAAGAATTGAACCCACTCACTTTCCATCCTTTTCGGTAATTACGCTTGAGTAATTTGTGGGCTCCTGAGTGATTCGTTATGGCAAGGTTTGCAGCGTCCCATGAAAGTTTTTGATCAGGAGTTCTGATGGCAACTGTTCCTAAAAGGATTGCTTCAGTCATTGGCCCTGTCTGTTCAAAGTAGGATTCGTTTTTAGCTTTTCCAATGATCGCATCAAGAAAGTGATGATAGTGATTGCGCGTATCAAGCTTTGGTTGAGGTGTGCCTTTGTATTTATCGCGTGGTAAAAGCATGGCGCCTCCACCGTTAGGTATAAGGACAGCTCCTTCAGTTCCAACGATTAATGCTGACTCTGGAGGATAAGTTTTTCCTGGATACCATTTCTGAGCTTCCTCGGGTGGATAAATGAGACCATCGAACCATTCAATGGTTAATTCGTTCTTTTCTGTTATTGGACTTCCTGGGAAGGTCCAAGTGATGTGATCACTCTGAGGCCAAGTATCTGCTCTACGGTCCTTGGAGTTCTTCCATGAATCTTGCACAGTAGCGTGGACCGTTTTAGGGGCAGTCAAGTTAAGAGCCTTCCATGTTGCATCAAAAACATGACAACCAATGTCACCGGGCCAACCAGTCCCGAAGTCCTGCCAAGCTCGCCATTTGCTTGGGTGATAAATTTCTGGGGCGTAAGACCTTTCAGGTGCAGTGCCTAGCCATAGATCCCAATTTAATTGTGAGGGAGCAGTATGTTTTTTTTCTGGCCTAGGACCAACTAGTCTATAGCTGTCAATGGCTCCAGGGCGATTGGAACAGAGGTAAACGTGCTTAATTTTGCCAATTAGCCCGTTCTTTACGTAATGGACTCCCATCCGGTCACCGAACCCTGAAGCGGCCTGTGTCCCGAGTTGAGTTTTCACCCCAGATTTTTTTGTGGCTTCGGTCAAAGCTCTCACTTCTGCGACGTCGTGACATAGAGGTTTCTGGCAATAGACATGTTTTTTGGAACGGACTGCATTAATAGCAATTGGAAAGTGCATGTGATCCGGAACGGTGACGTTCACTGAATCTATTTTGTCTCCTTCTTTTGCAATGAGTTCTCTCCAATCAGTATATTTCCTTGCCTCGGGAATTTCCTTAGCGACTCTATCCAGATGGTTTTTATCAACATCACAAATGGCTACGATCTTTGTATTGGAGTGTGAACTGATGTTCTTATAATCATTGTAACCCATCATTCCTCCGACTCCAATGCAAGCGTGCTGAATGTTGCTGTTATTATTGGCAGCCTTTAGAATTGACGGAGTGCAGGCAGTAGTGGCGAGGCTAGTTTTAATAAATGATCGTCGATACATGTTCTGGAATTGGTTATTTGTTAACCTAGTTTAATTTTATTTTTTATCTATGCTTTTAATCTGTTTCAGGACTTTTCCATTTTCAATAAAATGAATTGCTTTATAATTTCCTTTTGGAACTGAAATTATCAGAGGGCATGCAAAGCTTGCGGTTGATTCTTTTTGCATCTTTGCCGCGTAGCGCATCTCTAATACTCCATCCTTATTGATAATTGAATGAATCTTAAAATCACAAAGTGATTTGCCCCGTCTTATTGCAGCAATTACAGTCTTTGCCTTGAATGCTCCTGCCTCCAATCGGTGCGATTTATCTTGTTGAACAAAGGCGACTCCAAATATTTGATCAAACTGCTTTTGATTTTTGGCAACAACAAAAGATCTTGTTTCTTTAGGTTCAAATTTATTGGAAACAAAGTACCCTGAATAAACCTCAAATTTTAATTTTTGATTTTTCTCAGCAATGGACGCGATTTGTAGAGAATATACTGATATGGAACAAAGTAAAATCACTTTCAATTTAGTGGCTGAGTGCATGTTTGTGGTAGTTATTGGATTTTCATTCATTAGCAAAATGAAAATCCAACAGTTGATAGTTATATCATAGAGAACGGCTAAAGAGCCGAAACTCTTAGAAAAAACATCAGAAAAATTTCAAATTTAGATTTCAGATTATTTTGAAATCTTATGAGAGTTAAGTTACTCAAGTAATTTAACTCGATAAAAACCTCTTTTCCCCTTTGGCGCATCTTCATGAGAAAACGTGGTCTGGTCGGCTTCACCTTCGACTCCGTCATCGAGTTCTTCCCACTCAAGCATGTCAGTCGAAAAATCCACACCATATATTTTCCCAGCTACTGAGTTCCAAGTGATGTTGTTCGTTGTTGCATTATCAGGATCTTCTCCAAATTCAGTTATAATAAAAGGAACTTTTGCGCCTGTGAATGTTATTTCTCCGTGAGGCCTTTGCGCAAAGAATTGTCCGGACGTCCAGTTCCATGAAGGGAGGTCTCCTGCACTTGAAATTTTAGCAATGTTAAAAAACCAGATGTCATCGAATTCTGGAGGGTTAGGGTGATAGAGCCCGTCTTGGCCGAACTCTTCAGCATTAAAGTCAGTCCAAGGAACAAATAATTCAACGACTCCTCCAAATTCCCCGTGATTGGAAACCCAGTTAAGTTCTCTAGGCTCACTCCAGCTGGCATTATTTCCAAAATTGCCACCGTGACGGGCTTCGAGAAATGTTGTTCTTTCTTGATCATCAAGCTCATCGGCGAACCGGGTAATTAATCCATTCGTTTGCCAAATACCTATGTGATATCCATCGAAACTACTTTGATTAGGTTCGTCGTCTGTGTTCGGATCAATGAAAATGTTATAATCATCGAACCCGAAGTCTGCATTGCCGCCCCAGTCTCCCCATGATGTGTTGTCGGTTTCAGCGATCATATAAAATCCTTCATCGTTCCAGAGCAGCTGAAATTTTATTTTCTCGCTTGAAATGGCTCCTCCTGGATCTCTAAGCATACGGAAATCGGTAGCAGCTTCGGTGGCATTGTCCCACTCGCCTGGACTACGAACACCGTCTAAGACTGGCGCTGAAGGGCTATAAATTACTTCATAAGTCCGTATTTGTGCCTGAGCTAGTGAGCAAACGGTTAGAAGAAACCCTATAAATAATAGGAGAATTTGAACGATAGATTTTTTATTCATTGCAATCCTTAATTTTATTCGAACATTTCTACTATAGGATTGCCCTTCAAATCAAGGTAAATAGGTTGATTGAAAGTTAACAATCAACAGGTTATTTGTTATCTTTAAAGATTTATAAATTATAACAGAGTATATTATCATATCCCCAATGGCTTTTGCGCATAAACTTAGCTTAGGTGTTATTAATTGTCTGAACGGTGAATTTAAGCAGGCATCTTCATCACCATTTGTAATTGGTTCTGGATCTGATTCGGATTTAGTCATCCAAGACGATTCGGTGCTGGATCAGCACTGCTTAATTGAGAAGACAAAGAAAGGAATACAAATTAGATCAATACAGGCAGAGCATCCTGATGGAAGTCTGATACTTGATGGTAAGCCTACCACACTGGCTCCAATCAAAGCCCGTACTGAGCATTCATTGCAAATTGGAAGAAGTTTTCTTATCCTAGTGACAACGCTAACTTCTAAGAAAGAGAATCTACAAAGGTGGGGAATGGATATAGGGAATGGAGGTTGGATTATTAATAAATCAAATAAAGCTGCTGCTACCCGACCTCTAGACATTCTAGAAGTTTTTTCAGCCCGAGACACTATGGGTTTGGATCCGAATTCTACTCCAGTATTTAAAGGTAACAGTCAGGTAGGATTTTATCTAACCCAACTCATGGCCCTAGAGCCTGAAAAGGAACATTCATCTGATGATAATATTTCTGATTCTGATGAGGAGCCAGTTGCTGAGAGAGTAGGTGAGGTTTCTGAATCAAGCCCTTCAATGACCAGATTTATTGATGCTGATTCTGGAGAATTCACATGTCCGACCTGTTGGTTGAAATTTGATAGAGGTGATGTGATGCATGTCGCTGTTCATGACTCATTGTTTGGAGATCCTTTGCTCGGCGAAGAGCAAATGCAGCGGTTCCATGCTTCAAGATTTAATGATAGGGGGCAAGCGCTTGATGAGTATGGAATTCCTTGCACCGAAATTGCTTGTCCTCATTGTCGAAGGACCCTGCCACCTGGATTTTTTGATGAGCCACATAAGATTTTCTCGATTGTCGGTGCCCCTCAGTCCGGCAAGTCCTATTACTTAACCGTAGTTATAAAACTTTTGCAGACTACTTTGTTCAGAAAATTCGGTGTTGTATTCCGTGACGCTGATCCTGCAGGCAACGCACCAATAAATGAGATGAAATCGCATTTATTTAGTGCTCAAACTTCTTCTCAAGCATATTTGACCAAGACTCAGCTCGAGGGAGCCATGTATGAGCGGTTGCCTCGATATGATCGGATGGTCACTTTGCCAAAGCCCTTTATTTTTTCATTGTCTGGATCAGAATCAGATGAGGAAAATTGTTCTGTGGTTTTTTATGATAATGCTGGAGAGCATTTTCAACCTGGCCAGGACTCTACAAATTCTCCAGGGGCTCAGCACATCGCAGCTTCAGATGCTATTTTCTTTCTTTTTGATCCTACGATTAATCCTGACTTTAGGAGGAGCCTTGCTGATTCTGATGATCCACAGTTCAAATCACAGGTATCTGATCAGCAGGATGTTATTTTGGCTGAGACAGAAGTTCGAATAAAGAAGCTATTGGGACTTAGTCGTCGTGAGAAAATCGACATACCTCTTTCAATTATTGTTGGTAAATGTGACTCATGGATACATAAGATTAATGAAGATAAATTGCGAGACCCGATAGTTGACGGGACTTTGGACATGGGGGCAATCGAAGATAATTCCGCTTTAGTTCGTGAATTAATGGAGGAATATTGTCCTTACATAATTGCTAATGCGGAGAGAATTTCTTCTGATGTTTGTTATTTTGCGGCGAGTGCTTTCGGGCACACTCCGATAACTTTTGAAGATGAGAAAGGAGTTACTCGTATAGGGCCTGACCCTCAAAAAATTGACCCAATGTACGCTGAGATTCCTACTCTCTGGGCATTGTCCAGAGTGAGGCCAGGACTAGTTCCATCATTTCAATAATAATTAAACTATAGCGTGAGGCCGCGACAAAGATGGCTTACCAACTGATATATACCAGTGTTCGGAGAGGTTTGATCCCTGGTCGGAGCGGATATACCGTAGCTGCACGACATCGTCAAATTCGGGAACGACTAGTTTCAGAGATTGAACGCGGTAGTGGCTATACTTATGCTAAGAAGGGACAATCTCCAAAAATTTACGCGCATCGGAAATTTGATATTTCGGGTGTTCTCTACCACGTTCTGACACGAATCGTTGATGCGGGTTCAGACTATACGGGACGAACCAACCATCTTGCACATCACTTAATTTGTGAGGATGATGAACTAAAAAATTGCGGAGCAACTCCTGCTGAAATTTTGTATGGATATGATTGGCTTGACCGGTATGAAGAGGAGCCTCGTTACTTCGATGATAAGGAAATTGTCAATGTTTCAAAGTATGCAGGAAAGATTAAATTGCCCGCATCGAATTGGAAAAAGATAAGAGGAAATGCAGGCGATGCAGCGTTACTGGTTGATAATGAGAGTAAGGTAAAAAGTTCGATAATCGTAATCAATTCTGATCAGTCTTCTCAACTTAATCCGCTATTACCACTTATAGCGGAATCCTCACAATTAATTGGTCTGGGAACAGCAAATTCAAGTGCAGTTACATTTACAACATATTTCCAGGAAGGGGACAGCATGGCTGATTTTGATTGGATCGGTTGTGGGGATGATAATGCTATATTACAAAAGCCGACGAATAGAGATATTTTTCACTTAAGTGAACTGGTTCAAAAGACTCCATTAACTGAGGTTGCTAAGGTTGCGGAAAAGGGTCAATCCCGACAATCTAATGTTCCTGCACCTCGAATTAGAGAAGTGAAAGATTCGATGAATCAAGGCCTTGGCGTTGATTCATCTCCTAAAGGGGCTGTTCAAATTCCAAATACTGCAAAAGGTAATGATGATCTAAAAGGTATTAAGGTGAAAGTGCCTCGGCCTACCGGTATTAGTAATCAAATAACTAGTGCTCCGACGATCAGCTCCTTTCGTTCCGAATCTACTGGTTTGGGTGAGGATTCTTTCTGGTTAAAGAATTTAAAGATCTTAATAGGGGCTGCGGGGAGTGTTGTGATTTTAGTTTCAGTGCTTTTATTTTACATGTTGAGCTTTCAGCCAAAGCAACAAATAAAAATTAATGTTGAGCAGTTTGTTGCTGGAAAGCGTTATGTGGAAGCGGATGGTTTTTTAACTGAGATGCTTGAAGATCATCCTAAATGGAGAGATGAAATTGAGGCTCTACGTAAAGAGACGGTAGTCGACGCTATGCAAGATCATGTTAAGAATTGTATTAATCAATTCATTGGATCGAGCGAGGATAAGAAAAAGGATAGATACGAGATTGCATCTTATTGGGTGAACAAACTTGAGCAGTTTAATTTTAGTAGTGGATCGGATGAGGCTAAGAAAAGGGAAGAGCTGATTTATAATTTCGTTTCAGGCGAGAATCGATATCAGGAAAATCTTAGATTAGCGAATAACATTATAAATACTAATCCTAAAGAAATTGTTCAGACGAATAATAGTGAGCCTAAAAGCAAACCTGATGATCCTAAAACATCACCCACTAAGGTTCCTGAGGAAAAACAGTATGAGCCAGGTTCTATTTATATTTATCTGAATACTGGAGAGATCAACGAACTCATTTTGCCTGAATCGCTTCGGCGCCTTTCGGAGGGCGAAGAAGGGGAACTGATGGTGAATTTAAGGCTGTCTAAATTAGCTCCCTTAGATTTTCCTCCACAATCAAAAGTTGAGACACAACGTTTTATCTATAAATATCCTGAAACGGCAGAGGAAGAGAATAAAAGGCACCTTCCCATTTCTGGAGATCTAAATATAGAACTCAAGTTTCAAGGAGCCGGATCATTACATTTATTGAAGAACGATTTTCAGGGCGTTGTCTCTGAGGATGATGTTTGGCGCTTAGGTCAAAGCAGTCTAATGAGTTTCTCAGAAGGCCGTAAAGGGGTGGATGTTATTCTTTGGGACGGAAAGCCCTTCAGGCCCAGGAAAGTTCCTTTCAAATCTGATGGCAAGGGAGTTTTTCTTGACCTTGAACTTAAGCGCTTTTTTAAGGCTTTGAGCATTGGGGACCCTTCTCAATTCTCTCCACAAAAGGCGATGATAAGTTTCACACCTTTATTACCGCTTCCAGGATTAAAGGTCCCTCTTGAATCACAAAAGATTGATGTGTCAGTTCGTGGAAAAGATGATTTATACATTAATTTTGGGCAGACTGCCGGTGGTGGACTTGAACTCTTAACAAAGATTGAAATGCAGATCGATGAGAAAGAGTATAAGATAAAGAGGAGCGCAGGTGATTATCTCAGGTGGAAGAAAACCGCTGCTCCATTTGAGAATAAATTGAAGAGGATTGCGGTTGAGTTACTTGGCGATAGAAATGATTTATTAACATTAACGCGTTACAGAAGAATTTTCGACCATGATGACCAGGATAGAGTCAGGGCAGATATTCGGAGCTATTTTGTTGATCTTTTGGAGGAGTTTGCTGAAAGCCTTAAAGGTAGAGAAGTTAAGAGAGATGATATAGAGAGAATCAAAGAGGAGCTTTGTGAAAATGAATTTCCTGAACAATGGGATTCACGAGAGGTAAGTTCTGAAAGAGGAAATATCTTTGCTATGTTCATGGAGGATTTTGTTGAAGAATGCGAAGAGCTTTCAGAAAAGAGTGTATACGGCAAGTCCAAGAAAGATAATAAGATTAAGGTGTCATATTTTATTGAGAGCTCAGAGGCTAGAAATAAACTGAACAAGCTTGCCAGAGTATTAGAGGATCAATTCACTGGTGAATCCGGTGAGGAATTCTGGGATTTCACTTATAAGCAAAAGCCTAAAATGCCGAAAAACATTAAACTGATTCAAAAATATCAGGCAGAGATCCAAATGAAAACTTTTGCTCCAAACGGAGCAAAAAAATTGCCCTCAGGGATATACAAATTTTCTTTTATTTTCGCAGATGGTAAGGTCCGTCCTTATTTGATCTCTGAAATTGAAAGTAGTCCTAATAACAAATGAAAGTAACGACTCCATCCAAGCTATTCATTAACCGCATTCGTCAGACGCTGTCTGGTAATGAGGTGGATACTTCAGTTGATGAGCTGGCTATTGATTTTGGGAATTTTTGCAAGGATGCTTTGTTAAGGTTGGAAGAATGTTGTGGGAAGAATGTTGCTGAAGACGCGGTAAAAATTGCGGAGTCAGAGGTGCCACTAATGGAATCTTTGGAAACTCTTGAAAAGTTTCCTCTCTTTTCAGAGTGGATATCTTTTTGTCAGAAAAATTCTCTCAAAGAGCCTGAACTTATACCAGCTGGATCAACTGAGAGGCTGGTTGGTATCTATAAGAAATGGGCAGGAGTTAATGATTTTTTGTGGAAAAAATATAGAGATGCTGTCATCCGCAAAGATGACTCATTGCTTTTATCTTATGCTGGAAGAATCCTGAAGGTGAACCCTTCTGATGAGGCAGCTAAAGACGAAACCAAAAGAATCCTCAAGCGTTATTTTCGTAATGAAATTAAGGAACTGGATGAATTGGTGGTTTCCGAGGACCGGTTATCAGCAATGGCAATCGTGGATCGTTTAGATCAATTGCCTTTTGATGATCTTAAGAAGGGAAAATCATGGGATAAAGCCATTCAGTGGTTGAATGCAGAACGGAGAGCAAGCGATGAAAAGATTGCGACTAGATTAATTGCGGGCCTTCCAACACAATGTAATGAAAGGGCATTGGAAGCCGTTAGGGGTACAGTTGATGAGGTTGAGTCGATAATTAGAACTCATCGAATTGACCTTGATCAAGATGCTGATGATGTATTATCTAAATCGAAGGAATGGATTATTGAGGAAGAAAAGAGGCTCGATAAAGAAGAGAAATCTAAGGATGTTAGTGAGCGGTTTTCTAAAGAAATTACTAATTTAGAATCAAATTGGCATGTCGTTTTAAAGTCTCCTCTTAAGGAAATGGAGGGATCTAGGAGGAAGTTAACCAATTGCTGGTCCGAAGTACAAAATCTTGAACTGAAACTTTCTGATGGAGTCAATGAGAAGGTAAGAGAATATAAATCTCAACTCGATGAAAGGATTGGAAAGCTTAAGAGGAAGTTGATGCGAAGATTAATTGCGAAAGTGGGGATCTTCCTGACTGTTACTTTTTTTGTTTCTTTGTACGTTTTTGCTCAGTTGCGTAGTAAGACGCTTAAAGAGCAATTTGATGGTTATAAGTTGGCTAGGACTGTGAGGCCATTTGAAAAGTTAGTAAAATCTACTGATACGTACCGATGGCCTATCGCTTTCTTGGCAAGAATGGGTCCGGAAATTAAAAATGCTAAGGTTTGGATTGATTTTGAGTTGGATCAGTATCAATCACTTTATGATAAAATTGATGATTTAAAAACAGAGGCGGATTCTGGCTTTGGGCGGCCAATTAACGAATACTGGAACGAATTTATCAAGTTGAGGAAAGGAATCGTTGATTCTGCTACTGATTTAAAAATTGAACTTAATGAGCACATAGAGTCTCTCGAAAGAAAATGGGATAATCATCGCATTTCTTATGTTGGAGAACAGCGCGCTAGAAGGAGAAAGGTCCTAAAAGATATTAGTTCACTCCTTAATAGTTCGCCAAAACTTTCAATTGTTGCAAGGAATGAGGAATATGTAAAAAGAGCGCACTCAATAAATGATGAGCTCGATGACTCTATGCAAGAAGTGATACCTCCTGCTTCTTTGAGTGATCAAACTAAGGAAGAAGTAAAGAACATTGGTCCTGGCATGAAGGAGTTGATTCTTCAGATCGATTCTTTCAAAAATGTTATCAAAGCAATGAGTGGATCTGTGACTTATGAGGGATTCAGGACCGCTATGAAATCGTTTACTGAAAAGAGTTTTTTGGGAACGCCTGAACAGGCTGCGGCTAATCTCCTTGTCGAACATAACAAAAAACATGTGGATGTCGTCGGTGAAATATTAAGACCAGGACAATCTAAAGGTTGGACATTTTTTCTTCAGAACCGGAACAAAGACAAGATATTCCCTAAGGATATAGAGGAAGCAGAAAGAGTTGTTCTTAATCAGATCAGTAAAGATGAGAAATACGTAAATTTACATAAATGTTTCTTTTCTGAGATTCCATCTGGAAGAACGTTCCATAAATTTTGTGATGGCCCAACTAAGCTCCGTAACCGAAAAATTGGTTTGAACAGCATTGTAGAGAGGTCGGGATATTTCTTTGATGATGTAAAATTTGTTTCAGGGAAATTTGAATATTTTGATTCAGGAGTATTTGAATTAAAAGACCAACAGTTAAAGAAAGCGAAAGGAATTACTCTTTCTAGGGAAGAAATGACTCAGGAATCCGTTCTATTTAATTCGGTTCGCCCTACCCAGAGAATGATGAGTCAAAGCCAACAATATTATAAGGAAGGAATTTTTATACTATTCGATGAAATTATTTTGGCTGAAAAAGTGAGTCCTCTTTACCGTGCATATCTACAGACGGAATTTGCAAAATCGATTCAAAGAAGGCCTCACGGGTGGGGGCTGATTTTGGCGCCGACATTCCTTCGTGATTTGGAATTAATACAAACCAAGAAGCCTCCAATACTTGGCCGGAATGATTGGATGGTTGATTCTCGATATGCTGAAGAGGAACAGAAGTTAAAAGAATTTTATGATTCCAAGAAAGGGGAGAGTTATGTTCTTGAAGCTAAAGTTAATCGTGGATTAATTGAGGGTGTAATTGAGACTGGATTTGGTTATGCGGGATACGTTAATCATGATGGCACCTTGGTCTTACAAGATTCAACCAAGGTCGCCAAAGTCCTTTACGGTTCTCCCTCTCCTGAAAAACATGCAATACCTCTTTACAGAAAAAATGAAGGAGACGAGGAAGACTTGCTTGGAGGCAAATCAACAGGTTGGAAATTAGAAGGAAGCGCTGTGCCATTTACTCCTCTTTTATATTTTAAAGGTGATAGACAGGCTGTTATTAAAGCGGTTGCAAGTAAGCAAGGGTTAGCAGAGGAACGGATCAGTTCGCTTGCAATATCATTTTTCAATGAAGTGGAATGACCAGCCAAACTTATTGAATGGATTCCTCTCCTTATCAGAATTTAATTCAGAGATCGAAAGAGATCGCTCTTTATTCTTCAACTTCGGCTTTGCTTGGTTGGGACCAGGAAACAGGTATACCCAAAAAAGGTTTAAATTATCGGGCAGAACAGTGTGCGTTTTTGGGAGGTAAAGCCCATAGGTTGTTTACTGATTCGCAAGTTGGAAATTGGATATCCAGTTGTGAGAATGAAGGGAATTTCATTGATTCTGAAGAACTGGCAAATTTGAGAGAATGGCGATGGTCGCATGACAGGGCAGTAAAACTTTCTTCTGAATTCATTGAAGAAGCAGAGCGAGTTCGGAGTCATTCAATGTTCGCATGGGCAGAATCAAGAAAGAAGAACGATTTTAAAATATTTTCACCCCATCTTGAGAAGATCATTAAGATTAATCAAAGGAAAGCAGAAAGTTATGGGTATTCGGACCATCCTTATGATGCCCTCATTGAAGGTTATGAGCGAGGTTCGAGGACGGAAATGATTAGAGAATTATTTGACCGGTTAAAGCCAACATTACGTGAAATAGGCGAGGCGGCTGCGCGTAAATCAGCTAATATTTCATCCCAGATCCTTAAAGGCGATTACCCGATTAACGCACAAGAAGAATTCAATCAGGAGATTGCTGAATCATTTGGTTTTGATTTTAATGCTGGAAGAATTGATGCGGCAGTGCATCCGTTCTGTTCTGGAATTGCTCCTGGTGATACACGGTTGACGACTCGTTATGATACTAATGACTTCAGTAGTTCCCTTTATGGAGTATTGCATGAGGTGGGGCATGGGCTATATGAACAAGGATTGCCAGTCGAAAAATTCGCCACTCCTTCAGGGAATGCTGTTTCACTGGGCATTCATGAGTCTCAGTCCAGATTGTGGGAGAACCATGTGGGACGAGCTCCATCTTTTTGGAAGTCTTGGTATTCTAGAGCAGCGCATTTTTTTCCCTCGTTACAGAAAGTTTCTGAAGAAGAAATAATTTCTTCGACTCTTCGTTCAGAGCCTTCATTTATCCGAGTTGAGGCTGACGAAGCTACGTATGATTTGCATATCATACTTCGCTTTGAAATTGAAAAGGATTTAATTTCAGGGGATCTGAAAGTAGCTGAACTGCCGGAATGTTGGAATGCTAAGTTCATGGAGTTTTTTGGCCTTCGCGTTGAGAATGATGCGGATGGATGTCTTCAGGATATTCATTGGAGCATGGGTGCTTTAGGCTATTTCCCAACTTATACAATAGGAAATCTTGGGGCAGCACAATTGTACTCAAAGGCTATTGAAGATGATCCTGAAATTTCAAATCAACTCAATGGAGGGGAATACAGTAAGCTATTAGATTGGCTTAGAATTAATATACATTCAAAGGGGTCGGTATTGTTGCCAGATGATTTGATTAAGGGTGTGACGGGTGAAAGCTTGTCTGAATCTTATCATTTAGAGCACCTTCAGAGTCGTTATCTTTAATCATTTTATCTTTTAGTACATGAACGGATTTTCCATGATTTGTAATAAGAGAATTTATTTTTCCTGGTGCTTGTTTTTATTTGTGACTTGCAACGCTCATAGCCAATCGGATAGGAAGAAAAATGGGGAATTGAATTCAGATCTTACTTTTTTATGGGAAGGAGGAAAAAAGAAGAGAGAGTCTAATGGCCGAATCTTCGATTTTAGGCCTGAAGGATCTGCACGTTATGGAAATCGTTTTGAGCTCGATCCTGGGCATGGTCGTTTTGTTACTAAAGATCTTAACCTGAGGCATATCATAGCTGAAAAAAAATGGACCGTGGAAATTGTTATGATCCCATCCGATACCGATGGTAAGATAATTTTATTACCTTTTGCTGAATTATTGCAAAAACGAAATACTCTGACTCTTAAGAGTAAATCCTTAGCTGGATCAAGTGAAGTCCGCTTTAAAATTAATGGGCATGATGATCCGCTTCATCTTGTCATTAGTTTGACTCATTCTGGAATAGAGGTATATCAGAATGGGAAATTAACTAAAAGTAAAATTAGCGTTGATAAATCTCCATTGAGCAATGAATTGTCAGGGATTGTAGTTGGAGGTAATTGGTTTGGTAGACTCTATCGATTAGCTGTTTATTCTTCTCACGTTGATGGGAAAGCTTTGTATGAATCTGTTAAATCTTATTTGGATTCCATAAATCAAATAGTTCCGAATCTTAAGGTTCGTTGTCAATTGAAGAAGAAAACTCGATTGCCAAGAATGAGAGATCTTGGGCCATACGCGAGGTGCCTTGTTTATAATCTGTATGATGTTAAGCAAGTGCTAGAAGGGGATCTAACCGCTGACGTTATTGCTGTTGCACATTGGGCTATTCTTGACCGTAATTATGTTAAGGCTATCCCTTCCCAAGTAGACAAAGAGTTTGATCTTATTATTGAACAATATGTTTTGAATCCTCAACTAAAATCCGAACGTCAATTTAATGACATATCAAATTTCGATGCGCCTCTATTTTATGATGTTAGTGTGCCTGATATAACCGAATTAAAATAACATGAGAATTTCATCACTTATCTTTGTTGTGTTTGTTTATCTAATAAGTGGATTTTCTTTTGCAGATGAGTTGATAAATCAAGAAGTTAACCTACTTCAGTCTATAGCAGATGAATCAGAGAAAGGTGCCGATGGTCGTGTTATTGTTGGGGATGATCCGGATTGGCTTTTTCTGCGATCTGAATTATCACATGTGGCTAAGGGAAGATTTTGGGAGAAGAATTGGAAGGATGTTTCAGTGGCAGGGGAAGACCCATTGCCAATTTTCTTATCACTCAATGAGAAGTTAAAGTCTCTCGGAGTACAATTTGTTTATGTTCCTGTTCCTCCGAAGATCAGTATTTATCCGGACAAGTTAACAAAAAGAATATCCCCGAAAGATAAAATCATTAATGCTGGTCCTTTTTTGGATAAATTAAGAATGGGTGGAATTAAAGTAATTGATATCGAACCCTTACTCATCAAGGAGCGCCGGTCCAATGGTTCTCAAAGTTATTGTATGACTGATTCTCATCCCAGTCCTTGGACTTGTGAGTTGATTGCCGAACAAGTTGCTCAAGAAATTCGTGGCCATGATTGGGCTGAAGATTTTTCCAAAAAATCAAAATTAAATTTCATTAGGAGCCAATCTATTAAACTAGGTATAAAAGGTGACCTTATTCCTGACGAGGACCGTGATGACTGGAAATCAGAGTCCTTAGAGGTAGTGAGGGCTGGAATTAGAGGTGAAGTTGGGATTGAATCGGTTAGCCCTGATGATTCTGCTAGTCCTGTTATTGTCTTAGGTGATAGTCATACCCTCATTTTTCATGAAGGAGGTGATATGTTGATGACTCGCGCCGGTACCGTCGACCATTTACAGGAGAAGATCGGGTTTAAAGTGTTTCTTGCAGCGAGCAGAGGATCCAGTTCGCAGGCATTGAGGCAGATATATAAGGGTCCCGGATTTTGGAAAGGCAAAAAGGTATTAGTTTGGATATCTTCAGTTAGGGAATTAACTCAAGAGAGAAGATGGCTTAAGTTGCCGAGACTTCCAAGGTAACTGAGCCTTAAGGCACTTCTTCAAGTGATCCCGTATACAGCCAGTCGATGACTTTTCCGTTTCGCATGAGTGCCATTGCTTCTGTTGGGAATGTACCAAAAAGACTAGTTGTATTATAAGTTACGGTACCAGTCCAGTAAGGTTGGTCATCTACTATTTCATATCGGATAGGCCCCCAATTAGATATTTCATTGATCTTTATTTCAGATACTTCGCCAGCAATTAGACTGTTAACCATTATTTTAACTCGCCCATCATTACCTCTCTTGGGTATTTTTCCGATTTGGTTTTCATATTCAGATAACCTAGCCTTTGGTAATTTGGAAGCTGTAGCAATAGTGACGGATTGACTTGGAATCGATTGGTTATTGGAATTTTTTTCTTCTTCAGCCGCAATTAGTCTTGCCCTTTGTCTTTGAATCATAACGGTTTTACGTTTTCTGTTTTTGTACTTTTCGTATTCGGTTCCAAGGATTTCTTTATAATCAGTATCATCGATTGATATCTTCCCTCGAATTTTTGATTGAGGGTTTGGAGTAATAACTAATTGATCTCCTGAAAACGATAGAGCTGTCGTTTTGCTTCCTGCAGGTATGGTTGAACTTCCTGCTCCACCAGCAAAAATGTATTTTGCTTTTACTTTGACGGTAACTAATCGAGGGAATGCTGAGTTTGGAATTTTTTTCCAATTGCCGACTAAATCTTCGATTGGCTTGAAGTCTGGGAATGGATATTTTTCCTCGATCGGATCAATTGGAGAATTTTGTTCGGTATTGTTATTTTCATTCCTTGGAATGGATGAGTTGATGTTTTTTTGTGGATCGACCCTGGATAACTCTTTTGATTTTGAACTCTTTTCTTTGTTCAAGAGATCATGAATTTTCCCTCGGTTCATGAAACCAATTACGCCCATCGCTCCAATTAAGAGTATAATAAACCACTTCATTGATAGAACGATCGTATCTGTTATCTATGATTTCAAGAAATGAGTATGCAATAGTAAATGAACTAGTATTTATCTTTCTTATTTGGCTAAATTGATATCGACTATTGAGGATAAATATATATGGCTAGGAGATTATTTTTACTCGACGGAATGGCGCTCGTTTATCGAGCCCATTTTGCCTTGATCCGTAATCCAATTTATACTTCTAAGGGGATTAATTCTTCAGCGATTTACGGTTTCACTAACACCTTAGTTGATTTACTTGGAAAGCAAGAACCAACACATATTGCAGTTGTATTTGATACTCCGGTTCCGACTGAACGGCATAAAATATTTCCAGAATATAAGGCCCAGCGCGATGCGATGCCGGAGGACTTGTCTATTGCTATTCCGGAAATTAAAAAATTGATTAAGGCATTCAATATACCAGTCATTGAGATGGACGGTTATGAAGCAGATGATATTATAGGGACTTTGGCAAAACGAGCAGTCAAAGATGATAGTGAGTGTGAAGTTTTTATGGTCACTCCTGATAAGGATTTTGCTCAACTCGTTGAGGACAGGGTTAAAATATTTAAACCAGGAAAAGCTGGTAATGAGCCCGAGATAATTGGGATAGATGCGATTAAAGAGCACTGGAACGTTCAGTGCTCGGAACAGGTCATTGATATACTTGGGCTCTGGGGTGATGCTAGTGACAATATTCCTGGAGTTCCTGGTATAGGCGAGAAGACGGCTAAGAAGCTTGTGGCTCAGTACGGAGGAGTTGAGCAACTGATCGAAAATATTGATGAGCTGAAAGGTAAGCAGAGGGAGAATGTAGAAAACAATAAAGAACAGGCATTACTTTCAAAGAAATTAGCCACAATAATTATTGATGTTCCCGTTGATCTGGACTGGGATGATTTACAATTGGAGGATAAGAACAATGAAGCTGTATCGGGCATCTTCATTGAATTTGAATTTAATTCGCTAGGGAAGCGAATCCTTGGTAAGGAATTTGTTGCGGGGAGGGGATATGATTCAAATGAGAATGATGATGATTCTGCAGAACTCAGTCTAAAGAATATTGAGAGTGTTGATCATGACTATTCTCACATTGTTTATGATGATGAAGCACAGAGGAGATCTGAGATTGATAAGTTAGTAGGAGTGGACAGTTTTTGTTTTGATACTGAAACGACAGGAACTGATCCGATACATGATGAATTGCTCGGGATAGCTGTTTCTTGTGCCGAAGGAAAGGCATTATACTTTGAATGTCCTCGTGAAGAGGCTCAGAGAAAGAATTTCATTAAGGATTTCACTAAACTTTTTAGTAATCCAAAAACAGAAAAGATCGGGCATAATCTAAAATTTGATTTGGCGGTTTTAGGTTGGTCTGGATTGAATGTTAGGGGTCCTTTCTTTGATACGATGCTCGCGCATACTCTAATCTTTCCGGATCAGAAACATTCTATGGATTATGCATCCGAATCTATGCTTGGCTATACTCCGATATCAATGAAGTCTCTCATTGATGAGGAAGATAGTAGTGGGCAATTGAGCTTAATAGATTCTTCAGTGACAGACATTGAAGCTAGTAAATTGGCTGAATATGCAGCAGAGGATGCTGATGTTACCTATCAGCTTGCACAAAGACTCCGTCCTCTTTTAAAGGAAAAGGGGCAGGAAAAAGTCTTCTACGAAATTGAATGTCCCTTGATTCCTGTTCTCGTTGCTATGGAGTCGGGGGGCATATCCTTGGATCAGTCTGTTCTTGATGAGATACGCGGATCGCTCACAATTTCTATTAATGAGTTAGGAACAGAAATCACAAGCTTGGCAGGAAGAGAGTTTAATTTAAATTCTCCCAAGCAGTTAGGAGAGGTCCTTTTTGATGATTTAAAATTAGTAGATAAACCCAAGAAGACCAAGACTGGTCAATATAAGACAGACGAAGCTGTCCTCACCTCATTAGCGCCGAAGCATCGAATCGTTGAGGCTATCCTTGAATATCGGGAATCAGCAAAACTTAAGAGTACTTATGTGGATGCTCTTCCTAATTCCATAGCAAAAAGAACAGGTCGAGTTCATTCTAATTTTGGACAGTTGCTCACAGCTACTGGAAGGCTTGTGTCAAATAGTCCAAACTTACAAAATATACCGGTGCGTACTGCTCAGGGGCGTGAGATACGCAAGGCCTTTGTTGCTCGTGGCAGTGATTATAAAATCCTTGCGGCTGATTATTCTCAAATTGAACTGCGAGTGATGGCTTCTATTTCAGGCGATGATGCTCTGCAATCGGCTTTTTCCGAAGGGTTGGATATTCATTCTGCTACTGCATCCAAAGTTTATTCTGTGGATTTGGATTCAGTGACTTCTGATATGAGACGTGGGGCTAAGACAGTTAATTTTGGTATTATTTACGGCATTTCAGCTTTTGGCCTATCACAGCGTCTGAATGTGAGACGATCCGAAGCATCTGAGCTTATTGATTCTTATTTTGAGCAGTATCCGAAAGTAAAAGAGTTCATGTCAAAGACTATAGAATTCGCTAAAGAAAATGGATATGTCGAAACGATAACGGGTCGTCGACGTTACTTGCGTGACATTAATTCTTCTAACGCGATGATTAGGTCAGCTGCAGAACGAACCGCTATCAATACTCCGATTCAAGGCACCGCTGCTGATATGATAAAATTAGCAATGACGAGAGTGCAAGCAGCTTTGGATGAAGGTGAATTTGATACCAAAATGATTCTTCAAGTTCATGATGAGTTATTGTTTGATATGGTAATAGATGAAGAAACAGAAATTAAAGAAATGGTTGTGGAGGAAATGAAAAGCGCATTACCTCTAAATGTTCCTATTACAGTTGATGTGGGGATAGGTTATAATTGGTTAGAGGCTCACTAAATCTGAAAAGATTAAGCCAAGGATTAGAATTAATCCGATTAAAATTGTTGAGGTCGAAGCTATCTTAAACAAATTCATGTACTATTTATGTAGAAATACATGGTTTGGCGTATTCTTTAACGGATTTTTCAAATCAAAAGAAACACAATATTTCCAGCATTATATGCGGATATGTAACTTAAAGGATATCGATTTGAACTTCCTTGTTTAGTGGGCAAATTAGGTAATTGAAGCCAAATTGCGGATAAAAAAAACTTTCTGTAAAAATTGATGAATTTTTCGTTATCAGACTCGTCTAATGAAAAGGAGCAGCTCTATCGCAATGAAGAGTCTCTAGAAACAGAAACTTCAAACAAAGAAAGAGATGCACTGCTCATTGAGCGCTGTCAGTCAGGAGACTACACAGCATTTGATGAGTTAATCACAGTTTATAGAGGCAAAATTTATGCAATGATTTTTAATATGACAAGGAATGAGGCAGACGCCTGGGACCTTTCTCAGGATGTATTTATAAAGGCTTGGAAAGCGCTTTCAAAATTTGAAGGGCGATCAGCATTTTATACTTGGCTTTACAGGATTGCTCATAATGTCACTTATGATTGGATACGTAAGAAAAAGATAGGGGGGGCCGGAGAATTTAATGACGAAATGCTTAATGAAGCGGAGCCTGGTGCTCTGACTTCACCAAAGGCATCTGATTCTCCTGACCAGAATGTTCAACGGGCCGAACTTCGAGATAAAATAACGATAGCAATTAATTCACTCTCAGAGGATCATCGAGAAGTGATCCTGCTAAAAGAAGTGGAAGGTTTAAGTTATCAGGAAATAGCAGAATCAATTGGGAGCTCAATTGGGACCGTGATGTCTCGATTGTATTATGCTCGGAAAAAATTACAGGAAACTCTTAAAGATAATAACTATGACTGAAAAAGAAGAATTGGTCACTCGGTGGATTGATGGTGAGCTTACTCCTGGGCAGGAGCTTGAATTTAAAAAGATAGAAGAATTAGACCTGGATTTTTGTGCAAGTTTCAAAGCGGCGTCCGAGGATGTTCGTGAAGCGTTGCGTTCTGAATTTAATTCTGAGGTGGAGGTTCCGCATGGTGATTTTTTTAACAGTCAGATAGAAAAGAGAATACGACAATCCTATGTAAAAGAATCACAAGCTACTGGCGTCTTGGGTGCGGCGATCATTTGGATCAAGTCTCCATTCACTTGGGCTGCAGCTTCTGCATTTTGCTTGTTATTGTTCTTATCTAATAAAAATTTGGATCAAGGTATTGGGTCGACTGTAGTTTCTACCTATTCTCCTGACCCTTCAGTGAGTATTGTTAGTGCTGGATATAATGAAGAAGCCGGTGCCACAGTGATTAAATTGGAGGGGTTGGAGCGTATACCTGATGACACTGATTTTAGCGTAAATCATATTGTTTCTTATGATCGACAAGGGCCTCCAGGATTTGTTCATTTCTATAACAAACAAAATGAAGTTGTTTATATAATGGAGACAGATGAGTACGGATTGCCTAATGTTTTTTAGGCTGCTAATTAATGAATAAAATGTTCCCCCGACGATTTGAAATAAGTAGACCTATTTTTCTAGGGGTTATTGCCTGGTTTTTGTTACCGGTTATGCTTTTTTCGCAGGAAAGGAAAAATGAAAAAGGTTACCTTGATAACCCATTTTGGGGGGCACTCGTTTATGCATCGAATGGCAAAATAGATAAGCCTCTAAACGCAAAATTAAGCTCGAAACTGAAGAAGGCATTCCCTACATTTCAGAATTTCGAACTTCTTGGTCAGCATACTCAAGAAAATGTTTTTAAGGAATATGTAAATTGGGTGGTTCCTTCTAACGAGATAAATCTTGGATTCGAATCGAAGGGCTTAGCAGAGGGCGGAGGTGTAAAATTACTGCTGAAGCTTTGGAGAAAGAAAAAAGTAATATTAAAGTCAGATCTTATAATTTATCCCGACAAGCCGGTTCTTATTTCTGGTCCAGAATGGAAAGAGGGGCGACTCATTTTTGTATTGGAAATGAAAAAAAAGAAGTAATCTATTTAGCAAAGGCCATTTAGACAGTCGTCTGTGACATTTCTGATCTTTCTTTCTTTAATCGTAACTGGCCACATGCCGCTTCTATATCGTGCCCTTTTTCTTTTCGAAGAGTGGCCTGTATTCTATTCTTGATCAGAATGTTAAGAAATTTTTTCTGAGTATTTTCTGAAGGCCTTTCCCAGTGCAGTCCTTCAACTTTATTATATGGGATTAGATTAATTTTCGCTCGAAGAGATGATGCTATTTTTGTCAGTGATTTTGCCTGCTCCTCTGAGTCATTAATTCCCTGAATTAATATATATTCGAAGGTGACCTTATGATTTTTCTTCGAATTATAGTATTGGAGGGATTCGATTAGATCATTTATAGGGTATTTCTTATTTATAGGCATTATTTTATCCCTCACATCATCGCTGGCTCCGTGAAGTGAAACAGCGAGTCGAATCTGTAATGGCTGATCAGCTATTTTACGGATCTCTGGAGCTAGTCCACTAGTAGAGACGGTTATGTGCCTGGCGCCGATTCCGAGCCCCCAGTCGGCATTGATGATTTTGATGGAGTGCATCAGATTCTTAAGGTTAGCGAGAGGCTCTCCCATTCCCATGAAAACCACATTGTTTATTTTCTTTTTTGATTCTTTTTCTACAGCCAATAATTGTCCGGTAATTTCGCTTGTTTCTAGGTTACGAGTAAATCCATCTAGGCCGCTAGCACAGAATTTACATCCGTATGCACAGCCGACCTGACTCGAGACGCAAAGAGTTTGTCTGGTTGACCGGTTACCGTTAACATTAGTAGAGGCAGGAATAATTACCGATTCGATGTACCGACCATCCTGTAATTGGTACAGATATTTTTTGGTGGTATCATTTGATCGGGAATCTTGAACGGGAGTTAGAGATGTTATTCTATAAGCTGTAGAGAGTTTTTCTCGTAATTCTTCAGGCAGATTACTCATGTCTCTGAAGTTTGTAACTCTTTGATTATAGACCCATTCAATGACCTGACTTGCTCTGTATTTTGGCTCTCCAAGTTCAAGAAGATCATGTTCGAGTTCTTCTTTCGTGAGGCCGGTAATGGTTTTTCCCGGGGTCATGGTGACACACTTTAGCACATAAAAACAGATTCTGCTCTTATCGTTGCAAGATGAAAAAGGTTCCTACACAATAATGGCATGCGATTTTTCCTCCTTTTATTATTTTTTCCGTTCTTTGTTGGTAGTTATTTAAGGGCTTCTGATAAGCCGAATCTTTTATTCATTATTGCTGATGATTGCACGTTCCGGGACATTGGATGTTATGGCGGTCAGGCGAAGACTCCAAACATTGATAAACTGGCTACCCAAGGCATGCAATTTAGTCATTGTTTTCAGGCTGCTCCTATGTGTTCTCCAACAAGGCACAATTTATACACCGGTCTGTATCCAGTGAAGAGTGGAGCTTATCCTAATCATACATTTGTTGATAAAGGAACTAAGAGTATTGCGCATTATCTAAAAGCAATCGGGTATAGGGTCGCTTTAAGTGGGAAAACACACATTAATCCTAGGGAGGCATTTCCTTTTGAGTATTCATCAAAAGCAAATAATCCTGATCTTGAGAGTGTTAGTCTTTTATTTAAGGAATGCGCAGAAAGTGAAACTCCTTTTTGCCTTTTTGCGTGTTCAAATGAGCCTCACTCTCCATGGAATAAAGGCGACTCTTCAAAGTATGATCCGAAAAAACTGAAGCTGCCTCCTTACTTTGTTGATACACCTGAGACTAGAGATGCTTATTCTAGGTACCTTGCTGAGATAAGTTATTATGATTGGCAGGTAGGCCAAATCATCAAGAGACTTGATGAAAATGGTCTCACAAAAAACACACTGGTGATGGTGGTTAGTGAGCAGGGGAATGGTTTTCCGTTTGCAAAATGGACATGCTATGAGAGTGGCTTGCAGAGCGCGATGATTGTTCGATGGGACGGTAAAGTGAGCCCCGGATCGAAGACTTCAGCGATGGTTGAATATGTGGATGTGTTGCCTACTTTCTTAGATGTTGCTGGTGGGAAAATAAGAAAGAGCCTTGATGGGAGCAGCTTTCTTGATGTTATTTTAGGAAAGAAAGATACACATAAAGAATTTGTTTTTGGTGAGATGACAACCAGAGGGATTAATAATGGCTCCGAAACTTTTGGAATCAGATCTGTTAGAGGCAGGCGTTATAAGTACATATGGAATTTCACTCCAGAGATTGAATTTAAAAATGCTTGTACACATTCTAAGGAATTTAGGAGTTGGATCGTAAAGGCGGAATCGGGTAATAAGGACGCAATTGATAAAGTGAGGCGGTATCAATGGCGGCCAAAAGTTGAAGTTTATGATCTCCACAATGACCCTTATGAATGGAAGAATCTTGCTGGGAAACCTGAAGTAAAAAGTGTCCAGAATAGACTTAATAAAGTTCTCAAGGATTGGATGAAATCTCAGGGAGATGAGGGTCAGAAAACTGAACTTGCTGCTCTTGAGCGACAGGGTAGATCTAAAAAAAGAAAAAAAGATAAAGGTGCTACTACAAAGGATAAGGGATAGAGCCTTTTAATAATAGATTAAAAAAATACGTAGTATCTCTTCTATTTTATTAGGATTTGGACAGAGTTATGACTCTGTTCTTGCCATCGAATTTATGATCAGTCACTTTCCCGTCAGGCCACCTGACTTTGAAGCTTCGTATTGTTTTGCCGTTCGCTCCAAAGAAAAGATGTGAAGTGGATTGTGAAAGATAGCCAGCTCCTGCTTGAACTTCTTTCAAATGTTTGGAAGAGTCGGAATAATTTGCGGTAACTTTTGCTCCTATAGCATTGATGTTCATTTGTTGTCCTTTCAGAATGACACGAATTTTCTTCGTATTATTTACAGCAGCATTAGTTGTGTATGATGTTATCGGTCCGTCATTACTTGAGATTAAAATGTCTGGGAGAGAGTCTCCGTTAAGGTCTGCCTTACAAACTGATTTGGCATCACTGGGAACTATAATTCCGCTCTTATCTGGCCATACAGTTTTAAATGTCCCGTCTCCAAGACCTGCGAGCATTAAGCTCATGCCTCCTGACATTCTTCCAGTTTCCACTTGTGGATGGTGGAAATTTTGAGCTAGGAGAAGGTCGGGAAAACTGTCCCCGTTCATGTCTTCAATAACTATTCCAAAGCATGGAGCCACTTGAGCAATTTTCGGCAAATTTTGAAAACTGAACTGACCGTTTCCATCATTGAGTAGGACTCCGGAATTTAATTCAGTAATGGAAAACTTTTGGGAATCTTTCATTTCTTTAGGTGTGTAGACTTGGTTCAATTCTGCTAATGCAAAAGAATGGAAGGTGTTAAATCTATCTGCTAGGTGTGGTATGGCTCGGGTTGAGCAACTCTTTCCTCTTACAGGGAAGAGTTGACCATTTTCGTATTCTGCTTCAACGAGGCGCATGTCATCAGTTCCGAATTTTCCGTAGTATAATAAAACCGGATGATCGTCAGAGGCATGGTACTTAGTATTGAGTCCGAAATTGCTTGCTACTATATCGATGTCCCCATCCAGATCCAGATCCGCTGCATTCACTCCATTCCACCATCCTGGAATTTTATCGAGGCCCGCTTCCTTGGTAAGGTTAGTAAATTTTCCTTTTTCATTTTGCAGGTAAGTGATAGGTCCCCATTCGAGAGCAATGAGCAAATCCTGCCAGCCATCATCATTGATGTCTGTGAAAGTGGCTCCAGTCACAAGGCCTAGAGAGGAAAGTGACGGGGCTATTTGCTCAGCAGATTCTTCAAACTTACCACCAACATTGATGAGGAGTCTGCTTCTAAGAGCAGCGGGATATTTCTTTCCAATGACTCTCCCACCAATAAAAATATCTAGATCACCGTCGCGATCAATGTCTGCTGTGGCAATGGGGCCACCTGAATCTGAATCTACTGGCAAATAAGAGTCAGGTGCTAATAAGAAATTCCCAGTCCCATCATTAATGTAGAGCCTGTCCTGCAATAATTCTCCGGAGGATTCTATGCCACCGCTCACGACGATGAGGTCCAGATCACCGTCACCGTCAGTGTCAGCGAGTAATAACCCCATGTCTTCATAGTCAATTGAACCTTCGATTGATTCAGGTTTTGAAAAGTTTCCGTCACCTTTGTTTTTGACGATCTGAGTGAGCGAGCCTTTTGCCCCACCAAGGATAAAGTCTTCATCACCATCACTATCAATGTCACCGACCGCTATCCCTGGGCCGAGCTGTGATAATTTATTTGGTAATAGAGGCTGATCCTTAAAGTCATCGAAATTGAGTTCCTTATGTCTAACCCCAGAAAGGCTCGTATTGATTTTGAATAAAGTATTGTGTTTAGGGCTATTTGATGAGGCTAATGAATTACTTTCTGATTCAGTTATTTCATAAAGGGTACCTCCCTCTAGTTGTTTAAATTCTTGGTTGATGCCGCTTGGCCAATCAACTAGGAGCCGATTAATCTTTGTATTTTTAGTAATTCCAAAATGGGCCATAGCTTCATCCGAGCTGAGGTATCCTCGGGCCACGTTAATTTGTTTGGCGAAGGTTCCTGAATCAGTTTCGATAGTGACCTTAGTACCTATCCCGTTTCTGTTACTTTTTGTTCCATTCAGTTTAATTAGTGTCCCTGAATTCTTGCTGGTATTTTTGTATAGTATTGGCGGTTCGTCTCGATGCATTACGAACACGTCAATGTCACCATCACGATCAAAGTCACAATTCACTGCAGCCAGACTGAACCCAAAGTGATCAAGGCCCCAGCTCTTGCCTGATTCAGAAAATTTATAGTCCCCTAGATTTTTAAATACCAAATTATTTTCTTTTCTAAGATTTTGAGTTTCAGTTTTGGTTTTTTCTGCTCCTTCTTCAACTTCACGAATGTTTTGTTCCATCCCGTTAGTGAAGAAAACATCTGAACGGCCATCATTATCAAGGTCATCTATCTTAACGGACCAAGTCCAATCCGAGTTTGCCATGCCTACTAGATAGGCAGATTCCAGAACTCTTCTTGTTCCTGTGTTATAATAAACAACATTACGCATGTTTTGAGGAGGCCTTGCCTTGAGCATGAATTCTGTTGTGGAGGCTTCCATTGATCCCATGCTGATCTTTCGCTTGTAGTGGGTTGTTCCTGACATGTCAGCAAGGATGAAATCAACTCTCCCATCGTTATTTAGATCTCCTGTATCAGCTCCCATACTGAACATTGTTGTATATGGTACCGCTTCTTCGATAGCATCTCGGAATGTTCCGTCTCCATTGTTGTGGTACAGAAAGTCTCTGTCTCCCCAGTCATTTCCAACGTAAAGATCGGGAAGTCCGTCATCATTATAATCCCACCAGGTGGCGGATAATCCTCTGCCTTCTCCTGGGATTATTCCAGCCTTGTTAGTGACTTCTTCGAAGGTTCCATTTCCATTGTTACGATATAAGTAGTCGGGCCTTCCTATCTTATCCCATTTTATCATTGGGCCCTTAGGTGTTTGTTTTACCAATAATTTAAAGACTTTATCATATGGGGAGATAAGCGTTGGTCTGCCATTAGGGCCTTTTCCAATCATTTTCTTCGGATCAGGTGGGGTCAGGGTTGGAGGTAGACGATATTCATTAGTGATAAGGTAAAGATCCAAATCACCATCTTTATCGTAGTCACAAAACGATGGCATCAGGCTTGCATCAATGGTGTCTAATCCGGATTCCTTTGCTCTTTCAATGAATTTGACGGTGCCCCCCTCTTTGCCTGTATTGATGTAGAGGCTATTTTCTTGTCCATAATTGGCAATATAGATGTCCAGGTCACCATCATTATCAATGTCTATGATGCTTGCACCTCTGCCCCATGCATTGTCTTTCTCTAGGCCTGACCCTTGAGTAACGTCTTCAAATTTAAGAGGGGATACCTGACGATAGAGGCGATTCCCGCCAGGGGAACTTGCAAGAAAAAGATCAGGAAGACCGTCACCGTCGATGTCTCCGACCGCAACACCACTCGCTTCTAATCCTGAATTATAGAAAAACGAGTATGGATGTTTTAGATTTTGTTTTACTTCAGATTGAATTCCTGACTCTTCAGGAGTTAATGCTACGAAAAGTGTTTTTTTGGAATTCTCAGAACCATCGATTTTTGACAATGATTTAGCAATGATCGTTTCTTTCTTAGTATCGAGTGACGATGTTTTTTGTATCCCTTGAGTTGTATTTTCAGTCTCTTTTTTTTTGCAGGAGGAGAAAAGAACAAATGGGATCGAGAATGTCACAAGGATGATTAGTGACCTAAATGTAGAGGAAATAGGTTCAGTGTTCATTGATTACTCCGGTTGTTTGATTTCTATCATGGAGGAGCCTTCTGAAATTTTAGTTAGTGACTCTTTTCCATTTGGCCAAGCAACAGACACTTCAGTCACTTTGTCTGACGCTTTTGTAGCAAAGGAAACAGTTGGGGGATTTTGCGATAAGTATCCAGATCCTGAATAAACTTCTGCTACCCTGACACTTCCGTCGCTGATCTTAGCAGTAACAAGGGATCCTACACCTGTGGTGTTACCAGCAATGCCTTTAAGATTAATAGAGATTATCCGATTTCCCGTGACGTTGTCATTAGTGAAGATCTTTAAGTTTCCATTATTGACCCCAACAATGTAGTCATTCCATCCGTCCCCGTTCAGATCCTTTCTTGTCAGACTTTTCGCATCCTCAAAAACCACGAGTCCGCTCCTTTCTGGTGAGATGGGAGTGAATGATCCTTTGCCATCTCCCTTAAGGAGTTGGCTCAGGCCTCCAGCCATGTGACCCGTTTCAGGCTCAGGGCCATAAAAATTTTGAACCATGTATATGTCTAAATTCCCGTCCCCATCAAAGTCGCTCAGATCAATGCCAAAACCGGGTGCGATTTGCGCGATTTTCGGGAATGGGTTGAATTTAAAGTTGCCATCTCCGTTATTGATTAGAATTCCTGAGTGCAGCTCGGTAGCTTTATAGACTTTAGAATTATCTAATTTGTTTGGTGTGTAAATTTCCTGCAATGAGGCTCGTGCAAAACTGTCAAAAGTTTTAAATTTATCAAAAAGAAAGGGCATGGCATTTGATGAGCAGCTCCTTCCCCTGATTGGTAAGAGTACATTATTCTCATATTTTGCCTCGACGATGGTAGATTCTCCGGTCCCGTCGAAATCACCATAAAATACTCTAATCGGGTTTTTTTCTTTGGGATGGTATTTTGTATTCATTCCGAAGTTACTAACGGCGTAGTCGATGTCTCCATCTGAATCGACATCTCCGGCCGAAATGCCATTCCACCATCCCCAAAGTTCAGACAGGCCAGAAGCTTTCGGATCACTCTCTAATCCTGATCCATTATTAATATATACTCTGATGGGTGCCCAATGGTAGGTGACTAAAAGGTCCGGCCTTTTGTCGCCATTAGCGTCAGACCAGATAGCGCTAGTAACCATCCCGTATGATCTTAGTCCAGGAGCCATCGAATCAGTGACATCGGTAAATTTCCCGCCAACGTTTTGGAGCAGATAACTCTTTGGGCTGGTCGGGTATTCGCCTGGAACGACCCTTCCTCCAACGAACAAGTCAAGGTCTCCGTCAGAATCGAAATCAGAACATGTTACGGTGCTTCCACTGTCATGCATTTCTGGGAGTGTGCCTTTGGGAGCTTTTGTGAATGCTCCTTTTCCATTATTTAAGTAAAGACGATCCTGCAAAATAGGATCATTTTTACTGCATTCCACGCCGCCACTAACAACGTATAGATCGAGGTCTCCGTCACTGTCACTATCAAAGAATAGGGCTCCCATGTCTTCTGCGGCAGAATCGGTAGCTACGGCTCCTCCGGTCAGTCTTGTGAATTTACCGGAACCATTATTGCGGATAAGTTTGCCCGCATCGTTTTTTGCTCCAGCAAGATAAAAGTCATCATCGCCATCGCCATCGATATCTCCCCAGGCCATTCCTGGTCCTAGTTGGGAATTTTTTTGAGGAAGTAAGGGTTGTACCGCGTAGTCGTCATAGAGTGTTTCTTTATGCTTGAGTCCTGCAAGTGAGGTGGGCAGAGGCGAGAATAATTCTTTCGTTTCTTTCGTTTGAGGTTTGATAGGTTCTTTTCCAGGTTCAGTGATGGTGTAGATCTGGTCAGAGGAAAGGTTGTTAAATACTTGCTTGTGTCCGCTAGGCCAGTGAACACTTAACTCATCAATCTTATCATATTTTCCTGTGCCAAAGTGAGCGATTGCTTCACCGCTTGCCATGTAGCCTCGACTGAGTGTCAGGTAACGAATTTGTTTTGTGCTTCCGGATTTTATTCGGATCGTGGAACCGATCCCAGCAGGGTTACTCCGTGTTCCTCTTAATTTTACTAGGATCCTATGAGAGCCTTGTGAATTATTCTGAAGTATACTTACCTCCTCTTCAAGATTTGCTACGATAAGTTCGAGGTCTCCGTCCCGGTCCAGATCAGAGGCTGTTGCGGCGTAACTCATACCCACGTGATCAAGTCCCCATTTTTTACTTACATCATTGAAGTTAAGGTCACCTAGATTCTGAAATGCGAGGTTCTGCTCCTTGAGTGGGCCGGTCTTTGCTCTTTGGTGCTTTGCCCATTCTGTTTCGCCTGGATATATTTTTGTGGCTTCAGAGTTATCGGCAACGTTCAGGTTTACAGCCATTCCGTTAGTGAAAAAGACGTCAACTAGTCCATCATTGTCAAAATCGGAAAGACGAACGGTCCAGGTCCAATCGGAATTTGCCAATCCTGTCATGTGAGCAGCTTCCCTGAGCCTGTCCGTTCCACTATTAAGAAAGACGGCATTGCGCATGTACTGACGAGGGAACGCGGTCGTTAGAAACTCAACACTTGCTGACATTGCTCCCATGCCAATTTTTTGTTTGTAATGATTAGTTCCTGACATGTCGGCCACGAGTAGGTCAGGGCGTCCATCACCGTCCAGATCAGCAGAATCCGTCCCCATTGAAAACCAAGCAGTGTGCGGGACTGTTGATTTAATTGTATTTTTAAAACTTCCGTTTGGCTGATTCCTTAAGTAAAAATCGGGATCCTTAAAATCGTTGGCAACAAATAGATCAGGGCGTCCGTCAAAGTCCGGATCCCACCATAGTGCAGAGTTTCCTTTCCCGATTAATTCACCTTCTTTGGTCTGAGAAGTGAAAGTGCCATCCCCGTTATTTTTCAGGAGACGATCAGATTGTCCGACAGTGTCATGACTGACAACGTCTCCTACTCTTCCTGTGATCCCGTAGAATTTTTTAAATTTAGGAAATACGATAACGTTTTTGTTGCGATCATAGCCGACGATTTTTTCAGTTGTTTTTCCTCTCGGATCATAGAAGAAATTTGTCATTAAATAGAGATCCAAATCTCCATCCAGATCGTAATCAGAGAAGGCAGGAGTATGCCCGGCGCTTATGAAATCAAGACCATAACTTTTTGCTGATTCGGTAAATGTTCCGTCTCCCTGATTCAGATACAAAGCATTAGCAGAGTCATAGTTACATACGTAAATATCTAGGTCGCCGTCCTTGTCGATATCAATGATAGAGGATCCGGTCCCCCATGAATTTCCACCTCCTACGCCTGCTTCTTGAGTGATGTCTTTAAAGACAAGATCATCAGTCTGGATTAATAGCTGATTGGGGATTGGTCCACCGGTAAAAAATAAATCTGGTTTCCCGTCTCCATTCACATCTCCCACAGCGACTCCACCGCATCCCATTGCTGATGCGTAAAGGTATGCTTTGGGATTGTCTTTGAGTATGGGGTTAATAAATTTTACGCCGGTTCTTTTTGAGCTTAATCTGGTAAATAGTTTCCCGTTGTCTTGGGTGTTTCTGGAAGAGAGTTTGGATGCTTCAATTTTACCTTCCGAATCAAAATTAACTGAAGCGATTGGTTTCTTGTTTTTTACTTCAGCCGTTAAAGAGGATTTTTTATCTGATGCTTTTTTGCAACTGCTGCACAACAAAGTGAGAGCTGATAAAAAAGTTAAAGCTATTCGGAAGTAGTTCACCTTTAAAAATATGAGGGAGAGGGGGGTCGTTAATTTAATGTTAATGCCCGTTATTTCAAGTGATGGAACTTATGTTTTATAACAAAGAGGGGGAGGCAATTGCCTCCCCCTCAGGGGTATGCCCTATGAATTGGGCATAAATTTGTTAAAGGTTAATTATTTTTCGTAGACCCTTAGGTAAACGTTTGGTTGTTCAGCGAGTGGGTTAGCTGCTCCTGGAAGCTGGAAGTTTGTTGCATCTCCTCCAGATTCAACAGTGACATCCAGATCTATCCATGTGCTGAGATCAAGTGAGTACTCAAGTCCGTAAGACTTACCTGCATTTGAACTCCAGTTGATGTCAAGGTCTCCAGTTCCTGTGTTATAGGAGAACGTTGTCACGCGAAGTGCATTCTGTGTAGGTGCTACTAGTGGGCTTCCACCTGCTGCGAGTGCTG
>LWDU01042167.1_pt1 | contig 45885 bp, 41 predicted proteins | sample 727161 | NCBI WGS metagenome assembly LWDU01 (sample SAMN04566230, study PRJNA314399) | hydrothermal vent metagenome | isolation source: deep sea hydrothermal plume seawater | place: Mexico: Gulf of California, Guaymas Basin | collected 2004-07-11
AAATATATTTTGTAATTAAACAACAGTTTATCTAAAGTATTCAACTCGTTGTTTATTTACAACAAATATTTTGAAAATGCTTTAAATTCAAAGGACATAGCATTTCACCAATTTTAGACTCATTGCAGATAATCAACTATTGCAGCTGAACTACGTTGTTTATTTACAACAGCTTGTTTTCTTCTTTAAATTCAATGACTTAACATGGTTTTTAATACTTTAACCACCACCACGTTGATACACACGGCTAAAATCGGAAAAAAATTGTTTTATCTCATCTGATGAAAGACCTGAAAATAGAAAAACGACATGTAAAACAGGCAATACTAATGAAGCAATTTTGCGTTTGTGTTCAATACCAGGGATTATTTGTATATTGCCTGCTCATTATCAATTATTTCATAATCGATATTTCTTAAAGCAATCGGTAATAAACGGTAAAAATCTTTGTGAGAGATACTCATCTCCCGTTCATAACGGATACTCATCTTAGTTCAAAGTTTAAGAGTGCATCTAAAAATAGTAGTTTTTTCGTGAGTGCGAGGAGACCCCACGCGGAGAACAGGAGTGTATAACTTATACATGAGGGTTCGAGCATGGAGTCGACGACACTACCATGAAAAATTAATAAGGAACGGCACATTGAATCGCGGAAAAAATGCATTTTTAGAAGTACTCCCTAGCCGCCAGCGACAGGAGGCCAAACCGCTAGCGTATCCCCTTCATTGAATTTAGGCTGTTCTCTCTCTTCTGGCTGCAAGTAAACACCATTCAGCAACACCAAATGAGCCGACTCCTTAGGGACATTAAATTTATCAAGAATTGAAAAAACAGTTTCAGAGGGTGAAATATTAAGATTAGTACTGTGCTTCTTGGACTTTTCTGGTAGATACTGACTTAAACCAGCGTAGAGCTTTAAGGTAATTTGCATTTGTGGAGTTTAAATAACTCCTGCGTTATGTCCAATAGCTTGGGTATTAGCAAGATAAGCTTCCATGATACGGGTTGGATCTTTCAATAAATGATCTTTCCACTTACCCAATTTCAATTTAGTTTGAATCAAGCCTCGTAAAACGCCTACATGCTGGGTTAATCCCAGTGCCTGTGCGCCAACCAGCACATCACCTTCAAACTGCAGATTCAAATATCGAAAACGCTCTTTATCACACAATTGAACAGATTCACCACCGTCTACGCCCATCCATAAACCGTAGGAGCTTGATATCAAGCCCATCGTATCGAGTACATTCATATTAATACAGCCTTGATGCGCCGTATCTCTGCCCGCCATATTCATTGCGGCAATTCTGCCATGGTCGGCGGCTGTCGGTTGTATCGCTTGTACGCTGTATTCACCAGTCGAAAAGTCCTTACCCTGACAAACATCACCTGCGGCATAAATATCAGATATATTTGACTGTAGCCTGTCATTAACCAACACACCAAAATCGGTTTCTATACCGCTACCTTGAAGAAATTGAATATTTGCAGCGACACCTGTTGCCGTAATAACAAGATCGGCATCAAGTACGTCACCATTATCCAGTTTTATTTTTAGCGCATCACCACTACCCTTCTCTATCGCTTCAATGCGCGTTGAAGTATGTACAGAAACGCCTTTTTGCAAACACCAATCTTTAATTAAATTGCCTGCCGTTTGATCCATCATGCGAGGCACCATTCTGTCGCCCATTTCAATAACAGTAAGATTCACCTTACGTGAGGCAAGTGCTTCGAGAATAATACAACCTATAAAACCCGCCCCCATCAAAATGACATTAGCGCCAGGTTTTGCTTTCTCTACAATATTTCTCGCATCTTCCAGGGTCCAACAAGAATGTATACCGGGTAGGTCCATCCCTTCTATAGGTGGTCGTATAGCATGAGAACCTGTTGCGATTAGTAATTTGTCAAAATTAATATCATCATCATGCTTTAACGTTAATGACTTCGCTTTTACATCGATAGAACTTACCCAATCTTGGATAACATCAATTTTTTTATCACTAAAATGCGAGGATTCTTTGCGCAGGTAAGTTCCCGCTTCATCAATTCTATCTATTAAATAGTAAGGCAGTGCCATACGTGAGTATGGATTTTCCGGTTCATCGCCAATCATGATGATACTTGATGTTGAATCAAGTTTACGTAAGGTCTCAGCAGCAATCACACCTGAAGGGCCGGCACCTATCCATTCCTATAGTCCGAAACGTGCACGGGTTTCATCTGTCAATTGACCATCAGGTGTCCAGCCGCGAAGTGCGTAGTATTCCGGCAACATCTTATCAAGATCGTTAACTCGACCTTTGGCTGGACCAATATTAGCTGCATCTTTTAATAAGCGTTTCGGCAAAGTATCATCAGCTGCCGTCATGCCAGCTGCGTTATTAAAATCTCGTTCAAGATTCCAGATACGTTCACCCACTTCCATGCATCTCTCAGCACTCCAATCACCTTCACACGCAGCATCAATCTGTGGCGCGATATCTTCCATGGTCCAGGCAAACGTTGTAAAAGCACAAATACCTGCTGAATCGACCACAGCGGCGCCATCCTGAAAGGCTTTGACCAATTCAGCCTTGCCGTCGGTTGCCAACGGGTCCGTTTTTACCGGGATACCCAAAACTTCTGAGGCAACGGTATACCCTCTCAAATGACAAGCTCCCCTGTTGGCGGTGGCATAGGCCAAACCCATGCCCTGAATAGCACGCGGATCATAAGCCGGGAATTCCTGACCCTTAACAGTCATAGAAAATTCCGGATGTCCGTATTTCTCACACAACCTTTTTGAACCCATACCCAAGTCTTTACCAAAACCTTCACCTGTGGCCACCCACTCTGCCGCCTTGGCAAGCGCTTCTGCGGAACCAAATTTAAATTCAATCCCGTCTGTTTCTTTCGTAGTAATCGCCCCCGATTCAAACAGCTCCATCGCGGCGGCGACGGTGACGCCAAAGCTTATTGGATCATAACCATCTTCATTGCAGAGAAAATTGGCATAAGTCAGGGCATCAAGATCATTTACACCACAATCCGAACCAAGCATGCATGCAGTCTCAAACTCTAAGCCACCTGAGTTGCCCCAATATTCAGGCTTGTTCTCAATAGTGAAATGAGTGCGATCAATGGTAGAGATTCTCCCACAGGCGATAGTGCAACCAAAGCATGCCGCATTAGTTGTAAGATTAGGCTTACCATCACCTTCACGGGGCTCCAGCATGGCTTCACCTGAAATATCGCCTGCTTCTTCAAATTGGACTTCACGGTGATTGCGTGTGGGCAACGCACCCATCTCATTAATGACATTCATCAAGACTTGCGTGCCCAGTGCGGGTAAGCCTTCTCCTGTCACTGCATTTTCTACCAGAACTCTCTTGGCCTCGGTGGTGGCTTTCATAAAAGCAGCAGGGTCATTGATATTACCAACGCCCCTGGTTCCACGTATTGCAACCGCTTTCAGGTTCTTGGAAGCCATGACAGTACCCACGCCAGAACGACCTGCGGCACGGTGCAAATCATTAATTATTCCTGAATACAAACACCCTGCTTCGGCAGATCGGCCCACTGCTGCAATCCTCAGTAAAGGATCCTGGTATTTCTGATGTAAGATTTCATCTGCTTCCCAGACAGATTTACCCCAGATATCATCAGCAGGGACAAGCTCTGCTTTCTCATTTTCTACATAAAGATAAACAGGTTCAGGTGACTTGCCTTCAAAGATGATCATATCCCAACCTGCACTTTTCATTTCAGCGCCGATGAATCCACCAGAATTTGAGCAAGCCAAAACGCCAGTCAACGGGCTTTTGGTTACTACTGAATAACGCCCTCCTGTGGATGCCATGGTTCCTGTCAAGGGACCTGTAGTCATAATAAGTTTGTTGTCTGGGCCAAGGGCATCACACATAGGGTCGATTTCTTCGACCAGGTATTTAGTTGCCAGTCCGCGCTGCCCTAGATAATCATTGGCCCATTTCATATTCAGTGGTTCTTTTGAAATCGAACCATCGGTCAAATTTATACGTAATACATTTTGTGTCCAAGCCATGTTTATCTCCTAAGACTGTGCCGCATGAGCACGCATTCTTTCCAATCCACCCTGATCAGCATCCACATAGGTGATTGCCTGGGTAGGACAGGCTTTCGCACATTCAGGATCACCACCACATAAGTCGCATTTATGCACAGTTCCAGCATCCTGATCGTAGTTCACCGTGCCAAAGGGACAGGCTATGGTGCAAACTTTACAGCCAACACAGATGTCATCAATGACCTCTTTAGCGCCGGTAGTTTCATTAATTACAATGGCTTCGACTGGGCACGCGTGCATACACCATGCTTCGCTACATTGCGTGCAGGTATAAGGAACAAAGCGTCCTTCATTGTGGAAAGTAAATACTTTTATTCGGGATTTTGAGGGATTGAATATCCCTTCTGCCTGATAGGAACACGCCATTTCGCATTGCAAACAGCCGGTACATTTTTCTGGTTCGATCTGTAAGGATCTGAGCATAAACATACTCCTCTGGTGGTTATTGCTGATTCGAATTCTTAATGATTCAATATCAATTAACTTAATATCAACTAGACTTAAAAGCTATAACTTACATTCGTGATGAGTACCAACTTCAAACTAAATTAATATTACCAATTTATCAAATTAATCACAGAATATTTTCTTTAAAAATTAAATATGTTGCAAAATGCAACGTTATTAATTGCAGCTTAAAATATTTAAGACTATTGTATATTTGTATTAAAAATTAACGTTTTTTGTCCGAGAGACTATAAATACAATTTGAACGACAACGTTTATGCCAACAACTGAAACTAGCAAAACATTGATTCCACAAAATCCACTGACCTCTTTATATGCTGTGGCTAATATATGGGAGCGATTTGTTGGAACAGGTGAATTAAACCATAAGCACCTTCGCCCTGTTATTGCTGATAGTTGGTTACGTTGTCGGGATTTAGGTATTAACCCACTGAACAATCGTGCCCGATCCGTTATTTCCGAGGAGGAAATAGAAGCAAAACTTCATTCAGAAAACTTGGGGATATCTGGAAAAAATGTACTCGATCGTATGTCTAATACCGTTAAAGATACGGGGCATGTTATTGTATTAGCAGATAATTTAGGAAGAATTATTTATTCCGTCGGCCATAAACAAGTTCGAAGTCATCTGGATAAAATCAATTTTAGACCAGGAAGTGAATGGAGTGAAAAAGTTGTTGGTCCTAATGGTATTGGCACGCCATTGGCACAGGGACGCCCTGAAGTTGTCATGGGCTCCGAGCATTTCTGTCAAGGCTGGCAACCTTGGGTCTGTTATGGTGCTCCTATACATAGTCCTGGCAACCATTCGCTACTAGGGTGTATTGATATTACTGGATCTGCAAATAAAATCTCCGTTGAAGCAATGGCATTAGCAATTTCAATTACACAATCTATAGAATCCGACTTATCTGTAATACAGCTTAAAAAACGTGAAGAACTGCGCCTCATCTACCATGATATTCAAATGAGGTTTCCAAACGATGCTTCTCTACTAGTAGACGAATACGGATACATTATCGATGTAAATTCGCATGCATCTTCAATGTTTAATACTTCATCATCCATTATTAACAAATCTATTAATATACTCGCCCCTGAACTTACAACAACTATAAATGAATGCATTAATAATGATGAAGAAAGAGAATATGAGACAATGGGAGAGGAACAATCATTAATTGCCGATATGCGTTTAATCCTAAAGCCTATTAAGACAAAAAAAGGAGCCTTAGGCTGCTTTATTATAATTATCAACAAAACATCTATCAATATATCTGCTCACAACCTCAGATCAAATGAAGATGAATTAATTAAAAAAACCCTCCAGCAAACAAATGGTAATATTAGTAAGGCAGCTAAAATATTAGATATAAATCGTGCAACAATTTATCGTCGCCGTAAAAATTGGTTGCAATAAAATTAACCTCAATTATTTAAAACTAATTTAATTTTAAAATCAGGTAATATTCCTATCCTGTTTCAATTGAATTTATCTTATATTCAGTTGTCCTAATTGATACATCAGCTTGCCACATAATAAACTTAATAATATCGGTGATATTTTATGATTAAAAAAGACGTTATTTATTTTTTCTACAGCGCAGTTATTTTATTTTCGATTCCTAATTATGTATTAGCTGAAATAACAAATGTGGACTTCGCCTATGTTGGCGACAAAAGCCATAGTGCTTTTCTTGGAGTAAAACAAGGGATTGATGAAGCTAACTTACAAGGCCAGTTTTTAAATCAAAAATATAATCTTGATGTTATTTCAGAAAGCGATTCATCTGCATATGATTTCTCTAAATATATAGCTATATTAACAGCAGTTGATGCTGAAGTTTTTACAAACCTTAGTACAAGCTCACCAAATACTCCCGTGTTTAATTTATCGATAGATAACGATAGTTTACGAACAGCATGCATCAATAATGCATTGCATATTATTCCAAGTGTAAGCATGAAAGCAGATGCGATATCCCAATGGCAGAAAAAAATATCTGATTCTAAAGCCGAAGCAAACGCCTGGCATCCTGACTTTGTAAAATTTGCCGCACGTGATCTAAATAAACGTTTTAAAAAAAATCAGCATACAACCATGGATGATTATTCATGGGCAGGTTGGGCCGCAATTAAAATGACATCGGACACGGTTGCAAGAACTAAAATTGTCAAACCAGCAGAGATGTTACTTTATCTAAAAACAGAATTAACCTTTGATGGTCAAAAAGGCAGCAATATGAATTTTAGAAAAACCGGACAATTACGACAGCTTTTATTGTTAGTTGAAAAAGACAACATTGTTGCAGAAGCACCTGTTCGTGGTATAGCCAAACCTCCCACATTAGACAGCCTTGGGATGCTAGACTGCAAAAAATAAGTCTACAAAAATAGAGGAGCCTATGACTAAGTCATGAATCGATATCTTGCGATTAAAACATCCTGTTTCTGCGTTGTAAAACTTCGCAATAGCCATGCTATTACGCGCGTTTCACGCCTTGAACCAGAAAGTTTTAACCAGCAATCTATTCGACCCAGACTTAATCAGAGATTCCTTAATTATTAAAGTTTATCAGGAGTTTAAAAATGAAATTATTATTTATGCCATTAATACTATTAGCAGTACTTGCGAATTCAGTATTAGCTGCACCATCCGGACGGATTTTTATTACTAATGAACGAAGTGATTCTGTTTCAGTTATTAATGGCTCTACATTAGAAGTAGAAGCAACGATTGAAATAGGCGAACGTCCACGCGGCATTGGCCTCTCCCCAGATGGCGCTGAACTCTATATTGCAGTAAGTGAAGAAAATAAAATCAAGGTTGTCGATCCTGTTTCACTAAAAATCATTAGAGAATTTGAAGCGGGTTCTGATCCGGAAACATTCGCTGTGCATCCTAATGGCAATATTTATATTTCCAATGAAGACGATGCCAAAGCAACCGTATTTAATCCAAAGACAGGGGAACAAATTGCTGAGATCAAAGTGGGATTAGAACCTGAAGGCGTGGCAATTTCTCCTGATGGCAAACGTGTAATTATCACCAGTGAATCAACAAATATGTTGCACGTCATTACCGTGCCGGGAAATACAATAGAAAATAATATTCTTATTGGTTCTCGTCCACGTGCCGCAACCTTCAGTCAATCTGGTGATATCGCTTATGCAACAGCTGAAATTAGTGGAGAAGTCGTTAAGGTAGACATGATCAACGCAAAGATTATTAAAACTGGCTCCACAGGTGATAGTAAGTCAAAACCAAAAGATGTTGTTTTAAGCAAAGATGAAAAAGTAATTTACGTGGCCGGTGGCAGAGCAAATAAAATCATTGTTATGGATGCTGATACACTCGAAATTATCAAAGGCATCCCTGTAGGAAAACGTACATGGGGTTTAGCGATGTCTAAAGATGGTAAACGTCTATTTACCACTGATGGCGTCAGCAGTACCGTTTCAGTAATAGATACCGATAAAAATGAAGTTATCAAAACTATTGAAGTTGGTAAATTTCCATGGGGCGTGGTTATTAACGACTAGGTATTAATTTAAAGCAGTTCAAATTAAACAACTTAAAAGGCGTTACTTAAAGTAGCGCCTTTTTTATTTAAGCCTGAATAATATTGTATCTAATAGCAATCCTTGCAATATCAGCCACTGTAGCGACATCAAGCTTGTTTTTTATTTGTGTGCTGTAGTTAGCAACGGTCTTATAACTTAGTGATAATCGCTTTGCTATCTCACTGGTATTCAAACCTTCGGCCAACATACAGAATATTTCAAATTCCCGCGTAGAAAAATCGGATAATGGTGTGTCCTGCCCGCGAGATTTTTCATAGGCAAGTCGTTGTGCAAGTTCCGCATCGATATAATTCTCGCCTCTAGAAAGACGTTTAATTGCATCAACAAGTAACTGCGGATCAGTACTTTTAGTAATGTAGCCTTTAGCACCTGCTTGTAAAGCTTGCTCTACAAAAATTATTTCTTCATGCATGCTAAACACAAGAATTTTAGTTTGATTATCTTTAGAATGTATCCGTTTTATCGCCTCGATACCACCCATACCCGGTAAAGAAATATCCATAACAATAACATCTGGTTTATGAAGCGCATGCAATCGATAGGCTTCTTCTCCACTATCGGCTTCAGCTATGACTTCTATTTCTGGAGAATTTTTCAATAACATTTGATAACCGGCACGAACCACAGCATGGTCATCAACTAACATCACTTTTATTTTGTCGCTCATAATTTTATTGTTTAATTTAACTCTTGTTAATTACAGGAACTATTATTTCAATTTTTATACCCTGATTTGGAATGCTAGAAAGCTCAAACGTTCCATTATTCATTTCCACACGCTCTTTCATTCCTGGCACACCCAAACCCGACATCGTTTTATTTTCGCCCAAGCCAACACCGTCATCATCAATGATTAAACTAATTTTATCGACTCCATCCAACTTAAATTTTTCCATTGATATTGAAACCTTGCTGGCAGATGAATGTTTTAATACATTAGTTAAACTTTCCTGAATGATTCTGTAAAAATTAATATTCAATGACTCAGAGAGATCAGTCGGGATGTCAGAGAAAGTAAAGTGACAAAAAATATCGTCTTGTCGACTATTCCAGTCATCAATCATATTTTGTAAGGCTTTAATCAAACCTAGTTCATCAAGTACCGAAGGGCGTAATCGGTGCATCATGTTTTTTGCTACTTGATAAATATGATCAGAATATTCAACTATAGTATCTACACTAGCATCAATATGTTCTTTATCTACATCTTTTTTATTCGATATGGCAACGGCAACGGCTTTAATCGCGGCGATGGTTTGCCCTAACTCATCATGCAACTCTTGCGCAAGATGCCTTCGCTCTTCTTCCTGTATTTCCAATGAACGTTGCGTTAATAAACTATTTTTTGCCTTACTATCTAATAAGACCTTTGCCATGTGATTAAATTGTTGTGATATTCGATCAAGTTCCGGTAAACGAAAGTGGGGTAACTCTAATTGATAATGCCCTTTTTCAATCCCCGTCAAGCCATCTAATATGTTATCAATAGGCGCCAGATAATGACCTACGGCAATATAAACCAGGATATTCGCCAAAAAGATAAAAACAAATAACAAAATAAGTACGCTACGTACTTCATTCCATGTTTCATCAATTTCATCTGAAGGATCGGCACGAATAACAACGCCCGTCGGTGCAATCGTAGGATTATAAAACCATTGACGTATTTCCGTAGGTGGAGGCTGCACAAGTTTGACGAACCATTCTGGCGCATTCGACTGAGTTAAAACATTAAACTCTTTAACAGGTGTAATCGTGCTATTTGGATTCTGAATATCAATATACAGATGTCTGGTTTGATCTAGCTCAGACAAATTTTGTAACAAATTTAATTGCTTGCTTTCATTTACTTCGGGTGATTCTGGAGAAATGGCGATCTGAATCAGTTTTAAAGCCAAATGAGCGGTAGATTCAACTTCATGCTGCACCGTTATGCGCGCATTTGAAATGAGATAAAAGCTACTACAAATGAACAAACTGATAAATAGCAAGGTTATCAGCAGGTTTAACCTGACTCTGAGACTCATTAAATATTTCTACCTATCTTGATTAAAGAATTAGACCATAAAGCCGATTTATTAATGCTAACTAATATATTCGTTATTAATAACAATATCGTTAGTTTTGTGTATTAATATTGCATATTAATCTACAATATGAATATAAATTATTCAGTAACTATATAATAAATTAGGAAAAATTCCTTATGGATAAGCTCATTAAATCCTTACTCGGCACTCTTATTTTTGGCCTTACTCTCTCTAATATCTCAGCGGCAGAAACTGAAGCATTAAAATCAGCCGTCGAAACTAAACTGCAGGGACAAAACGATGTTGTCACATCGCAAAAGAAAGTTGATTCATTAGTTGAGCAGACTAGAGATTTAGCTCAGGAATATCGTAATGCTATCCGAAAATCTAACAGTCTTGGCACCTATAACACTCAATTAGCCAAATTAATAAAGCAACAGAAAAAAGATCTAAATGCGATTAAACGTCAACTTGATAATGTCGAAGAAACGCAACGCAGCATCGTTCCACTCATGTTGAAAATGATAGATACTCTGGGTAAATTTGTCGGTTTAGATATTCCGTTTTTACTCGAAGAACGACAACAACGCGTCGCTAGTTTAAAAGAAATTATGGATCGTCCAGACGTAACTCTACCTGAAAAATATCGCCGTATTATGGAATCCTATCAAATTGAAATGGAATATGGTCGCACCATAGAAAGCTATACCGACACCATCAAGATGGATGATAAGGAATATACCGTAGACATATTACGCGTCGGCCGATTACTTATGACATTCCAAACACTGGATGGCAACGTCAGTGGCACTTGGGACAAAGAATTTAATGCATGGAAAAAATTACCTTCGGAATACAACCGTTCTATTAAACAAGGCCTACAAATAGCAAAAAAACAGGCGCCGCCTGAGCTAATTAAATTGCCTGTCAACGTGGCAGGAAAATAATTATGAATAAATTAATCTTAATAAGTCTGGTTTTATTTCTTACTCCTACATTTGCAGCAGAACCCACAAGTCTGCAAGAACTGCTAGAGCAAGTAAAAGAAGATCGCGCGCAAGAAAAAGAACAACTGGCCATACGCGAAATGAAATTTAAAAAAGCGCGTCACAAACAAAAACAAATTTTGAATGCCGCATTAAAAAAACTTGAAGCAGATGAAAAGCGTAGTGAATCTCTAAGAAAAAGCTACGCTAGTTATGATCAAACTATCGCCAGACAAAACATCGTTTTAAAAGAAAAAATGGGGGCGCTTGGAGAGCTTGATGGCATCGTCAAGCAAATTGCTGGTGATCTCGATGTCATTATCGATACATCTATTGTTTCAGCACAAAAACCTGATCGCGATAAAATACTTGATATTCTGTCCAGCCGAAAAGAGTTGCCTTCGTTACAAGAACTGGAAGAGCTATGGATACTAGCCATGGACGAAATGGTCGAGTCCGGCAAAGTAGTCACCTTCAAAGGAAAAATAATTACCGCCGCAGGTAATGAAGTTGAACAGGAAGTCACCCGTATTGGTGTATTTAATGCCGTATCAAACGGACAATTCTTAAGAAACCTGCCTGAAACAGGAAAGTTAATCGAACCCGGTAGACAACCCGGCGATCGATTCCGAAATATGGCACAAGATCTTGAAAATGCCACTTCAGGAATTCACGCCTTTCCTATCGATCCTACACGTGGTGCAATGCTGGCACTGCTAGTTCAAAAACCAAACATGAAGGAACGCATAGTACAAGGCGGCCTCATTGGTTATGTCATTATCATTGTTGGTTTTATAGGAGTATTAATATCATTAGAACGATTAATCGTATTAGTACTGACCGGGCGTAAAGTTAAAAAACAACTTAAAAGTAGAAAACCGGGAGACAACCCACTTGGTCGTATCATGCAGGTTTATGAAGCCAACCCTGATGTAGGTACAGAAACCCTGGGTTTAAAACTGGATGAAGCTATTTTAAAAGAAATGCCACGAATTCAACGTGGATTAGGAGCCTTAGCATTACTTGCCGCTATATCCCCGTTATTAGGCTTATTAGGAACAGTCACAGGTATCATTGAAACATTTCAATCGATCACCTTATATGGCACGGGTGATCCACGCACGATGTCCGGCGGTATTTCACAAGCATTGGTAACGACAGTAATGGGATTACTTGTCGCGATACCTCTGTTGTTATTCCATAGCTTTCTTTCATCAAAGAGTAATACATTAGTTCAAATACTTGATGAAAAAAGTACAGCATTCGTCGCCCTACTCGCTGAAATAAATCGCTTAAGAAATAATGCTTGATCAAATAGACATATTACGAGATTTTTTTGCTAAAGGTGGCCCGGTATTAACCAGCGTCTTTGTCTTATCTATTTTTTTATGGATATTAATTCTTGAACGCTATTACTTTCTATACAAAATTTATCCTAAGCGTCTAGAAACAATTGTGAACCAATGGCATCGCCGACGAGAACATTCGTCATGGTATGCCTTAAAAATACGCGATGGTTTTTTAAGCGAATTATCAATTTCGCTCAAACATAATTTAATTCCTATACAGGCATTAACCGGAATACTACCTTTATTAGGTTTGCTAGGTACGGTTACTGGAATGATTGCTATTTTTGAAGTGCTCAATGTTTTTGGAAATGGCAATGCTCGTGGCATGGCTGATGGTATTTCCAAAGCACTATTGCCGACAACAGCGGGGCTGGTGACATCTATCATTGGCATTTACTTTAGTGCGGATTTAAACAAACGCACTAAATCAAAAGAATTATTCGCAAAAGAATTATTAGCACATAACTAATTATGAGACATACACATTCGAAACAAGAAACAGCAGCGGAAAGCGTTAACATGACGCCGCTCATTGATATGGTATTTATCTTACTCATTTTCTTTCTAGTGACGGCATCCTTCACTAAAGAATCAGGAATAGATGTTGACCGGCCTACTGCGCAAACGGCTGTTAGAGAAGAACAAGGTAGTATGATTATAGGCATCAATAAGGATGGTGAGATATGGATGGAAAATCAGAAAATTGATTTGCGAGCAGTTCGAGCGCATGTGGAGCATAACCATGCACAAAATCCTGAAGGAACCGTGATTATACTCGCTGACAAAGATTCTCGAACAGGACTTACTGTTGCAGTGTTAGATCAAGTGCGTTTAGCAGGAGTAACAAATGTTTCTATCGCGGCGTCTAACGATTAGTTAATTTTTCCTTTTGCGACTCATGCAACTATCAAAACAACATATATTGGAGATAACGAAACTCCCCTCATTTATTTTACTAGCTCTGCTTTTTAACTTCGCAATATTTATTCTTATCCAGCAATTAGTTAATAAAGAAAATGGATTTATTATTAAACTGGAAGCTATCAATTTAGTTGATTTTATCCGTCTTGAACAAAAGATAGAACCACCAACACAAGAAAAAAATATTGAAGACCTAGAACAACCACCGCCGGAGCAAGAACCGCCACCGCCGGAGGTACTGCAACCTCAAATTGAACAAGCTCAAGTTATGCAAATGGAGTTGACCTTACCTGAAATAGATATTCCTTTATCTCTATCCGGCACCCCGTATCTTGGTGACTTTGCAAAGAGCATGAAGAGAAACAAACCAAGAGCCAAACCTGCCAGGCCTAAAATTGATACTAATGTTGTACCTACATTACGAATTCCACCCGTCTATCCTGCTCGAGCCTTGCGTAGTGGTATAGAAGGCGTAGTAACTGTCGAGTTTACTATTTCTGCTGATGGTTCAGTCAAAGATGCCGTCGTTGTGAAAGCTAAACCACCGAAGATTTTTGATAAAGCCGTTTTAAAATCAATTAGCCGTTGGAAATTTAGCCCTGATATGGTTGATGGAAAACCGGTGGAAAAACGTGCCAGACAAGATGTAAAATTCAAATTACAACGATGAATAATTCTTTTATAAAATTCAAACTAATTTCCGTATTCATTACGCTTTTTTTATTTTGTAGCCATTATGCACTAGCAAAAGAAGAAACTTATTTATTACAAGCAAGCACTCATTCTGTGCTGAGTGAAGCACATAAAAGTATGCAGGCAGGTAATAATGCCGAAGCGCTAGAAAAATTAAACACTCTAATTTCATCCGACAAATTAAAAAATTACGATGCCGCCGTTGTCTATCAAACTATGGGGTTTGCTGAAAACGGACTGACCAATTTTAAAAGCTCAGCCAAACATTTCATAAAAGCGCTCTCTTTAAATGCATTACCAAAAGAAGTTACGCACGACTTATACTTTTCTACAGCTCAATTATTAATACATATAGAAAAACCGAAAGAAGGTTTAAAGTTTTTATCCAAATGGTTCGCTGATGAAGCTAAACCAAAAGCAGAAGCACATATACTAGCTGCAACCGCTTATTATTACACTGAAGACTATAAGCAATTAATCGTACATGTAGAAAAAGCCATCGCACTTTCAAAAAAAGCACCGTTAAACTGGCATGAACTATTATTAGCCGGGTACTATGAAACAAAAGATTATAAGAATGCAGCGCTTATTCTTGAAACAATTATTTCAAAACATCCCGACAAAAAAGACTATTGGTTACAGCTTGCCGGAATTTATCAGCAACTGGAACAAGATAAAAAATCATTAGCCGTTTATGAGCTTGCTTACAAACAAGAGTTATTAAAAAAAGAAGGTATCATTCAGTTAATTAAAAGTTATCATTATATGGATATGCCGCTGAAAGCAGCAAACCTTATAGAAAAAGAAATGGCTGTCGGTGATATTGAACCTAATAAAAAAATGCTCAACCTGTTAGTCGATAGTTGGTTGCTCGCGCAAGAAAGAGATAAAGCAAAATCCGTATTCAAGGAAATCATTAAAAAGTTTAACGATGATACGGCCAGACTTCGTTTAGGCCAACTTTATCTTGATTCAGAAGAATGGGGAAAAGCTGTAGAAATACTGAATGTAAAACTTGAGTCTAGAGATAAAGTATTACTCTCTAAAATTAATCTTTTATTAGGTATAGGCCAATATCATTCTGAAAATTTACCTATGGCTACACGTGCGTTTACTCAGGCCTTATCTGATAAATCAACCAATGAACAGGCACAATGGTGGCTTGAATTGTTAAAGAAAAATTCAGAACTCATCCAACAAAGTTAGTCAAAATAAACGTATTGAAATAGTTTTATTGAAATGCTTCTAAGGCAATAATTAGTTCACGGGCAGTTTGCATACGATCATCGGCTTTTTTAGCCAGGAGTAAATCAATAATGCTTTGGTACTGCTTTAATTCATCAGGCAAGGTAGGTATCGGCGCATGTACATGCTGATATATTAGCGCCGCCGCTGTTGCTGCCGAAAAAGGTTTCTTTCCAGTTAGCAATTCATAATACAACACACCTAAACTATAAAGATCGGTACGCGCATCGACACTAGCCCCTTCCCCTTGTTCAGGACTCATATAATGGGGCGTTCCCAATATTTTCCCCATTGTAGTAATGTCATTAATCTCATCTAATTTTTTCGAGATCCCAAAATCAGCCAGAACAAGACTATCATCTCCACGAAACATAAGGTTTGCTGGCTTAAGATCTCGATGCACAACATTTATTGCATGGATTTGCTCCAGGCCATAAGCAATATGAGTCGCATAAATCGTCGCAATCTCATGATCTAAACCTAACTCGGCACGTTGTTTAAGATCGCCCCGAGAAAAGAATTCCATAGCTATATAACCGTATTCTTCAGTAAGACCGTGGTCAAATATTTTCACGACAAATGGAGAGTTTAATTCTGATATGAGCTTTGCTTCTTGTATAAACCGTTGAATCAATTTTGGTTCATGTACTTTAACACGTGTTAGGTCAAGCACTTTTAATACGAGGGTCATTTTATCTTTAACACGTTCTGCCAAATAAACCTTGGACATGGCACCTTCGCCGATCATTCGAACAAATTTATAACCAATATTTAGGCTTGTATCCAGAACTGATTCAGTTTTAATAACTTTTTTGATTATTCTTGTTGCGTCATCTAGTTCCTTTTCTTGAGAAGTATTAGAACGCTTTGAAAACTCAGTCGCTTCATCAACCATTTCAGCAATACGTTTAGGTTTGATATCGACTTTATTAATATAATCAGCAGCGCCTAACTTAATTGATTTAACAGCAACATATTCATCACCTTCAGCAGTTAAAACGATCGTAGGCGGAAAGCCCGGCTTATCTCTAAATTCTTTTAACCACTCTAAACCATCCTCATGAGGCCCAAGTTTATAATCTAAAAATAAAATATCATAAGGAGACCAATCATAGTTTTCTACTGGTTTACCCAGTTTGTCAAAATCGTACTCAATTATTTCGACATCTTTCAGTTCCTTATTTAGATACAACCTTAATAAGGCTCTGAAATCACGGGAGTCATCAATTATTAATATTTTCATGTATTTAGACTAGTTGAGTTTTTTCGTTATGTTTTACTTGAGAAACTATATTTATGACTGCTTAAACTTGCCAAACTTAAGCATAATCGTAGGCATAATCAATAAATTCAAAATAGTTGAAGAAGCCAAACCACCAATAATAATTGCCGCCATCGGGCCCATGATTTCTCTACCTGGATTATCGCTATTGATTGCTATCGGCAACATTGCCAATGCCGTTACGAGTGCCGTCATTAATATTGAAGGTAATCTTTCCTGCGCCCCCTGAATAGCGACATCCAGATTCCATGGCAAACCTTCCTTCTGTACTAAAAATTGATAATGCGAAGCCAACATAATTGAGTTACGAATCGTGATGCCGAAAAGTGTGACAAAGCCAACCAAGGAACCTACAGACAAACTACCTCCCGTCACTAATACCGCAATCACACCACCTACTAAAGCAAAAGGCAAATTAACCATCATTAATATCACATTACGAAAAGAACCTATGGCTATATAAATAAGCATCATAACTACGGCCATCACTAACAAAGATAATATAAGTAACTCTTCTTTTGCTTTTTCTTGCTCAATTGCTGCGCCAGTAAATTCAGGATAAAGTTCAGAATTAAACGTTACTTTTTCTAATACGGTAGATTCAAGTTCTTCCATAAAACTAACGATGTCACGACCAACAACATTACTAGTAATACTTTGTAAACGTTGTCCATCCTGATGCAAAATATTATAACGACCACTTTGCTGTCTTATGTCAGCAAACTCTTCTAACGGCAATAACAAACCACCGGCTGTTTTGATAGGTAATTTTCGTACATCTTCCGTCGTTTGGCGTTTCTCTTCAGGCAAAGTTACTGTTACATCAAAAATACGATTATCTTCCTGATACTTGGCAACAGACAAACCTTCAAATGCCGTTTTTAAACTGTTAACTATTTCTAACGGTGCAAGCCCATGTTCTTTTAACTTATCCAGTTTTAAAGCAATTTGCAGCAAGGGTGTTGCTGATGATGATTGCACTAATACACCACTAGCGCCCTCAATTGTTTTCATAACCTCGGCAACTTCCGTTGCTTTTCTATCGAGCGAGTCAAGATCATTACCATAAACATTAACTACGATTGGCGTTGTATATCCTGAAATCGTTTCATGAATTCTTTCTGATAAAAAATTGTGTGCTTCAAATCGTAAGCCTGGAAATTCATTAAGCGTATGTCTAATTGCATCTAATACTTGCTGTTGTTCCGAACCACTTAAACTACCATCCAAATCAACTTCATATTCACTGTAATGACTACCAAAGGTATCCGCACCCCGCTCGGCTCGTCCCGACCATAATGAGACCGATGTCACGCCCGGAATATCAAGAAATAATTTTGTCACTTGATTGCCAACACGAAGAGATTCTTTTAAAGAAGTTCCAGAAATACTGGAAGTATGGACAATATAATGCCCTTCACGAAGGTTAGGAATAAATTGTCCACCAACGCCAGGTAAAACTGAAAGTCCTGCTACGCAAAAAAGTGCTGTCGATAATAAAACCAGATAAGGTGACTGGGATATTAACGTCAATGATTTCGCATAGAGTGGCTGCAACATTTTAATTAAAGGTGGATCTATATTCTTCAACTCATCTTTCGCTAAAAACAAATAACACAGTGCAGGGGTTATTGTTAAAGCCACCAACAAAGACATCATGATTGATAATATATAAGCCATACCCAGCGGCTCAAACAACCTTCCGGTAATGCCACTAAGATTTAGCAAAGGTACAAATACCAATGCCACAATAAAACTGGCATAAACAACAGAGCCACGCACTTCCATTGATGCGTTATATACAACTTCTTTCATCGGCAGCGGCTTATTCAATAATTTATTTTGTCGTAAGCGTCTGAATATATTTTCAGTGTCGATAATTGCATCATCAACCACTTCGCCTAATGCAATGGCCAAACCACCAATCACCATAATATTAAGGTTCACCCCCATCTCCAGCAAAATTAAAATTGCTGTCAATAAAGATAATGGAATCGCCATTACTGAAATAAAAGCCGTTCTAAAATTAAACATAAATACGGCTAGAACAATAATGACAAATAAACCACCTACGATTAAATGACTGGTAATACTACTGACAGAACGTTCAATATAATTTGCCGGGCGAAACAATGTTGGGTAAAGAGTAATATCGTTTTCAGAAAAAATCTTACCGAGCCCTTCTATAGATTCTTCTACAGCATTGGAAACATTTAATGTATTCGCGCCATACTGACCTATTACCATCAGCACTACACCTTCTTGACCCATAACAGAACCTTTACCAAAAGCAGGCTCAGCACCATAAGCAATAGTCGCAACATCACTTAATGTTATGCTGACGCCATTAACATGCTTAACCACAACTTGTTCCAGTTCTTTTTTATTATCCGGCAAGCCGGTAAGACTTAAGGTTAAACGCTGATTACTGTTTTCAATAAAACCTGCACCAAAAATTCCCGTAGCATTTTTTGCCGCCACTACTATTTCATTAATACCTAAGTCATATTCTCTTAATTTATTTTCATCAATCTGAATTTGCAGCTGTTTTATTTCACCACCGAAAACATTAACATCCGCAACACCAGGAACACTTAAGATCGTCGGGATAAGATTCCAATCAACGACACTACGCAACTCCATCAAGTTTTTTGTTGATGACGTCACACCCATAGTTAGAATAGTGGCAGACGAAGAAGCCATCGGCACCGGTACAGCCGGTCCTACTCCTTCGGGTAATAAATTAGTTAACCCTGCAAGCCTTTCAGACAGAAGTTGCCGATTACGATAAATATCCGTGTCTTCTTCAAAATAAATATTAACAACCGACAAACCCTGAATAGATTCCGAACGAACATGATCAATACCGATCAAACCCGACAACGCCGTTTCAATCGGCCGCGTAACAAGTATCTCAACCTGTTCCGTTGAATAACCCGGCGCTTCAGTTTGAACAACAATTAAATTAGGCGAGAACTCAGGGAAAATATCCAAACCCGCACGCGACAAACGATAAACACTGTAAATCATCAACAGCGTCGCCATAGCGATCACAACACCACGAAAATTAATAGCAAATCTGACTAGTGCTGCAAGCATAATTAAAATGTAAAAGAAATGTATAGTGTCTCTAAAAACAGTGATTTTTTCGTGGTAGCAAGGAAGCACCGCGCGCAGAACCGGAGTGTATGATTAATACATGAGGATTTGAGCACGGAGCTAACGCCGCTATCGCGGAAAAAGCGCGTTTTGAGAGATACTATATTAGTCGTCGTCTTCATCTGGTATCGCCCATTTGAATTCTTCCGATAATAAAGTCTGCCCACCTTTAGTCACCAATAAATCGCCACCTATAAGGGAGTCATCTTTCAACAACCAACCATCATTAATTTTTCTAACATCGCTTAATGGTTTACGTATAAACAGTTCATCATCTTGCACGAGATATATCCATGGCTGATTGGCATACCAGATAACGGCACTTTCAGGGACAAAAAGTCCTTCAATATTGACACCACTCTCTTCTATCCATGCAAACAACTTCATGCCTAGTCTTATTTTGTTAGACTCAAGAACATAGATATAACTTTCACCATACAAAGGATTATTAACATGCTGGGCTTGTTGCAAATAACTAATGCTAATAGCTTTATCACGTTGGTTTATATTACTAACAAAGACGCTTTGCTGTTGATGATCTAGCGTTTCGTTTTTCGACAAAGATAATAAAAGGAGTGATGTTTTATGACTAGCAAGCGCATCAAACTCTACTTGTTTAGCGTTCTCTATTATCAAACGACTTAAGGTACCGCCCCACTTGGATTTCACTTTATATTCAAACGCATTAACCTGAGTATTCATTGCGCTTAAATGAAATGATTTTAAATCACGATCAGCACGATTTTTTTCCAGATCTCGTGTTGATAAACTTTTAACCTTATGCAAGGCTATTGCACGCTCTATAATTTTATTTTGATTATGTAAATCATTTTGCAATATCTTTCTCTCGGCCAACAATATTTGATACTCTGACTTCAAAGAAACTAATGGCGCTATATCAATCACTTCAGCATAAGCTAACGTTTCTGCTTTAAAAGAGAGGCTTCTAACTTCTTCAAAGACCAAACCTGATGCAGCGATGACTTCCTCGTCAAGCTGTATTGCTTTGTAGCCATCGACAATAATAACCTTGCTAGCTTCATCGTCATCATTGTCTTTGCCCATTGTTTCGCTAACTATATCGTCGACACCAGAAGTTTGGACGAACAAAAATATCGTTAAACTAATAACGATTAAAATCAGAAATGATTTAATTAACAGCTTTAACATTATTTTTCTCTTCAAGTAATTCTAGCCACGATGCAACAATATTTTTAATGTCCATGTCTGCATGTGAGCTTTGTAATAAATGCTCTATTTCCAATAGTGCATTAACCGCTTCGCTATAAACATCGAGCTGTGCCTGTCGGGCTTTATAAAATTCTATTTTATTTCTCAATACAACAACACTGTCAACGCCACCCAATTCAACTTGGCTATCTATCTCTTTTGCACGCTGCTCTATCGACTTAATAATTTCATCGCTGACTTCGATCAAGACTTTATGCCGAACTATAGATTTATGCTTTATATACAGCATGCTTAATAACTCTTTTTGTAATACTGTAATTTCTTGCTGTTTTATTTTTCGTTCTTCTAAAGCTTTTAATATATTTAAATTTTGCTCGGTGTTTTTGAACAAGGGCAAAACCCATGAGGCCGCCAACGACCAAATGTAATCGGATTGGTCAAAAAGAAAACCCGGAGATAAAACCAAATCAGGATATTGCTTTTCTATATCTAGTCTTAACTCTGCTTCAGCTTGCGCATAATTATTCAGTTGTATTGCCATATCGAGATGATTATCCAGCATCGATTTTTGTAGACTTGAAAAACTGGCGTCAATGAATATTGATTGTTGATACGCTTCATTAATAAAAGAAAATGGAGAAACATACTCAAGTTCAATATCATCCAATTCAGAATGAACTAGATGTGTCATTGCCATCAAATCATCTCCGTTTTCTTGTAAACTGTTTTTAAGCAAAGTCAATTGGAACAAACTACGTTGCAACTCAAGTTTGGTCGTACTTAGTTCAAATTGATTGACTGCACCTAACTCATATTTCTTTTGTAACTGTTCTGCTAATTCTTTAAAGACATCAACTTCATTTTTTGTTTCAACTATTTTTGCTTTGGCTAATTGGTATGCATGATATTTTTCTTCAAATTCACCATAACGTTCAAACGCTAATTTATTTATTGCTAGTTTAGCATTAAACAATTCGACTTCCGCCTTGGCCTGTCTCGCTTCGCGTTTACCCTTACGTTCATAGATAAAGTTAAGTACCAAGCCAATCGTCCACTCTGATTGACCTGCCGAAGATTCACTATGATGCTCTAATGGGATAGAGAACTCGGGATTTATTTTATAGTCTGTATGTTCAGCAGTTATTAATGCTTTTTTCCATTTCTTATAAGCTACTTGCATCTCAGGGTCATAATACAAACTGGTGAGATATAAACGTTTAATGGAAAACGTATTGCGGCTTACTTCTCCCGCAGACAGACCATTTAACTGCAAAAACTGATTCAAACCAGCGTTGTCTATTGACCAGGAATTGATTTCGTTTAATACAAGATCGGTATTGATAGGTTCAGCAATATAGCTATGTTTAACACAGCCCTGCATCGTAATGCAGAGTAGCGCTATAATCGTGCTATGAACGATAAACCTGAGTCGTTGTATAAATGAATGATGCATATAACAAATAATTATTATTTAACTGCATCCGGCAGTTATATGAAATCGCAGATCTCTATCTGCCTGCTTTTTTATGTTCATGAATAATATAGGTATTTTCCAGTTTTGTCTGCTTTGCAGCTTAATAAATCCAATATCCTCGCACGCCGACAGCAAATTCACTGAAACATGCAAAGAATTCACCTCAGTTAGTGAAAATATAAAACCGAATGAAAATGACTCTCAAATAAAAAACAGCCGATTTAAAACCGGTTTACTCTGGAAAATAGAAACTAAGCAAGGAAAAACTAACTACCTATTTGGCACTATCCATTCACAAGATTACGCCGTCAGTTCGATACCACCCCAGGCACGATTGGCTCTGGCAAAAAGCAAAGTGTTGTTAATGGAAACCATTCCAAATGAAGCCGCCAATCAGGCTTTTTTAAACAATATGTATTTTAAAGACCAGCGACGCCTCGATACTTTATTAGAACCAGAGCTATTTAAAGCATTAACAGCAAAGCTTAAACACTATGGTGTTGAAAAAAACCGCATTAAATTAGTCAAACCCTGGGCGGCGTTTAGTCTGATTGGCAGACCAAAACCCGTCCGAGCACCAACAATAGAAAGTAATTTATTTCAAACAGCCCAACAAGGTCGATTACAAATTAAGTCATTGCAATCTATGGATGAAATTGTATCCGCATTAGATGGGCTCTCTATGAATGACCAGATTATTATATTGAAAGATACTATCTGTAATCACGAACAAATCACTCGTGACGCAAAAACACTCGTCGACTTATATCTACACCGTGATCTGGCAGGCATAGTCGAATTCAATAACCAGCCACATCATGATGAAGCCGTATTTGAACGCTTCATGCAACAAATACTATACGACCGTAATAACAACATTATTGAAATAATAGAAAGTGAATTCGAAAATGGAAACGTATTTGTTGCAATTGGTGCATCGCATTTAGCCGATAAAAAAGGCTTGTTAAACGAACTTAACAAGCGCGGTTATACTTTATCCGTTCTTTATTGAATTAAGGAACCTAAATAAATCTATAACTATATTAATCTTTACTTTACCCTTCCCGCCCAGTTACTTCCTTGAACTGTTCTTTCTGTTCAGTACTAGCTTCTTTCTGATATTTCTCTTTCCATTCAGAATACGGCATGCCATAAATAAGTTCTCTAGCCTTGTCGTAATCCATCTCGATATTCTTCTCTTTAGCTGCAGCGAGATACCATTTCGACAGGCAGTTTCGACAAAATCCGGCCAAATTCATTAAATCGATATTCTGTACCTCTGTTTTCTCACGCAAGTGTTTCACCAAGGCTCTGAATGCGGCGGCTTCTAGTTCTGTATTAGTATCATTGCTCATTTTTTTCATCCTATAATCATTAACAAATACTCAATTTTCACGCTATTATACCGATATATTGTCACCACTATAAAATTACAAAAAAAATGAACGATTCTACTGATTTACACCATATTGTTATTGTTGGCGGCGGCGCTGGCGGACTTGAATTAGCGGCAAGACTTGGCAGAAAACTCGGCAAAAAGAAAAAAGCCGAGATTACGTTGATTGATGCCACACGCACGCATCTCTGGAAACCGCTTCTACACGAAGTTGCCGCTGGCACACTTAATTCTTATGAAGATGAACTGAGTTATCTCGCACTGGCTTACAAGAATAATTTTACCTCCCGAGTAGGCCGTATGGACACACTAGATCGTGAAAAGCAGGAAATCAGTCTCGAACCTACGCTAGATGAAAATGGCGAAGAATACATTCCCAGACGTACCTTTCATTACGATAGCTTGATCATAGCCGTCGGTAGTCAAACCAATGACTTTGGTATTAAAGGCATAAAAGAACATTGCATGTTCCTTGATACGCGAACAGAAGCAGATTTATTCCATCAGCGCTTATTAAGAGACGTCTACGCAGCACACACGGAAACTAAACCTTTACGTAAAGGTCAGTTGAAAGTGGCTATTGCTGGAGCAGGAGCTACCGGTGTTGAATTATCTGCTGAACTACATGAAGCATTTGGTCAGCTAGTTGAGTTTGGTCTGGATCAAATATCTACAGAGAATGATATAAAGATCTCGATCATAGAAGCAGCAGATAGAATCTTACCAGCATTACCACCGCGTTTATCTGAAAAGACAGAGAAAGCGCTAAACAAAATAAATATTGAAGTGTTATCAGGTCATCGAATTTCTGAAGCAACTGAAGAAGGTTTTGTTACCGATAAAGGTGGTCTAGTTCCTGCAGAAATAAAAATTTGGGCTGCAGGTATCAAAGCACCTGATTTTCTAAAAGAAATTGCCGGCCTGGAAACTAATAGAAGTAATCAACTCATTGTAAAAACAACGTTGGAAACAACGCGTGATGAAAATATCTTCGCTATGGGTGATTGTGCAGCATGCCCTATGGAAGGAACAGATAATACCGTACCACCACGCGCACAAGCAGCGAATCAACAAGCAACCATGTTAGCCAAAACTATGGTTAATCGTTTAAAGAACAAACCTCTTCCTACATATAAATATGTTGATTACGGATCGCTTATAAATCTAAGTCGATATACAACTGTTGGAAACATGATGGGTAACTTGCTTGGTAAATCAGCAGGCAGTGTTATGATAGAAGGCTTGTTAGCGCGGTTTGTTTATATGTCTTTATATAAAATGCACCAAGTAGTTGTATTAGGGATCATTCGAGTAACGTTAACGACCATAGCAAATTTTCTTACTCAAAGAACCAAGACCAGGATGAAGTTGCATTAAATGTCTAATGTCCGCTTTCGGCTGCGACTTCAACGGGTCAATGCAACACATGCGTTAAACCGTTCTGCCGGTGTTTCAAGATCTAATGTCTGTCGCAGTCGTTAGCAGAACGCTCCTTATCCGCCAAATTTATCTTTAAGCGTATCAAACCCAGCATGAAAGATACCTTCAATAACACCTATTGCTTCTGAATCTGGTGCACCATCTGCATTGAATTCGGCAGACCATTCAACCGTTGATTTATCACTACCCTGCTCTATTACTTTTAATTCTGCGCTGTAATCAGCAACAGGTAATGGGCTATCTACAATTGCATAGGAACAAGTACGTTCGTTATCATTATGAATTAATAACTTATCGACAACTTCACCGCCGCCAACAAGGAATAAAGTTCGTACACTGTCGTTTTCACTTAATTCGCTTTTTTTTAATGCGGGATGCCAATTCGGTAAATCGTTATACCCACCAATTAAACTCCATGCTTTGTCTGCTGCGGCATTCAATTCAATTGCCATGTTTACTGTTACCATGATTTTTACTTCACCTATAGATCGTATTTTTTTATTCGATAACGTAATGCCATTCTAGTAATGCCTAATTCTCTTGCTGCTTTAGAGACATTGCGATTGGTTCGTTCTAATGCTTGCTTGATTAAATGTAATTCTGCTTCGCCTAAAGTCAGATCATCATTCATGTCAGTTTCGTCTGATTTGGTTTCAGATTTTTTATTAAGACCCAAACTATTTTCTTCAAGTACTCCGCCGCCCTTCAATAAAACTGCTCGTTCTAATAAGTGCTTCATCTCACGCACGTTTCCCGGCCAAGGATATTCTAACAACATATCCTCTGCTTCATCCGAAAAGCCATCAAACTGTAATCCATAACGTCTAGCTGTATGCGTCGCAAAATGATCAGCTAAAAGTAAAATATCTTTGCCACGCTCACGTAAGGCCGGCATCGATAACGACATCACATTCAATCGATAATATAAATCGGATCGAAACTCACCGCTATCTGCTAATGATTCTATATCTCTATTGGTTGCGGCAACTATCCATGCGGCAACCGGACGTTCCTGTGTAGTACCTACTCTTCTTAAGGTTCTCCTTTCTAATACAGCTAATAATTTTGATTGTAAATCTAATGGCAGCTCACCAATTTCATCTAGAAATAATACTCCATCTTCCGCAGCTTCGATCAAACCGGTGCGCGCGACATGCGCATTGGTAAACGCACCTTTTTCATGTCCGAATAGTTCAGATTCAATTAAGTCTTTTGGTAAAGAAGCGCAATCAACATGTACGAAAGGTTTTTGGTTACGGCTGCTATACGCATGTAACAACCTTGCGATGACATCTTTACCTGTTCCTGTTTCGCCGAGTATCAATACCGTTGGCGGAATAACTTCTGCTGACTGTGATAACTGAGAAATGCGTTCAACTTGTTCACGTACTGATTTAATTTGTTGGCACTTCCCGAGAAAATCCACGGTCTCTGCTGCATTTTGTTCTCGCTTGGCTGAGTTTGTGAGTTTTTGTGTTAGTTCGTTTTTATCAAAAACTTGTTCTACATTGATTAGTAATTCTTTTAGATCGATGGGTTTTTTTAAATAATCCGACGCACCTAATTTCATTGCTGAAACAGCATCTTCCAATTCGCCATAAGCTGACATAACCAGCACTGAGGTATTGCTAATAGACGTTTTTATTTCTGCAAGAAAATCCAGGCCAGAACCATCAGGCAAACGCATATCTAACAAAATAAGATCTGGTGCATTACTTTTATATTCTGCTCTTGCTGTTGCTAGGTCGCCTGCAAGGTCAACTTTATATCTTGCACGTTCCAAATGTTTTTTTACTGCTTTGGCAAAAACAGTTTCATCTTCAACTAAAAGTATTCGTTTTTCTAAGACGGGTACTTCTGCTGAAGTTATCAATGGAGCCTGCATTTAAACTTCACCTTTTATTAATTTATGTATTGGAGCAGAAACTATCGCCTCGGTTCCCTGTCCCTTACCTTTGTCTTGACCTTCTGGCACATTGAAACTTAAATCCCAACCATGTTTTTGACAAATTTTAAACGCAATAGGAATACCTAAACCTGTGCCGAATTTTTTTGTGGAAGGTCCGGGTTCAAGACTTCCTGATTTAGGTTCGAAAGGTAATCCTGGCCCACTGTCTAGTATGCGAAACTCAAGATTATCTTCTTGTTTTACCAAGCTTACTTTTATTGCGCTTGATTTCGGTGAAGCATCGACAGCATTGGCTAATAAACTATATAAGGCCTGCTCCATTAAATCTGGGTCAACGCTTAATGATTGTGAGATATCCCAACCTTCTTTAATTATTTCAATTTTTTTATCTGCAATTTTATTATGAAGTAATCCAAACGCCGCATCGATTAAGTCTGGTGCATTAATATTTGTCAGATTTGGTTTTAAAGGATGGAGATACGAAACTAGCGAACTGACCCAACGTTCCAAACGATCTGTCGTTTCGATAATGGCTTCGCTAGATTCAATTATTTCTTCCTGATTCTCTGCTCCTTCGAGTAATTGTGCGGTCGCGCGAATACTGGCTAGTGGATTACGAATATTATGCGCAACAACCGGAACCAACGCTCCCAATGTCGCTTGTCTTTCAGTCTCTAATAGCGCATCTCTACTTTCTGATAATTCCTTTGCCATCGAGTTAATACCACTTGCCAGATCCGATACCTCTTCGACACCTTCTTCTTCAATATGGTAATCCAGTTTGCCATGACTGATCTCTCCTGCTCCTTTAATAATATTCGCTAAAGGTTTGATAAAATCAGTACGCATAACATGGCGTGTATAAAAAACAATGATAAAGGCAAAGATAAGTGGAATAGGAATAATAAACGGAGCAAACGTTGTCCACATTGCTAGAACTTCATCCAGCTTTTTGTGTTGCTCTGTTAGCACTTGTTTAAAAGCAAAATAACGACTTTCAAATTTACCGACCATTTGCTGTGCAAATGCCGGATTGAGAATTTGTATTTGAACTAAACGATTACCTGAATAAGGATCATCAAAAATCTTATTCATATCGCCTTGAATCTCTCGATAGGAAAGGTTTAATTCCTGAATAGAGATATCTTCTTCGCGTGAATTTGAGCGTCTTCTTAGCTCATTAAATCGATCAGATATACTACGCGAATGCTCTGGATAGGCTTCTAACGCACGCTCATCTTCAAGCACACGAGCACGAATCATGTCCTGTATTTGTGCATAGAGTTCGCCCCTAATCTGTTCGGTAAGGTAAAACATGGCATTAATACGAACAGATTCTGCGGAATTGTGTTGCCAAAAATAGGCTGAAACCCCACCCAGTAAACCTGTAACCGCAACGAGGAATAAAATCGCTATTTCGTGGCGAAATATCAGGTTTTTTAGTGACTTAGGTCGTCTTATGGACATCGCATGAGTATAGCCTACAAATGGTTCTAATGAACCAAATAAATGGATATTAATAACCAAAATAACTAGAAACATTAATTATACGCATCATAAATATATTCATATCCGATTGTTTTTATTAGTATTTTTTGATTAAAAAGAACTTGGCATGATTGATGGAGTATAAAAGTTGCACAAAACATTATGTGTACCGGTTTATCCGGATTCTTTTAACAATAACTATATGAGGAGAGTTAGCATGAAATGGGAAACTCCAGAATACAGTGACATTCGTTTCGGCTTCGAAGTCACCATGTACATCAACAACAAGTAATTGTTGTCTTAGCTGAAGTAAAGAGGGAGGCGTAAGCCTCCCTTTTTTATGTACAGGACGCCCACTGGAAGTAGGCGGTACGATTACACGGGTGTAATCGGTAGAGTCGAGTCTGGAACAGAGACCGAGAGCTGCGCTTCGAGCAAGTAGCCGAAGTCCGAAACGACTTTCACAGCCTCCGCCAATCTTTTAGCAAGCAACTGTATTTCAAATCGACGTTTACCAGCTTTTACTTAAACCACATCCTCCTAAGCAACTGCGTCTCTTTCCTATGCATATGGTAAATGACACCACAAATATGCAACACAAGAAGTGCTGTTAAGCAGAAAGCACTTATCTCATGAATCTCCGTAAACAATTTGTTTAACTCCGGTTGTTTTGATCCCCAGTGTGGTAACGGGATTCCCCAAAACTTGGTTTTATATCCACTAAATGATGATGAAATATAGCCAGAAACCGGCTGAATAAACATCATCAAGTAGAGTAAATGATGTGTTGCAATTGCGGTTTTTCTTTGGATTGGTGCAACAAAATCGGGTAAAGCTGGTGATATCGAACGCATTTTCCAGACTAGACGTATAATAGCTAATAAGGCCAAGGTCAGACCTAGTGACTTATGTAAACCAAAAAACCAGCTTCTCTCGGCGCTGCCCTTTTCCAAACCAGTCATATAGAGTCCCAAACCAATCATCATTATGATCAAAATGGCCATAATCCAATGAATAATGACTGCTGTTGTGTTGTATCGCTGTATTTCCATAATAAATATCCAAGGGCCTCTGTTTTCTGATTTATAGCTGAAAAGACAAGCACACCGGCTTTCAGACTTTTTTCTTAGGAGAATATCAAGGATAATACTATCTCAGGATGATATTTGGCAGTGAATTGCTTATCATTTTTAAATTACGAATATTTCCAATTTTAAAGGAAAGCCTACGAATAATGTATATGCGGTCTAATTTAAATTCTTTCTTTTTAATGTTCCTGCTATTTTGCATCCCATTGGCGCAAGCCAGTGAGTATCAAATCTTGATTTCAAAAAAAAATAACGAGTTAATCGTAAAAAAAGCCGGTGAAGTCGTTAAAAAATACCGTATCTCCAGCGGTAAGGGGGGCAAAGGAACAAAACGTCGCCAAGGCGATAGTAAGACGCCACAAGGGGTTTACCGGATCTCACAATTTAAAAAAAGTAGCCGTTTCCATTATTTCATACAACTGGATTACCCTAACCTTATCGATGCCTGGTATGGCTATAAAAACAAAGTCATTGATGCAAAGGATTTTAAACGGATAGCTACGGCCTACAAAAAACATACCGCACCTCCACAAGATACTAAGCTCGGTGGTTTTATAGGAATTCATGGGCTTGGTGAACAAAATGAAAAAAAAATTGTTATCCATGAAGAAATTAACTGGACAGAAGGCTGCATTGCCTTAACAAATGAAGAAATAAATGAACTGAGAAAATTTGTCGATATCGGAACACCTGTCATTATTAAAGAATGAAAATCCTCTCTCAATATGTTGCCCTTTGTTTTTTGATATCACTTGTTGCATGCTCAAATGAATCTAATCAGATTTATGAAAAACGCACAAAAAAAATATTTGCCCATGTTATTCAGGATAGTGAATTTGCAATCACTGAAAATAATTTTCGCATAACCAATCGATTACATATCGGCGAAGCTATTCAGAAACGCGGTAATGCTAACTTTCCTCAGAACGAAGTCATTTTATTTTGTAATTTAACCTTGGTAGAAGAGATGCTAATAATTGAACCTCTTTATATTAATTATTGTCCCTATAAAATAACCGCAACCGAAGTAGGTAAAAAAATCATTATTGGAACACGTTTGTTGCCAGAGAAAACTGGCAATAAAAAAATGGATAAAATCGCAAAAAAAATCAATAACATTCTACGCTCAGTGGTAGACTACGCTGCATCTGAAGATCCATTTCTTCTTGAGCAAAATTAATTACAGCACGGAAGCTAAACTGTAAGGAACAAGCAGAACAATGAAGGAACAACCAGAACATAGCTTATTGCTTAGATGGCTAATTTTGACAGGCCTTATCGCATTTTCATTACTCATTGCCTGGAATGAAGGCATTATATCTCAATTATTTCACATAGATCAAAGTCGTATCTCCTGGATTATTGCTTTAGTTTACCTAATTGTTACTTTGCATTGCGGCAAATTGATTTATTCCATTTCTTTACAAATGAATCTATCCAGAGAAGTAGATCGCATGATTAAGGATGAAGATAAACTGGATATCAAGGTAGAAGGTGATGATGTATTTATAAACTCTAACATCAAACTACCAGATTGCTTTATGAGCGATTATATTAGCGACCTATTTTACAGTAATAAAAACATGGCTGGAGGTGAAGAAGCAGGCTCCCCTTCTGAACTCATTGAAGTTTATGAGTCACGTTTGAAAGGCCCTCAGGAAATTGGCTGGTTTGTTTCTGACATGATGTTAAAGCTCGGCCTACTCGGTACGATTATCGGTTTTATTCTTATGCTCGGTTCGGTTGCTCACATTGCTAACTTTGATGTTAGTAATATGCAGAAAATTTTACAGCATATGAGTAATGGTATGGGCACGGCTCTCTACACCACGCTTGCAGGTTTATCTTGCAGCATTTTAACGGCGATGCAATATCATATGATAGACCGTCACGTGGACGAGTTAATCGAACTAACTCGCCACTTAACGCAAGTACATGTCTTGCCAAAAATTAATGGTGCTTAAGAAAGATGCGCGTTAAAGATCGTCTCCGCTCCGATCCGTTTACTGATTTGCTATTCAATGCACTTCTAGGATTTACCTTTTTGTTTTTGATCGCCATCATGTTCATGAACCCTGATGCGAAATCAGGCATTATCGATCCTAAAGCCGAATATATTTTGACCATCACCTGGGAAGATAATAGCCCAGATGATATTGATGTTTGGATCGAAGATCCGGAAGGACAAATAGTCTGGTTTAGAACACCGGAAGCCGGTTTATTACATCTTGACCGCGATGATCGCGGACAAGTTAATGACACTATCACCATCAATGGCGAAGAAGTTCAAAATCCGCTTAATCAGGAAGTTGTTACTTTAAGAGGCGTGGTTAAAGGCGAGTATGTCGTTAACCTGCATTACTACGCTTCTGAAACAGGCAAGCCTGTTGACGTGCATGTTAGACTGGCAAAAGTGAATCCTAAATTGGAAATCGTCTATTATGGCACGGTCAATATGGAAAAAAGGGGCGATGAAAAAACAGTACTTAGATTTACTATTGGCCGTGAAGGTACTATTTTTGGGATAAATTTTTTACCAAAATCATTTGTAGGACTTGGTTAAAAGATAACAGAACTTGGAGAAATTATTGTGGCATTAGGCATAACTGGCATCATTGCAGCTTATATTATACTTGGACTACTACTTCTAAGTATTAACCTTTATTCAAAATGGTCTTGGCCGGTTAAAGCCATGACAATAATTATTACCTCTGTTTTTTATGTAGTAACCTATTATTCATTTCCGCCCCTACTTGGCTGGCCAACAACTCAGCATCCTCCTTCACAGTTTCGTTTGATTTCCGCTCATGTTGTTCAACCTAACAAAGAAACAGGTAAAGAAGGCTCAGTGTATCTTTGGTTAACTGAAATAAAAAACATGTCTGACTCAGCAGAACCCAGAGCTTATGAGCTACAATATTCTAGTGAATTACATGAAAGAATTATTAATGTGAAATCCAAATTAGATAAAGACATTAAACAAATGGGTGAATTTAAAGAACCTGATGACACGTTTAATCAAGTTGACGAACAAAAACGCGGGATGAAATCAGTGCACATTGAATTCTACGACTTACCTGATCCTTTATTTCAGGATAAAGGTTAATTAATAGATGTTATTTTGAATAAGAATTTATTTCCAAAACTACTTTTTGCATGTCTGATTTTATTATCAAGGCAGCCATTTGCGTGGAATAAGCTAACGAATGAACTTGATATCAAATGTCAGCAAACAGCAAAAACTTTAAATTGTGAATATAGAACACTATCTCAAGCCACTTCACCTTTTATAAACGCAAGTTCAAATAAGATAGAACTACAAGTTAGCGAAAACAATCACTATCCTGAAAGCAATGACATAACGGCTATACTGTTCCTCGTTGATACTAGTGATCCGGCAAGACAAAATGTTATTGAAAAAAACAAAGCACTAATAAAAAAATTATCAGCATCGTTAGAGCCGCACCAAAAAGCAGGACTAGCTTCATTCGATAAAACTTTCCGTATCCTGGCACCAATAGGAACATCATCATTTCTATTCACTAAATCACTGGATACTTTAAAAGCTGCAGGAAAAACAACAGAGTTATATCGGAGCTTGATAAAAGCCATAGAACATATCAATTCTTTTGAAGCACAACGAAAAGTTATCGTTTTATTATCTGATGGACAAGCGGAGGATAAGGCCTACTTTCATTCAGACATCATCAAGCTTTCAAGAAAATCCGGAATCATTATAAACTCAATTGGTTACCCCCGTTCTGTCCCCTTATCCGTTGCTTTACAGACGATAAGAAGATTAAGTGAAGAGACAGGTGGAAGCTATATTGAAACTGATATGTCGTACAATTTATCAGAGGATATTTTTAAACAGACCTTGATTAATATTGATACAGGCGGCTCTTTTTCCATAGATTTGAATAAACTATATCAGAATAACAATCCAGTGACTTTCGTTAAATTAGCATTTAAAACAAGTGCAGGAATAAAACATATTAGTGTTCCTGTCACTATTAAAATTGCAATGAAGGCTGCTCAAACTATTCCTGCCGCTACAAAAAAATCATCTACAGAACAGTTACAAACAAACAATAACACCGTTAACACTCCACCAATACAAATAGTAACGAAACAAGCTCCTGTACAACCCATAAATTTATGGCTTTGGTATGGCTTACCTGCAGCATTCATTATTATTATCATTTTCATATTAATAACTCTATTTCTTCTTTGGAGAAAACCGGAAACTAAGGTACATAGTACTGAAAATGAATACAGACCATATGCTTATTTGATTGAAAATGATGGTAATGAAACACGATATCCCATCACACGTACCATTTGGCGAATTGGTCGAAGTAAAGGTAATGAATTAAGTCTGGATGATACTTCTATATCCCGACGTCATGCTGAAATCCATAGAAACAGCGATGGCACTTTTGATATCATTGACATGAACTCAATGAATGGTGTTTACATCAATGATGAGAAAATTGGAAAGGCAGAGTTACACGAAGGAGATGTTCTTGAAATAGGAGATTTTTTCCTAAACTTTACACAACTCGCATCTGATTATTCACTGGAAGAATCTACTGTAATGCAAAAAACCCGGGAACCAAGTACGCATTAGAAAATATTTATCTGCTAAATAGTTTACTCATACTATAGGTTGACTTAACTTTAGATATTCATTTATTAAGTCCGTCATAGATGATTCCGTTAATAATGGTCGATCATTGCCAAACCATTGGCCTTCATTTTCCATAATATTCTTTGCAATTTGATTACTAACAATTCGACCTTTTTTATTTTTGCATAGTCCCGGCACGTTTATTAATAATGATGTTGCAGCTCCTAAAACAATTTCCCTATGTTTTTGATACAACATATCTTCTTCCCCGAGGCTCTGCACAGATCCGGATGCCGTAGCTGTCGGCATAACTGTCTGTGAGACAAATGCCATCAGCGTAGTAAATTCATCAGGTAAGGAAATTCGACTCACTGTAGCCCAGCGATAAAGATCTAGCGGCAGCACCTCCCATTCTTTTTCAGGCTGCTCTAAATTAATAACAGATAAGAGTTTTTTATGAACACATTCCTGCGCATGTTCCCACAAACTTTCTATTTTAGTTAATACTTCCTCATCCAAAGACGCTTTAATAGCCGGTTGTAAACCATACAACAAAGGAATGCCTTCATCATAGAGCAACCATTTATCTTTACATGCCCATTTCTCATATAATTTTTGTAAAGTTAATTGCCCTTCTCCATAAAACTTATCTTCTCGCTCACTCATAGATATTTCGGGAGCATTAACAGGAGTCTCAATTTTCTTATTTTTATTACTAATAAATGACTTTATTTTACGAAAAATATTCATTGGTATATTTATAGTTTAATTAGGCGCAAGATAATCAAGCTCGGCCTGAGTGAAACCGGCTTTTAATCTTGCTTTATGATTTATTTTTTTTGTAGTAGTTGAAGGAAGGAATTCATCAACGATTTTCCTGAACTTTTCTTCCGGTTCCTGATTTAATTTATCACATATGTAACGATACCATTTTGTACCAATTAGTACATGACCAATTTCTTCTTCAAGAATTACCTCAAGTATAGCAACCGTTTCAAAGTCTTTTATCTGCCTGAAACGTTCAATTAAATTCGGTGTAACATCTAGGCCACGTGCCTCCATAATTCTTGGAACGACAGCTAAACGTAATAATATATCATGCTTTGTTTTATCCGCTATGGTCCACAGACCATCATGCGCTGAGAAATCTCCATAGTCATAGCCAATGGCATTCAAATTATTACGTAACAAATTAAAATGTTTTGTTTCTTCTGCCGCCACCTGTGTCCAATCAAAATAGAATTCTTCAGGCATATTCTGGAAACGACAAATTAAATCCCACGCAAGATTTATGGCATTAAATTCGATATGAGCAAATGAATGAATCATTGCCGCTCGACCTTCGATAGTTTGAATGTTTCGTCTAGGTACATCTTTCGGTGTAATCAACACTGGTTTTTCTGGTCGGCCTGGTTTTAATGATTCAAGATCGACATTAAATAAATCAAAGCTAATTTTTCTATCCAATATTATTTTTTTCGCGTTTAACGAAAGTAATATTTTTTTATCCAGATTTGATTCTGTGAGACACTGTTGAGCAAGGTGGAAAATATTATTCATTATTATCAATGGCGTTTTCATAACCAGACCAACAAATATCCCAGGAGGCTTCATCTTTCTCTGCAACGTAACGCGCATCTATACAAATTCCGGGAATCACAGCGAGTTCTCCATTAATATAAATTAGCGGCACTCTATCCCTAAACCATGGTAATACAGCTTGTTCTTGAAATAATTGTTTCACAGTTTTCGAATGTGACGAACGATCAGGCTGGATTTTCTCACCTCCTTGTCTATACCTAACAACAAAATTTGCACCTTTAGATTTCAGTTTTGAAATTCCTTTGCCATGATCTGACTTAGCAATGAGTGTTTCATTTAAAACATTCAAAATATTATCAGGTTTCCATTGATACTCAGTACTTACATCATGTTGCAGCATTACGTTAGAAGCATATAAAATATTTTTATACCTCCTTACTTCTACATCAAGCCAATTTACACAGGGTGCTTTATCTGTAGAAGAATAGATAACATCCGAAATAATTTGTTCCATATTCCTGGCGCCAGGATATTTTAAATTCAATTCCTTTAACCATGAAAATATAAGGTTCTTTTGCCTTTCTAAACTCAATTTCTTAACGACACCAAGATTGAGAGCCATCGTGTTTTTGTACTGCGCAAGCTTTATGTCGCTGCAACCTAAGTCATCAAGCAAAACCCTGGATTCATTTTGATGCTTAATTAATCGAGCAATCGTTTCTCTATAGGCCGGCCAGCGTTCTTCAATAACTGGAATCACTTTATGCCTGAAATAATTACGATCATAACGATAATCTGAATTACTTTTATCAAGCTGCCAAATTAATTTATTTTCTTCAGCATAATATTTTAATTTTTCACGAGAATAATTTAATAGTGGTCTGGCATGAAAAATATTTTCACGTTTTTTAATGGAAGGCATTGATGCCAGCCCTCGCGGCCCAGCTCCTCTTAATGCTTGAAGAAAAAATGTTTCTACTTGATCATCTTGATGATGCGCCGTAAAAAAAACATCATTTTTATTCATTACTTCTTCAATCAGCGAATATCGTTTTTCTCTAGCCCATGCTTCAATACTCGCTCCTTTCGGACAATCTTCATTTATCTTTAACTGTCTGAAATAAAGACCGTATTGCTTACATTGTTCTTCACAAAATTCAGCCCAATCATTCGCTTCTTCCTGCAAACCATGATTGACATAAAGTACTTCAATATCCTGATTTATTACACTTTTGTTTAAATAGAAAAGGTGTAATAGAACGCAGGAATCCATACCGCCACTACAAGCGACCCAGAATTTCTCCGCCGTAGAAAATTGATTTAAATCAGATAGGAACCTATCTTTACAGAGGAATGTTGTTGATGCTTTCTTCATATATCTGATACAAATTCGCTTCGCCTGCGGTATCTCCAACATGGGTATAGATATTCAGGATACGCTTAAAGTGCCTACTGTTGCATTCCACCGTGCATATTTATGCTTAGACTACTTACTGCACCTGAGTGGCATACGTCCGCCATGAATGGCGGAAGTGTCGAAAATGCAGGGAGCACAATCGATAATTACTTCCATGTAATTAATTTTCTTTAAATTCACCAAACTGTCTTATCTTTTCTTGTCTTTGAATGACAAGTTCTGCCGTTGATAGATTTTTTAACTGCGTTAATTCTTCAATTAAGATCTGCTTTAGTTTTTCAGCTATTTCATCAAAATCTCGATGAGCACCACCCAGTGGTTCATCAACGATACGGTCAATCAATCCAAGTTCATTTAATCTTGGTGCAGTAATCCCCATAATTTCAGCAGCTTCTTTAGCTTTATCAGCGCTTTTCCAAAGAATAGATGCACAACCTTCCGGTGAAATGACTGAATATGTACTGTACTGCAACATTAGCAATCGATCGGCAACACCTATAGCCAATGCTCCACCAGAACCACCTTCTCCTATTACCGTTGCAATAATAGGTGTTTTTAGCTCAGACATTACCAATAAATTTCTAGCAATTGCCTCACCTTGACCACGTTCTTCAGCATCAATGCCAGGATAAGCACCCGGAGTATCAATGAATGTCAGAACAGGTAAATTAAAGCGTTCCGCCAACAGCATAATTCTCATTGCTTTACGATAGCCCTCTGGTTTAGGCATACCATAATTACGCATGATCCTGTCTTTAGTATCACGGCCTTTTTGATGACCAATTACAGCAACCGGCATATCATCTAGACGTGCTATACCGGCAATAATAGCGGGATCATCAGCGAAATATCTTTCCCCGTGTAATTCTTCAAAGTCGGTAAACACCCGATCAATGTAATCTTGTGTATAGGGACGTTGCTGATGCCTGGAAATCTGGGAAATTTGCCACGGGCTCAAGGATGAGAAAATAGACTCCGTAAGTTCACGGCTGCGTTTTTTTAGTCTGGAAATCTCTTCGCTAATATTTATATTTTTATCATTACCCACATAACGTAGTTCTTCAATTTTAGCTTCGAGTTCAGCAATGGGTTGCTCAAAATCAAGAAAATTCATATTTAAATCAATTAGTTATTATCTTTAACTTTACTATTATACTCGATTTCCACTTGTTTTATATCAAGTATATTCATTAATTCATCTATCAAATCATCACTAATTCTTACATTCCATTCTTTGCCGAACGGTACTAAAGCTACAGCATCTGATTTAACATATTTCACTGTTACATTTGATACATCATGCTTATATTTGAGTAGTATACTTTTAATATTGTTAATCATGTCATTGTTCATCTCTGACTCATATAGAGTTAATTTCAATGAACTGACAAGATTAAAAGGATTATCAGGCTTACGAATATCATCGATAGAAAAGATACTTTCTGCCATTATTTTAATGCCGCCTTCGTAATAATCATCATTTCGGGCATTCCCTTTTACTATTATTAAATGATCTTTAATTAAATAGTGTCTATATTTTTCATAATCATCTGACTTTACAACAACGACTTTACGAGAAGTATTGTCATCTATTTTAACGTCATACTCTTCTCTCATACCGGATTTACGAATACTCATAATATATCCGGCTACTTTTACATCGCCTTTTTTTATTCCAAAAAGTTTCCGCGTCATATGCGAGAGTTCTTGTTTGTATCTATTGATCGGATGACCTGATAGATAAAAGCCCAAAGTCTCTTTTTCGTACATAACACGTTGCTTATCATCCCAATCTTTAACAACATCATATACAGAAGATGAATCAACTTTATCACTAGAACTAGGTGCGGCTTCAAGACCAAACATGTCATTCTGTCCACTATCTATATCTTTATTATGCTGTTCTGCTAGAGATGTTGCTTTTATCAGGTTTTCATTTAATGTACTTCGACCCGCTCCAAGTGAATCCATTGCACCTGATTTTATAAGAGCATCTAGCACTCTCTTATTTGCTTTTCTAAGATCTATTCGTTTACATAAGTCGAATAAATTTTCATACTGGCCATTCTCTTCCCGCTCTTCAATAAGGCTATCAATAGCTGCTGCACCGACACCTTTAAGTGCGCCTAAGCCATACTGAATACTTTTTTCATTGATAACAGTAAAGCTATAAAAACTGGCATTGATTGAAGGCGGAATAACTTCTATCTTCATCCGGCGAGTTTCTTCGAACAACATTACTACTTTGTCTGTATTGTCCATGTCTGAAGATAGCACTGCCGCCATGAATGCAGCGGGATAATGTGCTTTTAACCAAGCTGTTTGATAAGCAACAAGTGCATAGGCAGCGGAATGTGATTTATTAAATCCATATCCAGCAAATTTTTCCATTAAATCAAAAATCATTTTCGCTTGCCTTTCATCGACACCACGATTGACAGAGCCTTCAACAAAGATCGTCCTTTGCTTGGCCATTTCTTCCGGTTTTTTCTTTCCCATTGCACGACGTAATAAATCAGCAGCCCCTAGAGTAAAACCAGCTAACACCTGAGCAATTTGCATTACTTGTTCTTGATAAAGAATTACGCCATATGTTGGTTTAAGTGCAGGTTCAAGTTCATCGTGCATATATGTCACGCGTGCGCGACCATGCTTTCTTTCGACAAAATCATCAACCATTCCTGATTGCAAAGGTCCTGGTCTAAATAAAGCAACTAGTGCAATAAGGTCATCGAACACATCTGGCTTAAGACGGCTTACCAATTTTTTCATACCGTCCGATTCCAATTGAAATACGGCCGTCGTATCCATGCGTTGAATTAATGCATAAGTAGCAGAGTCGTCTAATGGAATTTTACGAATATTAATTTCTTCTTCATTCTGGAGTTTTTTTATTCGATTAATATCTCGTAATGTCCAATCAATAATGGTTAGTGTTCTTAATCCAAGAAAATCAAATTTAACCAGGCCTATAGATTCAACATCACCCATATCAAATTGCGTTACCGTTGCATGTGATCCTTGTTCACAATATAAAGGCATATAATCAGATAAAGGTTTTGGTGCGATGACTAGTCCACCCGCATGACGTCCAGCATTACGAGATAATCCTTCAAGCTTTTTTGCCAGATCAAAAAGAGATTTAACATCTTCTTCCGAGTTATAACGTCGCAGGAGTTCTTTCTCTTCGTCCATGGCTTTATCCAGAGTCATACCTATATCAAACGGTATAAGCTTGGCTAACTGATCGACAAAGCCATAAGGAAAGCCTAATACTCTCCCCACATCTCTAATCACAGCTTTAGCGGCCATAGTGCCATAAGTAATAATTTGCGAAACATGATCGCGACCATATTTTATAGCAACATATTCGATGACCTCATCTCGACGATCCATGCAAAAATCAATATCAAAATCAGGTAAAGAGACACGTTCAGGATTTAAAAAACGTTCAAATAAAAGATCATACTCAAGTGGGTCTAATTCAGTAATATCCAGAGCATAAGCAACTAGTGAACCTGCGCCAGAACCACGACCAGGCCCAACAGGGATCTCATTCTCTTTTGCCCAACGAATAAAATCCGCAACAATAAGAAAATAACCAGAAAAACCCATTTTAGTAATAACATCAATTTCAATATCTAACCTTGAAAAATATTTACTACTATTTTCTTTTGTAATTTTCTCATCATCATCAATTATTTTTTGTAAGCCTATTTTTGCATCGTCTATTAAGCGTTGATCTTCTGTTTCATTTTCATTAACAGGAAAGTGTGGTAAAAAATTCTCACCTAAACAAAACTCTATATTGCAACGCTGTGCAATTTTTACTGTATTCTCCAGTGCTTCAGGAATGTCAGAAAATAATTCCTGCATTTCTTCAACTGCACGAAGGTATTGCTGGGAAGTATATTGCTTCGGTCGTCTAGTATCATTCAGTGTGTAGCCTTGATAAATACAGACACGTGCTTCATGCGCCTCAAAATCATCCTCATTAATAAACCGAGCATTATTACTAGCAACGACAGGAATATTAAATTTTTCAGAATAGTTTATCGCCTGATTAATATGGTTGTTTTGTCCTTTAGCACCTATACGCTGTAATTCAAGATAATATCGATTTGAAAATAATGAAGACCAATCTTCGAATTCTTTTTCAACTTTCGACTCATCTTGTTGTACAAATAAATTTGAAAGGCTTCCATTATCAGCACAATCAATAACAATTAGACCTTCATTGTTTTCTTTTAACCATTTATATTGTACAAAAGGAATGCCTCGGTGTTGTCCTTCTATGTAACTTTTCGATATTAATCTGGATAAATTTTGATATCCTTCGAAATGCTGGCAAAGCAATATGATGTTGAAGGCTTCATTTAAATTGTTTTTTACAACCTTTATTTCAGAACCTATTAACGGCTTAACACCCTGGCTTTGCATTGCACGATAAAATTTAACTGCTGAAAAGGTATGATGTTGTTCAGTAACTGCAATTGCCGGCATAGATAGTTCCGCGGCCTTAGCTGCCAAGGGTTTAATTTTCATCATCCCATCGATTAATGAGAATTCAGTATGCAGATGTAAATGAACGAAACTCATGTTATTAAAATCACAGATATTTAGCGACAGGAGCAAAGCTTCGACGGTGAATGTCTGTTATGCCTAACTCGGCTAATGCTTCAATATGTTTCTTGGTTGGATAGCCTTTATGCGATGCAAAACCATAGCCGGGATAAATATCATCAAACTTAATCATTTCATTATCACGTTCTACTTTAGCAATAATTGATGCAGCGCTGATTGCCGGCACTAAACTGTCGCCCTTAATGATTGCAATTTTTTCATGCTCTATGTCTGGCGTATATTGACCGTCAACGACAACCATTTTTGGAAATACATTCAATGATTCGACAGCACGTTTCATGGCCAATAAACTCGCATGAAGAATATTTAATTCATCAATTTCTTCTACTTCCGCACGACCTAATGACCATGCCAAGGATTTCTCCTTGATTTCTATTGATAATAGTTCACGATTTTTTTGAGTTATTTTTTTAGAATCATTCAAGCCTGCTATAGGTTGTTCCGGATCGAGAATGACTGCAGCAGCAACCACAGCTCCGGCTAACGGGCCTCTTCCTACTTCATCAACGCCAGCCAATAATTCAATACTATTTAGAAAAGATAAGTCAGGTAGTTTTTTCATTATTTATCAATTCCATTACTGCTTTTGCGGCATGCTCATCGGCACCGATCTTAAGTTGCTTTGTTAGCTTCGAAAGCTCTGTTTTCATTTGCTCACATTTTCTCGAAGAACTCAGAAATTCATTCAATTCGGAAGATATTTTTTTTGCAGTACATCTAGACTGTAAATATTCCGGAACAATAAATCGCCCTGCTAATATATTTGGCAAAGAAGCATAGGGAATCTTTACCAGTAATTTTACAATGATATATGTAAGCCAAGACATTTTGTAAGCTACAATCATTGGTTTTTTAAACAACATTGCTTCGAGTGTTGCAGTTCCCGACGCAAGTAAAATAATATCTGCAGCCTCCATTACCTGATGAGTTTTATCAACATGCACATCTATTTTTAAATCAGGGGCAAGCTTGTTTTTTATATATTCGAAACACTTCAAAGACTTTTCATTTATTAAACTACTTACAAAATGAAGACTATCGTTTGTTTTTTTTGAAATTTCGGCAGCTTTAATAAGTGGCCCTGCAATTTTGTTTATTTCTGTTACACGACTTCCCGGCAGGAGTGCTACGACTATTTTATCAGTTGGGAGACTTAGTTCTTTTCTTGCACGATTCACATCAATCTTATTACTAATTTTATCGGCTAATGGATGACCTACATATCGATTTTCAACATCGTATTTATTGTATATTTCTGATTCAAAGGGAAAAAGATTTAAAACTAAATTTACTGCTTTTTTAATTTTTTTTACTCGGTATTCGCGCCAGGCGTAAACAGAAGGACTCACATAATGAATGGTTTTAATGCCGGCTTCCCGCAATTCTTTTTCTAAGCCTAGGTTAAAGTCTGGGGCATCGATACCTATGAATACATCAGGAGGGTTCTTTATAAAATAGGCTATGAGATCATCACGAATTCCTTTTAACTCTCTATATCGGCCTAGGACTTCGGTAAACCCCATAACGGATAATCGTTCCATGGGAAACAGAATCTTCATGCCGGTATCGGCAAGCTTCTCCCCACCTATTCCTTCAATCGAAATGTTTTCCGTTGTTTTTTTTAATTCATTGATTAATCCCGCGCCCAACATGTCACCTGATGCTTCACCTGCGACAAGACCTATACGTATCATTGAATTATATTTAGTTTTTGGAAAGAGGAGTTACCTGACAATTCCACGTTCTGATGCTGCTATAAAAGAACGCATCAACTCTACTTTATCTGAGTCAGCAGATAATTCAGTCAAGACATCAAGCGCATCTTTAAGAATGAGGCCTTCACGATAAATTACCTTATACGCTTTGCGTAAAACATTAATCGTATCTGAATCAAAACCGTGTCTTTTTAAACCTTCGCGATTAAGTCCAGAGGGTTTCGCTGTATTTCCAGAGACTAATACATAAGGGGGAACGTCTTTGACAATCACTGAGGAAATTGCTGAAAAGCTATAGCTGCCAATGCGACAAAACTGGTGAACACCAGTAAAGCCTCCAAGAATAGCAAAATCATCAATTCTGACATGGCCTGCTAACGTTGCATTATTAGCAAATATTGTATTGTTTCCAACTATGCAATCGTGTGCAATATGTACGTATGCCATGATCCAATTGTTGTCGCCGATTACTGTCTTACCACCGCCATCGCCTGTTCCTCTATTAATGGAAACATACTCACGAATCGTATTGTCTGATCCAATTTCCAGTATGGAATCATTTTCTCCCTTATATTTTTTATCTTGAGGATCGCCACCTAATGAACAAAAATGAGATATCTTATTATTCGGACCTATTTTAGTTGGCCCATTTATAACGACATGAGAATTTATGACTGTTCCCGATTCAATTGTTACATCTGCACCAATAACTGAATAAGGACCGACTTGCACATTTGAATCTAAATGCGCGTCAGAATGGATAATAGCTGTCGCATCTATCATGGAATCATTCCATAATAGTTGTTAATAGTTCGGAAGACGCCACTAATTTTGAATCAACAGTAGCAGTAGCTTTGAATTTCCAAATTCCTCTTTTTACAGTTATAAACTCAATATCCAGAATTAATTGATCGCCTGGCCCTACTGTTTTTCTAAATCGCGTTTTATCAATACCTACCAAATAATATAATTCATCCTTAGAGCTTCTACTTTCATTTAACCCAAGAGCGCCGAGTAATGCCGTAGCTTGAGCAAATGCTTCAACAATAAGCACACCTGGCATGACTGATTTATTTGGGAAATGTCCTTGAAAAAATGGTTCATTAACCGTTACATTTTTTAATGCTTTAAGACTCTTGCCTTCCACAACTTCGAGTACACGGTCAATTAATAAAAAAGGATAACGATGAGGCAGAATGGCTTTTATTTTTTCAACGTCAATTATGGATGAAGCATCTTGCATATAAATTTTACCTTTATTTCATTTCCATTATGATTTTCTTTAATATTGCATCCAGATTTTTAAATCGAATAATATTCCTTCTCCATATTTTACTCTCAGTAACAGGAATACCAGACGAATAGACACCAGGAGATTTTATTGAATTTGCTACTCCAGACATTCCAGTAATAATAACATCATCAACAATTTGTATATGGCCGCTTATAGCAACAGCACCACCGATCATACATCGTTTTCCTACAATAGTACTTCCTGCAATTGCTGAACACCCAGCTATTGCCGTATGTTCACCAACAATAACGTTATGTCCTATTTGAACCTGATTATCAATTTTCACACCTGATGCAATAATTGTATCTTCTATTGCACCTCGATCTATACTTGAGTTCGCACCGACATCAACATTATCACCAATCTTAACCGAGCCTATTTGAGGAATATTTAACCATTGTCCATTTTCTTGGGCCATACCAAATCCATCCGCACCAATAACAACACCGGGATGAATCGTCACGTTTTTTCCAAGAACAACACTATGGCACAAAGTTGTATTTGCAAATAATCTGGTATTTTCACCAATTATAACGTTGTCTTCTATGACACATCCAGACGCAATACTAACTCCAGCATCAATAACAACGTTATTACCAATAACAACATTTGTAGAAATATAAGATGATTTATCTATTTTACAGTCTGAGCCAATTATTGAATTTTCATCAATATAATCCGATAGCTTAACCTTTGGATAAAGATAGTTTGCGATTTTAGCATAGGCTAAATAGGGATTTTCACTGACTAATGAATTAGTCGGGCAGTTTTTAAAATCATCCTCAGATAAAATGACTGCTGAAGCATTTGTCTGAGGTAATTGTTGAGCATAATGGCGATTAGATAAAA
>LWDU01041704.1_pt1 | contig 45846 bp, 38 predicted proteins | sample 727161 | NCBI WGS metagenome assembly LWDU01 (sample SAMN04566230, study PRJNA314399) | hydrothermal vent metagenome | isolation source: deep sea hydrothermal plume seawater | place: Mexico: Gulf of California, Guaymas Basin | collected 2004-07-11
CGAAAGGGTTGGGGGGTTTTTGACTCAGTTTAAGATGAAGAAGCGGACTATAAAACTTCTTAGTTGGGCTTTTCTGCATGCTCATAGAGACGATCAATAAGCTCACTAAATTGCTTGCTTTCAGCATCACTGAAGCAGGTCAGTAGTTGTTGCTCATAATCATAGGATATTGGCACAAGCTCATCATAAACCGACAGACCAGCCTTTGTTAGTCGCAACATAGAGCGGCGTTTATCCGCGGGGTCAAATTCTCGCTCTAAAAGTTTACGCTGTAATAATTTACTGATTGCCCGGCTAAGTATGGACTTCTCAATCTGGGTCTTTAGGGATACTTCATCAGCGGAGACCGCAGGATACTCTCCCAAAACGGCCATAATTCGCCACTCTGTAATGCTGAGTGCGAACTTGGCGCTGTATGTCTCTGAGATCAAGGCGCTGATACGGTTGGAAAGGATAGATAAGCGGTAGGGCAGATAGCGCTCTAACTGCAGAATCTGGTGAGCCTTTTTGTTTTTGTTGTGATTACCATTATTTTCAGTCATAAAGCGATAATGCTTGACATTAGTTGTGATTGCAACCAATAATGGTTGGCATTACAACTATTATTTAATTTGCTTAGAGCAATGAACTATGCGGAGATAGCATGAGCACTTCTGATCACAACCCAATGGGCCTTGATGGATTCGAATTTGTTGAGTTTGCCGCGTCCGAGCGCGGTATTTTAGAGCCAGTCTTTACTATGATGGGTTTTACCCATATCGCCAATCACAGATCCAAAGAGGTGGTGTTGTTTCGGCAGGGAGATATCAATTTTATTATCAATTATGAGCCTGAGAGCTACGCCCATTACTTTGCCTGTGAGCATGGTCCTTCGGCTTGTGGCATGGCTTTTCGTGTTGAAAATGCTCAGTTAGCCTACACCCGCGCGTTAGAAATGGGTGCTCAACCTATGGACATTCCAACGGGGCCGATGGAGCTACGTCTGCCTGCCATTAAAGGTATTGGCGGCGCGCCCCTATATTTGATTGATCGTTATGGCGATGGTGCTTCCATTTATGATATCGATTTCGAGTTTATTGATAATGCAGATCTACATCCTGTTGGCTGTGGCCTCAATGTGATTGATCACTTAACTCACAATGTTTACCGTGGTCGAATGGATCACTGGGCAAAATTTTATGAGGATATTTTTAACTTTCGAGAAATTCGCTATTTTGATATCACTGGTGAGTACACAGGGCTAAAATCAAAAGCGATGTCGGCTCCAGATGGCAAGATACGTATTCCTCTTAATGAAGAATCCACCGGCGGCGGACAGATCGAGGAATTTTTAATGGCCTATAACGGCGAGGGGATCCAACATATTGCCTTTTCTTGCGATGATATTTATGCGACCTGGGATCAGCTAAAATCTCAGGGGCTACCTTTCATGAAAGCACCGCCAGAGACCTACTATGAAATGCTCGAAGAGCGCTTACCTGGACATGGTGAGCCTACTGAAGAGCTGCAATCTCGCGGTATTCTCCTAGATGGATCAACCCAACATGGCGATCCTCGGCTATTACTACAGATTTTTTCAGGAACCCTAGTTGGTCCGGTGTTCTTTGAGTTTATCCAGCGGAAAAAAGACGAGGGCTTTGGCGAGGGCAACTTTAAGGCTTTGTTCGAATCAATAGAGCGTGACCAACTAAATAGGGGCGTTCTCGGAACCGAGAACTCATCAATAAAAGCCAAGAGCTCTGAGGCGGTATAATTATGGATATTCAGGGATTTCACCACGTAGCCTACCGCTGCGCCAATGCGAAGCAGACAGTCGATTTTTACCAGCAGGTACTGGGGATGGACTTTCAATTAGCGATAGCTGAGGACAAGGTGCCCTCTACCGGTGAGCCTGATCCCTATATGCATATATTCATGGATGCGGGCAATGGTAATGTGCTCGCATTTTTTGAGCTACCTCAGTCTCCTGATATGGGTTCTGATTTAAACACGCCTAAATGGGTGCAGCATATAGCGTTTAAAGTGCCAGATATGGATACACTATTAGAGGCGAAAGAGCGCATTAAAAATTTAGGGATCGACGTTTTGGGGCCCATCGATCATACACTTTTCAAATCTATCTATTTCTTTGATCCTAGTGGTCATCGCCTTGAATTAGCGACTAATACAGCCCAGCCCGGCATGTTAGAAGAATTGCATCGGGTGGCGCCAGCGATGCTTGAAGAATGGGATCAAACTAAGCGCGCACCTCAGCATGCCGCGTGGCTTCATGATGAGACAAAATCCTTTAAAAAAGGAACATCAGTATGAAACTTGCATCAATTAACCAGGGGCGAGACGGCCAGCTTATTGTGGTCAATAGTCAGATGCAACGCTATGTATCGGCGACAAATATAGCCCCCACTCTGCAGGAAGCCCTTGATAACTGGGATAATTGTAAAGAGCCACTAGAGACCCTATATAACCAACTAGAAAATAGTCAGATGGTCGGCCAGACTTTTGATCCAGAGCTCTGCGCCTCGCCACTGCCCCGCGCTTTTCAATGGGCTGATGGTAGCGCCTATGTCAATCACGTAGAGCTCGTGCGCAAAGCGCGAAAAGCAGAAATGCCAGCATCTTTTTGGACGGACCCGCTGATGTATCAAGGAGGTTCTGACAGCTTTTTAGGGCCACGGGAAGATATAGCCATGGCTGATGAAGGCTGGGGTATTGATTTTGAAGCTGAGGTCGCTGTGATCGTAGATGATGTCCCCATGGGAATCTCTTCGAGCGAAGCCAGCAAGCATATTCAGCTAGTGATGCTGGTTAATGATGTGTCCCTGCGCAATCTTATTCCCGGTGAATTGGCTAAAGGCTTTGGTTTCTATCACGCTAAGCCCAGCAGTGCCTTCTCGCCAGTGGCGGTCACTCCCGATGCTTTGGGTAACGCCTGGGATGGCGCTAAACTGCATTTACCTTTGCGTGCTATTTTAAATGGGGATTTGGTAGGGCAACCCAATGCGGGGATCGATATGACGTTTGATTTTGGGCAGCTCATTGCCCACGCTGCCAAAACTCGCCCTCTTTGTGCTGGCACCATTGTTGGCTCTGGCACAGTGTCCAATCTAGATCGCTCGAACGGGTCCTGTTGTTTGGCACTACAGAATTCATGCATTTTGGTGATCGCATACAAATTGATATGCTAGATGACAACGGACAGAGTATCTTTGGTGAGATTGATCAAAAGGTAATAAAGCATGTCGGCTAATACTGATCTTCAGCTCTACGGCTATTACCGCTCCTCTGCGGCGTACAGAGTACGTATTGCCTTGGAGTGGAAGCAGTTGGACTGGAAGCAGTTGCCGATTAATTTACTCAAAGGGGATCAGAAGCAGGAGACATACTTGCAAGTTAATCCCCAGGGGCTGGTGCCAGCTTTAGCTACAGCGGAGGGCACAATCACTCAGTCTCTTGCCATTATCGAATACCTTGAAGAGACTCACTCAGAATCGCCTCTGCTTCCAGCCACAGCTATTGATCGAGCCCATGTGCGTTCTATGGCTTACCAGATCGCCATGGAAATTCACCCGTTGAATAACCCCAGGGTAACCCAGTTTTTAACCTCAAAAATGGACGTGACGGAAGCTGAAAAATTGCACTGGTATCATCACTGGGTTGATGTGGGGTTTACTGCGTTAGAGCGCCGCCTAACCTTATCTGAGAGTAATGGCCGGTTTTGTTTTGGCGATTCTGTGTCGCTGGCGGATATTTGTCTCATTCCACAGGTTTATAATGCACTGCGCTTTAACTGCCCATTGCAGAATTATCCTACTATTTGCGCCATATACGACCATTGCCATCGAATACCCGCATTTGTGTCAGCTAGCCCTGAGACTCAGTCTGACTATCCCGCAGAATAAATCAGGTGTTAGCAACAATTTGGTCTAACTTAGCAGCACAGATAAAGTCATTGGTCGATAGGCCAGAGATTTCATGAGTCGTAAATTTCACTGAGCAATAACTCCAGCCAAAACCAATATCCGGGTGGTGCCCCTGTTGATCCCCAACCCATGCAATCAGATTTGCCATCTGCACGGCTCGGGCGAAACCCTTAAATTTAAACTCTCGAGAAATCTCTTTACCGTCTGATGACAATTGCCAGTCATTGTGTAATTCATCCATCATAGCATTGGCATCTTCTAAGCTCAGTGCTGGAATGCCCCCCTGGCAGGGTTCACAGTTGCGGTTGCTAAGGTCGCACGTTTGATTGTCAGTCATTTTAGTCATCCTATATTATGCGGTTAATTCAGTTTTTTGCAGCGGTTCAAAGGCCATTTCATATAGCCCCAGAGATTGTGCCTTTTTTATATCACCCAGTAAGTCTCTCTCTGCGGCTTGAAGAAGGTCATCGATGTTGTCGATCACATAGTAAATCGGCTGATGGATATCAATGCGATAGGGCGTGCGCAAAATATCAATGACATTAAATTCACGGCGCTCGGGGTCTGGGCTGTCAACACTATATATCAGTTCTGTGGGTGAAGAGTTAAGACCAGATCCAAGGGTCTTATAGGTCCCATTTTGCCTGATTAGTCCAAATTCGATGGTGAACCAGTATAGACGGATCAGCCAACTATAATCAGTGGGTTGTACCTGCAGTCCAATCTTGCCAATAATCTCAGAGAAATGTGCAAAACTGGGGTCTGTTAGCAAAGGCGTATGCCCAAAAATTTCATGGAAAATATCGGGTTCTTTAATATAGTCAAAATCAGCCCGACTGCGAATAAATGATGCGGCGGGAAATGTCTTCTCTGAGAGCATTTTGAAAAAACGACCAAAACTAATGAGTGCTGGAACAGGGGTCACCTTCCACCCGGTGAGGGGCTCTAGGCGACGACTAATTTCAGAACATTGAGGGATTCTGTGGCTGGGCATGGCTAATTTTTCTAAACCATATAGATATTCATCTGCTGCATAGTGCTGGATATTGGCCTGTTGTTGACCGAATAGATCAGACCAAACGCTGTGCTCTTCTTCGCTGTAGTTGATAAATCCGTTGATGTCAGCCGTTTTGGCGCTGTAGTTAGTCTGTTTTGCCATTTCCGTATCCTTTCTTGTTAGGATAGTATTGCTCATATTTTCGGGTAATAGCTTGTGAAATTGGCCCTAAAGCGGTAGTTTACGGACATATTTACCCAAATTAAGGTTAATAAGGAAATTATTTACCATGACAAATTTAGATAATTATGATCGCAGTATCCTGCGAGTTTTGCAGGCGGATGGGAAAATTGGCAACCAAGATCTGGCTGAAAAGGTCAATCTCTCAAGCTCTCCCTGCTGGCGGCGGGTTAAAAAGCTTGAGGATGCCGGTGTGATCGACAGTTATGTGGCCATGCTTAATCCAAAATCTCTAGGGTTGACGGCTATGGCCTATGTGCATATAGCGCTACTCGATCATCGCCAGAAAACCATTGAAACACTAGACAACTTTGTTGCGACTCAGGAGCAAATTGTTGAGTGCTCCTCGATCACGGGATCCAATGATTACCTTCTTAAGATTATTGAGACAGATACGGAGAGTCTTGAGAAATTTATAATGCAGAGCCTGTTGCGCCTGGGGATTGTTCGTTCATCAACCACTAATTTAATTTTGCGTCAAAAGAAATATACGACAACCCTTCCTTTGTAAGCTAAGTCATTTGCAAAAAGCGACTAAATGCACTTGAGTGCTTGATTAAAAGACAGGGTATTTTAAACGACCTTAAATCGCTGTAAGACCACCATCTACCATAGCCCAAGAAATTCCACTAAGATACCTACAAATAGTTGGTATTTATGTTGGTACGTTTCGAGATAGGTCTTGAGAGCGCTAACAATGTGTCCTTACTGTGGCGCCTTATTAAGGAATACGACATTGGCCTTTAGTAACTTACTCGCACTGGTAGATGACATCGCGATCATTCTTGATGATGTGGCGGTTTTATCAAAGGTGGCCGCGAAGAAAACCGCCGGGTTATTGGGCGACGACTTAGCCCTAAATGCCGAGCAAGTGTCTGGGGTAAAAGCGGATCGCGAGCTACCCGTGGTTTGGGCAGTGGCGAAAGGCTCGTTGCTCAATAAACTTGTATTAGTACCCTCTGCTTTGCTGATAAGTGCCGTCGCACCATGGTTAATCGCTGTGTTACTCGTGATGGGCGGTTTGTACCTGTGTTTTGAGGGCTTTGAAAAAATTGCCCACAAGTGGCTTCATGATAAAGACGAACTGGAAGCTCGGCATCAGGCACAGCTAGCGGCTCTGGCCGATCAAAACGTCGATATGGTCAAGCTTGAAAAAAATAAAATTAAAGGGGCCATCCGTACAGATTTCATCCTCTCCGCAGAGATAGTCGTTATCGTGCTGGGTACAGTACAAAGCGAACCTTTTCTCACACAGGTTATCGTCGTGTCTTTACTCGCGCTAGGAATCACCTTTGGGGTTTATGGATTGGTAGCCGGTATTGTTAAGTTGGATGATGTGGGCCTATACATGCTAAAAAAGTCTGTGTCGGGCTCATTCAATGGCCTGCAACGCTTTGTTGGCCGCAGTTTATTAATTATTGCTCCACTGCTGATGAAGTTTTTGTCGATAGTTGGCACCGCCGCAATGTTCTTAGTCGGTGGTGGAATTCTGGTACATAGTATTGAAATAATACATCACGCAACTGATTCGCTAATGAGCGCGCTTGGCGTTCCTCTTGAAGGGGTTGTTGCCGCATCAGTGCCAGTGTTGATAGAGGGCACGGTCGGACTCATAGCGGGCGCATTGGTGCTAGCGATAGTTGCGCTTGTAGCTAAAGTTTGGCCTTCAAAATCAACAGCTAACTGATCCATAGTAGTCAGTTCTTGGATAAAACACGCAACACGTTAGTTTGTTGGCCTTTTTGGGTGGTTAGGTTACAGAATGGTGCCCAGTAAGAGTTAATTAGATGGGCCCTATGAGCCAGATTTAACTCACCAAAATAGCGAAACTTTTAGGCGGTTTATTAAGGCCGGTGTATACTAAAATCCATAAGAAGCCCTACATTGTTGGTCGTTTTTACCTCATCTAAGTATGCTCTTTTTACTAAACCTTTTTATAGATAGCGTGACTTATCAATGGATAATATATTTTTAAGATTGCTCGATGAAAAACAAACGTTGTTGATCGATGGAGCCACCGGCACTAACTTATTTGCATTAGGCTTACAGTCAGGTGACTCACCTGAGTTTTGGAATACCGACTTTCCAGAACGTGTTGCCTCCCACTACCGATCGTTTATAGATGCCGGGTCAGATATTGTTTTAACTAATACCTTTGGCGGTAATAGCTATAGGTTGAAGTTGCATGATGCACAAGATCGTGTCGCAGAATTTAATTGTGCAGCAGCCCACATTTTAGTCAAAGAGATCGCTGCTAGTGGCCGCGATGTCGTGGTGGCCGGCTCCATGGGGCCGACGGGTGAAATCTTTGCTCCAGCAGGGCTAATGACTATAGAAGAAGGTGAAATTGCGTTTGCAGAGCAAGCTATGGCGCTCAAGGAAGGGGGTGCAGACATTCTCTGGATCGAAACCCTATCTTCCCTTGAAGAGTGTCATGCTGCAGTGCGAGGAGCAAGTGTCACTGGGCTGCCTATCGTACTAACCCTGAGTATTGAGACGAATGGTCGAACCATGATGGGCATTACGCCATCTGATATTGTCCAGCTACAAACTGAGCTGTGTACTCCCTTAGCTGCCTATGGAACCAACTGTGGGCTTGGTGCTGCTGAGGTCATAGCCGCCATTATTAACATGCAGCAAGCGGCGGATATAGCTGGCGCAGAACCTATACTCGTTGCAAAAGGTAACTGTGGTATTCCCGAATGGGTTGATGGCGAAATTTGTTATAGCGGCACGCCAGAATTAATGGCCAACTATACCCGGTTGGCGATGGACGCAGGTGCTCGAATCATCGGCGGTTGCTGTGGCACCTCTCCTGAACATGTTGCTGTTATGCGACATGCGATGGACAGTTATAGCAAAGGCGATACGCCAGATCTAGAGCGAATACAGTCAGAGTTAGGTGTTATTACTAGTGGAGCCCAAGCTCAAATGGCCGGAGACTTAAGTATTGCGGGTGGTGCTGCGGGACCAGGACACAAATCGTCAGGCCGGGCAAGACGTCGCCAAAAATAAAATTGATAGATTAATAGAAGGGCTTTTTGTCGCTATATTAGTGATCGATTCATATAGTTGAGCGCGCGATTAAAGCTAGTGTCGTCATCGCCCGAAAGGGTTGGGGTTCTTCAACAACAGACAATCACAACATGATGCAAAAGGCAGTCGAGATATTAAATAGCCTGTATGGCTATGACAGTTTTCGCGGTCACCAGGCTGAGATTATTGAGCATGTTAGCGCCGGTAATAATGCCCTGGTGTTAATGCCCACCGGTGGGGGTAAATCCCTCTGCTATCAAATTCCGTCATTATTGCGCGACGGTGTGGGGATTATTATCTCGCCCTTAATCGCACTCATGCAGGATCAAGTGGGAGCCATGCAACAACTTGGCGTCAAGGCGGCATTTTTAAATTCTACTCTGTCCCACAGTGACCAGAATCAGATTGAGCAAGAGCTCTTATCGGGGCAGTTAGATTTACTGTATATTGCTCCAGAAAGGTTAATACAGCCCTATACCCTCGACCTGTTAAGCCGCTGTCAATTGGCGCTGTTTGCCATTGATGAGGCCCATTGTGTTTCCCAGTGGGGCCATGACTTTCGTGCCGACTACCTATCCCTAAGTTTGTTGAACGAGCGGTTCCCAAATATACCGCGCATCGCGCTCACCGCCACAGCCGATATCCGCACCCGCAAAGAGATTATTGAGCGTCTGTCTCTCACTGGGTCCAATGCCTATATCAGCGGTTTTGACAGGCCCAATATTCGTTATGCTATTGCCAACAAAACCACCCCGAAAAAACAGCTATTGGCCTTTTTACAGCAGCGCAAACAGGAGGCCGGCATTGTCTATTGTTTGTCGCGTAAAAAAGTGGAAGACACAGCACGTTGGTTGAGTGACGAGGGCTTTACCGCCTTGCCCTACCATGCTGGGCTGCCAGCGCAATTACGGCAAACTCACCAAAACCGCTTTTTACGTGAAGATGGGGTAATTATTGTTGCCACCATTGCCTTTGGTATGGGCATCGACAAGCCGGATGTGCGGTTTGTTGCCCATCTAGACTTACCCAAAAGCATCGAAGCCTATTATCAGGAAACTGGACGAGCAGGGCGTGATGGTCACCCTGCTGACGCGTGGATGATCTATGGCTTACAGGACGTAGTGCGCTTGCAACAAATGGCCCAGGGGTCGGATGGGTCCGAACAATTTAAGCGGGCCGAGCGGCATAAACTCGACGCCATGTTGGGTCTCTGTGAAGTCACCAGCTGCCGCCGCAAAGTGCTGCTTAGTTATTTTGCCGACGAGGCCCCCAACCAATGTGGCAACTGCGATAACTGTCAGCTGCCACCAGTGACCTGGGATGCTACCGAAGCTGCACAAAAAGTATTGTCCTGTGTTTATCGCACCGGCCAGCGCTTTGGTGTGGTGCACGTTATGGATGTACTGCAGGGCAAAGAAAATGAAAAAGTCCTGCAGCATAGTCATCAAGAACTAAGTACCTTTGGTATTGGCAGCGACATCCATGAAGCCCAGTGGCGCTCAGTGATTCGTCAGCTAGTGGTGCGGGGTTTTTTGCGGGTTGATCTTGAAGGCTACAGCGCACTGCAACTCACAGACCTTTGTCGGCCGGTGTTAAAGGGCGAGCAGTTGCTGCATCTGCGCAAAGATGAGATTAAAGCGCCGACGACTAAAAAGGGCTCGGCAAAGTCTTACAAAAAAACCCAGATTCCTCCCGAAGATCAAGAATTGTGGGACGAGTTGCGGGAGTGCAGAAAATATCTTGCCGAAGAGCACAATGTACCGCCCTATTTAATTTTCCACGATGCTACCTTAAAAGAGATGCTCGATATTATGCCTATGTCGGGATCAGAGTTATTAACCATTACCGGTGTGGGGGACAGTAAGTTGGAGAAGTACGGGGCAGATTTTATTGAGATTATTTCCCGTTATGCCAATGCAAATAGTACTTAAGTAAAGGTACGACCACCTTACAAATAAAGCAATGTGCTACGCGCAGGTTAACCAATAGCCGACCATGACCTTATTCTATTCATTTATAATTAGATAACAATTAGTCTAACCTCCAGACTCAACTTCAAAATAATAACTATCGGAGAAAATGATGGAATCAGAAATTTGGGCGTCATTTCAAGCGTCACGCGGTGCTAATGCTACCCTGCTACTTGCTGTTTTAGTGTCTATTTGGGTTGCTCCTAGGTTCTGTAGTGTTATGGTCGAAAAAGAAGCTCCAGTTAGTGCTAAGGTCATTTGCTCAGTCTTTTCACTGTCGGTCTTGGCAATGAATTGGACTATAGTGACTAACGTTGCTAATCAATGGATTATTCATGCAAATGCCATGGCATCACTGGGTGATGCAGCGAGTCCTATCGCTCAAGGTTTTGTTGCGCAATATAGTGGCGAGCTAGCAACCATGCGTAATCCAGTAGGTATTGCCTTGCTAGTGTCAGGCTTCTTGATTGCGTTTTTGCCACTTTGGATGCAGCCAAAGAAGTAAATAGTTTGATCTAAAGCGTTAGACGAATTAAAAAAGGCCACCCCAAAGGGTGGCCTTTTTTGTGGGTGATACCCAGGGTTAGCTGCCGCAAAGGCGTTATGGTATCTATTTTAGAAGTTTACGTACTTTTTTGGCGCAGTCTTGTGCTGGGCTCCAGTACCATCCTTTGGGGTCCCAAGCGCGGCCACAGGTCATGTAGATGCACTGGGAGTAAGTCTCTTTTGCCGACTCAGTGTCACCTAATTTATGCAGTGAGCTAGCCTTTGCCCAGAGCGCCATAGAGACATCATTCATTAGATAGTTTTGTTCGATTTTCTTTTTGTTTATGTCACTGACTTTGCCGGTGCGCGGGCAGCTGGTTTTGTCATCGTGCATTTTTTTCTGTTTGTGCCCAGCCTCGGGGCCCCACTGCATGAAGCAGGCGTCTACGGTATCCACGGCAGCGGCATATTGTTTGTCGGCAAACTGTTCGACTGCGGTCACCGCCCAAAAGGCTGAGTCACCCAGGTCAGAATTGGTCGAAAGACAAGGGTCGGCGGGCGTAGTGTCGTTGGCAGGGCTCTGGGCGAATGCCATGCCAGCCCATAGGGCCGCGATTAAGTAGGCTAGGGAAATACTTGGTTTCAAAAAAACTCTCCTTTAGTGTTAATGCTATATTAGTCACTGAGCCATAATTTTAACCCAATGTGCCTTTAGACATTAAACTCTTTCATAGTGTTGTGGTCACTATGACGTATTGTAGAGAAAATTTGTGATGAGAAAACCCTATCGTACAATTTTGAAACGTAGCACTTTGCTTTTAATGTGGTTGCTGGTCGTCAGTTCGTGTGGCGGTGGCGGTGGCAGTGCGCCAGTCACTGTTGTACAAAATTCGGCACCGACTATTTCAGGAAGCACTTCAACGATCAGGGTTGGGGAAGCGCTAAACTTTACCCCGTCTGCGAATGACGCAGACGGTGACAATTTGGTCTTTAGTATTACCGGTATGCCTGCATGGGCCGCTTTTGACACAGCGTCGGGGTTGTTATCCGGCTCGGCGACGACAGCTGATTTAGACTCAATTTCTTCCATCACGATCAGTGTGTCTGATGGTCAATTAAGCAGCTCCATCTCTTTTGATTTAACCGTAACTAAACCTATTTTCTTTATCACTATTGGTATTGACAGTATGGATGCTTATCGAAATATGGATGTTGAGTTAAGCGGCTGTTTTATGGCCCAAAGCGATACTGAATGTAGCGAGGGCGATGAGCTTCTCACGATAGCGAAAAACGGACTGTTTGCCTTTGAGGGTGGCTTAGAGACCGGCGCAGTCTATGCCTTAAAAGTCGATAGAGATCCCGGACGGCAAGAGTGTGCTTTAGATATTGAGGAAGGGGTTGTTGGTTCATCGGACAAAACGATTGCTGTTGCCTGTGGTGCGGATGCGTCAGCACCCTTATTTGCTGTAGACAAGATGCATAAGATACGCGTGATCATGGACGTCGATGAATGGCATCGGTTTGTTTTAGATACAGAGCGTGCGCGTTATAGCACGGGCGATGCCAATGGCAATATTACTGAATGGAATACATGGACCCATAGTGAAATATACCGGCAAGTTGACTTTGAATATCTAGATGCAGACGGCTCGGTTGTTGAAAAATTTGAAAAAGTTGGCTTTAAAATGAAAGGCAACACCAGCCGACAATGGCCTGAATATTGGTATGACGAAGGTGGCGATAATTGGACCGTTAAGCCTAAACGATTTAGTTTTGGTATTAAGTTCGATGAAGAATTTGACGAAGATGAGGGTGTTTATTCTTGTATTGATGCGACAGGCGAACCTGCTGCCGTTGAAGGAGCGCCTTGTTATCTTAGAGTTGGAAAAGACCATGCAGAGGTGCCTGAGAACGACAAAAGAGAGTTTATGGATGTGGACAAACTCTCGTTTAGGTTCAATCGAGATGACCCGTCTTATCAGCGCGAACTTTTAGCGCACGACATCTTAAATTCTATTGGTGTCCCTGCCTCTAGAGTTGCCCATGCCAATGTCGAGTTTCATATTAGTGGTGACGGCAATTTCTATGGAAGGTCGCTGCCTCAAACCTATAACATGGGTGTTTACCAAATGGTCGAGCAAGTCGACAAACCTTTTCTTAAACGCTATTTTGGGAAAAATGGCTATCTTTTCAAAATTGGTGACAATGCAGATCTAGCGGGGTCGGCAGAAGCAGACCTAAACTGTGTAGCCTATGAGGACGCCGTTACTTATATAGACCCTAATTTTTGCCAAATTGGTGTTGAAAAGTCAGACCCTGACTCAAGAGAAGAGTGGCTTGGCACCGCGCATTATTTAAACCCTCAATTTGTTAATTCGGACATTAATGACGGCGGCGAAGATTCTCAATTTAGACCTTATAAGCCAGTCTATGACTTAAAAAGCAAAAAGAGCAGTATTGCTACTGGCAGGGCTTTATTACAAGAGTTCATGAGTTTTGTGCAAACCTACCCCAGCGCTTCAATGTTAGCTGAGCAGTTTGATATTCCTGGCTTCATTAAAGCTCAAGCCGCAGAGATTGCCTTCGGCGCTGTTGATCATTATGTGAGGGTTGCCAACAATTATTATCTTTATTTCAATCCGCTGACGGACCAATGGATTTATATGGTTAATGATTTTGATTTTGTTTTCAGAGACAGTCATGATATCTCCATCGGGCTGCCGTCTTGGTTTACTGCGTTTCGAGATATTGCTGGGACTTACGCGTTTCCTTCGCCGGGAAAGGTTGATTGGGCTAGCCGAGAATTAGGAAGTGTTGATCCTATTTTATGGGATATTGTTTTTTCTGAGCAAGCTAATAAAGAGGCACTTTACTCAGATATTAAGTCGATACTTGATAACCACATGGATTGGGATGTGTTAGGGCCTAAACTTGCTACAAGAGATGCCTTGGTGACAACAGCTATTAGTCAAACTGAGGCAGGGTTGCCAGACGGCTGCGGATTTATCTATAACCCTGCCGCTATTAATGCTGATGCAGGTGCGGCTTTATGTGACGCTAGCGATATCTCCATAAAACAGTTTATTGCGCTAAGGCGCGAGACTCTCTATCAAGAGCTTCAAGAAAACGGCTTATAAGATTGATCTGCGTTGGAATGGTTGTGCCAACACTGCCCCTTTACCCTGAGGGTTAAGAAGGCAGTGGTTTTGCGTGATTTTCTGCGGGCGGGGGGCTGTATCTAGCCCAGACCACCTTGGCGACGATAAGGGCAAGAATAATGTAGACCGGCGCGGTTAGCATGGCCAAGATAGACTCCCCCGTCGATAAATCCACGGTGCCATCCGGCAGGAGTTGCCCAAGGGCTGTTTGATAGGGGATGACATAATACCTTATCAACAACAGTGGCATCACACAGCCATAGATAACTAAGAATGCCGGAGCCCACATGGTCGTTTTGGTTTTTTGTAGATCATAATCGACATCTGGTGTGCGGTGAAGGTTCTCGCGGTACTCTGCCTCTTGCGTGGTGACATTACCTCTTTTGGATAAACAGATGATCGTTATGAGGCTAATACTTGCACCAATCAAGGCCGGATTAAAATAGCTGGGCAGGTTTATTAGCCCCATGTATTCGAGTGACGCGGGTATCACGTTGCCAAAAAATCCGCTCACAATTCCCCAAAAAGCAGCACTAGCTGTAATGGATTTACTCCAGATGCTCATGAAGCCGACTGGACCCCAGGACGACGCGAAAACGGTACCGATGAACATCATGAGCCAAAACACATTAGGCGGAAAAATAAAGCACAGCATCAGTACAGCCGCACCGGTGGCAAACATAGCAATGCGAGAAGCTCTAAGGGTTAATGCTTGCTTACGCACCACAATGTCATTGCTGACACTAAAGCCGATCAGAGATAAAAAGGTTGATGCGGAAGACAGGGCGGCCGCCATAATTCCAGCCAGTAAAAGTGCTCCTAGAAAGGTCGGTACCAGGTTCTTGGCGGCCCAAATCATCACGGTTTCAGATGGCGAAATATTCGGGTTAGCTAGGTTGATAAATCCGCCTGCACCGTAAATAAGTATCTGCATTAGTGCCACAGCGATACAGGCATAGACCGATGCGCGGATAACGACATGTTCGTTTCGCGCCATCAAGTGACGGCTCGATTGCCAAGGACCCACGGCATAAACAAAGCCCCAGGACATATCTACGATTAAAGTCCAAATGAGATAATCCCTCGGAGTCGGCCACTCAGTGCCGGCGCCAACGATGCCGTGCCAGGCAGTAATATCAGGTTTGCTCTTGATCAGGGTTAAGTCTTCAACGGCTTTCGCAACGCCGCCCATTCCGTCGACAACGTAGAAGACAAAAAATACAGTGGCGAAGCAAAACAACAGAAACATTAAAGTGTCGGTAATGATTACGCCCTTGGAACCGGAGTACATGGTGAATAGGGTATAACTGAGCCAGGCCAGCACTATGCCTTCGAAATAACCCAGACCGGTTAGTTCAGATAATAAGATCGCCGCACCCTGCGTAACCACAAGCAGGTAACCGCCAAGTCCAACAATAATTGTCATACCTGCTGCCTGTTGAACCCGATGACTATTAAACCGCTGACCAAAAAAGTCAGCCACGGTGGTTGCGCGACTGCGGCGTAGAAAAGTGCCAAAAAATAGCGCCCCATAAACATAACCAATCACGGCGATTCCCGGCATTAATATGTAGGGACCTAATTGACCGTCATAGGTAAATCCAGCTTCGCCCAGAAAAATGGAGGTACTGAACACGCTAGCGACCAATGTGCCAACAATCAGTAAGGTGGGTGCGCGCCGACCGGCGACAAAATAATCATCTAGCTTCTTGACGCTGCGCCCAGCATATACGCCAACAGCGATAAAAATAATCACACTGATCGCTATGGTAAGGGTATAAATGTCCAAGACGGTTCTCCGAAGTAAGATTAGTACACCCGATGCGTGCTAACGCTTAGCTGCGGTGATGTTAGTACTAGTTTTGCAAGAAGATAGTTTACTATCAACAGCTTAGACATCGTTACTATTTCGTCTGTTTCAGAGAGTTTTATGCGTTCAGCGTTGGTGGGGCAGGTGCCTCTCTGTTGTTATTTTTGTGATGTGTTTTAGTTGGGGCATCTATTTAATTTTTTAACGAGTGCAAGCAACCGCTGGCGATATGCGCCAGTTTCTTAACCAAAGGCTGCTTCAATAAGGATTAATATCCTGCTTCTTTATTTACTGTATTAAGTAGCGGTTCATCAGCTTGATAACGTCGAAGGTTTTCTAGCATCAACTTAAACGCTCGATCGATGGAGCCACTTCCGGTGCCCGCGATATGCGGAGTGATGATTACGTTTTTTTGCTTCCACAAAGGGTGATCACTTGGCAGTGGTTCAGGATCGGTCACATCTAAAGCAGCACCCCGCAACTCCCCCGCTTGCAGCGCTGCAATCAAGTCGTCTGTGTTGGTCGTCGCACCACGGCCAACTGAAACTAACAATGCTGTACTCTTCATGGCTTTGAAAAATTTATCGTCTAAAAACCCTTTGGTTGAAGGAGTAGCAGGCAATGTATTTACTACCACATCAGCTTCTTTTACGAGCGTTAGAGTTTCATCGGCGAGGCCAACATAATCGACATAATCAGGACCCTCACGACTACTATTACGTGTGGCAGTAACTCTCATGCCTAATGCTTTTGCGCGTCGCGCTACCTCTTTACCAATCGAGCCTAAACCTAAGATCAACATAGTTTTACCGTTGACGGTAGTCGTTAATGTGGTCCCATAAATCAACTCTCGATCCCAAGAAGCAGTGGTTTGAGAATCTCGGAATATATGCAGACCTCTGGAAAAAGACATCGTCATAGCAATAACATGCTCAGCAATGGTTGCCGCAGCAGTGCCACGCCCATTGGTTAATATGTAGTTGCCGTTTAACTGCACCAAAGTGGGATGTGAGAGACAGTCTTCCACACCCGCTGCAAAGCTGTGCACCCATGCCACATCGGTTACATGCTTAAGAGAGACTGGTGCACCACAACTAAGGACGACGGCATCAAAGTCACCAGATATCTTATTATCTGACTCACCCATGGCCTCAATTGAAACGAACTCAATATCAGGCGCGATCGACTGCAAAAGTTTAATCTCATCTACACCAACAAAATTTACTAGAACTCGATTTAGAGGTCGATGCCCTTTTAATTCCGACGGTAACTTAGACGCCTCTTTATATCCTAGCTGAGTGATTTGCAGATCACTCAGGATTGGCTTGGGGGCATCTTTAGCATGTGCAGTGAAAAATCCTGTACAGACTAAAAAGCTAATAATTAGTGCTTTGAAAATTTGATGTTGCATAAACAGACCCGTGGTTCAGATAATTATCATTAAAAATGAAATGTACCCGAGAGAGGTGCGGTATGTCGAATCACTTAGTATATAACTATAGATGTGTCGAGGTTGAGAAGTCTGGTGACAACGATCAAATGGGAATGATAACTTTATGGTGCACGGTGAAATACTTTTTCAATTGCGCAAAAAACTAGGCGGCATTAGCGCCATTTTGTGGGGTACTAGATTTCTGTTTGGTACCCACCGTGTCGCTAATGAGCGGCATTCGTCGACCCACGTCCATGTCATTTACGGCTATTCCGTTTAAAGAAATCATGATTAAAAGCAAAACATATAGCATGGTGCACCTCTGTTATGTCGCGATCATTGTAGCGACGCTGCATGTATATGAATAATGAATAATATTTATTATAAAAATACCATATATGGTATAGAGCAGGGTTTAAACACAAAAAAGTGCAGGCTTTGAAGGGTTTGCGGCAACATGCTGTTACGCCGTCGCCGGAGTGCTTGCCGTTTTAAATAATTAAAACCATGGTTGGTGGTTACATGCTGCTTTTAGAGCCTGGTCTAATACGTGATACGCTCACTATTGGCCTACCCACTGTTGATTAAATATAAGCAGGGCCATTTTGTCCCAGCTATGCCGCCTGTTAACTCATTCTGATGTCTTTTGAGTTGCGAAATAGCACTTGCGGGCTTAGCATACAGGCCGCTTTGCGGGGCTCTAGCTAAGGAGTGGAGGTCTAGGTAGCGTGGTGGCAGAATACAGTTATTAGTAGTTAAGAGCGGCGGAATTCACTAGATAAACATGGATAGACATGGCTGAAAGAAAAATATACATCGGAAACCAATGCCGGCAGAAAGATAAGCACGATGTGACAGGCAAATACGTGGACCTGCACGGCGAGACTTTCTATCAAATTGGTAACTATGACCAGATGAGCGACTTTTTCATCAGTGTTGTGAGTGATTCTAATCATTGGATGTTTATTTCTAGTCTTGGCGGCCTGTCTGCGGGCAGAATCAATTCAGAGAGCGCGCTGTTTCCTTATTACTCAGACGACAAGATCACTGATGGGTCCACCCATACGGGTAGTCGAACCTTGGCATTAGTGACGGTTGAAGACAAAACATCACTCTGGGAACCTTTTTCTAAAAATTACGATGGGGTCTATCGGTTAACCCGCAATCTGTACAAAAACGTGTTCGGCGACAAGCTCATTTTTGAAGAGATCAATCACGATTTATCACTGACGTTTTATTATGTTTGGCGCACGTCGGAAAAATTTGGGTTTGTTAAAACGGCGACGCTTGTTAATCATAGTTCGGCGTCAGTCACGGTAGAAATTGTAGATGGTATTGAAAATCTACTCCCCTATGGTGTTGATTCTGGTGTTCAGAATGGTCTGAGCTGCCTAGTTGATGCCTACAAGAAAAATGAGTTAGACCAAGACACTGGACTTGGCTTTTATAGCATGAGTTCAATACTGGTAGACCGGGCAGAACCTAGCGAAGCCTTGTCGACCACCACGGTGTGGTCTGAGGGTTTGCCACATTCAAAAAAACTGGTGTCGTCTCTTCAGCTTGATCAGTTTCGTCAAGGCTTACCCCTCAAGCAAGAGACCGATATTCGGGGTCGACGGGGTGCCTATTTTGTTAATGGCCTAATGACCTTAGCCACTGACGAGCAAAGTAGCTGGAGTATTATTGCTGAGGTTAATCAGGGGCCCGCCAAGGTGCGTGATTTAACGTCCTACCTCAAGGAAAACCAAGGTATTAGTGCCGATATTGAACGTGATATCGCGGCAGGCTCGCAAAATCTTGCTCGGATTGTCGGTATTGCTGACGGTTTACAGGTCACCGAAGATCGCTTAAGTACCAATCACCATTTTTCCAACGTGCTGTTCAATGTGATGCGCGGTGGATTATTTATGGATAACTATTGGGTTCCAAGAGATGATCTTATTGAGTTTGCGAAGAGTACTAATCGCGAGGTCTTTGGGCAATTTAAAGGATTTTTTGAAGGCCTCGATCAGCGGATCCACTACAGTGATTTAGTTAGAGCTGCGGCGGCGCAGAAAGATGCGGGGCTGCAGCGGCTCTGCTATGAATATTTGCCACTCTCATTCAGTCGTCGTCATGGTGATCCCTCACGGCCTTGGAACAAGTTTAATATTCAGCTGAAAAAAGAGGACGGATCTCAGTTACTTAATTTTGAAGGCAATTGGCGAGATATTTTTCAAAATTGGGAAGCCTTAAGTGTGTCGATTCCTAATTTTGTCGAGAGCATGATCTGTAAGTTCGTCAATGCATCTACTGCGGATGGTTATAACCCCTACCGCATTACCAAAGCCGGTATCGATTGGGAAAGCCCCGAGCCTGAAGACCCTTGGGCTAGCATAGGCTATTGGGGCGATCATCAGATTATCTATCTGCTAAAGTTTTTAGAGTTATCACACAGTTACCATCCGGGTACGTTAAAAGATTTTTTAACGGCAGATTTATTCTGTTACGCCAATGTTCCCTATCGCATTAAGTCTTATCAAGATCTGCTTCAAGACCCTCATAACACCATTGATTTTGATGACACCGCACACAATCTGATTCAGCAGCGAGTGGACCAGGTAGGCTCCGATGGGCGGTTGCTATGGAACCAAGAAGACTCTGTCTATTATGTTAATTTAACAGAAAAACTGTTGGCCACCGTGCTAGCTAAATTGTCCAATTTTGTTCCAGAGGCGGGAATCTGGATGAACACTCAGCGGCCTGAGTGGAATGATGCCAACAATGCACTGGTTGGTTATGGCGTCTCTATGGTGACGCTCTACTATACTCGGCGTTATCAGCAATATTTATTAGAGTTGTTTTCAGCCGTTGAATTTGAACAGGTGGAGCTGTCAGTAGAAATTGCAGATTTACTGTATGCCATTGACAGCACATTTGACGATCATCATCATTTACTGGAAGGAGCATTTTCTGATGCTGATCGAAAGCAGGTGCTGGATGGCTTAGGCCAGGCGGCGAGTGACTTTCGCTCTGGGATATATCAGCAGTCTTTTTCAGGTGATCGCCGCTGGGTTAAAACCTCAGATCTTGTGAAATTTTGCCGTACATCCATTGCGTATATTGACCATACCATTAGGGCTAATCGCCGTGAAGATGGTCTCTATCATGCCTACAACCTAATGACGGCAACGGATGAGGGGGTGGAGATCACGCACCTCTATGAGATGCTTGAGGGGCAGGTTGCCGTGCTCAGTTCTGGTTATTTAAACCCTGAACAGGCGCTGGAAGTGCTAACGGCGCTGAAAAAATCAGAGATATTTACTGCCCGGCAGAACTCTTATCTGTTGTACCCAGACCGTGAATTAACCCGCTTTATTGATAAAAACATTATTCCCAAACAGCAGTTTGAACGTTCAGCGCTCTTAAAGCGCCTAGTCTCTGATGGCGATAAGTTGTTGGTCGAGATGGACGAGCAGGGCGGCTACTACTTTAATGGTGCGTTTAATAATGTCGAGAGTGCCAAGCAGGCGCTTGCGGTGTTAGCGACCAATGGCTATCAAGAACTGGTTGAGCAGGATCAATCTTTGGTCGAAGATATTTTTGAAAACATGTTTAATCATCGCAGTTTTACCGGTCGTTCTGGGGGCATGTATGCCTACGAGGGGTTGGGGTCGATTTATTGGCATATGGTGTCTAAGTTACTGCTGGCAGCGTTGGAGAATTTCCGCATCGCCACAGAGACAGGCACAGACCCTGTGGTCATTGGTAAACTGGCTGACTGTTATTTTGATATTCGTGCCGGTATTGGGTTTAACAAAACGCCTAAAGATTATGGTGCGTTCCCGACTGACCCTTATTCCCATACCCCAGGATTTGCCGGAGCAAAGCAACCGGGTATGACCGGGCAGGTCAAAGAAGAAGTGATTACGCGTTTAATGGAGCTAGGTGTCATTGTCGAGGCTGGTTGTATTCGCTTTAACCCGTTTATTCTTAGGAAGTCTGAGTTTCTTGTGACGAGCGATACGCTGGTCTACTTTGATCTCAATGGTGATCAACAGAGTCTAGGCTTATCTGCTGGGCAGTTGGGTTTTACCTATTGTCAGGTGCCTGTTGTTTATAGTTTAGCTAAACAGACGTCAATAAAGCTTAGCTTTGCCGATGGAACCAGCACCACGATTGCAGATAACGGTATTGATCCTGACTTATCGATGCAGATATTTGACAAAAAAGGCACAGTTACCAAAATTGAAGTAGCGCTTAAGCCTGGGTTGGAATGACCTTAGCCTATGGCCTGCAGAAATAAAAAAGCCGTCTTAATCAGGCGGCTTTTTTATGCACTGATTTTAATTTTAGCTGGCGAGTTTCTCGGCGCGCCGCACGTCTAGTTGAGCTCGTATCTCTTTAGCGCGCTGCTCATCCAGGTCATAGGTGCGCATAACCAGTATCGCAATCAAAGTCCCGACACTCGGGATAATGATATAGCTCAATCGCAACCACAGAAGGGTTTCCTCGCTTTGCACCTGCACTGACTGATCTAACCCACTAAGGCTGAGAATTACACCGGTAGCTATTCCGGCAACGGCTGCACCAAGTTTAACCATCCACCAGTAGATAGCGCCAAAGATACCTTCACGGCGCTGGCCAGTTTCAAGCTCGTCCATGTCACAGATATCAGCCGTCATTGACATCATAATGGTGAACAGACCGCCGATACCAAAGGAAAATAAAGGCAGTGGAATAAACATCATCCAAGGATTCTCTGGAGAAAAGCCCCACCACAATAGCGCATAGCCCAGTAAAGAAACCGATTGACTGTAAATAAAGGTCGCCTTTTTACCGTATTGTTGCGCGCAATAATTCACAACAGGGATCACTAAAAAGCAGGTAAAGAGCGCGCCGACAGATCCAAACAGCGTCGGCCAAAGCCCGGCCTGTGCGGTACTGCCATCATTCATGTAAAACACCACAATCAAGAAAGAGAATCCGGCTATGGTTTGAAAGGCATTAAAAATAAGAAAGGTGGCAATACAAATTTTGCGGAACGGTCTGTTGCGAAATGTAATGGCAATTCCTTTGAAAAAATCAACCATGGTGTCGCGCAAGCTAGGTTTTTTAGGGGCTTGCTCGCTACTACCGTCACCGGTATTGGTAAAGGTGCAGAAAAAGGCGGGCACTAAGGCGAGAACGGTACAAATGCCTGCGACCCAAAGGGACAGGACTCTTGCGCCTTCGGTGGAAGACTCGAACCAATTAGGATCGTAGAGAACAACCCAAAACCAGGGCGCTATCACCCATGCCCACTGACCAATCCATTGTGCGACGGCCATGAGTCGAGTTCGCTCATGATAATCAGAGCTCATCTCATAGCCCATCGCCACATAGGGTATGCTAAAGACGGTCATGCCGAGCCAAAAAACACAGCACCATGAAAGAAAGTAGTAAAAAGTGTACATTTCTGAGTTGTCAGCGGACAGCTGCCACATCATCACAAAGGACAGGCCTGAGATAAGCGCACCAATAAACACATAGGGGCGGCGTTTACCCCAGCGAGATACGGTATGGTCAGAAATATAACCCATCAGAGGGTCGGTTATGGCGTCGATGGCCTTGGGAATACCAAAGATGAGTGACACGAGAAGCGGATTCATGCCCAAACCCACAATGACGGTCATCATAAAAATACCCAGTGCCGCTGGGAACATTTGATTGGCTAGCATACCAATGCCAAAGGCAATTTTTTGATCTAAAGGTATTGGATTTTGAGTGGGACTTTGCCCGATGTTTTGGCTCATAATTATTGTAGTCGTAGCTATATTGTTGTTTTACTTCCCCTATCAGAGAAAGTTTAGCTATTGGCCCTGACTCATATGAGTATAAGTTAGTGATTCTCGGCAGTCGTCAGAGATACGACTAAAACGGGTATATTTGCGGTGGCTGAGCCACCAAAGGCATCGTCTAGGTAGATAAAGAGGCGATATTCACCAATGCTGGGCGCTTTAAAGTCGACATGATCAGTCGTTTCTGAGCCATATTGAGACCAAACAATCTCGGGGGTGGGTTCGAAATCACCGCCATCGCTTTCTAGTTTTTTATCAATCTCACGCATGAGTTCCCAACGATAACTGAGCGGATTATCACCGATGGACTCGACGGTCACCTGTGCTTTCTTGACCGGTGGCACCCTCAATGGTGAGTAAAGGAAACTTAGGCACGGGCTGGTCAGGAAGTTCTCCGGTCCAAAGATATCGCATTATTTGAGCGGTTTCTGTGTGACGGGCGTTCTCAAGGAATACCCCGTACCACGTAGGGGTGCGCTCCTGTTTTTGCCCCCACAGAAACACAAATGACCCTATGCACTGTTCGGCATCTGCAACAATGTAATCAAGATACCGCGTTTGATAGGTCTGGGCTTTTTCGCTGCTAGTGGGTTCTAAGGGGCGGTCCCAATTTGTGCAATCAACTTCCCAATGACCCGTAGCGCCCCATTCAGAGACTGTATAAGCACCCTGGTATCTACTGGTTAATAAGTGTTGGGGAAGTTTGTCTATATCGCCGTAGAGTTGAAACGAGAGCAGATCGACATTGGGGCATCGTTCAACCACCGTTTGGATTAACTCAGGCTCAGCGCCGGCCAACATTGTGGTGGTTGGATGGTTAGGGTCAATCTCATGGATCATCTCTGAAATGGCATTAACAGAATCCCACACATTGGGATTGACATGGCGAAGATTAAGCTCGTTACCGATACCCCACATAAGCAGGGCAGGATGATCCTTTAACGCTAGAACATCTTTTTCAATCATGGCCAGTTGCTGGGCAACCGCATGCTTATCATTGTAATCAAATCCATGGCGCTCGCGGCCCACATCTAGGCCCATGCAAACCATCAAGCCATATTGGTGGGCCTCATCAAGAATATCATGGCCACGTTTTTCACCATTGTCGACGCGCCAGGTGCGAAAAGCGTTACCGCCGTAGTCCGCGAGACTTTCAATGCTGCCTAGTTCAAGGCCGGCACCTTTGATATAGAAGGGCATTCCATTAACATGGAGCTGAAAGCCTTCAGTCTGTTTAAGCAGCTCAACTTTTTTGGGCGTCATACTTTTAGGCCTTATTGGTTTGGTGGGGGTAAATTTTACGTCAACTGACTGCCTTACCGACACTCCACTCACCGACAAAAGTGATACCTTTCGTCGCTAATTAGATAGGTGATCGGGCTCTGCACACTATAATGGTGCACACACACAACATTTTTAAATTCTAATTTAAAGGGTAGTTAACGCTGTGATTCAATATTTCAAATTTATCGCTTTAAGCATGGCTGTTTGTTTTTTGGTTTCCTGTGACAATACAACTCAAGCGGTTAATTCAAAAAGCACCAAGGACCTAACGGCTGCCGAAATATTGGGTAACCCTAACTATCCTGGATTTTCCTATGGAGGTTACCGCGGTAAAAGTCGTGATATTGCGCCTACCCTTGAGCAAATTACGGAAGACTTAAAAATTCTTTCTGCGATGGGTATCAAAGTGTTGCGCACCTACAATACCTCGCAATTTCCACAGGCAGCAGACTTACTGGCGGCAATAAGAGCGCTTAAGAGCACTGATCCTGATTTTGAAATGTACGTCATGCTTGGTGCATGGGTCGAGGCGCAGGGTTCATGGCAGCATGGTACGGATCATTTTACAGGCGATGTTAAAAAGAACACTAGCGACATAGATGCCGCTGTCGCAATGGCTAATGAATACCCTGACATTGTTAAGGTAATTGCAGTGGGTAATGAGGCTATGGTTCAGTGGGCGGTTAATTATTTCGTCTATCCAAAAACGATCCTTAAATGGGTTAATCATCTGCAAGGGTTGAAAAAGACGGGCCAGTTAAAGGCTGATATTTGGATTACTAGTTCAGACAATTATGAGTCCTGGGGTGGCGGAGCCAACGTGTACAAAACCGACGATTTGACCGCGTTAATCAATGCCGTTGATTTTGTGTCAGTGCACACCTATCCATTTCATGACTCATTCTACAATCAGGATTTTTGGGGTGTCTTACCCAACGAAGAATCACTTACTAAGTCTGAGATGATTCAGGCAGCGATGAAGCGTGCTGCAGAGTATGGCGCATCACAATACCAAGGAGTTGCCGATCATATTGCCAGTTTGGGCATCGAAAAACCCATACATATTGGCGAAACTGGCTGGGCTTCTTCTGATGGTGCAGCCTATGGCGCAAAGGGCTCCAAGGCTGCAGATGAGTATAAGCAAAAAATGTTTTATCAGTACATGCGCGAGTGGACTAATGCGGCAGGTGTTTCATTGTTTTACTTTGAGGCGTTTGATGAGCAATGGAAAGATAGTGTTGATGCCGCTGGGTCTGAAAATCACTTTGGATTAATAAGACTGAATAACGAAGTTAAATATGCGTTGTGGGATCGCATTGATGACGGCAGCTTTGAAGGCTTAACGCGCAACAGCAAGCCACTTTATAAGAGCTATGGTGGCGATGAAGTGGCCTTATTAAACGAAGTACTCAATGCGCCGTTTAAAAGCACCATGCCCAAGCGCAAGACAAGCACGATAAACCGAGATGTCGATGTGGGTGAGGCGATAAACGCAGACACCTATGTGGTATCTCACGATTCACTAATACCCTCGGCAACTAATAATATGACGTACCCCAGTGCCATTCTCAAACTGATTCCTTGGGAGGGGACAGTGAGTATTGAAATGTCACATCAAGGTGTTGTGGAGATAGAAACTCGCGAGAGCGATTGGTGGGGAACCAGCCTAGAGTTTCAGGCCGATATTGGGGAAAACCTGTCTAACTTTAAGTCTGGGTACTTGCACTTTGATATCCGTGGTGACTCAGATATTACGTTTAACATTGGTTTTCAGACGGGACGCTGGCTGGATGGCAACCAAGTTAATAACTTCATGGTGTTGGGGTCAGCCAGCAATAAGCCAGTCTCTAACGAGTGGACAACCTATAAGCTTCCTATTGCTGAACTAGTTAATGGTGCTGATCTGGCCGACGTGACGGGGATCTTGTCATTGTTGGGTCAACATAAAGCAGTGAATAAGCAGATCTTTTTAAAGAATATTTACTACACACAAGAGTAAAGACCTAAAGGCGTTTGCAATAGCCTTGTCTCTTATGACGGGTTGGAGCCAAGGTTTTTTTGTTGAAAAATGGCGACCCGTTAAATTAACGGCATATTCCCTAATCCGTTAACCCCTTGATGGATGAGATCAGTGACTAGCATTTGAGTATCGACTGCCTGGACAGCTATATTGTGCCTCAGCGCCAAGGCGGCGGCAGTACCGACAGCCTGCCCCATGGTCATGCATTGCGGCATCCCACGGACGGATGCAAACGCAACGGGATCTGCACACACAATACGTCCAGCAAACATTAGGTTTGGTATATCCGCAGGAATCAATGATCGAAACGGAATGGTGTAATACCCCCCCTTATCTACAATAGCGTCATGAGTCATATTGGCGCTGGTGCGCATCACATCGTCGATGGGGTTGTCGCAGCAGACAATACCGTCAGCGAACTTCGTGCCACGAGCAAGGTCATCACCTGTCACTTTGTAAACGGCCTCGAGCTTTCGCGTTTCGCGCACCCCCACTGTTGGTGACAACAAGGTCATGTGCGCATTGGCGAACCCAGGGATATTCGAACGCAAAAACTGCGATAACTGATGACAACGTCTGCGTCCTTCTTGTGTTGCCAGCCCAATGGCCACCGGATCAGTCCCGTCAACTCCGCAAATATGGAGCGAATTACAAAATACACTGCCTGGATGAAACCCTTTCATTAGATATAGCTTGGCAAGATCCTTATGCAATCGACCTTCGGCTATACCTGTTTCGGCGTAGTCACTGAAATAGGGGTCTGACTCTCTAAAAGTAGCATCCCAGTCAACATTGACCATATGGAAGGACACTGTGACACCCATTGAGTTGCCTCTGCCGTCACCAGTGGTATACGGCACACCGGCCTTGGCGGAAATATCACCATCGCCGGAGCAATCGATGACAATTCCAGCTTTAATCATAAAGGGGCCATTGCGATCAAAACAGGTGACAGCGCTAATGCCCGATGCGTCCATGAGTGGCGAAACGGCAGAGGCACCAAGGCGCACTTTGACACCCGCATCTTCCAACATGTCAAACATGGTCAAGGTAGCAATGTCGTGGTCATAGACAATTTCAGGGCCAAAATTTTCTAAGCTACAGGACCGCTTTTCAGCCGCGGGAGGATCCATTTTTTCTAAGCGTGAGGTGAGCTCTCCCATCAGGCCGCCAATAATTTTATCCGCAGGATAGCCCGCGCCCCAAGGCATTCCAGGACAAAATGCCATCACCCCGCCAATCTTGTTGGTTGCTTCAAGTAGTATGACATCTAAACCCTGACGGCCTGCGGCGACTACCGCGCCGAACCCTGCGGTGCCGCCACCGATGATCAAAACATCCGCCCATTCACATCGATCAACTACCATGGTTGTACCCAAAATTCCAACACTTGCATTATGCGCCCATCGCTCTTCATGTCGTTTTAGTTAGTCTAATCATTAGGGCCAGATTAAATAGCTATATATTGCTTTTTATTGTTCCAGTTTATTGCGCTAAAGGGTTGATGGGAAATAGCATGTGTTGGTCGTCATCAAGTGTAAACACTATTTTGTGTGACCGTCCATTGCGTGTTGCAGTGATTGTGATCTTGTTTTCCTTCGGTGCCTTTCTTTGCAAGGTGACCCTAAATTAAACGAAGCCATATAGTCTTTAACTGCAAAGCGGCCGAGGGCCAGTACTTGCGTAGCTGGATTGCTTGGATTGTCATCAACATGAACTAAGGATAGTAAAAGCCCACGTAGAGGTAGGCTTGTTCCTGATTCATTCAGAAGTTGAATGCCCTGATAGATGTGTTGCTTAACGTGATCAAGATGGTTGCTCAACTCTTCAGTTGATAGTGCACCACCTTTATTGTCATCAACGCCTTTAAATACTAACACTGGGGAAGACAAAACCAAAAAAGCACCGCCATCTACGAAATTAAGCGTGCCTTTTTGTTCGGCCATAAGATGGGCTTGGCTACCTGGTGCTGCCGTCAGAAGCAAACCCATCACAAGAAGAAAAATAGACCCTCCGCACTTTGTCATAGCGCCCCTTTCACGCAGCGCTGAAGGAAAGGAAAACCATTGGTTGCATAGTAATGATAAATCCCTTCGGGGAATTCAGGCGTTACACCTGTGCGACCATTACACTCATCAAGGCTTGAAACACTGCCAGCAACACATTCATAGTCTTGAGTAAAAGCCCCCATGGCGTAGTCCGAGACACTTGGCCGATTGGCGTCAAGTGAAGACTTATGGCGGTAGCTACTCTCAACAATCAAAATCTCGGAGCTCGCATCCATAGCATCTTGATAACCATAACGTGCGTAGATTGGGAAGACATCAGCAGCCCAAGCAACCAATGTCATTTCGGTACCCTTTTCCAGTTTGTCTACAAAACCTTCGGGTGTGCCGTGGTAGTGGTATGCACCGCCATAAGATACGCCAGTGCCGGCAGCTAGCCAGGCGATAAAAAGTAGCAACAAGGCTGTCGCGGCCGAAGATTTGTGCAGAGCAAAAAATAAGGCAGATACCGAGAGTGCTAGTGTTATTAACATACCTCCCAAGAGTAGAATTCTCGCTTGCTCGTCTGTATAAATCTCACGCAAGGTAGCTGTCGTTAAGTACTCAGGATAGTGAAAAGCGCAAACGGCTAGCAGGCAGATGGTGCTTAGAAATAAACACAACCTGGCCACGCCGTTGAAGAATAAAGGACTCACTTTTAACATTGTTTGAGGGTGCTTTTATTGTTAGCCGATTAATATTTCCGATCTCATTAGCGCCTAACCTTGCTTTTTAGTTAAGAACAGAACGCCTAACCCTTGCTCGTTAGTTAACATCAGGTAAACTAATATGCATGTTTAAAGAAGCCGATATCACATTTTGTTCACGTAGCCATGTCGGTAAAGTTAGGCGTAACAACGAAGATTTCCTGCAGGTTCACCAGGATCGTCTAATCGCTGCAATCGCCGATGGCATAGGTGGAGATGACTTTGGTGAGGTCGCTAGCCAAATTGCTGTTGACGCCAGTGTGGAATATTTGTCCGACGCTGACAGCGACACGCTGCGCCAAAAACCGGCACAGGAACTTGGCAACGCTATAAAGTATGCCAATGAAGCTATTATTGCCATTCAACGGAATGAAGAAAAATACCGCAACATGGGGTCAACACTCAGTTGTTTTTGGATTGCTTATAATCAGCTGCACTTTTCGTGGGTGGGTGATTCTAGGATTTATCTCATTAGGCCATCGGCCAATAAAATCACCATGCTGACCAAAGACCATACGCTAGATCGAGACAAAATTGATGCTACTTTAGCACCGGATTTATATAGATGTGCTCCCAATATTTTGACTCAAAAAGTCGGCAGCATATTATTACTCAAGCCTGACACAGGCAGTGTTGAACTAGAACCTAATGATATTGTACTTGCCTGCACCGATGGCTTATCTGATCGCGTTAAAAGCGAGCTAATGTTGGAGTACGCCGCCAAGTTCGAGAGTAACCTAGAGTCTTACGCTGACGTACTACTTGATCGAGCATTAGATTGCGGCGGCCAAGACAATGTCTCTTTCATCTTGGCCCAGGTCAAACCCTAACGCGGCTAGAATTTCCTCTATTATTGTTTCAGCAGGCGAATCAACTCACCGCTGGTTAGTACGCGGTTGTCTCGGTCTTTTTGTAAACATTGCATGATGGTTTTCTCCAGCACGTTAGAGATAGGCATAGAGGCCAGTATAGACGGTAGCTGCGGTTCGTCATTTAGCGTGCTGGCTATTAGCTTGTCCATAGTGTCACCCGAGGCAGGCGTGTTACCGGTGATAACTTCGTACAATAGAACGCCGAGACTGTATATGTCAGTTCTACCATCAATGTCTGGTGCTTTTTTTATTTGTTCAGGTGACATATAAGAGATGGTTCCTTGTAACTTCTGAAAGCCCGTCATGCTTTGTGTCTTTGCTGAAGATTGAGGGTCAATGTCATCAATCTCTGACTCATGCCCCTCTTCACTTCTAACTTTGGCTAATCCCCAATCTAACAGCAGCACTTCACCAAATGGCCCGATTAAAATATTTTCGGGTTTAATATCTCGATGTACCACACCATGGGTATGCGCGTACTCCAGAGCATGGGCTACCTGAATCACGATATCGAGCAATTGAGTGATGTCGTAACGTTCGCGATAGTTAATGATTTCTCGAAAGGTATAACCGTGGACTAGCTTCATCGTGAAGTAACAATGACCTTGACGATCGCGACCCAGTTCATACGTTGGCATGGTGTTCGGATGTTGCAACATAGCTGATACACGGGCTTCGCGTAGCAGTCTTTTTTGCTCAATCGGATCATCAGCAAAGGCTGGCAACAGTGATTTATAGCAAACCACGCGACCCAAATGCATATCTTTACAGGATCGAATTAATGACTTACCGCCCTTGGCTATGGTTTTAAAATAAGCGTAACGCAAATTTGGATCTAAGGTTTTAACCAAATCTTTGTCAGTTTGCTCTAAGTACAATGTCGGGTAGTCAGCTTGCCTAAACTTTGGAAACTCACTCATCATACGCTCAATTAGTAAGGGGTTAGATTGGATTCTTAGAGGGTATCGTTAAGCGTTCGGCGGGTCAAACCTGAAATGCTGATTAAAGGGCCTGTCTTTGGTGCTTGGTTCAATAAAGCAGTCTTAGAACAGCTTGTAACGCTTGCCGCGCGGCGTCGGCACTTTGTGTTCCGGGGGGAGCGTACAGATTCTGTCCATGTGGGTGGTGCTACCGTCGGCATATTTCCAGACTAATTGTTCACCCTCCCTATATCGATTAACTACCACTGGGCCCCAACCAAAGGCATGAAAGTCCAGCACGCCATTGTCCCAGATCATGCTGGCAGACGTGCGCATGCAGTATTCTTTGTCACCAGCGATAAAGAGCACCGAGCCTTCAGTATCGTTGGTATTTAGCCCAGCGGTGCTGTTCGGCCCATAATCATGAATAAGGCCGGCGGATGTCACGACTGTCCGGTTGCCACACTGCTCTACACGCTCAACATGGCCGGTATGCCCACCCTCTACGCCAAGCCATAGGCCACGAATATCATCCGCTTGCTCGGGCAGGGGCTCGGTGCATTGTGCCAATACAGGCAGTGGAAAATGAGTGTATCCACAGCCAGGCGTATTCCCTTTAGGAATCTCAGCGGCCATTTTGGCGCTACCGTCTAGTTCAGGCAGGTTACAATAATTTATCGTACTGCCATCGCCCGTTAGTATTGCTGGGTCAATAGTCAGTGGCGGTCGAACAGAGAAATAGCCAAGCCAAAAAAGGCCCAGGGCTAACACTAAAGACACAGTCACCAATCGCAGAAATATTCGCTTTACCATCTGTAACAGCCTTTTTTATTACCCATGGTTACTTTCCAAGACCCTTACTGTGGTGGCGAGCTCTGGCAATCAAAAACCTTGATAACTGACAAAGTCGGTATTGTCAGTCCGCACTGAGCGTACATCGTTAGCGGGAAAATTGTCATCTGGATAGCCCATAGCAATACAGATCATGATACTTTGGTCATCGGGAATCTTGGCGTGTTCACGAACAACGTCAGACTGCATAATGCCTTGGCCGTTAATAACGCAACCGATACCGCGTTCCCATGCTGCAAGAACAATCCCATAGGCAAGAGATCCCAACCCAAAATGACTAATGGCTGCAGGCTCAAGACTTTTATCATAGGTCAGCACTAAGGACACTGGGGCATCAAATTGTCGAAAGCCTCTTAGCATCCAATCCATGCGCTTTTCCTTATCGTCGCGCTCGATACCCATAGCCTCAAACAGCTGAATGGCAACATCGATTTGCCGCCGGCGATGTTCACCCTCATAGTCTTCTTTATAAGGGAAATCACGCACATGAGGTTTTCCAGCCATGGTGTTTTTGGTGTTGCCCTCACGAATTTTAGCTAGCACTTCACCAGCTACAGCATGAACATACCACGTTTGGGTATTGTAGGAAGATGGGGCCCATTTCGCTGTATTGATAATGTCATCAACGACATCTTTTGGAATTGCTTTTTTTTGAAACCCACGAGTACTCTTTCGTGACTGTGCAAACGCTGTAAAGTCCATAACACCCTCTAAAAAAATTAGATAAAATAATATGACATACTATATGTCATATTATTTTTAATGTCTATATTAAACTTGGGGTGCAACGGTAAAAAGAGCTCACCGGCAGGCTAACTATGAAGAGGACGTTGGTTGACACTTAAAGGGCGAGATGCACCTTAAATAAAACTTTTTGTGAAAGAGCACTGCTTTAAGTGCCCGCTATTGAGACCTGATGGACGACACCAGTATTACTTTAAAACGTCATCTCAGGAACGTGATCCGGCACTACAAGCTTTCCACCGGTAAGATTTATAATCTCTTCAATGCTTACCCCGGGGGCTCGTTCACGCAAAATAAACTTGCCGTCTTCGATGTCCATCAGAGCAAGGTCGGTCAGCACGCGTCTTATGCAGCCTTTACCTGTGAGTGGCAGGGTGCATTCAGACAACAGTTTAGACTGCCCAGATTTTGATGCATGGGTCATGGTGACAATAATATTGTCAGCACCTGCAACTAAATCCATCGCTCCACCCATGCCTTTAATAAGCTTACCGGGAATCATCCAGGACGCTATATTACCTTGGCAATCCACCTCAAAGGCTCCCAATACGGTGAGGTCAACATGACCACCGCGAATCATGCCGAAAGAGTCGGCAGACGAAAAGATAGCAGCACCCTCAACCATGGTGACAGTTTGCTTGCCAGCATTAATTAGATCTGCGTCGATCTCTTCTTCCAGCGGGAATGGGCCCATGCCGAGCAGTCCATTTTCCGATTGCAGCACGACCTGCATATCACTGGGGATGTAATTAGCCGCCAAGGTGGGAATGCCTATCCCAAGGTTGACGTAGTAGCCGTCCTGAAATTCTTGGGCGACGCGTTGAGCCAGTTGTTCGCGGGTCAAAGCCATGTCTAATTCCCCTTATGCGGTGCGCACTGTGCGCTGTTCAATAGTTTTCTCAAATGTGCCCTGGATTAGGCGATTAACATAGATGCCCGGCAGATGAATTTCATCGGGGTCTAGTTGACCTACCTCAACAATTTCTTCAACTTCCACGACCGAAATTTTACCAGCGGTAATCGCCATTGGATTGAAATTGCGAGCGGTCTTTCGAAACATTAAGTTGCCGTGACGGTCAGCTTTCCATGCTTTGGCAATGGAAAAGTCACCGTTGAGTGCTTCTTCGAGAATGTAGTGGCGGCCATCAAAATCTCGTACCTCCTTGCCTTCGCCAACGGGTGTGCCATAGCCAGTAGCGGTATAGAAGGCAGGGATGCCAGCTCCTCCCGCGCGCATTTTCTCAGCCAGCGTGCCCTGCGGCGTAAGTTCTACTTCTAATTCGCCGTTCATCATCTGCGCTTCAAACAAGGCGTTCTCACCGACATAGGAGGCAATCATTTTCTTGATCTGTTTATCTTCTAGGAGTAGGCCAAGACCGAAGCCGTCAACGCCCGCATTATTGGAGGCAATGGTCAGACCTTTTGTGCCTTTGCGTTTTATTTCTTTAATGAGGTTCTCTGGTATTCCACACAGGCCGAATCCTCCGGCGATGATGGTCATATCATCTTCAAGGCCCGCTAGGGCCTCTTCGTAGCTGGTTACCACTTTGTCAAATCCGGACACAGTACACTCCTGCTATTTATATTTTTTAGGTAAGGATTGCTCAGAATGCTAGAAAATATTATATTTAACAAGTTGTAATTTTATATTAATTAATAAGGTTAAACTATTAATGGCGGTGTCCATCAATCAAGTTATTGCGTTCAGTACCGTTGCTCGCACTGGAAGTTTCGCCGAGGCTGCGATCCAATTACATCTATCGCAACCGGCGCTCAGTATCGCTATTAAAAACCTAGAGGAAGCCTTAGGCGGGAAACTGCTCGCACGCACGACGCGATCGGTAGCTCTCACGCCAGAGGGGAAAGCATTTTATCCCGTTGCTCGACGCTTGCTGTCCGATTGGGAGCAATCTCTTCAAGATGTGCGCAATCACTTTACTCTGCGTCGTGGCAAGCTGGACATAGCAGCTATGCCGACCTACACCATTAATCGATTGCCAAAAATACTTGCCAGTTTTCATCAGCAATACAAAGATATCCATGTCACGGTGCACGATGTAATTGCCGAAAGTGTGGTCGACATGGTGCGAGAAGGTCGCTGTGAGTTGGGTGTTACCTTTGAGCCTAGTGATGCGCCAGACCTTGCTTTCGAAGCCTTATTTAAGGATCGATTTATCGCTATTCTTCCCTCCAAGCACCCACTGCTAGCAAAATCACAATTGCGTTGGTCTGACCTGCTTGCTTACCCACACATTAGCCTGCAACGTCCGGCCGGAACCAGAGCGCTAATCGATCAAGCCTTGGCGGCAAAAGATCTGGTGCTGACACCCGCATTTGAATCACACCAACTGGTGAGTGTTGGTCGCATGGTCAGTGAAGGTCTAGGGTTGAGTGTGGTACCAAGCACCAGTCAAAACCAAATGGAAGAAATGGGCCTGCACTGTCGCGCAATTTCCTCCCCTATAATAACGCATCAGTTGGGCATCATTAAGCGAAGACAGCAAGAGCTTTCAGTGGCGGCACAGGCGATGGAGGTGCTGGTTAGGGCCATCGACATCTAATCCGGTGCCGGCCAGACTCATTATTTTCCCTAGGGTCAAGCCTTGTAAATTACAATAAGTCTTCCAGCGATTCGAGTACTTTGTCCCCGAATTCTGTTGTACTCAATAAGGTGCTGGCTGAACCGGCCGAGGACAGGTCACCTGTCGAAAACCCTGACTCAAAGACCCTTTGCATCGCTTGCCAAACGGCTTTTGCTTCCTCGGTCATCCCGAAACTCATGTCGAGCATCAAGGCAACTGAGCCAATCATCGAATAGGGGTTGGCAAGATTTTTACCGGCAATATCAGGCGCAGACCCGTGCGATGGCTCGTAGTACGCTTTCTCCGGGCCTATACAAGCAGAGGGCATTAAGCCTAGTGACCCTAAAATGCCACCGGCCTGATCGCTTAAAATATCACCAAACATGTTTTCCATAACCATCACATTAAATTGGCAGGGGTTTAAACAAAGATGCGTGGCCGCTGCGTCCACCAGCATATGGACAACGCGCACTTCCGGATAATCTAGAGCGACCTCTTCTAATACTTCGTTCCATAATACCGACGAGATCAACACATTACTCTTGTGAATATTGTGCAATACCTTTTTCCGTTTCATGGACTCTTTAAAGGCGACGACAAGAATCTGACGAATCTGCTGCTCGTCATAATCTAGGCTCTCCTTGACATAGCGTAACCCTTCTTTGGTTTCACCGCGCTCCTTGCCGCCAAAATACAATCCGCCAATCAACTCACGTATCAGCATAATATCAATACCTTCGCCCACGATCTCAGGCTTGAGTGGAGAAAAATGTGCCATACCTTTTGGTAGTGAGATCGGACGGAAGTTGGCGTAGGTATTCAATCGACGGCGCATGGGCAACAGTGCGCCGCGCTCTGGACGCTCTTCCACTGGTATCTTTTCAGATTCTTCATAACTTAGTCCAATCGGGCCCTTTAATATCGCGTCAGCTTCGTCGCACACTTTTTTAGTCGCGTCGGGAAAAGCCTTGCCTGTCGAAAAATAAGCAGCGGCACCAAACTCAGCTTCTTCGCAGGAAAAAACGACGTCACGCTTTTGCTCAATCAGCCGTAATACGCGCAGCGCTTGTTGCGTAATCTCAGGGCCAATTCCGTCACCCGCCAATACTGCTACTTTATAAGTTCCTGCCATGATTACTTCCTGCAAATTTTAATAGGTGTGCATTGTAAGAAGCACCCGCATCTATGGCAAATTTAATGGGATAAAAACTCAACCTCTAATAAGTCAATTAGAAGGAGAAACTAATAGTGAGATATAGCAACGTTAGATCTTTAGCGACGTAAAGAATGTCCTTTAATAGTGAATTAATACAACAGGCTTACGCGAATTAATTTAAACTTGCAGGGATTTTGGTTACATAGTAAAATATTGGCACATAACTCCATTTTTGAGATTCTCCCGTATGGTCCATTGCCGTTAGCAGTGCCGTAGTAGATGTTAGTTTTAGACTTGGGTTTCGGCTAAACGATTTTTATCCATAAGAGCGACAGAGATCCTCTTCTTGTCGCTAAAAACGCTACTAATAGCACCATAATGATATTTGTGAGTATGACTAAAAATAAGAGGTTTTCCATTGAGCAGATATTTTCAAGATCGTTCTAGAGGCCAAAACAAGAGAGCACGAACACGCGGCGTGCTAATTGACAGTGGGTTGGAAATTTTTGGGCAGAAGGGCATCATTAATGCCCGTCTTGACGATATTACAAAATTTGCCGGCCTGTCAAATGCAACTTTTTACAATCATTTTCAGGACAAGAACGACTTGGTTTCTGCGGTCGCTATGGCCATCGGTGCAGAACTTGTAGCGGCTATCGATGAACAGGTTGTTGACACCGAAAATGCGGCAATTCGCTTGGTCGTTTCAACTAATATCGCGATGCGCGCTGCCCTTCAGCACGAGAGGTGGTGCCATGTAATTGCGGCATCATTTTTCTATGGTCCGGAGGGGGTTATTGACGTAAGCGGCTACTTAAAAATTTATGTTGATACCGGTATAGCACAGGGTGTTTTTAAAACAACGTCTGATAGGTTCCAATTAAACCAGTTGGCTTCGGTGTTTATTTCGGGTCTAGGTCTAGTGGGATTGAACAAGAATAATTTGAGCATTGTTGACCGAACTTCGGAGAATCTACTACGTTTATTGGGTGTGACTCCGGTCATGGCATCTGCCGTCCTTAAGAAGGCCCAAGCTTTTTATCGCTAAAGCCAAAACCAAGCGAGGTTATGATTTATCAACAATAAGCAGGCTTGAGTGAGTAGATATTTTCAGGATCGCGCTGTAAGTCAAAAAAAAGGCGCGCACACGAGGCCTATTGTTTGATAGTGCGCTGGATGTGTTTGCCCAGAGAGGTATAAGTAATACGAGTATAGAGAATATTACGGAATTTGCTGGAGTGACCCATACAACCCTTTATAACCACTTTAAAGGCAAAGATGAGTCTCGCTATGTCTCTGGCTATAGAGCTGGTATCGGCTTCCGAGGAGAAAATTGCTGGCATCGAAAATGCGCCAATACGTATTGCCGTAGCAGCTAGTACCCTGTTGCAAGTTGCTAATAAGAACAAGAAATGGGCTACATTTTTTGGGCAAGCATCTTACTTGGTTCCGGGGGAATATTTGAGCGTAGGCGGCTTTGTACTAGCAGATATTAAGAAAGGTATAGAGCAGGGTTATTTTACCGCTACACCTGACCTGTTTCAGGTTAATCAATTGGCTTCGGTGGTTATTTCAGGTGTGCAGGCATTGGGCAAGGGCGATGAAAGTATTATCGACCGAACTGCGGAGAATATGCTGAGTATACTAGGCATGAGCCGGGCTGAGGCATCTGCCATCGTTGACAAGGCGCAAGCTTTCCTCCGTTAAATTGGAATTCTACCAACGTCCATTGCCCTTACATATAAGCAGCGCAAAGGGGTCTCTCACCCCTTCTTACTTGAAATGCCTAAAGCATGAATTTGGTTAATGTCTAATAACGGCTTAGCAACAAGTCGCGCTGCCATAGTAATTCTTTTGGCATGTGATCCCACAGCTTAAGGAACAATTCTTCATGACCCAGAGCCTGGGATTTTAAGGCCTCGCCATCGACTTTCATCAATTCATCCCAGTCGTCTTTAGTGAAATCTAAGCCGTCCCAATCTAAGTCGTCATAGCTAGGCATCCAACCCAAAGGGGTTTCTTTGGCCTGAGCTAAACCATTAACGCGTTCAACGATCCATTTCAGCACTCGCGCATTTTCTCCAAAACCAGGCCACATAAATTTACCCTGTGCGTTTTTTCGAAACCAGTTAACATGAAATATACGAGGTGGTTCGTTAATGACTTTGCCGATCTTGAGCCAGTGACGAAAGTAATCACCCATGTGATAACCGCAGAAAGGTAGCATGGCAAATGGGTCCTGACGCATACTGCCTATTTTACCCTCAGCAGCAGCAGTTTGCTCAGAGCCAACTGTGGCGCCAATATACACACCATGCTGCCAGTTGAAACTTTGGTATACCAATGGAATAGTGGTCATACGACGGCCACCGAAGATCATTGCCCCAACTTCTACACCTTCTGGATTTTCCCAATCAGGATCAATAACAGGGCAGTTTCTAGCAGGAGCTGTAAATCTTGCATTAGGGTGTGACGAAGGTGTCTCGCTATCGGGTGCCCAGTCGTTGCCCTTCCAGTCGATCAGATGCGCTGGCGCTTCATCTGTCATACCTTCCCACCAAATGTCGCCTTCGTCGGTCAGAGCAACATTGGTGAAAATAGTGTCACAGGCGCAGGACTCCATTGCCATAGGATTGGTATCCATGCTTGTTCCTGGAGCAACTCCGAAGAAGCCGGCTTCAGGATTAATAGCGCGCAATTTACCCTTAGCGTCTGGTTTGATCCACGCAATATCATCACCAATACATGAGATTTCCCAGCCCTGATTTTGTAGCTCAGGGGGCGGAATCAACATGGCAAAGTTGGTTTTACCACAGGCGCTTGGGAAAGCCGCAGTTACATAGGTTTTCTTACCAGAAGGGTCTTTAACGCCCAACACTAACATGTGTTCCGCTAACCAACCCTCATCGCGCGCGATCGTGCTGGCAATACGCAAGGCAAAACATTTTTTACCCAGCAGAGCATTACCGCCATAACCTGAGCCAAAGCTAAGAATAGTCTTCTCTTCGGGGAAGTGGGCGATATAGGTATTGTCTGGATTACAAGGCCAACTGACATCGTCTTGCTTAGAAAGTATAGGCTGCCCGACTGTGTGAACACAGCGAACATAATCAGTACTGTCACCCAGTATGTTCAATACTTTTGGCGATACCCTGGCCATAATTCGCATATTGACTACGGCATAAGCCGAGTCTGTAATTTGAATACCCGTCTTACCGATGGGAGAACCGATGGGCCCCATACTAAAAGGAATGATATACATGGTGCGGCCACGCATTGATCCTTCGGACAGACCATTCATCTTTAACTTCATTTCCTCAGGGGTCATCCAGTTATTGGTCGGCCCAGCATCGGCCTCAGCGACAGAACAAATATAGGTGCGACTTTCAACGCGAGCGACATCACGTGGATCAGAGCGAAATAGGTGACTATTGGGGCGTAAATCTTCATTGAGCTTTACACAGTCACCGCGGCTGACCATCATTTCCATCATGGCGGCGGCCTCTTCTTCTGAGCCGTCTACCCAGTGCACGCGATCTGGCTGAAGTAAAGCTTCCATGCGCTCAACCCAGCGCAGAATGTCCTTGTTAGATGTCTGAGCTGTGCTGCTCAAAGGATAATTGCAGAGCGGAGCAACTGTGCTGAATTCTCTCCCTGTATTCATATTTACGTTACCTATTACAAATTTATTATTTAAGTGGCCAATAGCATGACGTCGACTAAAAGCAACAATAGAACGCCAGCAAGATAGGTATCCAACCGCGTCAAATCACGTCGGCACAAAAAGAGCCGCTTGAGTCAAGTCCTTACCGAATTACCATTGAGTAGAACCGGCTAATACTGAGCAAGTAGCTATATTTATATGAAATGGCCTGAATATCAAGAGATACTCAATATACCTAGACTATATCACCTAATTTTGATTATAAGCTTCATCTATTCGAAGTAAGAGCTGCAAACCTTGGTTAAACTAAAGTTATCTGAACTAGGCAGATTTTTAAGCAAGAATCTATGATAGCTAGTCATATTCCTGTGCATCCTTTATGATAAAAAAAAGATACTAAGGAATATTTAGATGATTTCAATACCTAGATTACTTCAACGCAGTGCCCGTCTCAATCCCGAAGCAGTGGCGACTCGGTATAACGGACGCTCACGTCACTGGCCACAAATTTTAGACCGAGTAGCGAGTTTTGCTGGGGCGCTAGAGCGACTTCAGTTAGGTGAGGCTGAGAGGGTTGCTATTCTCAGCCTCAATAGCGACAACTATTTTGAAGCTATATTTGCAGTGCCGTGGGCGGGCTATTGTATAGTGCCGCTAAATACGCGCTGGGCAGTGGCGGAGAACAATTACGCTTTAACTGACTCTGGTACCCGAGTGTTGTTATTTGATGATGCCTTTAGAGCACAGGCTGAGCAATTAAAGAATGAGGTTGCATCCCTCGAGCATGTTATTTATATGGGTGACGGAGAGACGCCGAATTGGGCCGAGTCCTATGAATCTCTCATCGCTAATAATCAAGCTATTGCGCCGTCGACTCGAAACGGCGCCGACATGGCCGGTATTTTTTATACTGGCGGTACGACTGGGTTTCCCAAAGGCGTAATGCAGTCCCACCAGGCTATCTGGGCTAGTGCTATTGGTGGTATTGGCTGCATGGAGATAGCGTCCAATGATTCATACTTACATGCGGCACCAATGTTTCATATGGCTGATTTTGCCTGTTCAATGATGACGGTTCTGGCAGGGGCAAGCCATGTGTTTGTGGCGGGTTTTGAGCCTGCTTTGGTGCTTAATATTATTGCAGAAGAGAAAATATCTCATGTGCTAATGGTGCCAGCGATGATAAAAATGGCCCTTGCCCACGAAAATGCCGCGACAGCAGATCTCAGTAGTTTGCAGCGGATATTATATGGTGCTTCTCCTATGCCCGCGGCACTGCTCACTCACGCCATGGATTTGTGGCCCACCGTTGGCTTTATCCAAGCCTATGGGCAGACTGAACTTGCACCCTTAGTAACAATGCTATCAACTGAGGATCACCGCCGTGGTGGTGAAATTTTAAAGTCAGCAGGTAAACCAATATCGGTCAGTGAAATAAAGTTGCTTAATGACGAGGGCAACGAGGTGGAGTTGGGAAAACAGGGAGAGGTGGTGGTACGTGGCCCCCACGCCATGATTGGTTATTGGAATAAACCCGAAGAGACAGCCAGCGCCTTACAAGACGGTTGGGTCTTTACAGGAGATGCCGGTATATTTGATAAGGAAGGTTATCTGTATATCGTTGACAGAGTAAAAGATATGGTGGTCACAGGTGGTGAAAATGTGTTTACCACCGAAGTTGAGAACGCTCTGATTAGTCATGCAGCGGTGCAAGATGTGGCGGTCATTGGTGTGCCCCACGAGGAATGGGGCGAAGCAGTTCACGGGATTGTGATTTTAGCGGCCGGAGCCGCAGTGACCGAGCAGGAATTAATTGAGCATTGTCGCAGCGCTATAGCGGGTTATAAGTGCCCAAAAACAGTGGAGTTTCGAGATCAGCCGATGCCTCTGTCGGGTGCAGGTAAGGTGTTGAAAACTGAATTACGCAAACCACACTGGGAAGGGCGCGAGCGGCAGGTTAACTAAGACATTTAATATTACAAGCCGCTAGCTCTTTAGTTATTCGAATTCAGATCTTCCGCCGCTAAGGCTAATTCTTTGTGTTTGGCTATATGACCAAAATCTCGATTCAACCAGCGAACCAAAGAAATACACAGTAGAGCCATCACCGGTATCATGGGTACTGAGCTAAGAACGGTGACCGCCTTTATTGCATCAAGTGCTCCTGACTGAAGTAATCCCGCTGTTATAAGAGCAAGCAATATGGCCCAGGCCACACGGTTCCAGCGTTTTGGCTCAGCATCGTTCTGTAAATTCTTAGCGCTTATACTTGAAAGAACATAAGCCGATGAATCGATGGTGGTGGCATAAAATATGATGGACAACAACGTGAAAATACTCAGGGTTAATTTCCCAAAGGGCAGGCTTTGTATTACCAGCGCATTCACAAATGACATACCCTGTTCACTTAGAATTTCTTTCACGGCCAGGGTTCCATTAAGCTCTAGGTAAAGTGAGTACCCACCCATGACTGCCATAAACAGCCAGGTTCCTAAAGTGCCCCATCCAATGACGCCTAAGACTAGCTGGCGGATTGTACGACCTCGAGAAATGCGGCCAAAAAACAGACCGACCATGCCGGTATAAGCTAGCCACCATGCCCAGTAAAAACCGGTCCAATCCTCCGGGAAACCGCCATTCTCGATGGGGTCAGTCCAGGTTGACGCGGCAATGAAATTATTAAACATTAAACCAACGCTGTTCACTGTTAGGTCCATGATGAAAACACCAGGGCCTGCCAGCAACACAAAAAGAATAGCAATGACTGCTAGGACTATATTGATGTCAGCTAGCACTTTGATGCCTGCTTTCAATCCTCGGTAAACGCTCGCGCCAAACAGCAGTGTCCAAAGAGCCAACACGCCCATTTGGATCATCAAACTATCGGGGACACCGAACAAGGTGGACAGCATTGCTGACAGCAGAGGCACGCCCAAACCGAGAGATGTAGCAACGCCTCCAACAATTCCTAGTACGATGAAAATATCGATCAAGGTTTTGATTTGGCTGCGGCCTGCTTTTGGCAAAGCGCCGTCACAAGCACTACTAATGCGTAGAATTGGGTAGCGTTTAACGTAGAGCATGTAGGCGATGGGTACGGCGGGTAGGGCGTAAATGGCCCACGGGATTATGCCCCAATGGAGTAGTGGGTACATATGTGCCCATTCGAAGGACTTTGATGAACCTACTTCGATGCCCATGGGAGGCGTTTGAAGGTAGAAGATAGGTTCTGCAAAACCCCAAGCAATGACGCTGGCGCCAATTGCAGTGGTGAACATCATGGCTACCCAATGGGTATCTGAGTATTCAGGTTTCTCATCTGGTGCACCTAATTTCACATGAGCAAATCGGCCGAAGGCTAACCACATACAAAAAATAAAGGCGGCTATGGCAACAATAAGATAAAGCCATAGAAAGTTACTCAAAATGGTTTCTTTACCCACAAGCAGTAACTTGGTGGAAGCTTTTGGAAAAATCATGAGTGGAATCGCGCAGGCTAAAATAACGAAGACTGCTGGTATAAAGACAGCCCAATCAACTTCAGGGTCTGTGGTTTTGTTGCTAATGTGATCGTTCATAGGATATTATTTTATTGTGGTTTTTATGTTTCAAGGGTACCACAAAGCTAGGATGTACGCATAAATGCGCCTTGCTATTATGGTCTATATATCCTATTTCGCAGAAGAAAGGGCACTACGAAATAGATTAAAGTAGTATATGCAGGAAGATATCGCGACACAAAACATTGGAGTATTTTAATGTCAGGTTCTTTACAGGAGCTTAGATTAGATCTGAGCGCTGCTTTTAGATGGGCCGTGCGATTAAATTATCACGAAGGTGTTGCCAACCATTTTTCGGTGGCGACCAATGACAGCGGTAGTCGGTTTTTGATTAATCCAAATCAACGCCATTTCGCCACCATCAAGGCCAGCGATTTATTACTTTTAGACGCCAATAATCAGGACACCATGTCTCAGGCTAATGCGCCTGACCCAACTGCTTGGGGGCTGCATGGCGCGGTACACAAGCATTGCCCTCATGCGCGCTGTGTACTGCACGTACATTCAACGTTTTCGTCGGTGTTAGCCTGCCTTAAAGATCCAAGATTGCCGGCGATCGATCAAAACACAGCCCAGTTTCATAATAGAGTTGTCGTTGATCCCGGGTTCGATGGCATGGCCTTTGCTGACGAGGGAGAGCGCTGTGCCGCTATGCTCAGTGATCCGAGAAAAAAAGTTATGCTCATGGGTAATCATGGAGTGATGGTTTTAGGGTCGAGTGTGGCTGATGCCTTTAACCGCTTGTTCTATTTTGAGCGCTCAGCTGAGATTTATATCCGCGCTCTACAGACGGGTATGGCGCTTAATTTTCTATCGAATGAGGTAGCTGAAAAGACGGCTCAACAATGGGAAGGCTTTGAAGGCTCTGCTGATGCACATTTTAATGAATTGAAATCAATTCTGGATAAAGAGGAAGCTGATTATAAGCGCTAGTGCTCCCAGTTTTTGCGTCATAGTAACCATCAAAGACCACTCGCAGGTTTGTTTTGTGTGTGCCATTCAGACCTATACATCTACCCGTAACTTAACTATATTCTAGGCTTAGGTATTGAATTTTTAGTGGCAGCGAGCACGAACGGATTTGTTAACTGGGGAATTTCAATGATTGAGAAATATTTGAAGACACTGATCACAGTGTTACTCGTCTGGGTAACGTCACTACCAAGCATGGCGGCTACTACAGAGGCTTTAATGGCCAGTCTCAAAGATGACATTCCGACACGTCAGCACGGAGAGGGGCAGTATGACCAGCTCATTATCCGCGGTGCCTACTTAATTGATGGCACTGGAGCTCCGGCAACAGGGCCAGTAGATGTCGTGGTGGAGCAAGATCGCATTACGGAAGTGCGACTAGTCGGTGCTCCAGGTATTCCTATTAATCCGCAACATCGACCATCGACAAACGATCGATCTGATCAAAAAACTCGAGAAATTGATGCGTATGGCACATATTTATTACCAGGGTTTGTCGATTCACATACACACATTCACGCCCCAGATGCGAGGCAAAAAGTATCCGCTGACTATATTTTTAAACTTTGGCTGGGTCACGGAGTGACTAGCGTACGAGAGGTGTTTTCCGCGGACGGTGAAAGCCGGGTTATAGCGCTGAAAGAGCTCAGTGATAGAAATGCCATCACCGCACCTCGCATCACCTCGTTTCCTTTTTTCAACATGCCTGATTTAAATAAAGCGTTACCGCCCATTAAATCGCCTAAGGATGCGCGAACTCGCGTCCGTCACCTAAAAAGCATCGGGGCAGATGGTATTAAATTTATGGGTGCTCCCGAAGAAATTTTATGGGCCGCCTTAGATGAAGCCGAAAAAGTAGGGTTGGGCACAACGATGCATCATGCTCAATTAGATGTTGCTCATGCGAATGTCTTGGATACGTCAAGTCACGGCCTGGATTGCATGGAGCACTGGTATGGTCTGCCAGAGGCCTTATTTACCGATAAGGTCATACAAAATTATCCATCAGATTATATTTACAGTAACGAGCAAGATCGTTTTGGGCAAGCGGGACGACTATGGAAACAGGCTGCAGGGCCAGGTTCAGTGCGCTGGAATCAGGTCATGGAGACATTGCTTGAGAGAGACTTTTGTTTGAGTCCTACGTTCACTATTTACTTAGCCAGTCGAGATCTAATGCGAGCGTATACCGCTGAATGGCATTATGAATACACTTCGCCTAATCTATGGGATTTCTATCGCGCCAGCAGAGAAAAGCACGGTTCGTTCTTTTTCAACTGGACCACCGAAGATGAAATTGAATGGAAGCATAATTACACTTTGTGGATGCAGTTCGTCAATGAGTATAAAAATCGCGGAGGCAAGGTGGTTGTTGGTAGCGATACGGGTTATATCTACAGCCTTTATGGCTTCGGATATATACAAGAGTTAGAGCTGCTACAAGAGGCAGGCTTTCATCCGCTCGAAGTCATTCGAGCTGCGACTAAAATTGGCGCCCAAGTGCTTGGTAAAGATCATGATATAGGGACCATACAGGTTGGCAAAAAGGCCGATATGATTATTGTCGATGAAAACCCGCTGCATAATCTCAAATCTTTGT